>WNGB01000468.1_pt1 | contig 63032 bp, 66 predicted proteins | sample 5400681 | NCBI WGS metagenome assembly WNGB01 (sample SAMN13153367, study PRJNA577476) | soil metagenome | isolation source: 115 cm soil or saprolite under grassland replicate 2 | place: USA:California | collected 2016-06-15 | reverse complement strand
TTCATGCGCTTTCTTGCGCCTCCGAAACAGGACATCGATCTGACCCAGGCGGTGCTGATCGAGAACGGTCGGCAGACCTTCAACCGCGTCGGCTGCGAGTCAGGGAAGAGCGCGCCAGATCGAAACGATCGCCACCACCTGCTGGTCGATGCTCAGCTCCGGAACCAGTCGTGTGCTGTAGTTCTGCTCGCCGATGCGGATCTCCAGCCGTTGCTCGTGCGCCGTCCGCAACGTGAGGTGCAGAGCCAGCTCGTAGGCGCCGCGCTGGAGCTCCGAGAGACCGAACGCGCTCACCGACAGGCCGAGCAATTGGTCGGCGTTCAGCTGCAGCAACCGCTCACCGCTCGAATTGACGTACACGCAGCGCAAATCGCGGTCGAAGCGCACGATCGCGTCTGGCACCTCGTCCATCAGCGCGTGGACGGTCTCCATGCGCTGCGCCAGCGCGAGCACGCTGGTCAAGCTGTCCAGAAATGGGCGAAGTGTCTCGTCGACGTCAGCGGTGGACTGCGCCGCCGAGACGAGTGTGGACCGAGCAGCTGCAGGTCGGACGCCCGTTTCGCGCGCGAGCGCGTCGACCGCCAGGTTCGTGAGCTCGGTGATCGAAGCGCCGCTCACGGCTGAGCGCGCCAGCTCGGCGACGCACAACTGTCGACGTCCGCAAGTCCGTGCCGGTGTGATGACCATCCTGTGGACCAGTCTCGCGCGAGCTCGTGCAAGAGGAATCTCTCCCGCTGCAGAACGGCGCATCTCACCTTCGATAGAGACAAAACCTGGCCACATGACCAGGTAATTTCCGGAACGCGCTTGCTTACGCGGGCGTCTTTGTCGAGGTGATGAAAAGACACGTTCTTGTTGGCCTCAGCATGTTCCTCATCGCACTCGCCCCGACCCCTGTTCGCGATGGACGCCGACGGCGCGACCCAGGTGGTGTTTGAGGCGGCCGGCTAGAAATCAGCGTCCGTGTAGCGCTGACAGCTACTGACACATCGACGCGAGGTCGTGGCAGTTTGAGCGCGGGAGTCTCGATGGCAGGACGCCGTGCGTGCCTCGAGATTGCCGTGGCTCACAGTGCTGGCGGTCAGCGTGCCTGGTGCGCGGCTGCTGATCGATGTCGCGGGCGCCATTCCCGGCCGCTTCAACGACTACCACGCCTACTGGTTAGCGGGTCGCCTGGTGGCCGCGGGCGGCGATCCGTACGATCGCGCAGCGCTGGTCGAGCTTGCCCAACGTGAGGGCCTGGAGTTCCTGGTCGGCACGGGGTATTCGTACCCGCCGCCCTTCGCGCTGCTGATGGTGCCGCTGGCAGCGCTGCCTTTCGACGTCTCGGCCGCGCTGTTCAGCGCTGTCTCGTTGATGGCGTTCGGTATTGTCATCGCGGCCCTGGTGCAGCCCCTTCGGCGGCCGGCCGTTCTGGCGTTCGCGGCCGGTGCCTACCCGCCAGTGGCGGGATCGCTCTTCATCGGCCAGGCCAACTTGCTGGTGTTCGGGCTGCTCGCCCTGGGGTTCCTGTTTCTCAGGCAAGGAGCGCTGGTGACTGGTCTGGCATGGGGCGGCGCCGCTGTCATCAAGCTCGTACCGATCGGGCTGCTCGTGCCGCTGGCGCTCGCCCGCCAACGACAGATTGTGCTCACGTTCCTCGGGTCGGTTGGCCTGTATCTGGTGCTGGCGGCGCTGGCGGTCGCGCGGACCTCTGGCGGCACCGCGGCGATGCTGACCCTGCTCGAGCGCGACAGCTACTGGACCAACCAGTCGCTCAACGGCGTTCTTACTCGCGGGCTAGAGGGAACGGCGGCCGCGGAGCACACCAGCCTGATGGTCGTTGGGGCCACGGTGCTCTTCGCCGGCATCAGCCTCGCCATCCTGTGGCGCGCCCGAGGCCACCTCGGCGATCACCGCCGCCTCGTCCTCGGCCAGTCATTCATCCTGGTCGCGGCGACCATCGCGGCGCCGAAGAGCTCCTTCTGGAACCACACGCCAGCGCTCTTTGGCGTATGGGCGCTGCTCGTGTCAGCGCCCCGGATGTCGAGGTCCGACCGCGCGTTGGTGGGGGCGTGGTTCGTGCTGGCGTACCTGCAGCCGCACGCTGACGTTCGGGCGCCTGTGGGACTGCCGTTGGCGATGCTCCTCGCGCTTGTGACGTCGAGTGGATTCCTCGGTCTAGCCGGCCTGTGGCTGGTGCTCGCGCGGGCCACTCTCGGCTGGGGCGATCAGTTGCGCGCGGTCGACAGCGCCTCCGCGAACACCCGCTGAGCTTCGGCGAGGTACTCCGCATGGCCGTGCGCGGCCATCCAGTACCACCACTCCACGCCCCACAGGTACGCGCGCGGGAAACCCGTTCGCCGTGCGTAGTCCACGTTTGAGCGCACGATTTGCTCGGGCGGGAACTGGCGGTTCTGGATCTCGTACGGCACGTCTCGCAAACCACCGCCTACGAACCATGGTTCGCATTGCAGCTCGCTGATGATGGTGGTGCCGCTGACGCCCGTGACTGTCCGAGCGAACCAGTCCTTGGCGGAGTAGGTCCAGGCCGGCAGCGGGTAGCGCGCGAGGCCGAAGAGGGGCATCGGCACGTCGCGATATATCGACAGGCCGAGGCCCACACCGGCCGTGCCCATCGCGGGCAGCAGGGTCGACCATTCGCCACTGTCGGTGAGCAGCACCGGTCGCGCGTCCAGTCGTTGGATCAGCGCGATCTCATCCTTCATGAAGGTCGGCGTCAAGACGACAGGATCCTGGCAGTTCCCGAAGGTGACCAGTGGCTCGTTCTCGGCTTGCCACATGCTGACCGAGGGACGAGCTCCGTAGTGGGTTACCTCCACCTCGACCAGACGCAGGACGTCGCTCTGGAGTCTCTCCGCTGACAAACCAACCGCCCACGGCGGCGGGTAGCACTCGGGCCAGCGCGGCTGCTTGTAGCCCACCGACAGCAGCATCGAGACACCGCGCGCTTCGGCCTCGCCCACGTAGAAGTCGACTTCCGAGAAGTCGTAGATCCCAGGTTCGGGCTCGATCTCCTCCCAATACAGCGGGAGACGCACCTCGCGCACACCCAGGTCATCGAGCATGCCGGCGTAGACCGCGTGCGCATCGAGGCCCAGCCCGCCCGCATAGCGAGGCGAAAAGGTCACGCCGAGTACGGTGTCGGGCCGCGCAGGGGATGCATCGAGCACCAGCCACAGGCTGAGCGCAGCGAGGCTGCCCAGCGCCGCTGCCCCGCGCCAGCCGACGCAGGCTCGCATCGCAACGCAGTCTAGGCCCGGGCACAGCAGCCCAGATGTGCCAATTGATGTATTTGTGCGGTGGTCGACGCACGCTGGACATCGGTGGTAACGACTTGCTCGGTTTGCTCCAGCCTGGCGCTGGCTGCAATCGCTCCCTGCCCAGTTCACCATCGAAGGTGACGCGCTGACCATCGGACCGATCGCGGTCACGCGTATGGCTTGTCTCGAGCCGATCATGGACGCTGAGCAGGCGTTCCTGGCCGCACTGCAAGCGAGCAGCCAGATCGCCGTGGAGGCGAGCCAGTTGACGCTCCTGGACGCCGACGGCGGCGTTCAAGATTTGTTCGAAGCGCCAACTGACTGTTTTTGCGGCCGTTAGTCTTTTACGCGTTCGGCAAGACATTGCCGTCGGCGTCGGTGACCAGGTGGCCTTTGCTGAGGTCGAGCAGCACCAGGCGGTTGCCCCACGGGTCTTCGACGACCGCGCAGCGGCCGATCGCGATGTCGAACGGCTCTACGACGATCCGCCCGCCCGCCTGTCGGAATCGTTGCGCGGCCGCGTCGGCTGACTCCACGAGGAGATCGGTCTCCACGTCTGGTCGCTCGGTCTGCACCACGATCTCGGCATCGCTGTCGGGCATGCGCAGACCCGCGGCCGTTGGCGTGCGCCAGATCAGCTCGTGGCCAAGTCGATCACGATAGAACGCCAGCGCCGCATGCAGATCGGGCACGGGCAATTGGAGCGAGTCGATCTTGCGAAACAGCGGCCCTGGTGCTCCGGGTTGTTCATTCCCCACAGCTGCTGCTCCTAGCCCCACAGAGTGCAGATTGGCAGGGCAAAGATGCGATCCGAAAGGACGAATGGCCTGGGCCCTGTGTGCAGCACGGCACCGGCCAGGAAGGTCTCTCCTAGTTGGTCGCGCAAATAGCCGAGGTGTCCAGCGTCAGCATCGTTCGGAGATGCGGTCGCCTTGATCTCGAGCGCGACAATGCCGTGGCCGAACTCGCCGATGACGTCAACTTCTCGGCGACCTCCCATATCGCGCAAGTGGTACAGCCGGGGCCGCAGGCTACTGACTTCGACTTCGGGCCTGATCTGAGCCATCACGAAGGTATCGATGAGGCGACCAAGCAGGTCGCTATCGCGCAGGATCCCCGCGATGTCGACGCGGAGCGCCGTGCTCATCAATGTTGGATCCACAAGATATCGCTTGCGCGTCTTGATCAAGCGCGATAGTCGGTTGCTCGTCCACGCCGGGAGCATTTCCAGGACGAAGAGGTTTATGAGCAGTTGGTCGTAAGCCAGCGCCGTGTGGCGGTCAATACCGGCCGCTGCGTAGAGGGTCTGATGCTCCGCGAGTCCGGCCGTATTGAGTGCCACTGCCTCGAAGTAGCGCCGCAGGCGCGCTGGATCGCGAATCGAAAGCAGCAGCTGGGCGTCTCGCGTCAGCAACTGCTCGAGATAGCCGTCGAGCCAGGCCTGGTGCGCCGTTCCGGACAAGCGAAGTAGGGGCTCCGGGAAGCCACTGCGGAGCGCGATACTCACGTAGTCGCGCAGATCAGGGACTTCGGCGGGCAGGCGGAACTGGTCGATGTTCGCTGTGGCGAGTCGGTCGAGGAACAAAGGTCGCGTCGCTTGCCCGACCAGTTCGCGCATCGTGATGCCGTACAGGTGCAGCCGCACGAGCCGACCCGTGCCGGGCCACGTCTCCTGATCGAGATCGGCGCGCACGCTGCCAGTGAGAAGAAAACGGCCCGGGTGCGGATCATCGTCCACGGCACGCTTGACTGCTCCGAGTACGGCCGGCACGGCCTGCCACTCATCGAGCAGGAGTGGCTCCTCCTGGCCCCGAAGCGCGGCGTCGGGGTCAGCGCGGAACGCCGCTGCCTCCGCCTCTCGATCAAGTCGAATCAGCGTGCGAGCGCGCTGGCGAGCAGTGGTTGTCTTACCGGCCGCCCGTGGCCCGGTGATAAGCAGCGCCGGAAGCTGGGCGAAGAGCTCGGTGATCCGCTGGTCGAGCATCCTGCCGAGATACTCGCCCGACCTCGAGTGCAGGCTGCTCCCGCTCTGATCCACATTGTGCTCCCGATCTGATCCAAAGTGTACTCCCTATTTCATCCAGCTTCTAGCTCGCTTTGATCCATGGACAGCGCTAGGCGGCGTCATAGTTGAAACGCAAGCGATACGATCCGCGCAGGGAGCACTGAGACTGAGTTGGCGATCAGCCACGCCGCGGAAGAGTTCGATATGCGAGTACGGATCGCCGCCTCTATGTACCTGGCTGATCTCCGCAGAAGATTCGGGGATGAGCTACCCCCGAGACATCTGGAGCGCGGATTCGTTTTTGATGGTCAGCCTGTCGCCCTCGTGGGACCGCCTGGGATTTGGCGCCCTGCAGCTCTCCCGGAAATGCCCATCAGCATTTTGACCGCGCCACCAACTGATCGAAAACCTCGCCGTTACGACGATGAACTTGGGATCGACGGGCGCATCATTTATCGATATCAGGGATCTGATCCGCTCAACCATTACAACAGCGCACTCAGACTCGCGGGGGAGCGGCGTGTTCCGTTGGTGTATTTCTTCGGGACCGCCGAGGGATGGTACGAGGCAACGTGGCCCGTATACGTCGTCAATGACGAACCGGGAAAGCTCACGTTTACTCTCGCTGTAGAGCAGCAAGGCACGCTGTTCGCATCGACGGAAGAGCCAGAATCGGACGTACTCGAGCGGCGCCGATACGTCACGCGTCAGGTCCAGCAGCGATTACACCAGCGGCTATTCCGAGGCCAGGTCATCGAGGCATATGCTGAACGCTGCACGATCTGCAGACTTCGTCACCGCGAACTGCTGGATGCAGCGCACATCCTGGCTGACACGGACGCACGCGGCCAACCGTCGATCTCGAACGGCTTGGCGATGTGCAAGTTGCACCACAGCGCGTACGACCGGAATGTGCTAGGAATAAGTCCCGAACTCGTCGTTCACGTACGACAAGACGTGCTTAGCGAGAGCGATGGCCCGATGCTCATCCACGGCTTGCAGGGCTTCCAGGGCGGTCGGCTGTACCTCCCCCGCAGGGCCGAGGAACGACCAAATCGGGAGTTCTTGGAAGAGCGGTACGACCAGTTCCGCCGCGCGAGCTAGCCGGCGGTCGTTCGAGGTCTTGCTGGTGACTCAGGTGGTGGCCGGTCCCATCTGAGCCGATAATGCGCTCACTTGAGTCGCGGTGTGCGCAGTCTCGTCCAATAGGCGGGCCAGAGCCAACATGCGCTTTCTTGCCGTCGCCGAGCTCATGGCTAGTTGGTAGTGGCCATTGGAACCCTGGACCTCAGCCAGCACTTGAACGGCCCTACTCGAAAGATAGCTCACGGCGTCAGCCACATCCTGACGCGAGGGCATGTTGGTCGCGGGCTGTCCAAGCGTGACGCTTTGAGTCGTCAGAAGGAAGTGCAGCTGGTCAACGGTCGGCGCGAAGCCCCCAGGTAACTTTGCCTCGAAGACTTCCATGCTATCCACGATCTCGGCGATGAGATGCCAGTGGCGCAGTTGTTGGGCATTCCGCTGCCGAAGGGCGTGCACTGCTTGATCGGCTCGGCCATGGATCGAGAACAGGTCGCGTAGTTCGAGTAAGGTAAGCGGCGTCGTCGCGTGTAGCCGCAAGACTTCACATAGCATGCCAGTAGTAAGCAGTGTGACGTTGTACTGGTCTGCGAACTTCTGCAGTTGACCTCCGCTGAACTCCTCTCCAATGACCGCGGCATACGTCGCGGTTCGGCCCTGACGATGGGCGTCAATCACTGGCCAATTGATCTGCGCGTCGGGAACCTTTCCACTCTGAGTTGATTTGGCATCCAGCACGGCGCTATAGCTAAGTGCTCCAAGACGGGCTGAAACGAAAATGTCGGTTTCACCCGAACCACCGATGTGGCGCGCCTCGAATCCAAGGGCTGCGAAGGCCTCCGCGAGCGCTTGCTCGAAATTCTGCGGCGCGCCGGACAGGCGTTGTGTTGTCCGCAGCAGCGTGCACAGCTTCTCTGTCGGATCGGTCACCACGAGGATCGGCCCCGGAGCCGGCGTTGGAGCGCTCAGTGGCCCAACCACTGTCGATGCTGGGAGCATCTTCTTTGGGCCAGCGGCAAGACCGCGGTCTGCAGGCATGGCGCCAGGAGGGGCGTTGCTTGATAAAGCCGGCTTCGGCACCTGAGAGTAGTCGGCAAGCGGGCCTTTCCAGTTCGTCTCCAGCCATTGCCGGCCGATATCAGTGAGTGTCCAGACTCCTGGTGTATTCAGAAGACACTTTCGTTCCAGCAGGTGCTGTCGTACCCACTGAACGCGGTTGGTCCAGGTGCTGCCTCCGCTCTTGTTCTCGCGAGCGAGGTCCGACTGTGTGATATCAGAGAAGTGAGCTGCAAGCTTGGCATAGATGTCGCGAGGTTTGGCTGCACCGCCCGCGCTGTCGATCTCGTGCAGAAGCGCCAGCCATAGTTTGGTGTCTCGCTCGCTGGGTAACGGCATGTGACGACTGCTTTGGTTTTACACCGCAGGAATCCCGTGGCGTTACCGGTAGGTCAGCCGCACTTCAATCGTCGGAGCCTTCGACGACGCCTAAGTTGGGAATTGGCGTGGCGGGAACCCTCACGACAAATATGCAGCTGGGCCTCGATCGAAGCCCAGCTGCAGCTTCAGTTGCTTGAGAAGGCTAGATGCCGACGGGGCTGCTGGTGTTGGCCATGGTTGGCCAGATGGGGCCCATGATGACGACGCAGATGGCGGGGAAGATGAAGATCGCCAGGGGGAAGATCATCTTCAGCTGCAGCTGCGCGGCCTTTTCTTCGGCGCGTTGGCGGCGGATGACGCGCATCTGCTCGGCTTGAACGGTCAGCACCTTGGTGACGCTGACACCCAGCTGCTCGGCCTGCAGGATAGCGCCGACGAAGTTGTTGAGGTCGGCCACCTGCGTGCGCAGGACCATGTCCTTCAGCGCATCGCGGCGTGAGCGGCCTACCCGCATCTCCGCCAGAACCCGCGCAAATTCAGTGGACAGCGCATCCTCGCGCTTCTCGACCAGCCGGTGGATGGCGGCATCGAAGCCCAGGCCAGCCTCGACCGAGATCACCAGCAGGTCCAGCGCATCGGGCAGCGCGCGCTGAATCTGCTTCTGGCGCGACTGGGTCTTGCTGCGCAGCAGCAGGTCCGGACCGAACCAGCCGAACCCAGCGCCGACGGCGCCGAACACGATCGCCCAGCCAGCCTCGCCGCCGATGGTCATCAGGAAGAAGAGCATGCCGCCCAGGACCAGCGCGGCGAAGGCCTTCATGCCCAGGTAGTCAGCGGGCGTCCAGCGGTACGGGTTGCCCGCCAGCGCCAGCTTGCGCTGGATCGCCTCGAGGCCCTTGACCTGCGTGTTCTTGGGATCCTTGGATCGAGCTTGCTGGAACCGCGACAGCGCATCGGCCAGCTGGCGAATGAACGGCCGCAGCACACGTTCGGTGAACGGCTGCTGCAGCTCGATCTCTTCGAGGCTGCGCGGGCGCTGGTTGAACGCCGCGAGGCGTTCGGCGATGACATCCTTGCCAGTGCGGGGCAGGTACAGGCCAACGATGACGAGGCCGAGGCCCATCATGGCGAGAGTTGCGAGCAGCATCAGACGCGCCTCCGGCGCTGGGGGGTGAGGGTTGAGGGGTGGGGGGTGGGGGCGAAGATGTCTGGCGCGAAGTGTTCCTCACACCTCACCCCCCACCCCTCACCCCGCGAGGGCGCGTAGCGACCGAGCATCAGACTTCGATTGCGACGAGTTTGCGAATGACCAGGCTGCCCATCACGATGCCGATCAGGGCCATCACTGGGAGCACGAGCCATGGCCCGGGCGAGAACAGCGCACCCATGTACGAGGGCGCGATCAACATCAGCAGACCACCGATAGCCACCGGCAGGCCCGAGAGCACGTAGCCAGCCATGCGGCCCTGAGCCGACATGGTGCGGATCTCGCCGTGCAGCTTGACCCGCTCACGAATCGTGTTGGCGATCGAGTCGAGGATCCGCGACAGGTTGCCGCCGATCTCGAACTGGACCAGGATCGCGGTGACCAGCAGCTCCAGATCATCGCTGGCGACGCGGCGCACCAGGTGCAGCAGCGCCTCCTGCGGACCCACGCCCAGACCGATCTCACGCACCACGCGCTGGAACTCTTCGGCGATGGGTGGCTCGGCTTCGCGCGAGATCATCTCCATCGACTGCACCAGGCTGAGACCCGAGCGCAGCGAGTTGCTCATGAGCGCGATGGTGTCGGCGAGCTGGTTGTTGAAGGACTTGAGGCGGCCAGACTGCCGCCGACCAAGCCAGATCTTGGGGATGAACCAGCCAACCGCGGCGAACAGGACGCCGACGATCAGCACCCCTGAGGTGAGCCACGCCAGCATGCCTACCACGGCTGCAAACGCTGTCTGCAGGATCAGGAACTCGCCGACGGTCAGTTTGAGGTTCGCGCGGGCAAGGTCGGTCTGCAGCGCGGCGGCGAAGGTGCGACCAGAGATCGACGCCTCGACGCGCTTGGCCAGCATCTGCGTCACCTGTTGGGACGCGGCTTGCTTCTGCTCGTCGTCGGTCAGCTGGAAGGCGCGACCGCCATAGCGGCGCAGGCGCTTGTCCAGCGCCGTGCGGTCGCGGCGCACCACCCGGTCGAAACCGAAGATGAGGGCCGCGATACCACCGACGGTGAGTATCGCGAGCAACACTTCGAGCGACATGGCTTAGAAGAACCCTGGCATGAGGCCGAAGATCGACGGTGGCAGCTGAATGCCAGAGTCCTCGATCTTGGGCATGAACTTGGGGCGGACACCCGTCGGCTTGATGACACCGATGACCTTGCCATCGGTGAACGACTCCTGCTCGAACAGGAAGACGTCCTGCAGGATGACCTTGTCGCCCTCCATGCCTTGCACCTCGGTGATGTGGGTGACTTTGCGCGAGCCATCGCGCATGCGGCTCTGCTGAACGATCACGTCGACCGCGGAGCTGATCTGCTCGCGGATGGCGCGCACCGGCAGGTCCATACCCGCCATCAGCACCATCGTCTCGAGACGAGAGAGCATGTCGCGCGGAGTGTTGGCGTGACCGGTGGTCAGCGAACCGTCGTGACCCGTGTTCATCGCCTGGAGCATGTCCAGCGCCTCGCCACCGCGGCACTCGCCGACGATGACGCGATCGGGCCGCATACGCAGCGTCGACTTCATACAGTCGCGCGCGGTGACGGCGCCGGTGCCTTCGATGTTGGCGGGGCGGGTCTCGAGTCGGATCCAGTGCTCCTTGGCCAGCTGCAATTCGGCCGAGTCCTCGATGCTCACGATGCGCTCGTCCTCGGGGATGAAGTTCGACATCACGTTGAGCAGCGTCGTCTTACCCGAGCCAGTACCGCCGGAGATGACGATGTTGAGGCGAGCGTGGACGCACGCGCGAAGAAACTCCGCGATCTCGGGCGTGATCGAGCCGAAGCGGATCAGGTCGTCGACACGCAGCTTCTCTTTCGTGAATTTTCGGATGGTGATCGTCGGGCCGACCAGAGAGATGGGTGGAATGACGACGTTGACGCGGGAGCCGTCGGGGAGCCGCGCATCGACGATCGGCGATGCCTCGTCGACGTGGCGCCCGAGCGGCGAGACGATGCGGTCGATGACGCGTCGGACGTGGTCGTCGTCGTCGAACTGGACATCGCTGAGCAGCAGGCGACCCTTGCGCTCGTAGTAGATCTTCTTGGGGCCGTTGACCATGATTTCGGAGACCGTCGGGTCGCCGAGCAATGGCTCGATGGGGCCGAAGCCGATGACGTCGGCGGCAAGCTCCTCGAACAGCCGCTCCTTCTCAGCGCGGGTGAGGACCAGGTTCTCGGCTTCGATGATCTGGTCGAACAGGCTCTTGAGTCGGTGGCGCACCTCGTCGATTTGCGTGGTATCGATCGACGGATCGAGCTCGGAGATGAGCTTGCGCTTGACGCGGTCCTTGAGACTGCGCTGCGCTTCGGTGGCCTGATTGACCGCCGGCTGCGGGCGCATCGCGGCGTCAGCAGGCTTGGGCGAGACCGGCGTTGGGTCGGAGTTCTGGGGGAGCAGCGGCGCGCCGAGTGGCGCGCCGTGCTCGAGGCGCTTGAGCAACGACATCGGACTACCCTTATCGACCCGTGGTTGGCAGGGCTGGCGGCGGCGCGAGGTTGTACTTCTCGCGCATGTAGTTGAAGTTCACCACCATGGTGTTGTCGGCCTGCTCTTCGTCAGCGGGCGAGCGCAGCACCATCTCGATGTTGCTGTCCTTGTAGTAGGTGGCCGCGTCCTTGAGCCACTTCAGCACCAATGCCTCTTCGGGCTTGACGATGAAGATGATGTTCGCGCCGGTCAGCGACGGGCCAGCGCCCTTGCCCGAAGGATCGCCCGTGGCGGGCACCAGCGAGCCATCGGGGGCGTAGCTCCCGATCTCCTGGATGCGCAGATCCTGGAGCATGATGCGCGTTTGCAGGTACGGGATGGGGTTCGCACGCACCTCTTCGCGCTGATCGGTGCTCATGCCCTGGGGCGCATTGATGGTCGTGTACAGCAGGTCGACACGGTCGCCAGCGCGCAGCGCGTTGACCTGGGCCAACGAGAACTGGCTGCCAGCGAACGCGACCGGCATCACGTACATGACCTTGCCCTTCTCGATGCGGAAGGACGGCGCATTCTTGACCGCCAGTGGGCCGATCTTCTGGGTGTTAATGACCGCGCCCTTGGTCACCGCGTCCGGGCTGAACTTGCCCACGACATCCTCGACCTTGGTCGCGGCGCCTGCCTGGACCAATTGGTCTGGCACGGTCGCCACGTTGACCATCGAGGCGGCGATTTCCGTTCGCGCAGGGATGTCCGCGGTGGCAATCACCACTCGCGCGGTGGGCAGAGAGGCCTTGACACGTTCCGCGTCGGAGACCTGCGAATAAACCATGATGCCGACGAACAGCGCCAGCATCAGGCCGCTGCCGATCAGGATGTAACCGAGTCGCTTGCGTTGCACGCCGTTTTCGTACCTTTCGTCGCCGTTTGGGGGTGCTCTACATCGAGCATCGGCCGCTTCGGGGCGCGCCATTATAGGTAGCGGCTCGTAAATCTCCGATTACAAGGGCGTCTCAAGAGGCATGAAAAAGGGCCCCCCTTGAATAGGGGACCCTTGGCTTGTGTTGTCCTGGTGGGGTTGTCAGACGGAGCCGCCGAGTTGACTCAAGAGTCCGCTCACAGCTGGTCCGAAGATGATCAAGCCAGCGATTGCCAGCACGGCCACCAGTGCAATGATGAGGCCGTATTCCACCAGGCCCTGAGCTCGCTGGCGTAGCTCATTCATTGATGCCTGTTCTCCTTACCCGATCTATGGAATCGATTGCCGGGCTCGGGCGGCCTAGACCGAGCCACCGAGGCGACTCAGCAGCCCGCTAACGGCCGGTCCGAAGATAATCAGTCCTGCAATCGCCAATACGGCCACCAGGGCAATGATCAGGCCGTACTCCACCAGACCCTGAGCTCGCTCACGCAGCTCAACCATAAGAACCTATTCTCCTTGCCCGATCGAAACGATCAATGGACGTGTAGCAGCAAGTCCCGTACCGGCTCTCGCGCGCGCAGCGGAATTACGGTACGGGGGCGTCGATCCTGATCCAGCCGTTCCTCAGGGCAAAGACCACGGCCTCGGTGCGGTCGTTGACTTCCAGCTTCCTCAGAATCGCGCTAACGTGGTTCTTGACCGTCTGGTCGCTGATGCCCAGCTTGCGGGCGATGATCTTGTTGCTGTTGCCTCGGGCGACCTGGTCCAGGATCTCGATCTCTCTCGGGGAGAGTTTCACGAACAGCGGGCCCAGCTGCTCGCCGTCGGGCGTGGGCCGTGATTCGGGTTGGGGGGCGGTGAGCGGCGGCGTTTCGGCGGGCGCAGGTGAACTGGAGCGGAACTGGGCCAGGATCCGCGCCGCAACGGCCGGGTAGCGGACCACCTCCTCGTCGATCGGAAACTCGCCCGCCAACGCCCGCCGCAGCGTGGCCACGAACATGTCGGCATCGAGCGACGCGCGAAGATAGGCGGCTGCCCCAACGCGAGCCGCTTCGAAGAGCTCCACTTGAGAAGCGCCGCGGGTCACGAAGGCAACAATGGTCTGCGGGTAGCGCACGCGTAAGAACCGCGCTAGCTCGAGTGCGCCAGGCTCAGGCAGCGTGCTCTCCACGAGCACCATGTCCACGGGCTGCTCGCGCACCAGCCGCGTCGCCTCTACCGCCGAGCCCACGCGACCAACAATGGCAAACTGCTGCTCTCGGCCGAGCCGTGCCCGAACCTCGGGCGTCAACGCGGGTTGGCGTTCAACGATCAGGACCCGACTCGGGGACGGCGTAGTCATACGGCCCAACCCCCTGCCACAGTGTAAGCAATACACTTCCACATCACTGTGACACCGACGCCTGTGCAGCGTGTGCGCGGCACCACCGACGTCCTGCCGCCAGACGATGCGCGGCTCAGGGGCCTCGAGGCGCACCTGCGCGCGGGCTTCGAGTCCTTCGGCTACGAGGGCATTCAGACACCTGTCCTGGAGCCGCTCGAGCTCTTCTTGAGGAAGTCCGGAGACGAGATCGTCGCGCGCATGTACTCGTTCTCGCACTGGAATCGACGCCTGTGTCTGCGCCCGGAGCTGACCGCGAGCATCATGCGCAGTTTTGTGAGTGAGCTCCAGGGGCGCGCGCTGCCCCTCAGACTGCACTATGCGGGGCCAAGCTTCCGCTACGAGCGGCCGTCCCGGGGCCGGTTCCGCCAGTTCACGCAAGTAGGCGTCGAGCTGATCGGAGCAGGTGGACCAGCCGCCGACGCGGAAGTGCTGCACCTGGCGTGCGCCGGTCTGGACGCGGCCGGAGTCCGCAACTACCGCCTGGTAGTCGGCCACCTGGGCGCGGCGCTGCAGATGCTTGGCGACCTGGGCATGAGCGAGCACGCCCAGGGCCTGGTCCTCGATCTCATGGAGCCCGTGGCCCGCGGCCGACACGACCTGGACGCGGCGGTCGCCCGCGTGGTCGATCTGCTGGGCGGGGGCTCCTCGAATGGAACAACCGAACCCGAGGGTCCGACAGCCCTGGCGAGTCTGCCGCCAGAGCAGGCGACGGCGATAGCCGCCGACATCCTGGGCCGCGCCAGCCTGCCCTTGGAGGGCGGCGCCCGCCAGCCGCGGCAGATCATCCAACGCCTGCTCGCCAAAGCCAAGCGGCCCGACCCCACGGACCAGGTGCGCGCAGCGTTCGAGTTCGTGCTCGAGCTGCGGGGCGCGGCCGGGCCGCCCGAACGGCTCGCGAGTGACCTGCGTAACGTGCTCGAGCGGCGCAATCTCAGCACCGCGCCCGTGGACGAAGTCAGCGCCGCGCTGGAGCTGCTGGATGCGCACGGACCGCGGGCGGCGGGAGCGCAGGTCGAGGTCGATCTCAGCCTGGCGCGTGGGCTGCGCTACTACACCGGGCTCGTCTTCGAGATCTACGTCGACTCCGAGGAGGGTCCGCTGCAGGTGTGCGGCGGCGGCCGGTATGACGATCTCGTGCGGGCGCTGGGTGGACGCGAGAGTGTGCCCGCGTGCGGCTTCTCCTATGGACTGGAGCGGGTCGACCTGGCGCGCACCGACGCGCCGGCGGAACTGAAGCGACCACGCGTGCTCGTGCTCGGCGTCACGCCCGACGATCACGCGGCTGCCCTGGCGGCGGCTCAGGAGCTACGCGGCCTGCCCGGCGTGAGCGTGGAGCAGGACGTTCGGCTGCGCGGCGTTAAGGCAGCGCTGCGCCACGCTGACCGAATCGCGGCTGACGTCGTGGTGATCGTGGGCGAGCGCGAGCGGGACGAGCAGCAGATAGTGGTGCGGGACATGCGCACGCGCGCGGAGTCGCGAGTTGCGCGTGCGGATCTCGTGTTGCAGGTGCGCGAGGCGCTCGAAGCGTGAGCGTGCTGCGCCTGGGCCTGCCCACCAAAGACTGGGAAGAGGAAGTGCTGCGCTTCCTCAGCCAGCACTGCGGACTGCGCATCGACCGTAGCAATCCGCGCCAGTACCGCGCACGCATGCAGGGCCTGCCGACGGGCCCCGCCGAAGTGGTGTTCCAGCGTGCCTCGGACATATTCGACGAGGTGAACGCTGGCTCGGTCGATCTGGGCATCACTGGCTACGACATCGTCGCCGAGCACCGCTCCGAGGAAGACGACGTCGTCGTCGTGTACCAGGAGCTGGGCTTTCGCGGCTGTGCGCTGGTGGTCGCGGTGCCCGAGGGTTGGGTCGACGTCACCTCGATCTCGGACGTGGCCGAGGTCGCCGTCGAATTGCGCGGTGCGGGTCGGCAGCTGCGGGTGGCGACAAAGTACCCCAACCTGACGCGACAGTTCCTGTACGACCGCGGCATCACCTACTTCGACCTGGTCGAGGTGAGTGGCGCGATCGAGGCTGCGCCCGCGCTGGAGACCGCCGACATCATTTGCGACCTGACCTCGAGCGGCGTGACGCTGCGCGAGAATCGCCTGAAGACGATCGCTGGTGGCACCGTGGTTGAGTCACAGGCGTGCCTGATCGGCAACCGCCGCACCCTGGTGGCAGACCCCGAACGGCTGGAGGCCACGCGGGGCTTGCTAGAGCTGATGGAGGCCTATTTGCGGTCGCGGCGGCTGGTGTCGATTACCGCGAACATCCGCGGCGACTCAGCTGAAGCCGTGGCGCGCCGTGTTTTTGCGATTGGCGGCGCCGCGGGCTTGCGGGGCCCGACCATCGCACGCATGTTCCCGAAGGATGGGACGGAGCACGAAGAGTGGTTCGCGCTGACGGTCGTGGTGGGCGAGGACACGTTGCTCCAGTCGGTCCAGGCGCTGCGCACTGCCGGCGCCAGTGAAGTGACCGCGACGCAGGTGCGCTACGTCTTCGAGCACCGCTCGTGGACGTTCGAAGCATTGCGGCGGCAGCTCGACTCTACCGTGCGCGGAGAAAAATCGCGGCCTGATCGTCCTCGTATGCCAGACGCCAGCCTGGCTCGTGGCGAAGGTCGGCGATCAGGTCCGACTGATCTGTCTGGCTGAGCACCGCGTACGAGATGCCGTAGCGGTCGAGCAGCGGGCGCCACTCGGTGGTGGGAAACACGATCGATAGATAGTCGAGCCAGACCTGAGGTGGATGCAGCTCGATGCGGCCATCCAGGAACGGCTGGTGGCGCGGCCAGACGGCCCAATCGAGGTAGCCGCCCCACGTCTCGTGGTTCAGCATCTTGCCCGCGATGGGTGGCTCGAACGTGCGCAGGAACTCCGCCGCGCGCACCGGGGCGCCCTCGCCGACAAGCGCGCGCTTGTCCTCGGGTAGGAACGGCAGCGCGGTTTTGAACCAGGGTAGGCTCACGGCAGTCAGTGACAGTGTGAGCAGCGCAAGAGCGGTGTTGACGGCGGGGCGTTCCACTCCACGCGAGAGTGTTGGCATGGCCAGGCCGCCGAGCAGGCGAGCGGCGATAGGCGCGGTGGCGATGCCGAACCACACGATGGCCCGCACGGAGGTGAGCGCGAGGTAGCCGAACAGGACCAGGATGAGCACGTCGACGCTTCGCAGGCGCGCAGAAGAGCGGAGCGCGAGCCACGCGAAACCGGCCAGCCATATAAAGAGGAAGGCGCCCTCGCGCCAGGCGATGGTCGTGGGCGCCCACTCGGTGACCAGGTCGCGGATGACCGGGTTGCTGCTCAACGTCACGACGTAGACCAGCGCCCCCACGCCATACGGCGTGCACAGGCTGGCGAGCACACACCCTGCCAGGCACAGCACGTACGGCCGCGCGTTGCGGAAATTCCCGAGCGCGTAGCAGCCGAGCAACAGCCAGCCGGCGAAAAACGAGCCGTGCACATTCGCCCACACCGCGGTTACACCGGGCAGCAGCCACAACCAGCGGCGGTTGCCCTGCGCGAGCACGAAGACGAATGCCGCGAAGAGTGGGTAAGCCAAGGTCTGGGGTCGCGGCGACAGGTTCGAGAACCCGAGCAGGTATGCCAGCCAGACCGCCACGCAGCTCAGGCGCAGCCGGCCACTCGACGCGTAAGCGGCGGCCAACGTCAGGCCGTAGGCAAGCGCGATCGCCAGCGCGTTGCCGGCGATCAGCAGCTCCAGTCCGCCGAGTCGGTCGAGGCCGAAATAGGCGAGGTCGGCGAGCCACTGCACATTCATCACTGGCCCAGCAACGTGCGGCGCGCTGGTGTATGGATCGCTGTCCAGCAGCGCGCCATGCTCGACTATCCAGGCGCCGCGCTGCAGCGTCCAGAAGATGTCCGGCAGGCCAATCGGAGAGCTGGCCGGTCCGATGAAGCTGCCGGCCAGCGTGAGCAGCACCCACAGGTGACGCGCCTTCACGGGGTGCGCTCCGCAACGAAGGCCCGATCATCGTCGACCAGCACACGCCACTCAGGCGAGCCGCGGACAAGTGCGAGCGCTAGCTGCTGACGCTGTTCGGGCGCCAGGATGAGGGCGCGGACGCCGAGGTCGCGCAGGATAGACGCCCAGCGTTCGTGCCCTTGCAAGACACGCAGGTAATCCAGCCAGTAGTCGGTGGACTCACCGTCAATACCGTTGCTGCCGAGAACGCTTCGGCCCGCCAGGCGCTGCTGCAGCGCGGGCGCCCAGCGGTAGTCGGCGAACACGGTGCCCTGCGTGGTGAGTGCAGTGGTCGCGACCTCGGCGGGGAGCTCCGGCGGGCGGACGCGTAGCAGCAGGGCCAGGCCGAGCGCCACGCACACGACTGCTGCCACAACGGTGACAGCGCGGCTGACACGCAGGTTCCGCAGCTGCATGCCCAAAGGCAGGACGAGCAGCGGCGCGGCGAGCCAGGCATTGCCGAGCCGCGGCAGCACCACCGCGGCGCCCAGCAGCACGAATGGGAGCTCCCACCAGTCGGCGCGCCGGCGGTGGTAGGCCAGTCCGAACCAGGCCACCACGAGCAGCAGCGCCCACACCCCGAGTGGATCGCGTATCGACCACGGTGCCTCCAGCGGCGACAGCGCGGCGCGCGCGGTGTCTGGGAGCAAGCTCACGCGGTACCCGCTCCAGACCAGCGGCAGGACCAGTGGGAGCATGGCGGTCGCGGCGAGCAGCCGGCCACGAGTAGCGGGACGTGGCGACGCGAAGTGAAGCGTGACCGCGTCGGGCGCCGTTACCATCCGATCTTGAATCACACTATGCAGCACACATCGATGGCGCCGCGTACCGCGCATGTGCGCCGCGAGACGCGCGAAACCCGCGTAGAGGTCACGCTCAACCTGGATGGCTCGGGTCGCGGCGACATCGCGACGGGCATCGGCTTCCTGGACCACATGCTGGACAGCCTGGCCCGCCACGCCCGATTCGACCTGACCGTTCGCGCTGAGGGCGACCTGCACATCGATCAGCACCACACCGCTGAGGACGTCGGCATCACGCTGGGTCAGGCTCTCGACCAGGCGCTGGGGGAGCGGCGGGCGATCCGCCGTTTCGGCGACGCGGTCGTGCCGCTCGACGAAGCGCTGGCGCAGGTAGCGGTCGATCTCGGAGGGCGCGGCTGGGCGAGTATCGACCTGCCGTTCCACGGCACGCGGATCGGCGAATTGAGCAGCGACATGATTCCGCACCTGCTGCAGTCGTTGGCGACCGAAGGTCGTTTCAGCCTGCACGTGCGGCTGTTGGCGGGTGACAACGATCACCACCGTGCCGAGGCGACGTTCAAGGCGCTCGCGCGCGCGCTCGACGACGCCACACGGCCCGACCCTCGTCTCGCGGGCGAGGTGCCCTCGACCAAAGGCGTTATCTGATCGATCTCCACGTCCATACCACCGCCTCGGACGGTCGACTCACACCGAGCGAAGCTGTCGCCGCGGCCTCGGGGAAGGGCCTGTCAGCCGTCGCGATCACGGACCACGACGTCACCTCCGGGCTAGACGAAGCAACCTCGGCGGCGCCGCCTGGCCTCGAGATCGTGCCGGGTATCGAGATGACCGCGCAGTGGCAGGGTCCGCGCGCGGTGCACGTGCTCGGCTACTTCATCGATCCAGGGGAGGCCAGGCTGCGCGAGGCGCTGGCGCGGGCCGAGCGGCTGATGGAACGCCACGTCGATGCGGTGCTCGACGAAATACGAAACGCAGGCGGGAAACTCGAACGCACCGATCTGGATCGCTACCGCCACCGCTACGCGGGTGGCGCCGCGCTCGTGCTGGGCATGCTCGAACGCGGAGTGCTGCGCGGTGCGCCGCCCGGCACGGGAATGCGACTGCTGCGATTGGCGGCAGCGGAGCCGCGAGCGTATACCGTGGCGGACGCCATCGCGCTGATCCATGGCGCGGGCGGCGTCGCAGCGCTCGCCCATCCGGCCAAGGTAAAGCGCGGTCAGCCGCTGCTCAGCGCGGCGGACCTGGCGCCGATGGTCGATGACGGACTGGATGCGATCGAGGCCTGGCAGTGGATCCCCGGCGGCTGGGGCAGCCAGCACTACCTCGCGCTGGCTGGCGAGCTGGGCGTGCTGGTGTCAGGGGGCTCGGACGATCACGGCAAGCGCAGCACCGATGGGCGATTGCGGCTTGGCGCGCAGCCTATCCCTGAGGCAGTGCTGGATCTGCTGCGGGAGCGAGCTCGAAGCTATACGTTTCGATGACCGGGTTCGCCAGCAACTGCTGACACATCCGCTCGACTTGCGCTTCCGCCTCGGCCCGACCGTCGGTCTCCAGACGCACCTGCAGGAGCTTGCCCGCGCGGACGTCTTCGACCGCGCTGAAGCCAAGCGAATGCAGCGCCCCGCGAATGGACAGGCCCTGCGGGTCATTCACGGACTTCTTCAAGAGCACGCGAATCTCTGCGAGCCAGGTCATCCCGTGAGCCTCCGCAGGGCATCCGCGTAGCGCGACGCGGTGCCTTCGATGACCGCTGACGGTAGGCGCGGCGGGGGTGGCTCTTTGTTCCAGCCGCTGTGTTCGAGGTAGTCGCGCAGGAACTGCTTGTCGAAGCTGGGTTGCGGCGAGCCTGGCGCGTAGCCCTCGGCGGGCCAATAGCGGGAGGAGTCAGGCGTCATCAGCTCGTCGATCAGCAGCAGCTCACCGTCGAGCCAGCCGAACTCAAACTTCGTATCGGCCAGGATCAAACCGCGCTGCCGCGCGTGCTCCGCGCCAGCTGCGTACAACGTCAGACTCATGGCTTCGAGCCGCGCCGCCACGTCGGTACCGATGAGCGAGCGGAGCTGCGCGCGGGAGATGTTCTCGTCGTGGCCGCTCTCGGCCTTCGTAGCCGGGGTGAAACGCGGCTCAGGCAAGGCCTGCGATTCCAGCATGCCCGCGGGCAACGTTTCATCGGCCAGCGTGCCAGCGCGGCGGTATTCGGCCCAGCCTGAGCCGGCCAGGTAGCCGCGCACCACGCACTCGACGTCGATCCGCTCCGCTTTGCGTACGACCAGAGCTCGATTCGCGACTTCGGGCGGCGGCGCTTCGGCGAGCAGGTGATTGGGAACGAGCGCGGCAGTGTGCTCGAACCAGAACTTCGAGAGCGCGGTGAGCACTTCGCCTTTGCCGGGGATCGGCTCATCCATGACCACGTCGAAGGCCGAGACGCGATCGGAGGCGACCATCAGCAGCCGGCCAGCGCCGAGGTCGTACATCTCGCGGACTTTGCCGTGGCGGAACAGCAAGAGAGCTTCATCCTGAGCGGAGCGAAGGATCTCGCGTAGATCCTTCGGCTTCGCCTCAGGATGAGGCATGTTCATCACACCAAACCCAGGCGGGCGAAGGGGACCTCGATGCCGCTCAGGTGGTAACTCGCGTCGAACAGGCTGCGCAGCTCCTCCTCGGACAGCCGATCGGTCACTCGGGCATCGGCAGCGAGGTGGCTGAGCAAGTCGCCGTCGCCGCCCCAGACCTTACGGGCGGCGTCCTGAACGATGCCGTACGCCTCGCTGCGCGGCAGTCCCGCCTCCACGAGCGCGAGGAGGACGCGGCCCGAGTAGATCAGGCCGTGCGTGAGCTCCAGGTTGTGCTGCATGGCGTCTTCGCACACGTCGAGATCGGTCCAGATGCCCGTCAGCAGGTCGAGCATGTAGTCCAGCGCGATGCATGCATCGGGCAGGATGATCCGCTCGGCCGACGAGTGGCTGATGTCCCGCTCGTTCCATAGCGCGACGTTCTCGAGCGCGGTCATGGCGTAGCCGCGCAGCAGTCGGGCCAGGCCGCAGATGCGCTCGCACTGCTCGGGATTGCGTTTGTGCGGCATCGCGCTGGAGCCCTGCTGGGTGCTGGCGAACGGCTCGAACACCTCGCCCAGCTCGGTACGTTGCAGCGAGCGGATCTCGGTCGCCTGTTGGTCCAGGGTGGCTCCAATCACGGCCAGCGTTGACACGAACTGGGCGTGGCGGTCGCGCTGCAAGATCTGTGTGCTGGCCTCGGCCGGCAGCAGGCCGAGCGCCGCGAGCGCACTCTCTTCGACCTCCGCGGGCACGTTAGCGTGCGTGCCGACCGCGCCCGAGATTTTCCCAACACGCAGCTCGGCCCGCGCGGCTTCCAGACGTTGGCAGTCGCGGCGCACCTGCGCCACGAACACCGCCAGCTTGTGCCCGAACGTCGTCGGCTCGGCCTGGATGCCATGCGTGCGGCCGATCATCAGAGTGTACTTGTGGCGCACCGCCAGCTCGGAAAGCGCGGTCTCGAGCTGCCGCAGATCCTCGCCGAGCACGTCGGCGGCTTCCTGCACCTGCATCGACAGCGCGGTGTCCTTGACGTCCGATGAGGTCAGGCCGAGGTGGATCCAGCGTCCGGCTGGCCCAAGCTGATCCGCGACCGCGCGGGTAAACGAGATCACGTCGTGGTGGGTGGCGCTGAACAGCTCCGCCATCCGCTCTTGCTGGAGCGTGGCCGTGCGAATCGTGCGCATGTCCTCTTCGGGGATCGCGCCCAGATCGGCCCACGCCTCGCACACGGCCAGCTCGACCTTGAGCCACAGCTCGAGCTGGTGCTCGTCGCTCCAGATGCGCCCCATCGCCGGCCGTGTGTAGCGCGGAATCATCTCGCTGCCACCGCCACTTCTTGTCCGATGTCCCTTCGGAAATGCTTGCCCGAGAACTGCACCTGCTCCGCTGCCGTGTAGACCGTTGCTCTGCTTTCCGAGACGAGGGTCATCACGCGGCCGCCCGCAGTTACCAGCTCACCGTCGCGCAGCGCTGTGCCGGCGTGGAACGCATGCACGTTGGCGGGCAACCGCTCCAGCCCGCTGATGGGATCACCCAGTCGCGGCGCTTCGGGGTAGCCGTGCGCGGCCAGCACGACCCCGAAGGTTTGCGCAGAACGCCAGCGCGGCGGCTCGAGCGTGCCCGAGGCGACCGATTGGCAGGCTTCGAGCAACGAAGAGTCGAGCAGCGGCAGGATCAGCTGGCACTCGGGGTCGCCAAAGCGGCAGTTGTACTCGAGCACCCGCGGTCCGTCAGTGGTCAGCATCAGGCCCGCGTAGAGAATGCCGCGGTAGGGCGTGCCCTCGGCCGCCAGTGCGTTGATTGTCGGACGCAGAACGCGCCGTTCGACCTCTTCGAGCAGTGTAGGTGTGGCGTCGCCTGGCCTGGAAAAACCGCCCATGCCGCCCGTGTTCGGGCCAGTGTCGCCATCGAACACGCGCTTGTAGTCGCGGGCGGGCGGCATGACTGCCAGGTGCTCACCATCGGTGAAGGCCAGCACCGACAGCTCGGGGCCGCTCAGGCACTCCTCGATGAGCAGCGTCTCCGCAGCCTCGCCCAGGGCTGCGGCTGCCGCGAGCGCCGCGTCTACCTCCGCGTGGGTGTGCGTGAGCCAGACGCCCTTGCCCGCGGCCAGTCCATCGGCTTTGATCGCCACGGGCAGACCCAGGCGGCCGATCGCGCGGCGCGCAGCGGCATCGGTCTCGACGATCTCGGCCCGAGCAGTGGGAATGCCCGTGCGGAGAAAGAATTCCTTCGCCCAGGCCTTGCTCCATTCGAGCCGTGCGGCTGCCTGCGTGGGGCCGAAGACTGGCAGCTCTCGTGCGAGGAAAAGGTCGACGATGCCTGCCGCGAGCGGCGCTTCTGGCCCGACGATCGTGATGTCGAAGTGCTGTTGCGCGGCGAGCTGCGCGAGCGCCTCGAGGTCCGTCGCGGAGATAGGCGCGTTGTCCGACGTACCGCCGTTGCCTGGCGCGACCGTGACGTCGGCGCCATCGCGCGACAGCCGCCAGGCGAGCGCGTGCTCGCGTGCGCCCGAGCCGACCACGAGCACCCTCACCCGGCCGATTGTAGGCGTGGCAGCGGGCGAAAAAGTCGCTGCCGCCGGCCGCGCGGAGCCAGTACAGTCTCCGAACGATGTGCCGAAGCATCAAAACACTCGCCAACTTTGAACCGCCCGCGACTGACGACGAGATTCGGGCTGCAGCTGTCCAGTTCGTCCGCAAATTGAGCGGCACCACTCGCCCCGCGCGAGTCAATGAGGCCGCGTTCGAGCGCGCCATTGACGAGGTCACCGAGGCAGCGAATCGTCTGCTCAGTGAGCTAACGACGAGTGCGCCGCCCCGCGACCGAGACGTGGAAGCCGAAAAAGCGCGGGCCCGCGCGCGGGAGCGCTACGCGCGGGTCTGAGTCGTTCGCGGAGCACGCCCCGAACGCCTCATCAACAGGACCGCGGCCACGCCCAGCGGCAGCAGCAGCCACCACACCACCAGCAAACCGCTGCCAACCTGAACGAGCAGGTTGAGCGACGTGGTCCAGGCGCGGCGCAGCTCGAGCAGGGCGTCGAAGCTCGGTCCGCTAACGCTTGCCATGACGGCTTCTTCCTGAGCCGATACCGCGGGCAGCGTGACGCCGATCTGACCGGCTCGATCCTGCAGCACCTTGAGTCGTACGGTGAGGTCGGTCGTGCGCAGGATCGCCTCCTGCAGGCGAGTGACGCTGGCGTCGCGAGCACCCGCCTCCAACTCGACGGTGGCGCGCTGCTGATCGGCCTGCGCCCGTTTCAGGTCCACGCGCGTCTGCAGGTACGTGGCGGGTAGTGCTTCGTCCGAGGCAGTCGCGGCGGCGGCTTCGTCAGGCCTGGGCAGCACGATCGACAGCCGCGTTGCCAGCTGGTCCAGCATGCTCAGACGCCCACGCTCGCGCTGCACAGCCAGCTCAGCCTGGCCCAGCTTGTCGCGGATGCCCGCCTCTTCCTCAGGTGTCCGCGACCGCTTGAGCTGCGCGAGGAGACCCGCTCGCTGACTCTCCGCCTGGCGCACGGTGGCCAGCGAGGTCGTGAAGTCGCGTTCGATCACTACACCCGCGGGCTGCGCGAGCACGCTGATGCTGGCGAGCGCCGACAAACGTTCGAGCGCGGTAGCGCGGCCCTTCAATCGGTCGATCTGCAGCCGCACCTGCGACGCCTGCTGTTGCACTTTGAGTAGCTCTTCGACCGAGCCGGCGCGCTTCATGAGCTCCAGCAACTGCGCGTGCGTGGCCTCGAGCGAGGTGATCTGCGCCTGGGTGTCGCTGTACTCCTCGGTGACGTCCTGGGTCGTGGCTTTCTCGGAGCGCACTTCGACCGCCAGATCGCGGATGGCGTTCATCGTCGCCGGGTAGCGCTCGGGCGGCACCTTCAGGCGCACCGTGACGGCGGGCACGTTGTTCTCGGTGCGCGTCTCGACTCCTGAGACGTAGCCGCCTTGCGTTTGCGCGAGTCGCCCGAGCTCGTCGGGTAGGCGGTCGAGATCGACCACGAGCACGCCGATCTCGGTGGTGTAGATCACCATGCGGCTCAGCTGCTGGCCCAGGAGCAGCGTGTCAGACGAGGTGTCGGCGGCAGTGGGGGTTGGTTGCGCTTGGGCCACGCCCGCGTTCGCAGGCGCGCTCGTGGCGGCTGGCTTGGCTGCCGCGGCGGGTTGCGCGGTCGGAGCCGCGGCTGGCGCGGTGGTCGGCTTTGCCTGCGCGACCCCAGGCGGCGACGTAGGGCTCGATGCGGGACTCCCCGCGGAACAGGCCGCAAGCGCCAGGGCAATGATGCAGCTGGCGAACAGGATCGCACGCGACGCGAAGCGAGACATCGTGACACTCCCCCTTCGGAAATGCTCCTTAAAGAGGGACGCCAGCGCTGCGCGCCGAGTTCCTGGTCTCGCTCAGCCGACTCGGCCGCCGACATGCTCGCCAGTGATGCCCGCGCCGGCCGCGTTGACGTCGAGGTCGCGCGCGCCGTGTCGAAGCCGCTGGCCAGCAGCCGCACCGCATCGAGCGCAGCCGCGGCGCGGCGGCCGGCCTCACCGAGCGTCAGATGGAGGTCTTACGGCTCGTCGCACGCGGCCTGAGCAACCCGCAGATCGCCGATCGCCTGGTGATCACGCGACGCACCGCCGAGCACCACGTGCAGGATGTCTACGCCCGCATCGGCGTCTCGAGTCGTGCCGCCGCGGCGCTCTTCGCCATGGAGCACGACCTGCTGATGTAGACAAACATTGGTAGGTCTACCGATGGCGCCACCATCTTGGATCAGATCGAGAAGGGTGACATGGTCGTCACCCGCAAAGTCTTCCACGGGACGCATCGCGGTCCCATGCAAGGCATTCCGCCGACCGGCCGCAGCATCGAGATTCTGGTCATCGATATCGTGCGCGTCGCCGACGGCAAAATCGCCGAGCACTGGAACTGCGTCGACCACCTGGGCTTGCTCGCCCAACTCGTTCACTCCCACTCGATGGTGCCGGGCGGTTTGGAGGTGATGTCGAAGACCACGCGGTTGACCTCCGGCACCTCGTTGACGATGCGGCTCGATAGTCGCGCCAGCAGGTCGTAGGGCACCCGCGCCCAGTCGGCGGTCATAGCGTCGCGCGAGTTGACGATACGCAGGGCGACCACGTTGCCGTACGTCCGGAAGTCGCCCATCACACCCACCGTGCGTAACGGCGTGAGGACGGCGAAGCTCTGCCACACCTCGTGGTACAGCCCGGCGGCGCGGACCTCGTCCATCACGATCGCGTCGGCGGCGCGGAGCGTCTCGAGTCGTTCCTGGGTGACCTCGCCCAAGATACGAATGCTCAAGCCCGGGCCGGGGAACGGGTGCCGCCACACGATCTCTTCAGGCAGCCCGAGCGCGGCGCCCACCTCACGTACCTCGTCTTTAAAGAGGTAGCGCAACGGCTCGATCAAGCGGAAGGGCAGGTTCTCGGGCAGCCCCACGTTGTGGTGAGTCTTTATTCGCGCGGCTGCCGAGGCGGTGTCGTGGCTGGTGCTCTCGATGACGTCCGGGTACAGCGTGCCCTGCGCCAGGAAATCGATCCGCCCCAGCTTGCGCGCTTCGAGCGCGAAGATGCGGATGAACTCGGCGCCCACGATGCGTCGCTTTTCTTCTGGATCCACCACCCCGGCCAGTTGACCGAGGAACGAGTCGGCGGCGTCGACGTGGATCAACCGCAGCCCCAGGTGGCGTTCGAACGTCTTCTCGACGCGCTCCGGCTCGCCCATTCGAAGGAGTCCGTTGTTGACGAAGATGCAGGTGAGCTGATCGCCGATCGCGCGATGGACCAGCAGAGCGACGACGGCTGAATCGACCCCGCCCGACAGGGCACAGATCACCCGCCCCTGGCCGACCTGGCGCTGGATATCGTCGACGGCCTGCTCCACGAACGAAGCCGTGGTCCAGTTGCCCGTGCAGCCGCACACCTCGCTGAGAAAATTGCCGATCAGTTGCGAGCCAAAGCTGGTGTGCACCACCTCGGGGTGGAACTGCAGCCCGATCAGCCCATCGCCGTTCCACATCGCCGCCATGGGCGAGTTGTCGCTGGTCGCGGCCGAGCAGAAGCCGGGCGGCATGCGCCGCACCACGTCGCCATGGCTCATCCACACCGAGAACTCGTTGGGTAACCCGCGGAAGATCGCTGCCGGCGGCTCAGCCACGTGCACCACCGCCGGTCCGTACTCGCGTTTGGTGCCCGGCTGGACCTCCCCGCCGAGCTGGTGGGCGAGCACCTGCATGCCGTAACAGATGCCGAGGATCGGCTTGCCGGACTCCAGAATGTGGCGCGGCAAGAGCGGCGCGTTGGGCGCGTACACGCTCGACGGACCGCCGGACAGGATGAACCCCTTCGGCTTGAGCGCTTCGATCCGTTCACGCGGGGCATCGTGCGGCACCAGCTCGCAGTAGACGTGGTGCTCGCGGACGCGCCGCGCGATCAGCTGGCTGTACTGCGAGCCGAAGTCGATGATCGCGACGGTGTCCCGTTCGAGGGGTGGGGAGTGAGGAGTGGGGAGTGGGGGGGTGCTTTGGTCTATTGCTTGTGCTTCAGCGATCTCCAGGTAGGTCCCGACCTCAACGTCATCGGAGGCGGCGACTCTGCGGCTATTGCTTCGTTCCTTCACTCCCCACTCCCCACTCCTCGTCCCTCACTCCCCACGGAGTTGCCAGCTCTTGCCCTCCGTCTTGATCGCGGGTGCAATGACCATGTCGGCTTCGTGCATGTCGGCCAGCGTCGCGGCGCCGACCACGCCCATGCACGTCCGCAATGCGCCGACGAGGTTCTGGGTGCCGTTGGTCAGACTGGTCGGACCAAACAGGATGTGCTCCAGGCTGCCGCTCACGCCGACTTTGATCCGCGTGCCTCGGGGGAGGCCGGCATGGGGTGTGGCCATGCCCCAGTGGTGGCCGCGGCCCGGCGCTTCCTCCGTCTGCGCGAACGGAGAGCCGATCATGACCGCGTCGGCGCCGCTGGCGAAGGCCTTGCAGACGTCGCCGCCCGTACGCATGCCGCCGTCAGTGATGATCGGGACGTATCGCCCGGAGTGGCGTGCAAAGGCATCGCGCGCGGCAGCACAGTCCAGGGTCGCGGTGACTTGCGGAACGCCGATGCCGAGTACCTCGCGGCTGGTGCACGCGGCGCCCGGTCCCACGCCCACCAGCAGGCCAGCGATGCCTGTCTCCATCAGCTCCAGCGCGGCCGCGTAGCCGACGCAGTTGCCGACCACAACGGGTACGCCGAGCTCGCGGCAGAAGCGCCTGAAGTCCAGCGTGGGCGTGCCTTCGCGAGCGCGGAAGCGCGCCGAGGTCACCGTTGATTGCACGACGAAGATGTCGACGCCGGCCTCGGCCGCGACTGGACCAAGTCGCTCCGCCAGGCTCGGCGTTGCCGACACGGCCGCGGGCACACCACTGACTTTGATCTCCTGCACACGCCGCGCGACAAGGTCCTCGCGGAGCGGCGCCTGGTAGAGGCGCTGCATCAGCTCGGTAACAGTCTCCCGCGGCGCGGCGGCGATCTCACTGAGCGGCTCCTCGGGGCGGTCGTAGCGGGACTGGAGTCCTTCGAGGTTCAACACCGCGAGCCCGCCGAGTCGACCCAGCGCGATCGCGAACGGCACGTCGACCACGCCGTCCATCGCCGACGCCACGAATGGGATCGCGAAACGGCGGCCGCCGAGCTGCCAGCTCAGGTCGACGTCATCCGGGTGGATGGTCTCGACCCCAGGCACGATGGCCACGTCGTCGAAGCCATAGGCGGACCGCAGTCGATTGCGCTCGCTGGTAAAGAGCTCCGAAGCGAGGGCGCCCAGGTCGGGCAATGAGGTCTCACGAACGGTGGTGGCCATTGGCCCTGCCCTCCTGGTTGCAGATACAAAAACACCCCGGAGTGGAACACTCTCGGGGCGCAGGCAACGCTGGCGACTGGTCGGGGTCGTGGAAGCGGATCAACCCGGTCGGGGTCCACCTCCAGCAACGGGGGTCCATGCTTGATCATACCAACCTGCTTTGAGCAGCATCATCGTTGCCGGCCTGTGTTGTGGTGCGGCGCTCCGCGCCGAAGGGGCTCCGCCCCTTTCATCCCCGCTTCGACGCTAGCTGTGTGACGCCGTGCGAACATCGCTGGTTGTGTGCAGGGTCAGCCTTTCGGTCGGGCGCCATACGCGCGACAAGAGTGCGCAGCCACACTGCTCGGGACGCGCCGAACAAGAGCCGCACCCTGCGCTGCTTCAGCGACGTTCGCAGTGTGTCGCACAGCTAGCGTCGTTCAAGTCTGGGGTGAAGGGGCGCAGCCCCTCGCCGCGCAGCGGCGTGCCAAAGTAGCAAGACACCGAGAGTGCGCGGAACGACGTGCCAAAACACAATGAGACGGCGCGTATCGTATAATTCAGGAACTTCCGAAAGGGCTTACGTGGGGACCCTGTACGTGGTGGCGACGCCGATTGGCAACCTCGAAGACATCACCTTCCGCGCCGTGCGCATCCTGCGCGAGGTGCCGCTGGTAGCCGCCGAAGACACCCGTGTCACCCGCAAACTCTTCACCGCGCACGACATCCACACGCCGCTGGCGAGCTTCCACGAGTTCACCTCCCCAACGCGCCGTACCCGACTGGTCGATCGACTGGCCGACCACGACGTGGCTCTGGTCACGGACGCGGGCACACCGGGCATCTCGGACCCCGGCTTTCCGCTCATCCGCGACGCCCTGTCCGCGGGCCACGACGTAGTGCCCATCCCGGGCGCTTCGAGCGTGCTCGCGGCGCTGGTCGCGTCCGGGCTGCCGATGCATGCGTTCTGCTTCATCGGCTTCCTGCCGCGCACCAGCGCTCAGCGGCGCAAGCTGCTCACCCAACACGCATCTGATCCGAACACGCTGGTGGCGCTCGAATCGCCGCACCGCCTGGTGCAAGCGCTGCAGGACATCGTCGCCAGCCTCGGGCCCGAGCGGCCGCTGGCGGTCGCCCGCGAGCTGACCAAGAAGTTCGAGGAGATCTTTCGAGGCACCGCCGCCGACGCCCTGGCGCACTTTCAGCGCCATGCGCCGCGCGGCGAGTTCACCCTGGTCATCGGCGTGTGACTGGTCTCGTCGACACCCACGCGCACCTGATGGACGATGCCTTTGATGCCGATCGCGCAGCCGTGGTGGCGCGTGCTCGCGCAGCGGGCTTGGAAGGGCTCGTCCTGGTTGGGTACGACCTGGCAAGCAGCCGCGCCGCGATCGACCTCGCCCGCTCCATCCCATGGGCGGTCGCGAGCGTGGGCATCCATCCGAACTCAGCCGGCGCCGCCAGCGAGGCGGATTTCACGGAGCTCGAGGAGTTCGCGGGCGATCCACTCGTGGTGGCCATTGGTGAAACGGGCCTCGACTACTTCCGCGACCGCACCCCGCCTGCGCGGCAGCGCCAGGCCTTCGACTGGCATCTCCGACTCGCCGAAGAACGCGGGCTGCCAGTGGTGGTGCACACCCGCGATGCGCACGCTGACGTGGCCGACATGCTCGAGCGTTCCGCCGAGCGCCGTCCAACCGGGCAGGTGCCAGGCATTCTGCACTGCTTCACGGGCTCCCAGGGCTTCGCCGAGCACATGCTGGCGGCTGGGTATTACCTGTCGTTCGCGGGTCCGCTGACCTACAAGAACAGCGACGATCTGCGCGCTGTAGCCGCGATGGCGCCACGCGAGCGGTTGCTGGTCGAGACCGACTGCCCGTACTTGCCGCCGGCACGGCATCGTGGTCAGCGCAACGAGCCTGCCTACAGCATGGAGACTGCGATGTACCTGGCGGAGCTTCAGGGCGCGAGCCTCGGTGAGATGGTTGGCCAGCTATGGGACAATAGCGTGCGGGTATTCCCCGCGTTGTCCAGAGTGGCGCAGGAGACCGCGTGAGCATCACCACCCAGGTCAGCTCGCAGTCGGACGCCATCCGCGCCATCCTGTCGCTGGTCCAGCCCGGTCTGCAGCGCCTCGAGTCCTCGCTGGCCGACCTGTCGACGACCGATGACCCGCTGTTGGGACCGATGCTGTCGGCGGTGCTGCCCGGATCGGGCAAGCGGCTGCGACCCGCGCTTGCGCTGCTGATTGCCCGCGTTGGCCCGCGCGTCGATGCCGAGGCGCTGAACCACATGGCGCTGGGTGTCGAGCTACTGCACACCGCCAGCCTGGTCCACGACGACATCGTCGACGACTCCGACACTCGCCGCGGCGCAGCGACCCTGTACACCCGCGTCGGCAACGCGCTGGCGGTCCTGGTGGGCGACTACCTGTTCTCTCAGGCGGCCCAGGAGTGCGTCGCGACCGGCGACCTCGAAGTGGTGCGCTTGTTCGCCGAAACGCTGGGCGCCATGGCCCGCGGCCAGATCGACGAAGCGCACAACCAGCTGAACGCTCATCACGCCTGGGAAACGCTCACCCGCGACGAGTACTTCCGCACGATCGCCGGTAAGACGGCATCGCTGTTCGTGCTGGCGTGCCAGGGTACCGGGCTTCTGGTTGGACTGGAGCCGAGGCAAGTGCAAACGCTGCGTAGCTTTGGCGAGAGTCTCGGGCTCGCGTTCCAGGTGGTCGACGACATCCTCGACTTCACCAGCACCGAACAGGAGTTGGGCAAGCCCGTCGGCAGCGACCTGCGCCAGGGCACGATCACCCTGCCAGTCATTCTGCTGCGCGACAGCGGCGCCGCCGATGGTCGCTATCGCGCCGCGTTCGAGTCGGGTGACGTCGATTTGCAGGTTCGGCTGGTGCAAGAGAGCGACGCGATCGGCGCCGCATACGCGGAGGCCGAGCGGCTGGTGCAGCGGGCGCGGTCGGCGTTGGAAGCGTTACCGGCGGGCGTTGAGCGCGAGGCGCTGGACGCGCTGGCGCGATTCGTGACGCAGCGCGGGCGCTAGCGCAGCCCTCACCCCCGACCCCTCTCCCAGAGGGCGAGGGAGAATTGCGTTAGCGGCCGCGCAGCATGCGCCGGATACGACTGAGAAAACTCTGGCCGTACGGGCTGCCGTAAGAGACGCGCTCGCCGCGCCACATGCGCGTACCGCCACCACCACTACCAGCACCACCACGACCGCGCATCACCGATTTCACGATCGCCAGCACGAGCAGCAGCAGCCCAAACCCCAGCGCCCACGGTTGGAGGAACAGCGCCAGCGGCACCAGGAGCGCGACCAGCGACAGCAGCCAGGCCACCATCAGCAGCGCCAGACCGATACCGCCCATCGCCTCCGCGCTCGGCAAACGCAGACTAACGCCGCCGATCGCGCCGCTCAGCCGGCGGGTCGATTTGCGCATGCGGTAGCCGAACGACTGGTGCTCGAGGCGCCTCTCCGCGATGCGGATGATGTCGTCGATCTCGCGCTGGAACCGGTCTGGCGGAGGGTTGGATTGAGGCATGCGCAACCAGGCGACAGGAACGCTAATTATACGGTTCCTGTCGCCTCATGGAGCACTTCCGAGCAACTGTAAAAAGTCTGCGGAAACCCAGCCCTTCATACGGTGATCCTCGGTTTCGATCTCCCGCCAGGGCCGCGCCGCGACAGTCTGATCGTTTCCTGTTAATCGCACCGTGGTGCCCTCGCGCAGCACGCCCGTACGCGGCGCCTGCGGCCCGGGCTCGACTCGAACCGAAACACCCTGGCCGCTCGTGTTCGCGACGCGCGCGACCAGCGACTGCGGCGTCGGCGTCGGCTCGGGCGTCGCTGTCTCCTGGATGGGGGTCGTGACCACGGGCGCGGGTGTCGCCGTCGGCGGATTGGGCGCCGTCACACGCGGGGTGACCGCGGGTGTGGGCACCAGGGTTGGTGGCAGGGTGCTGGTGGGGACGCTGGCGCGGACGGTCGGCAGGCTGCGGCCGGCGTTCAGGATCGCCAGCGCGGCCACGGCGGCGACCAGTCCGAGCAGCAGCAAGCTGCTCAGGATCTGCCACGCGGTGAGTCGGAGTCGACCGCCCTTGGAGATGAACGGGCGGCCGCACCAATCACATTCGGTGGAGGTATTGGGGTTGCGGCCGCCGCAGCCAGCGCAGGTCGTGACGGAATCGGGACGGTCAGGCAGCACGAATGTCGGTGATGATGAAACGCAAACGAGTAGGTGCGGTTGTACACCGCCCAATCGAGGCCAACTCAAGATGCTCGAAGCGCGCCCTCACCGCACCCCTCTCCCAGAGGTAGAGGGCGATCTGTCCTCGCAAATCACAGCCGCGGAAATGCAAGCCGCGTTGCATGACCCTGCACCACGTGTTAGGATGCCGCCGCTCGCTGAGCCGTCTGAGGAACCCCGACAGGCCTGCATGGCGACCGTTATCGCCGTTGCCAATCAGAAGGGCGGGGTGGGCAAAACCACCACCACCGCCAACCTCGGTGCGGCCCTCGCACTTCGCGGCAAGCGCGTGCTGCTGGTCGATCTCGACCCGCAGGGCAACCTGACCAGCGCCTTCGGGCTGGAAAAAGATGTCCAGCACACCGTCGCCGAGTCGCTGCTCGATCGACGCATCCCGCTGCCCGTCGTGTCGGTCTCGAATGGCGCCGCGCACGTGCTCGGGGCCGCCCAGCGGCTGTCGGTGGTGCCCGCGGCGGTCGGACTGGCCAGCGCCGAGGCGCAGCTGATGAACAAGCTCGGTCGCGAGCTGCGGCTGCGCGATCAGCTCCTCGCGGTCGAGGGCAGCTACGACTACGTGATGATCGATACGCCGCCATCGCTGGGTGTGCTCACGATCAACGCGCTCGTGGCGGCGACGAAGGTCATCATCCCGACCGAGGCCCGTTTCTTCTCGCTCCAGGGGCTGCAGATGCTCGAGGAGAGCATCGAAGAGATCCTGTACCTCAACCCGCGGCTCGAGGTGCTGGGTATCCTCCTGAGTAAGATGGACCGCCGCCTGAAGGAAGAGCGCCAGGTGGCAGAGTACTTGCGGCAGCGCTGGGGAGTACGCGTGTTCGGTACGGAAGTAGGCACCAACAGCAAGATTCTGGAGGCCGGCTCGGCGGGCACCTCGGTGTTCCACTATGTGGGCGCTGAACGCGCCGCCGATATCTACCTGCACCTCGCGGACGAGGTGCTCTTACGTGGCTAACGGGCGACAACGTGGCGGTTTTCTCAGTTTTGACTCCGGGACGCGTTGCTATGTCTAACGGGCGACAACGTGGTGGGTTCAACCCTGATCGCCTGGCCGATCTGACGCGGTCGGTGTCCGTGGTGCCGCAGATCATGGAAGCGCCGCGCGAGTCGCAGGCGCGCGGCTTCACCGAAGTCAAGATCGTTGGCATCGGCGGCGCCGGCTCCAACGCCGTCAACCGCATGGTCGAGACGGGTGTCCAGGGCGTCGAGTTCATCGCCGTCAACACTGATGCGCAGGCGCTGCAACTGTCGTCGGCGATGAGAAAAATCCCGATCGGCGGCCGCAGCGCCAAAGGCCTGGGCGCGGGCGGTGATCCCGATCAGGGCGAGCGCGCAGCCGAGATCAGCCGTGATGCGCTGACCGATGCGCTCGAAGGCGCCGACATGGTGTTCCTGACCGCTGGCCTGGGCGGAGGTACGGGAACGGGCGCCACGCCGGTGATCGCAGACATGGCCCGTCGCGCGCGAGCGCTCACCGTAGCCATCGTGACGATGCCGTTCGGCTTCGAGGGCTTTCAGAGGCGGCGTGCCGCAGAGGAGGGCCTTGCGCGGCTGCGCGGCAACGTCGATGCGCTGATCGTGATTCCGAACGATCGGCTGCTCGAATTGGGCGACCGGCAGATGAGCGTGCTGGACGCGTTCCGCATGGCTGACGACGTGCTGCGCCATGGCGTGCAGGGCATCAGCGACCTGGTCACGATGACTGGTCTCATCAACCTCGACTTCGCGGATGTGAAAGCGGTCATGCATAACGCCGGGACGGCCTTGATGGCGGTCGGCGAGGGCCGTGGCGAAGGTCGAGCCGTGGCCGCTGCGCGGGCGGCGATCAGCAGCCCGCTGCTCGATGTGTCGATCGATGGCGCCAAGGGCGTGCTGCTCAACGTCTCGGGTGGACCGGACCTTACGCTGGCCGAAGTAACGGAAGCTGCCGAGACCATCCAGGCCGCGGTCGATCCCGATGCCAACATCTTCTTTGGCGCGGTTATCCATCCGCGGCAGCAGGACGACATTCGTGTCACCGTGATTGCCACGGGGCTGAAGGACATCGGCCGGCCGCAGCCTGCCGCACGCCGACCGCACGTGGCCGAGGCGCCCCCGCAACGAGAGCTGCCGCCGGAGGCTGCCCCGCGGTATGGCGATCCGTCGCAGCGCTATCCGGACGCACGCACCCGCTTCGCCACGCCCGAGGTCTTGGCGCCGCGTGAGCGCGCCGCGCCACCGCCGCAGCCGCGCGAGCCGGAGTTCGAGCGACCGCGTCGGCCCGGCTCGAGCGAGTGGGAGCGCGACCGCGCGCGCGAACGGCCACGCACCTCGGCACCAGAAGTCGCCGACGACGACTGGGACGTGCCCGCCTTCCTGCGCCGACCCAAGCGGTAGTACTCCCGAGCGAGTTTGCGAGCCGAGGGACCGCGGGTCAGCAGCCGAGATCCCTCGCAAGCTCGGGATGACAATGGGCACCGAGAACCCGTGCCAGCTCGGGACGACACAGACACGCCTTCCACGGCCGGTTAGAATCGGCTCCCGGTGAGCTTGTCGCTCGATCGACTCGAGCCGTTGCCGGCGGACCGCAGGCCGCGCACGGCGACGTGGATCTTCCGCGTGCTCGTGGTGCTGCTGTTCGGTGTCCTGACCGCGCAGCTGTGGCGACTACAGGTCGTCGACAACCGCGCTTTGAACGAGCGCGGCGTCCTCAATCGGCTGCGCTACGCCGTCATCCCACCGCAGCGCGGGGTCATCTACGACCGCAACAAGACGCTGCTCGCGACCAATGCCCCGATCTTCGTCGTGTCGATCACGCCTGCCGACGTGCCCAAGGGCCGCATGCAGGAGATCGTGATTCGGCTGTCCAACGAGCTGCGCGAGCCACCCGACGACATCCAGAAAGTGGTCGACTCGCGTCAGGCGCGCAAGGACTACAACCCGTTCAACGCGATCGCCGTCGCCTCGAATGTCGATCGCGAGGCCATCATGCGCATCTCCGAGCATCAGATCGAGATGCCAGGCGTGCAGATTGGCGTCGAGTCCACGCGGCGCTATACGGAGGGCACCCTCATCGCGCACCTGATGGGCTACATGGGCGCCATCTCCGCCGAGGACGCGGACCGCCTCCAGGACGAGGGCTATCGACTCGACGATCACATCGGCGCCGCGGGCATCGAGCAGGCGTACGAGAAGGACTTGCGCGGGGTGCCCGGCAAACGCAGCTACCAGGTCGCCGTGACCGGCCAGGAAGTGGGCGAGCTACGCAGGCAAGACCCGCAGCCCGGCAACAACCTGCAGCTCACGCTCGATCTCGACTTGCAGCGCGATGTCACGCGCATCTTGCAGGAGGGTCTGCGCAACGCGCCGGCCGGCGCGGCCATCGTCATGGACCCGCGCAACGGCGAGATCCTGGCCATGGTCAGCACGCCCAGCTTCGACGCCAACATCATCGGCGACCCGTCGCGGGAGGACGACCTCAAGCGGCTGCTCAACGACACGGAAGGGACGCCGATGTTTCCCAGGGCGTTCTCGGGCCAGTACCCGCCGGGCTCGGTGTTCAAGCTGGTGACCGGGTCGGCTGCGCTGCAGGAGGGGCTGGCGAATCGGGACACGGTGATCGAGTCCAAGGGGATCATGTACCTCGAGTCGGACGAGTACCCGGGCGTGCGCCAGGCGTTCAACGACAACGCCGCGTACGGTCCGCAGACGTTCCTGCAGGGCGTCGCGAACTCCTCGAACATCTACTTCTTCTGGCTCGGCGGCGGCTACTCGGAGGGCAATCGCACCATCTTCGAAGGCCTGGGTGTCGATCGGCTGGCGCGTTTTGCCCGCGCGTTTGGCTACGGCACGCGCACGGGCCTCGACATCCGCGGTGAGTACGACGGCACCATCCCCGATCCCACTTGGAAGCAGTTCCATAAGGATCAGCCGTGGTTCAAGGGCGATACCTACAACATGAGCATTGGCCAGGGCGACGTTCTCGCGACGCCGCTCCAAGTGGCCAACGTGACCAACGCCATCGCCAACAGCGGCACGCTGTACCCGCCGCACTTCGCCCGCGAAGAATTGAACGCCGACGGCAAGGTCGTGAAGGAGTTTTCCCCGCAGGGCCGCACGGTGCCGGTCGACGCTGCCAACCTGGCGACGATGCGCGAGGCGATGGAGTGGGGCTTCGAAGGCCCGTGGCTGAAGTGGTTCAAGATCCCGGGCGTGCGGCTGGCGGGCAAGACCGGCACCGCGGAGTTCGAGGGCCCGCTGGATGCGCGTAAGAACCTGCCCACGCACGGCTGGTTCACGGGCTTCGCGCCCGCCGATAACCCCGAGGTGTCGGTCACGGTGTTCGTGGATCGCGGCGGCGGGACGGACGATGCCTCGCCGATCGCGGCGCGCATCTTCCGCCGCTACTTCCACCTACCCGACGTCTCGCCGGACCCGCCGAAACGGCCGCTCACGCCCGAGCCCGCGCCCAAGCCGCCGCCACGCTAGCTTGACGGGGGACGGGGGACGGGTGTCGGGGGTCGGGGGTCGGGCGTCGGGGGTTGGGGGTGGGGAGGTTTTACGGCCCCGTAGTGGCCCGGCGGAAATTGTGACACTCACCTGACGGTTCGCCTGACGCTTCAGGGCCTTGCTGTGACGGTTCGCGTGACGCCTGCTGCGTACGCTTAGGGCGGCGGCGGGGGTGGACGTGGGGAGATGGCGTGGCGCCGCGCCTCGCCGGTGGTAGTTAGCTTTGCTAAGTATCGGTGGAGGCGCGGGTGACCGTGCCGCTGCTGCCGTCGACGGTGATGGTTTCGCCGTCGGCGATGCGCTCGGTCGCGGCGGCGACGCCGACCACGGCCGGGATGCCGTACTCGCGCGCGACCACCGCGCCGTGCGACATCGCGCCGCCCATCTCCATCACCAGACCGCCCGCGGTCAGGAACAGCGGCGTCCAGCCCGGATCGGTCGACGGCGCCACCAGGATCTCGCCTGGCGCCAGCCGCGCGCCAGCGGGCTCGAGGATCACCCGCGCGCGGCCTTCGATGCGGCCCGCGGAGGCGGGTGTGCCGCGCAGCACCGGAGCATCGGAGCGAGCATCGAGCTCGTCGGGCGGCCGCGGCTCGGTGCCATCCGACAACAGCATGCGCGGCACGTGCCGCCTTCGCAGCTCCTCGGCGTAGCGGGCGCGACGCGCTTCGACCACGCCCCGTAGTCCAGCGCCGCGCACTGCCTTGTGCATCTCAGTCAGGGTCCGCACTGCCTGCTGCGCCTCCGCCGGCGTGTGCACGGCCTGGTGCGCCTCGGCCTGCGTGCGCACTGCCTGGTGCGCCTCAGCTAGCGTGAGAAAGAAGATGTCGTCGGCTTGCTCGAGCCGGCCGCTGGCAGCCAGGTCCTCGCCCACCGTGAGCAGCAGCCCGCGCGCGCGACTCAGCAAGAGGACCAGGAGGAACTTGGGCATCTCACGGTAGCCCGCCAGCGCGCGGCCGCGCCGCAACAGGAAGCGCACGAGCACCGCGCGCAGGCGGCTCCGCGCGGCCGTGCGCCGCACAATCGCCTGCAGCTCACGTTCGGCGTCCCTGGCGGCGGACTCGAACTGCGCCGCCGGCGATGGGGCCGACTCGTCCAGTGCCATGTAGTTGGCCAGGTGGGCTACCAGCGGGCTCGGGTCTTCCCCCCAGCGACGCAGCCCGATGTCGATCTCGGCGATGGCGCGGTGCCCATACTCCGCCAGGAACGCCGCCAGGCCGCGCTGCAGGAGCGACGGCAGCGAATGCGCGGCATAGTCCGCCGCGAGCTGCTCGGGTGACCGGTCGCGCAGCAGGGCCCGAGCGCTGGCATCACCGCGCGCGGCCTGCGCCAGCTGCCACAGCGCCAGGTCCATCTCCGTGGTCGGGTTGTACGGCAGGGCACGCCGCACTGCATCCCAGTCGTCGCGGGCCGACCGATCATTGGCCAGCCGATAGGCGAGACCGAACGCCGCCAGACCAGCGATGAGCAACGGCGCCAGCGGCGGGATGAACCACTCGGGCCAGCCGCGCAGCATCTCCTCGACGGCGGTGAGGCGCTCTTCGGCGCTCGCGGTGCGTGGCGGCAACGGCTGGTCGCGCATCCTCCGCCGCACGCGAGCCAGGGCGCGCCGCGCCCATGGCGGCGAGATCCAGGCCCCCAGCACACGCAATGGCAGACGCGTTTTGCGCATCACATGCGCGATCGGCCCGAGAACAGTGCGTCTCTTCATCCGCCGCGGCGCGAGACGCGGATCGGCCGACAGCGTGTCAATCAGCACCCCGCTGCGCGCTTCGCCCTGACTCAACCCGAAGCGCGCCACCCGCCGCCAGAACGGCGAGCGTAGGGCGGCGGTGAGATCGATGAATAGTCGACCACCCGCTTCGTGGAAGACGGAGGCCGTGCGCTGGATGCCGAACAACGCGGCCATCGCGATGCTGAACTCGCGAAAGACGTCGATGCCCATCGGCGTCAGTGGACGGAACACGCCCTGCGCGACATTGAAGCTCAGATAGACGTGCAGGTCGCGCGGGTCGGCTGGCGCGCTCCGCGGCAACGGGTACAGGGTGGTGATCGCGCGGGATTGCACCAACCACGCTTTGCCCGAGCCATCGAAGGCGAACTCGATGTCCTGCGGCGCGCCGAAGAGCGTTTGCACCCGCTGGCCGAGCTCCACCAGCTCGCGCAGCTGCTCGGTGGTCAGGCAGCCGTCGTGCGGGCCCTCCAGCACCCGCCCGGTCGCGGAGTCGACCAGCCAGTGGTCGGGATTGATGGCGCCCGACACCACCGCTTCGCCCAGGCCCGGGCTGGCCTCCACCACCGCGTGGAGGCGATGCCCGGTGAGCGGATCGGCGGTGAAGAGCACGCCCGCGGCCGCGGCGTCGACGAGTGTTTGGATCACCACGGCCAGGTGCACGGTGCGCTGGTCGATGCCGTTGTTGGCGCGATACACCACCGCGCGGTCGGTCCATAGCGAAGCCCAGCAACGGCGCACCGCTGTGAGGACTGCCTCTTTGCCGACAACGTTGAGGATGGTGTCTTGCTGGCCGGCGAAGCTGGCGAAGGGCAGGTCCTCGGCGGTCGCTGAGGAGCGCACGGCCAGGGGCGTCTTTTCCCCCAGATGCTGCACGGCCGACTCGATCGCCGTCGCGATGTCCTCGGGAATGGTGACCTGTGTGAGCTGGGCGCGGATCTGCTCGGCGAGTCGCTCGCGCTGCTCGGGCGCGGCGTCGTGGAGCTGATCGACCAGTGGCTGGACTTCGACCGCCGCGCGCGCGTACGCAGTGGTGGTTAGACACACACCCGGCGGCACGGGCATGTGCGCTCGCAGCAGCTCGCCCAGGTTGACCGCCTTGCCGCCGCCCAGCGCCAGCATTGACTGATCGAGATCAGTTAGTGGGAGGACGAGCTGGTCGACGACGGCCTGGTCGACGACCGCCTGGTCGACGACGGCCTGGTCGGTGGGAACCTTGTCGACAGGAGCCTTGTCGGCGGGAGTGTTCTCTGCTCGAGCCTGGTCGGTGGGAACCTTGTCGACAGGAGCCTTGTCGGCGGCAGCCTTCTCGGCTGGAGCCTGGTCGACGGCGGCCTGGTCGACGGCGGCCCGGTCGGCGGGAGCCTTGTCGGCTGGAACCTTCTCGGCTTGAGCCTTCTCGGCTTGAGCCTTTTCGGCGGACGCCTTAGTCGAGCGTCGGCGTGCCACGGCCGCGACCCTGCCCATTCAAAAAGGCGTGGCTGAGCGGCACCACGCGGTACATCACCCACACGTCGGGCCCCGCACCATCTGGGCGCAGACCGCTCGTCACGCGCTGGGCGATGTCGCGGCCCAGCCGGTACAGCTGCTCATCGGTGCTCAGCTCGACCCACAGCTCGATCTCCTCGCCTTCTTCCTCGGTCACCAGGCGCCGCACGCTGACCTGATGGGCGGGCACGCGCAGCGCCGCGCCAACTTCGCGCGTGACGACCTCACGCACCTTGGACAGCCGCGCGGCTGGGCCGAGGTAGTCGACGAAGATCATCGGGCGCCCATGGTAGCATCGGCCGCCCGGCGGACTGGCCATCGCGGTGCTCCCGAAGCGATGCCGCGCGGGCCGCGCACTGGAGCTCGTGCAACGCGACACCACATCCGCCACCATCGCCGACCGCCTGCATTCGGCGGCCATTCACCTGCTGCGCCGCGTGCGGCGGACCGATCCGCAGACGGGGGTGAGCGCGGCACAGCTGTCGGCGCTGTCGGTGCTGATGGGCGGTCCGCGAACGCTCGGCGAGCTCGCCGCCGCGGAGCAGGTGCAACCACCCACGATGAGCCGCCTGGTCGCGGAGATGGAGCAGGCGGGGTTGGTCTCGCGCACGCGCGACGAAGGCGACGGCCGGGTGGTGTGGGTCAGCTGGACGGCGGCTGGCGAGGGGGTGCTGGTGCGCGGCCGCGAGCTGCGCATCGCGACGCTGGAGCGGGCGATCCGCGCGCTTCCAGCCGAGCAGCGGGAGACGCTGGTGCGCGCGCTTGACATCGTCGACGGGCTGCTCGATCATGTTAGTTAGCACAGCTAAATAACTCTGCTGGGAGGACTGGCATGGTCACCGAGGCTGCCGCATCTGAAGCGCTCTTCGCGGCGATCCGCGCAGGCGACGCCGCGCGCGTGGAGCAACTCCTCGCCGAACAGCCCAAGCTGGCCACCGACAGCGACGCCGACGGCTTGTCGCCGCTGATGACCGCGCTGTACTTCAATCAGTCGGCGATCGCGCAGCTGCTGCTCGCTCGACTGCCCAGCGATGGGCTCAGCCTCCACGAGGCGGCCGCTGTCGGCGCCGTGCCGCGTCTGGAGCAGCTGCTGGCGGCCGATGGCGGTGCGGTCAACGCCTGGTCAGGCGACGGCTTTCAGCCCCTCGGGTTGGCCGCATTCTTCGGCCAGGCCGAAGCGGTCGACCTGCTGCTCGCACGGGGCGGCGAGGTCAACACCAAGGCGCGCCACCGTTTCGGCGTGACCGCCCTGCACGCGGCGCTTGCGGGGCCCAAGCCGGCGATCGCGCGCACGCTCATCGCGGCGGGCGCCGACGTCAATGCCCTTCAGAACAGCGGCGAGACGGCGTTGCACGCGACCGCGTTCACGGGTTCGGTCGAGCTCACGAAGCTACTGCTCGACCACGGGGCCAACCCGAACGCGCTCGACGAAGATGGTCACACTCCGCGTGACATCGCCCAGCAGCGTGGATACACTGCCGTCGCCGAGATGCTCAGTTAGCGCGGCCACGCGGCGGTCGCGGAGATGCTCAGCTAGCGCGGCCACGCGGCGGTTGCGGAGATGCTCAGCTAGCGCGTCCAAAAACCGTGCGGATCGGCTTCGCGGATCAGGCGCAGCTCATCGCTGGTCGGCGCTGGAGTTGGCGGGCAGTCGGGCGCGATCCGCAGTGGCCAGCCCGTCGCCTCCTGCACGGCTTCGATGCTGGTGAACGGGTGGTACGACGCCAGGTAGGCTTCGCCTGAATCGGCGTCGAAGCGCAGCACGCCGAGGGTGGTGATCAACGCCGCTGGGCCGCCGCGGACCATGCCTTGCTCGGCGCGCCAGGCGCGCCCGCCGGGTCCGTAGCCGGGTGAGGTGATGAAGTCGACCCGTGGTCGTAGGCGCCGTGGCTCGTGCTCCATCAACGACACCAGACGTTTGGCCAGGCAGGCGATGTCGGCGCCGCCACCGCTGCCCGGCAGCTTGATGCGCGGTGCGGCACGCGTGCCGATCAGATTGGTGTTGATGTTGCCGAAGCGATCGACTTCCGCGCCGCCAATGAACCCCAGGTCGACCTCACCGCGCTGTAGCAGCGCCATGACCTCCAGCAGCCCAGTGGCCCACGCGGCGCCGAGCACATTGGGTGCATCGCTCATCGTGTACAGGTCGGCGGGCGGGACCGTATCGCGCACCAGGCCGTTCTCGAACAGCCCGATGGCAGCCGGAGCATGGGTGCGCTTGGCCAATCCGAATGCGAGCAATGGCAGCCGCATACCCACGAACACGACCTCGCCGTCGGCGATCTCGCGCGCGGCCGCGACCACCATCAGCTCATGCGGCGTGTAGTCGGTCACGCGTAGTCGACCGCTGCCGCCAATCGCGCCGCTTTCGGGCGCAGCTTCGCGATCCGCTCCCGCATCGCATCCGGCGAAGTGGGCTGCGTCACCCATTCGGACAGCCAGCTGAGAAAGCCATCGCGTTCGCGGGTGCGCTGGTGGTAGTCCGAGAACGCGGCGTGATCTCGCCCGTAGAAGCCCTGGACCGGCGAGGGGTACGCGCCACCTGGCACGTGCGTGACCGCCGTGACCCGCTGCGGCGGCAGCAGAATGCGGTTCGGGTCGCTCAAGATGACCTCGCTGGGCACCATTTCCTCGGCGGTCAAGATCACGCGCCGCGCCGCCAGGCCTGCCTCGCGCACGAGCCCGAGATTGCCCCAGCAGTGGGCGTGGCCATCCTCATCGGCGCGCTGCACGTGCAGAATGGCCACGTCGGGCTCGATCGCCGAAATGTGCAGCAGACCATCGGGCGCACGCCGCAGGCGCGGGTTGATCCGCGCGAGGTCTGAGCCGAGGAGGGTATGCGCGGGGAGATACGGCACACCCATGGCCGCCGCCAGCAACCCCAGGCCGACTGAGAAGTTCGAGTGCTCCTCGAGGTCGAGACTCCGCGGAATCCCGTGCTCGACGGCGCGGCGGTAGTTGTGCCCGAGCCCAGCGCTGACGTTGCCCACCCACGCCGCGGTCACCCGACGTATACAGCCAGCGCCGATCAGCTGGTCGAACAGCATGTCCGAGATCGGACCGATCAGCTCCAGCTCGCGGAGGCCGTGGCGGATGAGCTCATGGCCGGCGGCGAACGGGATCAGCGACTCGAGCGCCATGCCAATCGCGACCGAGGCGCCGTCAGGCACATGCTGGGCGATCGCCTCGGGCAGCGGCACCAGCTTGCTCATTGACGCCATTGAGTATCCTTGTGCCGGGGATTGCAATGACTCAACACCAACAGGCGCCCGCGGAGCCATTCGGCCGACTGTCGCCGAAGGAGACGAATGACCGCGTCGGCAAAGGCGAGCTCAAGATTGTCGACGTGCGCGAGCAGTGGGAGTACGCGCGCGATCACATCCCGAACGCGACGCTGACGCCGCTCGGACAGATCATCGCCCGACCCGAGCAGGCCATCACCTCCGACGATGTCGTCTTCGTGTGCGAGGTCGGACAGCGCAGCGCCGTCGCGGCCGAGCTGGCCGCCGCCGTGGGTAAAAAGCACGTCTTCAACCTCGAGGGCGGCATGCAGGCGTGGCGCACCGCCGGTCTGCCGACCGAGACCTAGGTAGCCGAGCGGGCCGCTAGGCCGAAAACAGCGCCCGCGAAGCGTCCGCGACAAGCGCGGCGCAGTAGTGCTTGTCGTCGGGCAGTCCACCCAGCGCGCGATCGATCTCCGCAGCGCTGAGCGGCTCCGTGCGGCCGACCAGCAGCTCGGTGGCGATGCTGCTGGCAGCGATGCACGCGCTGCAGCCGAACGTCCTGAAGCTCGCGCGGCTGACCTGGCCATCCATTATCTTGACATAAAGCGTGACCGTGGTCTCGGTCGGCCCATCGTCGACGCGCCCCGTTCGATCGGCGTCCAGCATGCGTCCGACGTTGCGCGGGTGCTGGAAGTGGTCGACGGTTGTCTGGCTATAGCGGCTGGCGGTCACTCAGTTGCGCCGCTCGTGCAGGTCGCGGATGAGGCTGAGCTGGCGGCGGATGGCGTCGGCGTCCGGCGCCTGTGGCTGGAACTCGAGGTACTGCGACAGCTCGGCGGCGGCGCCAGTGAAGTCAGCGAGGCGAAAGCGCAGCAGGCCGCGGTCGCGCAGCTCGTCCGCGCTTGGCAGCACCACTGACAGCTGCTCAGAGGCGCGGACGGCGCGGGAAAAATCACCCTGGCGGTGATAGGCGACCTTGAGATTGGTGATGAGTCGGGCCAGGATGTGGCGGCGCGGGGTTGGTGTCAGGTGCGCGGGCTCGAGCTCTGCCGAAGTGCCGTACGCCTGCCGCATCAGCTCCTGACAGTCGTCCCAGCTGAGCAGCCGACCGCAATTGAATGGGTCGATCAACAACCCTGCGCCGCCGACGATGAAATGCGACGGCAGCCCGATACCCTCGAGCGTCAGGCCAGCGCGGCGGGCGACTTCGATGTACACCAGCGACAGCGTGATCGGGATGCCCAGGCGGCGATCGAGCACCTCGTTGAGGTAGCTGTTGCGCGGGTCGTAGTAGTTGCTGCCGTTGCCGCGGAACCCCTCCTCCCCGAACAGGAGCTCGTTCAGGACGGCGACCTGGCGATCGGGCTTCGATTCGTGGCGCAGGCGCTCACGGACGGTGTCGCCCAACAGGTCAAGGCGCGCCAGGTAGGGCGCGGCATCGAGGTCCGGATACTCCTCGCCGGCGATGAGCAGCGCTGCGCGCGGCAGGTCGATCGCGCTCTCGTCGCCGCCTACCAGCTCACCCAGAGCGCGGCGGGCCTCTCGTGCGGACACGGGTCAGCCCACCGCGCGCTGCGACATGTGTGTCTAGGTGCTGGCGCCGGGGCTCGTGGTGCTGCCGCTCGCGGTGGCTGGAGCGGAGTCGCTCGTCGACGACGAGGAGGACGAAGGAGTCGTCGAAGTCGAGTTGTACGAGCTGGTGCTCATCGAGGGGCTACTGAAGCCGCCGTACGAGGTCTCGCCCTGATCACCCATTCCCAGCAGGTCGCGTCCGAACGACTCCCAGGCCCAGTAGGCCGCGGCGCCGAAGGCGACTCCAAATAAGAACTTGAACATTGCGCTGTCCTCCGTAGAAAGTGAGTGCGGTTCTCTTCAGCCTACGCCAGGGGCAGGGCAAACGCCAACGGGCGCCACTGGCACCGCACGTGCGAGTATGAATGGCACAAGGCAATGCGATGACCTCTGAACCGAGCACACCGGACGACGCATTGGCGCGTCGCGCGCAAGATCTCGAGACGCTTCGCCAGGCGGAGGAGGAAACCGCGTTCGCGGGTGATCAGCGTGAAGTGACCGGCGAACCGAGCACGGTCTCGCAGCACCCCGCCGACACCGCCGACTTCATGTACCAGCGCGAGCTGCAGCAGACGACCCAGAACCTGCTCGAGCGCGAGCAAGCGCAGGTCGAAGTAGCGCTTCGCGCACGCGAGCGCGGCACCTACGGCAAGTGCCAGGACTGCGGTCAGGCGATTCCCGCGGAGCGTCTGGCGGCGCGGCCCGAAGCGACGCTATGTGTCGACTGCCAGCGCCGCAGCGAAGGCGCGCACTAGTACCCGCTCGCGTGCCTGGCGGCCCTGCTCGGGAGCACTAGCGCGCGACGGCCTGGGCGAGGTTCACGCTGAACGACAGCGTCGAACCGCAGAACGCAGCGCCCATCTCGGTCGGGCTCGTGTCAGGGATGGCCCGCACGACCACGCAGCGCAGAGTCACGAGATCGTGGCGACCAGGCGGCACGAACGTCAGCTCGAACTCGCTGCCGGGTGGCAGCGGCACACCGCGTAGCCTGGCGCCGCTGCTGCTCAGGTCAACCACGCGCATCGGTTGACCTTGCCGCGCACCCGCGTGGTGCACGACCGCCCGCAGGTCGATGCGTACGCGAGCCGCGCCTCGTACGGCCCGCGAGCCCAGCGCGACCAGATAGCGGTTGTTCTGCCCATACGTGGCCAGACGCGCCGGCAGCATGTGCGGTGATCCGGGCAGCCCGACGCGCAGCGGCGAGCCGGGCGAGAGCGGCGTTCCCGTCGGCCGGTCGCCCTGCAGCAGCAGCACGCTCGTTGTGGCCTCCAGGATCTCGGCACGGGTGATGCCATTGCCCCACGAGACCAGCGCGTACGGGGCGATCTCCTCTCGTGGCTCGTCCGTGGCGGCGCTCGAAGTTTGGCTACTGCCGCCCTGCGCTTTGCGCTGCCGATAGGCTGCCTGCCAATCGCGCACCTCGGTCTCGGACAGCGACCACTCGGCCTCGGCCAGCTTGGGCGCGATGACCTCGTCGCGGAAGTCCTGGTAGCAGCGGTAGTCGTCCTCGATCAGTCGGGTGCCGAACATGTCGGTCAGGATCCGCCCGGCGACGTCGTCGCCAGCGAGTGGTGAGCGCCGGCCCTGGCTCTCGACCGACAGGTGAAGTACGCGATCGCGTCCCCGCTGTCCGACGAAGTTCTTCACGCCTTATGGATCATCGGCACTCGCGTGCCCGGGTTGAGTGCCGTAATGATCCTGCGAGACTGGCCGATAATCACCGCGCAGAGACTGCCTTGGCCATGTTGACCCAACCTCCTGGCCGACGCGAGCCGCCCTCAGCGCGGCCAGTTGGCGTTGCCGAAAGCGCACTCATTCCGCAGCCAGAACGTCCGAGCACCTTTCCCATTCGCGTGCCGGTCATGGCCGAGGTGGCCGGTGGCTTGATGCCCGCCGAAGTCATTGGCTCGACCGGCAACGTCCTCTTGCTGCAAGCTGGCGATCCGAAGCTGACGTTGCCCTCGCTCGGTACTCCCATCCGCATGCGGGTCGATTGGGATCGCCAGCTGGTCAGCGGTCGCATCGCCGCGCATGGCGCCGGCGGACGCTTCCTGATCTCGATCGGCGAACGCGCGATCAGACGCTCGCGGCGTTTCCCCGTCGACCTGGCTGGGTCGGTCAAGAGCGCGCACCTATACGGACCCGTCGAGGTGCACATCGTCGACCTGAGCACCGGCGGCGCGCGGGTCGAGGGGCTCGAGCTGCCGGTGGGCAGCGAGCTGGAGCTAACCTTCACGCCGCCCGGCCGTCCTGGCCCGATCAACGTGCTCGGCTTCGTGGTGCGCACCATTGAAAGCGGCGACGTGCCGACCGTCGGTGTCGCCTTCCGGCTTGTCCAACCCTCGATGGACGTGCTGGGGCGCCCGCCTTCCAGCGCGTAGCCGCCGCTCAGCCACCCACGATTCGCCTGCGCTGCGTCGGCAGCGTCACGATGATGCGCAGACCACCCTCGTCTGGTGATTCCAGGGTGATCGAGCCACCGTGTTGCTGGATGACCCAGCGCGTGACTGCCAGCCCGTGCGTCGGGCCATTGGTTTCCAGCAGCTCCTGTTGCTCCTCGGCCGAGACGGCGCGTCCGTAGTCGCGCACCTCGAGCTGTGCCAGGCCGACCAGCGGTCGACGCAGGTCGACGTCGATCCAGCAGCCGCGCGGATTGCGCCGCATTGCCTGATCGATCAAGGCGTCGAGCACCTGCTCGATGCGCGCCGAATCGACGAGCGCGGTCAAGCCCTGCGGCACCGCCACGTTCAGCTTGTGGACGCTCGAGCGCGCTCGCGCAGCCGCGACGGCGTGATTGACCAGGGGCACCAGATTGACGCGTTCGGCCTGCAGCTCCATGGTCGCGGTCTGCACCGCGGTGGCGTCGACGACGTGCTGCGTGATGCGCTGAACGACCTGTGCGCGGGCCTCCACGACTCGCGCCAGGGCACGGATGTGCCGCCCTTCCAGATCGCTCGCGGCGCGGGCGAGTCGGGCAGCGGAACGCATCAGCCGCGCGACGGGATCCGCCAGCGCGGTCAGGCCGCTACTGATGAGCTGGTTGTGCTCCTCGAGCGCGCGCTCCGCCTCCGCCCGCGCCGACTCGGCACGCGCGGCTTCGAGTGCCTGCAGCTCCACCCGCCTGCGCTCGGACGCATCGCGCAGCAGGGCCATGACGTAGCGCCGCGGCGCTGGGCGCTCGTCCAGCGCCAGGAGCGACAACTCGACGCGGATCTCGTCGCCAGATTTGGTAATCGCTGGCACTTCCATCGGCCGCTGCGAATTGATCAGTGCGCCTTCATCAGTGCGGCGATAGTGCGCCAGCGCCTCGTGGTGGAGTCGAGCGATGGCTGGCGGGATCAGCATGTCCATCGGCTGGCCGATGGCCTCGGCCGGGGTGTAGCCGAACAGCTGCTGGGCGGCCGGGTTCCAGAGCACGATCCGACCGGAGTCGATGTTGGCGACGACGATGGCGTCGCGAGTGTGCAAGAACAGCTGACCCAGTCCGAGATCTTGTGGCAACACCTCGGCTTTGGGCGCCGAACGGCGCGTCGGACGCGTCGCGTGGGATGTCGACACGCGTGGGCGTGCAGCCCGTGTGTGGCTCGTGCCGGGCGCCGTAGCGGCCGGCGTCAGAAGGGGCGACATAAAGGTTGTGAGCTCCTGGTAGGCGCACGCGCTGCGCAGCCTCAGAGAAGAGAGCGAGCGATCGCGCGCTGAATCGACAGCGGATGAGCGAACGAGATCAGTCCGCTGTCGGCCTAACCAGGCGGTGCGAGATTGCCGAGGACCGTGTCGGGCGGCTTCGTCAGCGTGTGCTGGACGAGCCGCTGCGAGCCGGCTGCGATGGGCAGCAACGTACGGCCTGGCAACGTGCCACTGAGGGCGGCGCCCGACATGGGCGCAAAGCTACCCGAGGTGGCGACAGTGGCCACATCGGGCACTGAAGGTTCTCGATCTCGAGCGGGGGCCATCGGCCGCGATGTCGCGGGTTCGAAGGCCGCTGCATTGCTGGAGAGCCAGCCTGGTGCAGCAAACTGCTCGGGCGCTTGCGGCGCGAGTACGGTCGCGGGTGGATCGAACGCCACCCGGTAGGTCAGGGAGGGGGCCGGCGCGGTGCGCGCGGCGTGTCGTTCCAGTTCGGCGTTGAGCTCTTCCGACGTGGCCTCAACGGGCTGCGCGGTGCCGGTCGGCTCGTTGGACGATGGGGCCGCGGTGCTGGCGTGGGACTCCGCGACACTGGCGACGAGGCCCGCCGCGGCGGCCCGCTCGACCATCTCGTGGGCGGTCAGCGTCTCGCTCAGCGCGGGCTCGGCAGCCACGACGATCGTGGGCTCGGAAGCCTCGGCGAGCACTGCGTCTGCAACGCGCGGCGCCTGGTCGACGGCGGGGACGTCCGCCACGCTCGGCGGCTCCTCGATGCTCGGCACTTCGGGCGCTACGGGCAGCTCGGGCAGAGCGGGGAGCTCTGGAGCTTGCGGCAAGTCGGGCAGAGCGGGCACTTCGGGGAGCGCCGGCAGCTCAGGCGCTACCGGCAACTCGGGTGGTACTGGCAACTCGGGTACTGCTGGGAGCGCGGGCGCCGTCGGCAGCTCGATGCTGTCGACCGCGTCCTCGACGTCCGAGGCGATCTCGTCGGTGGCCGCGAGCGTCTCGTCCACGATCGCCGCGGGCACCTTGCCGAGGTCATCGACGACGGGCGCGACAGGCGCTACAGGCGCTTCTGGCACTGCCGGCGGCTCGACGGCGGGCGCCACGGGGGCGACGACGTTCGAGGCGGCGGTGGCGGCCTGCGCCACGGTCTGCTGCGTCGACTGCGCTGTGTTGCGAACGGTGCTCGTGGTCGACTGCGCGATCTCGCGAGCGCTGGCCGTGGTCGAGCTCGCGGTCGCGGCGACAGCCTGGGTCACCTGGCGAACGGGCTGCGCAACGGGCGCTGGCGCTGGCGAGGCCGGCTTCGCGGCCGCTGGGGCAGCGCTCGACGTCACCGCTGAGGCGGTCGTTGGGGCTGCGGACGTCGCATTGACGGTGATGCTCGTGACACTCGACGCCGCCGCCGCGGGCGCCGTGGCGGTGGGTGCGCTGGTCACGGGCAGGCTCTGCGCGGCGGCGACAGCCGTGGTCAACCACAGCGCCGTGGCGGCGAGCACAACCGGGACCAGCAAGGAATGCCGCATGGGCAGAGCCAGCACGGTTGACGCTGCAAGCTGCGTGCCGACCCGTCACTCGGGAGTTACACGAGAGCGACAGAATTGCTACTGTTCGGCGACGGTGCCGAGGCCAGCTGCCTCGTTATACGTATAATCACGTGTCACCAGCCGTGACTCGGCCGATACCGAGCCACCCGGGACCAGCACCCGCCGCGTCAGCCACGCCAGCGCCGCGAACAGCAGCGCCATGATCGCCGCGTGGCCCAGCGTGCTGAACAGGCTCAGCCGGGTCGTGACCACCAGCGCTCCGCTCAACGCCTGAGCGACCGCCAGCCCGAACGCCAGCCACGCGACTCCCGGCGCGACCCCCACCGCACGCGCCCGGATGGCCAGCCAACCCAGCAGCGCGACCGCTGCCAGCGCCGCCACGCGGTGGGCGAAGACGATGCCGCTGCCGCCGTCCAGCGGCGGCACAACCTGGCCATTGCACAGCGGCCAGTCGGCGCACGCCAGGCTGACCCCGGTGTGTCGGACATAGGCGCCCAGGTACACCACCATCAGGACGTACAGTCCGACCCCCAGCACAGCGAAACGGAATCCTGCATTCCGCGACTGCGCCGACACCGCTCGAGCGGCGCCGGTACGCTCGAAGACCAGCACCGCGCTCACAAAGGTCGAGGCAAACGCGATCAGCGACACCCCGAAGTGCGATGCCAGCACGGCTGGCGACTGCGGCATCATCACCGCCGCGGCGCCCAGGCCAGCCTGGAGCAGCAACGAGCCGAGCATCAGCGGTGCCAGCACGAGGACTTCGCGGTCGCCGCGCCACCTGGCCAGCATGGCCAGAGTCAGCAGCAGGATGAGCACGCCCTCGACGCCGCTCACCGCGCGGTGGCTGTACTCGATCGCGGTCGCGACGGTGAACTCCGGGACGAATTGCCCGTTGCACAGCGGCCACGAACGGCCGCACCCCTCGGCCGAGCCGGTGTTGGTGACGGCGGCGCCCATGACCAGTACCAGGAGCATGCCGAGCGTCGCGGCCACGGCCAGCCACCTCAGCCCGAGCGCGCCGACTCGGCTCACGGGATCACCTTACCTGGCCGGCGCCGGCCAACCGCGCATTGGGAACCCGCCAGGCTGCATCAGCATCTTCATAGACAACACCTGTTGGATGGAGTCGCCCGTGAGGATGCCCGCGCTACGCCTGGCGAGTTTGACCGCTTGTTTGCTCATCGCATCAGCGTGCACCGCGGCGCCCGCCGCGACGCCCACCAACGCACCGAAGCCAGCGGTGACGACCCCGCCGCGGAGCGCGCCCACGACCTCTCCGGCGGCCGGGCCGAATAGCGCCACCGAGCAGGAAGCGCGAGCGGTGGCCCAGCCCACCACGGCGTCGATTGCTCGGGATCGCGGTCTGGCCGCGCAGCCGGCGGCGCCCAGTGCGCCGAAGCCGACCGCGGTGGCGTGCTGCTCGACCGGCGGCAACGCGGTCCCCAACGGCAAGCCGTACGACTCCACCTTCTTCGAGAACAGCGGCACGAACCCGTTCATCGACACGCTCGACGATCACCTGTCGACCTTCGGCATGGATGTCGACACGGCGGCCTTCGGTATCGCTCGGCGCTACCTCGCCGACGGGCATCTGCCGGAGCCCGACTCGGTCCGTGTCGAGGAGTACGTGAACGCGTTCGACTACCACTACCCGGCGGCCGACAACGAGCGCGACTTTCAGATTGGACGCTGCAAGCGATCGCCCGCGACGCAAAGATCCAGCTCGACTTCAACCCCGACGTGGTGAGCCGCTACCGGCTGCTCGGATACGAGGATCGTGATGTCGCCGACAAGGACTTCCGCAACGACCGCGTTGACGGCGGCGAGGTAGGGGCGGGGCAGAGCGTGACCGCGCTGTATGAGGTCACGCGCAAGGCAGGCGCCTCGGGCGGCGTGGCCACGGTGCGCATCCGCTATCAGACCGCGGACGCCGCGCGCCAGCCGCGCGAGCAAGCCCAAGAAGTTCGGAATGAAACATTCCGTTCCGAAAGTGATGGTTCGCCGCGCTTTCGCCTGGCGGCGACGGTAGCTGAGTTCGCCGAGGTGCTTAAGCACAGCTTCTGGGCCCGCGGCATCAGCCTGTCCGATCTCCAGGGCCAGGCTCGCGAACGCCTCGGCGGCGGCGAGGATCAGCAGACGCGCGACCTGCTGGCGCTCATGCAGCGCGCGGCGAGTCAGGCGCCGCGCTCGACCGCGCAGCCGTAGTCGGGCAACCGTAGGCGGCGATCAATCGACAAGCAGCACGGCTTTGCCCTCCAGCTGGCGCTCCCGCAGCATCCGCAGCGCGTCGACGGGATTGCGCCAGCTGGCCTCCAGTCCGACTTGCGGGTGCAGGCGGCCGGCGGCGATCTCGTTGGCGAGGAGGGCCAGGTCGGCGCCGAAGGTGGGCGGCTCGCCTGACTCGTACACGAAGAAGGCGTACAGGCGCGCGCGCGGGCGACCGCCGAAGCTGGCGAAGCTGACGCTGCTGTCCTCTCCGGAGGAGTTGCCGAACAACGCGACGGTGCCGTCCGGTGCGACCGCCTTCAACGACGCGGTGAGCGAGGCGCCGCCGACTGACTCGAGGATCAGGTCGAACGGACCGCCGGCGGACTCGACGCTGCTCACCAGGCGCACATCGCCCGCGTCCCGCAACCCGAGACCGCGGTCGGGGTTGCGGGAGACGCCGGTCACGCGCGCGCCGGAGTGGGCAGCGAGCTGGACGGCGAAGTGCCCGACGCCGCCGCTGGCGCCGGTCACCAGCACGGCTTTGCCGAGCAGCGTGCCGCCCAGGCGTAGTGCACGCAGTGCGGTGAGACCAGCCACGGGCAACGTCGCCGCGGCCTGAAAGGACACGGAGTCGGGCAGGACCGCCAGACGCGAGCGCGGGACCGCGACCCGCTCCGCCCAGCCGGCTTGATCCACGAGCGCGACGACCCGCGTACCGGCAGGCGGTCCGTTGCCATCGGCCGCCGGCTCGGCGACCACGCCGGCGATGTCCTGGCCGGGGCGCCAGCCACGCGGACGACTGGCGAGCAGACGCAGCTCACCGCGGTTGATCGAGCACGCCTTGACCTCGACCACGGTTTCGGATGTCGCCGGCGTGGGCGGATCGACTTCCTGGAGCGTCAGGGGGCCGGTGGTATCGCCAGTAGCAACGAGTGCGCGCATGAGCGCAGGATAGGCCGTGCGGGCCGAGCTAGGAGACTCCGACGGGCGCGTGCTCGGGTGCCACGGCCGGCCGCCGCGCGGTGGTCGGCAGTGTGGCGTCGAAAGACGGCGTCGGAGCGCCGAGGTCGCGCACGGCGGGGTCGAACGCATCGCGGATGGCGTCGCCGAGCAGATTGAACGCTAGCACGGTGAGCACGATGGCCAGACCGGGAAAGATGGTCAGCCACGTCGCCTCGCGCAGCACGAGCTGACCGCTGTAGATCATGTTGCCCCAGGTCGGATCGGGCTCGGTGATGCCGAGGTTCAGAAAGCTCAGCAGGGCTTCGGTCAGAATCGCGGTCGGCACCAGCAGGGTGCACAGGACGATCAGTGGGTCGACGGCGTTGAGCAGCACATGCTGGATGACGACGCGGCGGGTCGAGGCGCCCAGGGCACGCGCTGCCTCTACATACTCCCGCTCGCGGATGGCCAGGATCGTTGCGCGCGCGACACGCGCGAAGCGCGGGATGATGCCGACGCTGATGGCCACCACCACCGTGAGCAGGTTGTTGCCGAGGATGGTGACCGTGACCATGGCCAGGATCAGTGGCGGAAAGGCCAGGAAGATGTCGGTCAGGCGCAAGACCAGCTCGCTCGGCCAGCCGTGGAAGTAGCCGGCGATCACGCCCAGGACCGTCCCGAGCGTAGCCGAGACGGCGACCACCCCGATGCCGACCAGCAGCGACAGGCGCGCGCCCCACAGCAGCCGACTGAGGATGTCGCGGCCGAGGCGGTCGGTACCCAGCACGTGCTCCGCCGACGGCGGTTTGAGGCGGAACACCACCGACTGCTCGGTCGGACCTTGTAGTGGCAGCAACGGGACGAACACCGCGAGGGCGGTGATGAGCACGACGAAAACGGCGCTCGCGATGACGATGGGGTTGGCCAGGATCGTGGCCGCCAGCCGCCGCGCCAGGCGATTGGGATCGCGCGCACTCACGCGTGCACCCGCGGGTCGGCGACGCCGTACAGGACGTCCACGATCAGGTTGAGCAGCACCACGAGCACGACCGACACGATCATCACGCCCTGGATCACCGGATAGTCGCGAGAAGCGATCGCGTCCAGGATCAAGCGGCCCAGGCCAGGTCGAGTGAAGACCGTCTCGGCCACCACGGCGCCGCCCAGGAGTGTGCCGAAGTTCAAGCCGATCACGGTCAGCACGGGGATCAGTGCGTTGCGTAGCGCGTGATCGCCGACCACCCTGGGTGGGCCAAGGCCCTTGGCTCGGGCGGTGCGGACGTAATCGTTGGCGAGGATCGACAACAGGCTAGAGCGAGTGATGCGCGCGACCAGGCCGACCTGGAAGAAGCCGGTGGCGATGGACGGCAAGATGAGGGCACGGGCGACCTCGAGCGGATTGCTGCCCGCGCCCGCGGAGGGCAGCAGCGGCCACTGCAACGTGAAAGCCAGCAGGAGCAGGACGCCCCATACGAACACAGGCATCGAGATGCCCAGCAAGGCCAGCAGCGTCGCCGTGTAGTCCATCCAGGTGCCTCTGCGCAGCGCGGCGACTATGCCGAGGGGCACGCCGACAACAACCGATACCAGCGTGCCCGTCACCGTCAGCAGCAGAGTTGGCAGGAGCGCCTGGGCGAGCAGGCTGCTGACGGGCGCTCGCAACGCCAGGGAGCGACCGAGATCGAGGGTGACGAGGCCGAAGACGTAGTCGCCGAACTGCTGGAGCAGCGGCTTGTCGAGCCCTAGCTGGGAGCGCAGGTCGGCGACCGCTTGCTGCGTCGCGTTGGTGCCGAGCATCGCCGCTGCCGGGTCGCCGGGCAGCACCCGCATCAGCACGAACACCAGGACGAGCGCGCCCACGGTGGTGGGCACGAGCTGCGCCAGCCGTTGGCCGATGCGCCTCACTCGGTCAGTTGGAGAGCCGGGTCAGGTCGAGGCCCCAGATCGCTTCCAGCTTGGGCATGCCCTTCAGCGAGCTGACATGCATGCTGCGGTCGGGGACCATCGCCAGCGGGATCTGCAGCACGTCTTGAATGATCTTCTTCTGCAGGTCGAGGTACAGCTGCTCCCGCTTCTTCGTGTCCAGCTCTTTGCGCGCGGTGGCCAATTCAGCTTCGAGATCGGCGTGGCTGATGTAGATCGCGCCGCGGCCTTTCGGACTGAACATGTCAGACAGGATGATGTCGGGGTCGGGCTGCCGCACGCAGCAGTGCACGGCGAAGTTGATGCCCTTGTCCTGCACGACGGCGGCGATGAACGTCGGCTGATCGAGCACCTCCTCTTTAATGCGGATGCCCACCTGCTTGAACTGCTCGGACAGCACGTCGCTTGCCGTCTTCTGGGTGTCGTACACGTTCATCGTGAGGTCGAGCCCGTTCGGATAACCAGCCTCGGCGAGCAGCGATTTGGCCTTGTTCAGGTCCTTGTCGTAGCGCGGCAGCTCGGTCGACGCATAGGCGTAGCCGTCGGGGATCGGCGAGTACCACGGTCTGGCGATGCCCGGATACACCAGGTCGACGTATTGCTGTCGGTCGATCGAGTACGCGATGGCCTGGCGGACGCGCAGGTCATCGAACGGCTTGACGGTGACGTTCATCAACAATTGGCTGGGTAAATTGCGACTGTAGAGACTGCGGACGAAGCCCTTGTCTTCGAGCCGCTTGACCACTACTGGATCATCTGGCGACAGGTAGAGCATGTCGTACTGGCCGTTCTCCAGCCCGACTACCTGCGCGTTGGCGTCAGGCACCGTGCGTGTGATCACCCTCTTGATTGCCGGCGGGGTGCCCTTGTACGCCTGGCTGGCGACGATGATCGCCTCCTGCTTGGGCACGCCGCTCTCGAACTGATACGCGCCGGTACCGACCGGGTTCCAGTCATAGTCTTTGCCGAACTGCTGGACCGCCTTCATGTTGACGATCGGCCCGGCGCGGTAATTGGTCAGGAGATGCGGGAACGCCGCGTACGGCTCGCTCAGGATCATCTTGACCGTGTAGTCGTCGACGACCTGCGTCTCCTTCAGCATGGAGATGCTGCCCGCGAACGGGGACTTGGTGTCGGGGTTCTTGACGCGATCGAACGACCCTTTGACGTCGTTGGCGGTGAAGTGGCCGAAGCCCTTCTGCCAGTCGACGTCCTGGCGCAGCTTGAAGGTATAGGTCAGCCCATCCGCTGAGACATCCCAGCTCGTGGCCAGGTCGCCCGCGAGCTCGGTGCTGTCGGGCTTGTATTTGAGCAGCGCGTTGTAGACGTTGCGGATGATCAGCATTTCCTGATTGGTGGCCGCGAAATGCGGATCAAGCGTGCCCTGGTTGGCCTGGAAGACGATGGTCAGGGTGTCCTTCCCGGACGGCTTGGCCGCGGTTGGCTGAGCAGCCGCCGGCGTGGGTGCGGCTGGCGCGGCAGCGGTTGTCGGGGCGGCGGCGGGCGGCTTGGCGGCCGCGGCGGGCTGTGTCGGCGCCGCCGCCGGCGGCGCGGCGGCCGGGCCACACGCGACGAGGGCGATCAGCGCGACGGTGGCGACACAGGAGCTGGCAAACGATCGCATCGAAAGACTCCCCCTCGGCAGGTCATGCGCGAGCTGGCGGATGCCATCCACGGTCATGCCACGGTAGCGCTCACGCGTGCCCGAGACTAGAGGCAGCCCCCGCGGGAGCAGTATCCCTGCGCAGCCCCAGGCTCCTGCATAGGTATTTGTTTACCTATGGTAGCGGCCGTTTTCGGGGGTGCAATCTATACTCGTCTGGCCGTGAGCCTGCGTTACGCATTACTGGGGGTGCTCAAGGATCGGCCGCTAACCGGGTATGACCTGGTCCGCTACTTTCAGGGCACGCTCGGTTTTCTGTGGTCCGCGCCGCAAAGCCAGATTTACCCCGAGCTGCGGCGGATGGAAGCCGCCGGCCTGGTCACGGCCACGGTCAAACCACGCGGTCAAAAGGCGCAGAAGCGCGTCTACGCGGTGACCGACCACGGCATGGCCGAGCTCCGCCGCTGGGCGACCGACTTCATGCCGCTGCCGGCACAGCGCGACCCGGTCTTCCTCAAGGCGGCCTTCTTCGACCTGGCGCCACTGGACGCGGTGCGCGAACAGCTCAAAGCGCACATCGCGCAGTACCAGTGGCGCATCGAGCAGTGGCAGGCGCGGCACGACGCGATCCGCGGCCGCCGGGCCGAGCTGGTCGAGGAGTGGCTGTGCCGTCAGCCGGTCGAAGAGCACGAGAACGTCATCCTGATGAAGCTCCATGCCCTGGAGGGATTGATCGCGCGGGCAAGAACGGAAATCGCGTGGGCACGGCGCGGGCTGACGCTGTGCGATCAGATCGAAGCGCGGCGGGCCGGCAGCGCGGCGTCCGAAGTCGTCAATTTGCGTGGCTGAGCTGCCGCTGCTGCCGACTACTCTGGTCGGCAGCTACCCGCAGCCGGAGTGGCTGGTCGATCGCGACAAGCTGCGCACACGCTTGCCGCCGCGGGTAAGAGCCAGAGAAGTCTGGCGAATACCCGAGCCACTCCTGGAGCAGGCGCAGGACGACGCCACGATCGTGGCCATCCACGACCAGGAGCGTGCGGGCGTCGACATCGTCACCGACGGCGAGATCCGCCGCGAGAGCTACAGCAACCGCTTTGCCACGGCGCTCGAAGGCGTGGACCTGGACAATCCGGGGCACACGCTCAGCCGCAGCGGGCGGCCGGACATCGTGCCCCGCGTGGTTGGACCGATCCGCCGCCGCCAACCAGTCGAGGTTCGGGACGTCGAATTCCTGCGCGCCAATACGGCGCGGCCGATCAAGATCACCGTGCCCGGCCCGTTCACGATGACCCAGCAGGCGGTCGACGACTATTACGGCGACGAGGCTCGCCTGGCGATGGACTACGCGGTAGCCATCAACGACGAGATCCACGACCTCGTGAACGCAGGCGCGGATGTCATCCAGATCGACGAGCCGTACTTGCAAGCGCGGCTCGAAAAGGCACGCGCGTACGCGATCCCGTCGATCAATCGGGCGCTGGACGGCGTGCGTGCGACGACGGTGCTGCACACGTGCTTCGGCTACGGCATGATCGTGCCGGGCAAGCAGACTGGCGCCCGCTACGCCTTCCTTGAGGAATTGACCCAGACCACGGCGCAGCAGATCTCCATCGAGGCCGCGCAGCCACAGCTCGATCTGTCCGTGCTGCAATGCATGACTGGCAAGACCATGATGGTGGGCGTGCTCGACCTGGGCACCGAGGACGTCGAGACCGTCGACATCGTTGCCCAGCGCATCCGCGACGCGCTGCGGTTCATTGAGGCGTCGCGCCTCGTGCTGGCGCCAGACTGTGGCATGAAGTATTTGAGCCGCCAGGCGGCGCTAGGCAAGCTGGAAGCGATGGTGCGCGCGGCGCGGCTTGTGCGGGAGGAACTCCAGCGATGACAACCGCAGCTGCGACCAGGTTTCGAGCCGATCACGTGGGCAGCCTGCTGCGGCCGCCCGAGGTTCTGGAGGCGCACGAACGATTTGCCGCGCAAGGCATCACGCGCGAGCAATTGCGGGAGATCGAAGACCGCGCGATCTTGAAGGCGTTCGACCTGCAGCGCGAGGTCGGGCTGGACATCTTCAGCGACGGCGAGTACCGCCGCGGTAACTGGGCTGGCGACTTCATCAGCTCGGTCGATGGCTACCTCCGCGCGGAAGTGCCGATTCGCTTCGAATGGCGTCTGCCCGATCAGATGGGCGGCAAGGTCGAAGGCCAGGTCCGCGAAGTGATCGAGGCGATGCCGCAACAGTCGGGCATGGTGGTGGGCAGCAAGCTGCGCCAGAAGCAGCGCCTCACCGAGCACGAGCTTACCTTTCTTAAAGAGAAGGCGCCGGGTCCGTTCAAGGTCACGCTGCCCGCGGCCTCGTACATCGTGGGCCGTGGCTGGAAGCCAGGCGTCACCGACAAGGTCTACGACAGTCGCTGGGAATTGGCCGAGGACGTCTCGCGCATCCTGAATGGCGAGGTCGAAAGCTTGCAGGCCAAGGGCGTGCCGTACATCCAGATCGACAACCCGCACTGGCCCGACTACATCCCCGAGGACCGACGGCAGGCGTGGCGCTCGATCGGGGTGGATCCCGATGCGGCGATGGACGAAGACATCCGCATGGACAACGCCGTCACACAGGGTTTGGATCGATCGAAGGTGACGCTGGCGACCCATATCTGCCGCGGCAATGGGCGCAGTGCGTGGCACACCGTCGGCGGCTACGAGCCGATCGCGGAGAAGGTCTTCGGCGGCCTCGAAGTCGATCGGTTCCTGCTCGAGTACGACACGGATCGCTCAGGTGGCTTCGAGCCGCTGCGGTTCATGCCGCGCGGGCGGCAAGTTGTGCTGGGGCTGGTGACCACCAAAGTTGGCGATCTCGAAACGCGGGATGACCTGCTGCGGCGTATCGACGAGGCATCGAAGTACGTCCCCGTGGAGAACCTGGCGCTGAGTCCGCAGTGCGGCTTCGCCTCGGTGGAGGCGGGCAATCTGCTGACCTGGGACGAGCAGAAGCGCAAGCTGGAGCTGGTGGTGGAGACTGCGCGGAAGGTCTGGGGCTAGCCCTCACCCCGGCCCTCTCCCAGAGGGAGAGGGAGGTTACACTAGCTGAAAAGGTTTTCTACCCGTGATTCGAACGGCGATCGTGGGCACGGGCGGCATTGCCCGCTCACACGCGGAGGCAATCCAGCAACTGGGCGGGCAAATCGAGCTCGTAGCGGCCGTGGATGTCGATGCGCAGCGGCTCGAGCACTTCCGTGAGACCTACGGTGTTCCCGCCGGATACGCCGATATCAGTGCGATGCTGGCCAGCGAAAAGCCCGACCTGGTGCAGATCGCGACCCCGCCCGCGCTGCATGTTGACCTGAGCATTCAGGCGCTCGAGTCGGGCGCCTGGGTCCTGTGCGAGAAGCCACTGTGTGGCTCACTGGCCGAAGTCGATCGCCTCCAGGACGCTGAAGCCAGTACCGGCCGCTACTGTGCGGTGCTCTTCCAGTGGCGCTACGGCGCGGCCGCCGCGCACGTCAAACGCCTGATCGACGAGCAGCAGATGGGCAGGCCGCTGGTGGCCGTGTGCAACACGCTGTGGTACCGCGACGACGACTACTACGCGGTGCCGTGGCGCGGCACCTGGGCTTCGGAGCTCGGTGGCGTGAGCACGGGCCACGCAATCCACATCATGGATCTGCTGCTGTACCTGCTCGGGGACTGGTCCGAAGTGCGAGCGGTGATGGACACGCTCGAGCGAGACATCGAAGTCGAGGATGTGCTGCTGGCCACGCTGCGGTTCGACAATGGGGCACTCGCCTCGATTACGAACAGCGTGCTCTCGCCGCGGCAGGAAAGCTATCTTCGCCTGGATTTTCAGAAAGCCACCCTAGAGCTGACGACGCTCTACGGCTATTCGAATGAGAACTGGCGGTTCACCGCGCTACCGGGTGAGGACGCCAGCGCATGGGCGACAATTCCGGGCAGCGCGAAGGCATCTCACGCAGCGGCGCTTGGGCACGTGCTCGAGTGCATGCAGCGAAACGAGCGACCGCTGACCAGCGGGGCCGAAGCGCGACGGACAGTGGACTACCTGAGCAGCCTCTACAAATCCGCATTCACCGGCCAGCCGGTCAAGCGCGGGTCGATCAGACCGGGCGACCCGTTCTACACGGCTGGCACCAAGGAGGTCCTGGCAACGTGACCCGCATCTGCTTCATTGGGGGTGGCAGCTACAACTGGATGCCCAAACTGCTGGGTGACCTGGCGCTGACGCCCGACCTCAGCGGCGAGATCGTGCTCCACGACATCAGCACGGCCGCGCTCGAAGACATCCAGCGCTACGGCCGCAAAGTGATCGCGCACACTGGCGCTCGCTTCACGATCGACACCACCACCAACCTGGATGAAGGGCTGCGTGGCGCCGAGTTTGTCGTCGTCACCATCACCACCGGCGGCCTGGACACGATGGCGATCGACATCGACCTGCCGAAGAAATACGGCATCTATCAGTCGGTCGGCGATACGGTCGGGCCCGGCGGGCTGTCGCGAGCGCTCCGCAACGTCCCGGTCATGGCCGAGATCGCGCGCACGATGGGCCGCGTCTGTCCCGAAGCGTGGATGCTGAACCTGACCAATCCGATGACGGTGCTGACGAGGGTGGTCGGCATGGTGTCGAGCATCAGGGTCGTGGGCCTGTGCCACGAGCTGATGGGCGTGCGCGGCGCGCTGATGCGGATCTTTGGCGGCAGCGTCACGGACTACGAGGTACGCGTGGCGGGGGTCAACCACCTGATCTGGCTGCTCGATCTCAAAATCCGCGGCCAGGACGGTTTTTCCATGTTGCGCGAGCACCTGAGCAGTGGTGGGGCGTTGCCTGTCTTGCCCGATCAGGGCAACTGGCACGACAACTTCCTCGATCGCTGGCGGGTCAAGATGCAATTGTTCGACCTGTACGGTGCGCTGCCCGCGGCCGGCGACCGCCACCTGGCCGAGTTCTTTCCATACTTCCTCACGCCCGAGAGCGACTATGGAGCGGAGGTTGGCGTCGGGCTGACCACGATTCAGAATCGCAAGGACCAGGTTGCTGGGGCCCGGGAGCGAGTGCACGAGGCGATCGGTGGCGATCTGCCGCCCATCGAGCGCTCACCCGAGGCAACAGCGGACATCGTCTCCGCGGTCGCCAACGGGCGGAGTGTGCGGACCATCGTCAACCTGCCGAATACTGGCCAGATCGACAACCTGCCGCGCGGCGCGGTCGTGGAGACCCTGGCCGAGCTGGGCGCGGCCGGCGCGGTGCCGCTGACCGTAGGCGCTCTGCCGCTGGGCGTGCTCAGCACGTTGCAACCGCACGTCGTGAATCAGGAGTTGATCGCACAGGCAGCGCTCACGGGCGATCGCCAGCTGGCGCTGCAAGCGATGGTCAACGATCCGCTCGTGGCTGACCTGAAGACGGCACAGGCGCTCCTCGGCGAGCTGATCGAGGCGCACGCCAGCCATCTGCCGCAATTTCCTCCGACTTCGCGTGTGCGCGTGGCGGCCTGAGCCCATGGTTCGGTTCGGCGTCGTCGGCATCAATCACGACCACATCAACGGCATGAGCGACATGCTGCTGCGGGCTGGCGCGGAGCTCGCGTCGTTCTTCGCGC
>WNGB01000466.1_pt1 | contig 63088 bp, 67 predicted proteins | sample 5400681 | NCBI WGS metagenome assembly WNGB01 (sample SAMN13153367, study PRJNA577476) | soil metagenome | isolation source: 115 cm soil or saprolite under grassland replicate 2 | place: USA:California | collected 2016-06-15 | reverse complement strand
GATCTCGAGTTCGACGCCGCCACACCCGAGGCGGTTGCGGAGATCAAGTCGGCTGGCGCGAAGGTCATCGTGTCCCGCCACGACTTCGCTGGAATGCCGCCCGAGCTCGCCGACACGTGGTGGGACGACCTCGCCAACCGCGGGGCTGACGTCGTGAAAGTTGTCGGCACCGCGCTGGATGTTCGCGACTGCCTGCCGATTTTGCGCACGCTGCGCGATGCATCGCGGCCAACCATCGCTATCGCGATGGGTGGACCGGGCTTGCTGTCGCGCGTGCTGGCGCTGCGCTCGGACCAGTGCTTGCTCACGTATGCCGCGCTCGATTCGGGCCAGGGCACCGCGCCCGGCCAGCTCACCGCCAGCGAGATGCGCGAGGTGTACCGCGCCGCGCGGCTCGGCGCTGGCACGGCCGTCTTTGGCCTCCTTGGACCACACGTCGAGTCAGCGCGGCTGCGCGAGTACAACGACTGGTTCGCGGCCGATGAGGTCGACGCCGTGGCGGTGCCGTTCGCGGCTTCGACAGACGCAGCGGAGATCGTGAGCGCGTTCCGCGACCTACCGGTGGCGGGCTGGCACGTGCACGGGGAGGAGCTGCAGTCGACCGTCGGCCAGGCACTTGACGATCTCGCCCCGAAAGCGTGTCGTCAGGGCAAGGTCAACGCGATCGTTCAGCACCGCGATGGGAGCCTGGCCGGCCACTGGGTCGAGTCACCGCGCGAGCAGTACGAGCTCTGGCGCTCACGTGCGTAGCACGAGGGTCACCAGCGCGTCATCGGTTGCCCCGTACACCACAGAAGGGCCGAGGCAGCCGCGGCTGCCGCCAGCAGGGTCGCGAAGGCAAGTGGTAGCAACATGCCGCCAACGTAGGCACGGCTATCCGCTGTCCACTACCGCGAGAACCGAAGGCTCACTCCGGTAATTGCGTCAGGTGGTGCCGAAGAAAACGTCCCAGGCGCTGCTGGGCCTGACGCGCTTCGGGGACGGCCGCGTTCATCTGGAACACATGCCACATCCCCGGCCAGACCTCCAGGTTGGCGTCGACGCCCGCGGCACGCGCCCGCTCGACCAGTCGCCGCGAGTCGTCCAGCAGCACGTCGTCCTCGCCAACCTGCGCCAGCAGCGGCGGCAGGTCGCGCAGGTCCGCGTACAACGGCGACGCGAGCGGGTGCTTCGGATCAACCTCACCGAGGTAGCGGCGGGCCTCGATGGCCAGCCCGGCGGGCTGATACCAGGTGTCGAATGGCGCCCGCGAGCGCATCGACTCGCCCGTGCCAGCCAGGTCAGTCCACGGCGCGACACATCCGAGAGCGCGCGGCAGTCTGAGCCGGCCGTCATCGCGCACCGAGACCGCCAGCGCCAGCGTCAGCCCGCCGCCGGCTGAGTCCCCGACCACGACGAGTCGGTCAGGATCGATCCCTTGCTCTTCGAGCAGCCAGCGATAGACATCCCGCACGTCTTCAACCGCGCACGGAAAGCGATGCTCCGGGGCGAGGCGGTAATCGGGCACCAGCGCCCGCGCACCAACGATCTTTGCCAGGCGCGCAACGAAGGCGCGGTGACTCGCTGGCGACCCGGCCACGTAGGCCCCACCGTGCACGTACAGCAGCGCCCGCCCAGGGTCGGCGTGTCGGGGTATGACCCACTCGGCCGGCACGCCGCCCGCGACCACCGGCGTCACGCGGGTCCCGCCCGGCAACTGCGTGACGTAGTCCAGCAGCCGCATGCGCCGCCGCCGCACCTCGACCGGCAGCTCGGGATTGATCATGTGCTGCACGCCCAGCCGGATCAGCTCCCGCCAGATGCGGCTTTGCACGCCCGCTGGCCGCGGCTTGAACGCTCCTTCGCTAGCTACGGTGACACCTCGATCGAGCACCGCTTCCCCCGGGCGCCGCACACGATAGCACGACTTTCCCCGCCCGGGCGTGCACCTTTTTCGGGATGTGAGGACCGACTCCCTCTCCCTCAAGGGGGGAGGGAACGCCTGGCTCTCATACACTCGCGCGGGTGAACATTGATCTGACCGTTCAGCAACAGCTCGATCGCCTGGGCGTCCCGTACGAGCTCTTTCCGTGCGATCCAGCGCTTGCGGACACCGTGAACTTCTGCGCCGCCTATGGCTTCGCCCCCGAGGACTCCGCCAATACCATCCTCGTGATCGGCAAATCGGACCCACCCGTGTACGCCGCGTGTGTCGTCCTGTCTCACACACGCCTTGATGTGAACCGCACGGTGAGACAACGCCTGGGGACCCGCAAGGCGTCCTTCGCACCCGCGGAGGAGACCCGCGCCATCACCGGCATGGAGATCGGCGGCGTCACCATCTTCGGTCTCCCCGAGCACCTGCCCATCTGGATCGATGCGCGCGTGATGGACCGCGAGCGCATCGTCCTCGGCGGTGGCAGCCGCTCATTCAAAATCATCGCCAGCCCGCGGATCCTGCTGCGCCTGCGGCGCGCCGAAGTGGTCGAGGGGCTGGCGAACGTTATAGAGGGCGGCTAGCCCGCGATTCCCAGCTCGTCCAACCAGGTCGCTTCCGGGGTCCGCCGCCACGGCTTCGGCGGCCGACCGCGGCGTGGTCGATGCTCCAGCTCATCGTCGACCTCCTCGTAGGTGGAGAACGTTTCGACCTCGTCCATGATGACCCCACCACCGCACGTGCGACAGCGGAACTGCTCGCCGCCCATCAGTCGCACGGCGGGAATACTCGCGTCGGCGGGGCGGTACGCCGCGAAGCGAGGCAAGCCTCCATTGACCTGGGTAGCCGGCAGCGGGCCAACCAGCCGACCCTGCACGCGCCCGCACATCAAGCAGCGCAGGTCCGCCTGAACCCAGTCCTTGCGTCCAGCCATGGTCATCTGTGTTGCTGTCCTTTCAGAACCCCCTACGCGTGCTCCCTGCCTGCTTTTTGGAGGCCACCCAAGCCTCTAAGTAACTGATACGTACAGCCCCCTCCGCTCGGTTCCCGCAACTGGGCCCGCTCTCACTCGGTGCTATGCTTCCCGGCACTGTGGCGACTACCGCCGCGCGTGTCTCGCACACCAACGGCATCGCGTCCGCGGTGCCGCAAGCGCACGTGCGCAACCCCGGCATCCCGCTCGATCTGGGCTGGGTGCGCGAGGCCCGCTTCACCAACCGCAGTGCCACCGAACGCCGCGCCGCCACGCTGCCGGCGCGACGTTCCGTCAAGAAGGCATGGCAGGCCGCGTGGCTGCTGCGTGCGGTCACCTGCATCGACCTGACCACGCTGCTGGGCGACGATACGCCCGGCAACGTCAAGCGCCTGTGCGCGAAGGCACGCCAACCAGTTCGCCAGGACATCCTCGCGGCCCTGGGCGTTGCCGATCTGCGCCTCACGGTGGGCGCGGTGTGCGTCTACCACAACCTGGTGCCGGCCGCGGTCGAAGCCCTCGCGGGCTCCGACATCCCGGTCGCGGCGGTGAGTACGGGCTTTCCGGCCGGCCAGACACCGCTCGAAACCAAGCTGGCCGAGATCAGGGCCTCGATCGAAGCCGGCGCCCGCGAGATCGACATCGTGATCTCGCGCGCCCACGTGCTGACCGGCGACTTCACCGCGCTCTACGACGAGGTGCGGATGTTCCGCGAGCAGTGCGGCGATGCGCACATGAAAGCCATCATCGCCACTGGTGAGCTGGGGACGCTGCGCAACGTCCGCGCCGCGAGCCTGGTGTGCATGATGGCCGGCGCCGACTTCATCAAGACCTCCACCGGCAAGGAGCCCACGAACGCCACGCTGCCGGTGAGTCTGATCATGGTCCGCGCGATCCGCGATTTCTGCGATCGGACCGGCTACATCGTCGGCTTCAAGCCCGCGGGCGGGCTGCGCACGGCTAAACAGTCACTCGATTGGCTCTGTCTGATGAAAGAAGAGCTGGGGGATGAGTGGCTGTGCGGCGATCTGTTCCGCATCGGCGCAAGTGGCTTGCTGACGGATATCGAGCGGCAACTGTGGCACAACGCCACCGGTCGATATTCCGCGGCGCACCACCATCCGATGCCCTGACCACATCCAGAGGGGGATTCGGTTCATGTCCACGGCACAAGGTGATCTGTCACTGCTGAACGATCCGGTCGCCCAGCGCCTGCTCCAGGCGCCATTCCCCGCGCAGCTGGCCTACACCTGGACCGACGGCACGCCACGCGTGGTGCCCATCGGCTTCCATTGGGACGGTCGCCAGTTCATCATTGGTGGTCCACCCCGCGCGCCGAAGATGAAGGCCCTGCGCGAGGGCACCAAGGTTGCGCTCACCATCAACACCAACGAGTTCCCGTACAAGGTGCTGATGGTGCGCGGCTCCATCTCGTTGGGCCACAGCGACGACGTCGTCCCCGAATACGCGCTGATGTCCAAGCGCTCGCTCGGCGAAGAGGGTAGCGCCGCCTGGCTCGCGCAGGTCAGGCCGATGCTGCCCGCCATGGGCGGCATGGCGCGCATCGCGATCACTCCGGAGTGGGTCGGCCTGCTCGACTTCGAGCAGCGCTTCCCGTCGGCGATCGAGAAAGCCATCGCCACAGCCACCGCGGGCGCCCGCTGAGCACCGATGGCGACGGTCGCTGAGCTGTTCGAAACGATGGCGTGGGGCCCAGCGCCCGAGGCGGCCACGCCCGCGCTCGAATGGCTCGACCGCCACCAGCGGCACTTCGGCCACTTCATCGACGGCTCCTTCGTGCCCTCGGAGTCGCTGTTCGACACGGTCAACCCCGCCAACCGCCAACCGCTCGCGCGCATCGCCCAGGGCTCTGCCGCCGACGTGGCTGGCGCGGTTGCGGCCGCGCGTGCCGCGCTTCCATCGTGGAGCGCTTTGCCTGGGCACATTCGTGCCCGCTACCTCTACGCGCTCGCGCGGCAGGTCCAGAAGCACTCGCGGCTGTTTGCCGTCCTCGAGTCATTGGACAATGGCAAGCCCATCCGCGAGTCGCGCGACCTCGACATTCCGCTTGTGGCGCGGCACTTCGCCTATCACGCCGGCTGGGCGCAGCTGATGGCCTCCGAGCTGCCGGGCTACGGGCCAGTGGGGGTGGTGGGCCAGATCATTCCGTGGAACTTCCCGCTGCTGATGCTCGCGTGGAAGGTCGCGCCGGCGCTGGCGATGGGGAACACGGTGGTGTTGAAACCGGCCGAGTTCACGCCGTTGACCGCGCTGCTGTTTGCCGAGATCGCCCAGAGCATCGGCCTGCCGCCTGGGGTCTTCAACGTGGTCACGGGCGATGGCTCGACCGGCTCGGCGCTGGTGGACGCTTCTGTTGACAAAATCGCGTTCACCGGCTCGACCGAGGTTGGTCGATTGATCCGCCAGGCGACCGCGGGTTCTGGCAAACGCCTGTCCCTGGAGCTCGGAGGAAAATCACCGTTCATCGTCTTCGACGATGCCGATCTCGACGGCGCGGTCGAAGGCCTGGTGGATGCGATCTGGTTCAACCAGGGCCAGGTGTGCTGCGCGGGCTCGCGGCTGCTGGTCCAGGAATCCATCGAGCACGCGTTCCTGGCGAAGGTCCGCACCCGCATGGCCAAGCTCCGCGTGGGCGACCCGCTGGACAAGGCGATCGACATCGGCGCCATCGTCGCGCCCAGTCAGCTGGAGCGCATCACTTCTCTCGTCTCGGCCGGTGAGGCCGGAGGCGCGACGGTGTGGCAGCCGCCGGATGCCTGCCCGACGGACGGCTGGTTCTACCCGCCAACGCTCATTACCAACGTAGGCCCCGCGAGCGAGCTAGCGCAGGTCGAAATCTTCGGCCCGGTACTGGTTTCCATGCCCTTCCGCACGCCTGCTGAAGCGGTGGCGCTCGCCAACAACACCAGGTATGGCCTGGCCGCCAGCGTCTGGACCCAGGACATCGACCAGGCCCTGGACGTCGCTCGAGCCATCCAGGCCGGCACGATCTGGATAAACAGCACCAACCTGTTCGACGCCAGCAGCGGCTTCGGCGGCTACCGCGAAAGCGGCTGGGGCCGCGAAGGCGGCCCCGAAGGCCTCTGGGAATACCTCCGCCCCACCGCCCCCGCCTCCAGCGCTCCCGTTGCCGCCACTCCCAGCTCGGCCGCTGCCGCCCCCGACGCTACGGGCGACATCCCCGGCTCGACTGCTGCCGCCCCGGGTCCCGGTGCTGCCGCTGCCCCCGCTCCGGGCTCCGCGCCCGGCGCTTCTGACGCGGCTGCTGCCTCCGACCCTGGCGATGCCCATGGCGCGCCCGGCGCCTCTCCCACTTTCGGCCCCGGCTACGCCGCCCGCGCGGCTGTTGCCCCTTGCTTTGCTGCTGCTGATGGCCGGGCGCCGACGGAGTCGGAGGCGCCACCCATCGACCGCACGCCGAAGCTGTTCATCGGCGGCAAGCAAGCCCGCCCCGACAGCGGCTACTCCCGCCTCGTCTACGCGCACAACGGCACCGTCCTGGCCGAAGTCGGCGAAGGCAACCGCAAAGACATCCGCAATGCCGTCGAAGCCGCCCGCGCGGCCCTGCCCGGCTGGTCAGCAGCGACCAGCTACAACAGAGCCCAGATCCTCTACTACTTCGCCGAGAACCTGTCAGTAAGAGCCAAAGAGTTCGCAACCAGAGTCGAGCGGATGACCGGCAAAGACGGCACCGCCGAAGTCGAACAAGCCATCAAGAAGCTTTTCGAGGCCGCCGCCTGGGCCGATAAATTCGAGGGCCGCGTCCACACCCCACCAATGCGCGGCGCAGCGCTAGCCGTCCCCGAACCCATCGGCGTCGTCGGCGTTGCGTGCCCCACCGAACAACCCCTCCTCGGCTTCATCTCCCTCATCTCCCCACTCATCGCCATGGGCAACACGGTGGTCGCGATTCCGTCCGAAGAACACCCGCTGTCCGCGACAGACCTCTACCAGGTGCTGGAAACCAGCGACGTCCCAGCCGGCGTGGTCAACATCATCACCGGCGACCGCGACCCCTTGTCACAGGTGCTCGCCGAACACGATGACGTCGATGCCCTCTGGTATGTCGGCACCGCCGAAGGCCGAACAGCGGTGGAAAAAGCAAGCGCCGGCAACATGAAGCGCACCTGGACCCACCTCGAGCCCACCCACATCGAAATACGCGAGGCCCTCCGCGAGTCCACCAACATAAAAAACATCTGGATGGTCCAGTCGTACATGGGTGGACCGCAAGGTGCGTCTGACTGGTGATCGAGGGCCTGTGATGGTCTGCTGCCCCGTTCGGAGCCGGACCTCGTCCTTTGGCCGGCTTGGATCTGAATAGCTAGACGACGCTGGCCCGTGCTGAAGTCGCAGTGACCCCACGTGGCGAGCAGCCGCTGGTGCAGATGCGCGGCATCAGCAAGGCATTTCCCGGCGTGCAGGCGCTGCAGAGTGTCGACCTCGAGCTGCACGCCGGCGAAGTGCACGCAGTGGTCGGCGAGAACGGCGCTGGCAAATCGACGTTGATGAAGATCCTTGCTGGGGTGTACCGCGCCGACGGCGGCACGATCCGCCTCGGCAGCCAACCGATCGTCAACGACAGCCCCCGCCAGGCGTTGGAGCGTGGCGTGAGCATGATCCATCAGGAGTTGAACCTCGCCCCGAATCTTACGGTGGCTGAGAACGTGTTCCTGGGTCGTGCTCCAACCCGCGGAGGCATCATCGACTGGCGTCGACTCTACGCTGATGCGGAGGCGCTGTCGGCGAGGCTCGGCATCGAGCTCGACGTGCGCGCTCAGGTCGACGAACTGAGCGTTGCTCGCCAGCAGATGGTCGAGATCACCAAGGCGCTGTCACACGACGCGCGAGTGATCATCATGGACGAGCCCACGTCAGCACTGACGGAGCGCGAGACGGTGGCGCTGTTCGACATCATCGCCCGGCTGAAGCGACAAGGGGTGGCCATCGCGTACATCAGTCACCGTCTGGATGAGATCGCTCGGGTCGCCGACCGAGTGACCGTGCTCCGCGACGGCAGGCTGGTCGGTACATTGCCGATTGGCGAGGCCAGCCCACAACTGCTGATCGGCATGATGGTCGGCCGCGAGCTCACGACGCTGTTCCCCAAGGAATTAATGGAGATCGGCGGTCCAGTCTTGGAAGTTCGTCACGTGCGGCGCAACGGTGCGCTCGACGACATCAGCTTCGTGCTCCGACATCGCGAGATCCTGGGTCTGGCTGGACTCGTCGGCGCTGGGCGCACCGAGCTCGTGCGCGTCCTGTTCGGCGCCGATGCACTCGACGGCGGTGAAATCCTCATTGACGGTCGGCCTGTGCACATCCGCAGCCCGCGCGACGCTATCCGGCTCGGACTCGGCTTTGTCACGGAGGATCGCAAACTCCAGGGCCTGGTGCTGGGCATGAGCGTGCGCGAGAACCAGACGCTAGCCAGCCTGGCGCGCATCAGCCGGCTGGGCTTCGTCGATACACGCCGTGAACAGGCCATGGCTGCTCGCCTGGTCGACCAGTTAGGCATCCGCACCCCAACACTCGAGCAGGAGGTGAACAATCTGTCGGGGGGCAACCAGCAGAAGGTGGTCATTGCGAAGTGGCTCGCGACGCAGCCGCGAATTCTCATCCTCGATGAGCCAACGCGCGGCATCGACGTCGGTGCTAAGGCCGAGGTCCATGGGTTGATGACTCGCTTGGCCCGCGACGGCGTTTCGATCCTGTTGATCTCGAGCGAGCTGCCGGAGATCCTGGGCATGTCGGATCGCATCCTCGTCATGCGCCAGGGCCGCTTGACTGGCGAGTTCACCCGTGCGGAGGCATCGCAAGAGGCAATCATGGCCTGCGCCGCATGACCGTGGTCGCCCCGCCGGCCGCGGAAGCACAGCCCCAGGCGGTTGTTCGGGGCGGCCTTGGCAATCGTTTTCTGCAACGCTACGGGACGCTGTTGATCCTGCTCGCGCTGTGCCTTGTGTTCACGATCATCGGGCCATGGCGCACCGCCCGCGAGCCGTGCAACCTGTGGGAGCAAGTCACCAGCTTTACTCTGATCAAGAACGGGCAGGTGTGCGGGCCTGTCTTCGCCTCACAAGTGAACATCTTGAACCTGGTCCGCCAGGTGTCGGTGATCGGCATTGTCGGTCTAGGCGAGATGCTGGTGATTCTGACTGGCGGCATCGATCTCGGGGTAGGCTCGATCGTAGGGTTCACCGGCGTCGTCGCGGCCACCCTGCAGCGCGACAACGCAGGTTTGCTGCCCACGCTCGCCGTGTCGCTGCTGGTTGGCGGTTTGACAGGGCTGCTCGTCGGCATTCTGGTCACGAAGGGCAACATCCCGTCGTTCGTCGCCACGCTGGGCGTACTAGCCGGCTTGCAGGGCGCGACGCTGGTGTTCACAAATGCCCAGCCGATCACCGGGCTCAAGGACGACTTTCGCACTATCGGGACGGGTTACGTCGGCGCTATCCCGCTCCCCATCGTGATTTACGGGGCCGCAATAGTGGCGGCGGCGCTGCTGCTCGGCCGCACCACGTTTGGCCGCGCCATCTACGCGATCGGCGGTAATGAGAGTGCCGCCCGGCTATCTGGTATTCGGGTCGACCTGATCAAAACGCTGGTATTCGTTCTGTCTGGCCTCGGCGCCGCGCTCGGTGGGATCATCCTGACTGCCCGCCTCAACTCTGGCCAACCGAACTCCGGGCAAGGCTACGAGCTGGACGCCATTGCTTCGGTCGTGATCGGCGGCACCAGCCTATCGGGCGGACGCGGCACCGTAATGGGTACCCTGGCAGGGGCGCTGCTCATCGGCGTGCTGTCCAACGGTCTGGTGTTGATGAATGTGTCGCCGTACTACCAGCCCATCATCAAGGGCGCGATCATTGTGGGCGCTGTCCTGCTCGATCAGCTTGGCCGACGCCGCCGAACGTGACCATCCGTACATTCAGGGAGGGAAGTATGACACTGTCGCTCGTGCCTCGCGTGTTGGCCACTGCCTTACTCGCCATCGCGCTGCTGGCGCCAGCGCCGGCGGCAGGCGCGCAGCAGCAGCTGACCATCGCGTACTCGGTGCCAGGCCTGGGCTTTCCGTTTTTCGCGGTGATGCTCGATGGCGCAGCCGCCGCGGCCGCGGAGCGCGGCAACCTGACCATCCTGCCGCTGGATGGCCAGGACCGTGACGCAACGCAATTGGCAGGGTGCGAGAATGCGCTGGCGCTCGGCATTAACGGACTGGTGATCAGCCCGCGCACCGTGGACGGCCAGGCGGGCTGTTTTGCCGCTGCGCAGGCGGCTGGCGTGCCGGTGGTCACGGTCGACCGGCGTGCCGGTCCAGGTACGCCAGTGCTGGCGCACGTGGGCGCCGACAACGTCTCGGGTGGGCGGGCCGCGGGACGGTTCATCTCCGACAAGCTGGCTGGCAAGGGCCGGCTAATCGAGCTGACCGGGACGCCAGGTGCGTCGCCGGCGATCGACCGCAGCGCTGGGTTCAACGAGGCAGTTGGTCAGACCCCCGGCCTGGTGGTGATCGCGCAACAGACGGCGAACTTCAATGCCGATGACGGATTGCGCGTGACGGAGAACATCTTGACGAGCATCGGCTCGACCCCGGACAACCCTGGCTTCGAGGGACTGTTCGCCGCCAACGATGACATGGTCACCGGCGCGGTTCAGGCGATTCAGGCGCGTGGTCTCAATCCGGGCCAGTTCGTGATCGTCGGCTTCGACGCCCTGAAGAGCGCGCTCGACCTGATCCAGGAGGGAAAGCTGAGCGGCACTGTCGACCAGTTCCCTAACGAGCAAGCCCATCTCGCGGTCGGGGTGCTCGCCGACTATATCCAGAACGGCACGCTACCGCAGGCTGACGTGCTCCTGCTGGATCCAAAGGTGATCAGTATCGACAACATCAATGAGGCGTCGACGCCTCATTGATTCATCCGCGGGTCAAGTGGAGGAGGTCTCGGCGTGAGGATGTCGGGCCTCCTGCACGCGCGGCTCTCGGCCGTATTGACGGAGCTGGGTCACACTGACGTACTGGTGGTTGCGGACGCCGGTCTGCCTATTCCACCTGGCGTCGAGCGGATCGATCTGGCGCTGGTGCCAGGCGTGCCAGGCTTTCTCCAGACGCTAGAGGCCATTCTTGCCGAGCTGGCCGTGGAGTCGGCTATTGTCGCCGAAGAAATGGCCGACCGATCGCCGGGTATCCATGCTGAAACACTGAAACTGCTCGGCCGACGACCGGTGCGTGTCGTGTCACACGAGGAGCTGAAGCAACAGTCCGGTTCAGCCAGGGCAGTGGTCCGTACGGGCGAGTGCACGCCATACGCCAACGTGCTTCTCGTCGCGGGCGTCACGTTCTAAAAGCGCGTCGCGTGAGCGATCGGGTGACTGGGTGCGCCATTAGCCAGTGATCGCGGCTGCTGGCCGAGTATCAGGTTGCCCAAACCAACGGCGGGGGTGAAATCCTCCTGGTGAATCTGACGAGGCGTTTAACCTCGGCCTCGCTGCTCGCCTGATGCTGGCGTTGTTGTCTATACGACGTAGGCTGCTGCGCCGACCGCCTAGCCAAATGAGCGTCGACGGTGCCTGCCACAACGACACCTCGCGTTTGAACGTGCTTCGGTTCCCTGGCTGCCATCAAAGCGTCTCAGACAAGGCCGTTGGCCAGGATGATCAAATAGATGCCGGGCTAGTACGCGCGATCCAGGCCTCTGGATCGTGCAGGCTTACGTGGGTGAACAACAAGGACCGTGCGATTGGTAGAGCTCGAAGTCCGACTGAGCCTACATCGTCGAGAACACGCCGCCCCGTAGTGGCGTGGCGGCTTCAAGCGCATGTGCGCGAGCGGGGCAGACCTACCTGGACTTTCCGCGATGGCCGTACTCGAGAGTTCACACGGCAGCAAAGTATCGTCGCGCTACGAGGCTGTTCAAGGATCCTCGTGGACGATGTCACGCGCGATCAGCTCCTCGAAGGTGTGACGGCAAAGTCCTCTCCTGTGCGCTCCCGCCTGGCTTGTGTCGTTCAGCCTGCACCTGCTGCAGCCAACGCGAGACGCCGTGCTACTTTCACTGTCCATTCGGCCATATTTGCGATCGCTTCTTTTCGCTCATATACAAACCGCAGGGCCTGGACAACACTGTTCGCTTGGCCGCGCGTCGGGAGCCGGTCATTTACGAGGCGTTCGCTGGCTCTCAGGTCTTGGCGGGTACCGGACTCGATCTCGCGTTGAATCCACCACTCGTAGGCCGGCGAGAAGATTTTGATGCTCTCAGCGGACGTGCCGGTACGACTGATCTGGCCACGCCGAGCCAGCTCGTTGACTTCGCGTCCATAACGAAGCAAAACCTTGTCGACGTCACCGAGGTCGTAGCTCTTTCCGGACAGCTTGCCCTGCAGTCGGTCGAGCGCAAGCAACATCAAGAGCATCTGCTCCTCTGAGCTAGTGCTCGCCCACATCCTGCCGAAGAGCGTCGCGGCATCCTCTATGAACGCCTGGGCCTGCGCGTCCAGATCGTCTTGCGACGTTGAGCTGGTGAGACGCGCGTTGTAGAGCACGGAACCCGCAAGCTGAACCAGGTATGGATGACCGCCCGATAGCTCCGTGATGAATCGCGTGTCAGTGTCGTTGAAGGTAACTTGTGCAGACGACAGAGCAAGTGCGACGAGCCTTTTGATGTCGTCCTGGCGCAGTGTACGCAGCCCGAGCATGACGAAGTAATTTTCGAAGGGCGAACGGCTGAACCCCACGTAGAATGAAGCTGCTACCACCTGAAGAGGCCGGTACGTACTCAGGACGACGTGCGCTTTGTGCTCCTGTCTTGTAATGAGCGAGCGCAAGCCATCAGCAAAGTTGGCAATCGCCACAATGTCTTTGACGTCCTGCACGGCGTGGAAATCGTCGAGGACGAGAACCAGTTGCATGTCATCCTGGCCGATCCTCTCGACGATGTTGTGGATCGCATTGTGGTCCAGTTCGTCCGAGGCAAGTCGCTGGTCGATCTCCTCAATGACGTCAGGCCGTTCGATTCTTCGCCGCAGCTGTTCGAGAACACGACGCCAGAACACAGCTGGGCTGAACGGTGTACCAACCCGCGGTTTACGCCGCAAAGGACTATGCAGGTGAGGCTGAGCGAGTCGACTCGGTGATTCGAGCGCACGTGCGAAACCGCGCCAATACGCTGCTGGACGTCGATTGTGGCACTGGAGGCCACTTGGCGTACCCTCAAACACCGCTACCAGGCCGAAGGCCTCGACCTCGACCCCAACTTGCTTGCTGTCGCCCGCCAACGATACCCAGAGGTGCGCTTCCACCAGGCGGACATGGTCGACTTCAACCTCGGACGCAGCTTCGATGCGGTGGTGTGCCTGTTCAGCGCAATCGGTTACGTCGTCACTCTTAAACGGCTGCGGGCGGCTATCGCTGCGATGGCCCGCCACCTCTCGCCCGGTGGCGTGTTGCTGGTCGAGCCGTGGCTCACCCGCGAGGGTTACACGCGCGGCACGGTCCACGCCTTATACGTCGACCAGCCTGAACTCAAGCTTGCGCGGATCAACGTGTCCACCGTCCAGGGGCGCGTTTCAGTGCTCGATTTCGAGTACCTGGTTGGCACGCCGACAGGCGTCGAACACGTTACTGAGCACCACGAACTGGGTTTGTTTACCCACGAGGAGTATTGTCAGGCCGCCGTCGCCGCCGGGCTCGAATCAACCTTTGACCGCCAAGGTCTCATCGGCCTGGGCTGCTGATCGCGGTTCGTGCGCTGGCCGACGCCTGAGTTTTGCTGCACGGCTCTTGCGAGTTCGAGCGCTGGCGGAGTCGCGTAGGGCGGCGACGTCCAGGTCCGCCGGCGCAAGCAACCTGACGATCGCGATATCGAACCCACTTTCCCGCAACTCGCGCGTGCTGCGCCGGACGGTCTGGCGGTCGTGGAGCGCGCGCGGCTGGTAGTACGCTGGCTGCGAGAGAGAGGGAATTCCTCATGGCAAGTAGGCGGACGCTGTCACGGCGCGCGTTCCTGGCAACCGTGGGCGGTGGAATTGGGATCGCGCTGCTCGCCGCGTGCAGCGCGCCTGCGCCGGCCGGTCCATCGACCTCGGGTGCGGCGCCGACGACCGCGCCGGCCGCTGGCGGAGCGCGTAAGCAAGTCATCTTTTGGGGCCGACAACAGTTCTTGCCTGAGTCGAATGACTACCTGACCGAGTCCGTGAAACTGGCCGGGCAGCGTGGCGGCTTCGACGTCAGCGTGCAATTGTTTACTAACGACGAGCACGCGCAAAAAGAAGTCGTCGCTATGGAGTCCGGCGTCGTGCCGGACATTACCTATACCTACGCGCCTGCGCTGTGGAACCAGAACGGCTACGCGCTCGAGGTTCAGGGGCTGTACGACGAGATCGGCAAATCCGGCGGGGGCTGGCTCGATCTTGCCGACGGTAGCTCGAAGACGGCGGCGGGCAAGCGGATTGCCGTCCCGATGAACAATGAACCATGGTTCCTGCACCTGCGCAAAGACAAATTTGCTGAGGTCGGCGTCACCCTGCCGTTCAAGACATGGGACGAGCTGATGGCCGGCTTCCAGAAGGTCAACAAGCCCGATCAGGGCTTCTTCGCCTACGACGGTCAGATGACCGAGGCCGACTGGGTCGGCAATGGTCTGCCGTTCATGTGGGTGTTTGGCGGTCGGTTATTCGACAAGGAAGGCAATCCAACCATCAACACGCCGCAGAACATCGCGGGTCTTAAAGCCTATACCGACCTGCTCAAGAACAAGATGATGCCGCCAGGCGTGGTGAGCCAGAAAGCATCAGGTAACAACGAGGCCTGGCTCTCGGGTCAGGTCGCCGCGGTATCAAATACCGGCAGCATCGTGCTCGCGATGCGCAAGGACAACAAAGAGCTACTCGCGAATACCTATTTACAAGCATTTCCGTCGCAGACCAAGCCGGGTACGTTCGTCGAGGCGGCCGGCAGCGCCACCCTGGTGATTAACCAGAAGAGCGCCAACATTCCTGAAGCCATGCAGATCGCGCGGCTGATTCTGTCGCCCGATCGATATCCGACGCAGCTCGAAAAAGCCGGCTCGTACTGGTTCCCGATTATGAAGAACTACTTGAGCCTGCCGTTCTTTACCCAGGACGAGTGGAACAAGGAAGTGACGGAAAACATCGCGCCGTGGACGCTCGCCTCGACGGCCGATACCGGCCTATCACCGATCTACGACGACATCGTGATCAGCGCGACCAACGATATGCTGCAAGCAGTCGCCGTGCAGGGAAAGTCACCTGAGGAGGCCATAAAGATCCTGGCCGACGCTGCCGCGGCCGCGAAAGCGAAGTTCAAGATCTAGTCGAGCGCTCTGGTGGCCCTCAGACTCACGGCTCGACCGCTACCGCGACCCACTTGGTGGGTCCCGGGCTCGCTTGCGCGGGACGAGGCCACCTTTGGCTACCTGCTGCTGTTGCCCGCGGCCATCTTGATCCTTGTGCTCGTGGGTGTGCCTTTCCTGAATGCCCTGTGGCTCAGCTTTCACAAGAAGCTGCTCGGCGCAGTCGATGCGCCGTGGATCGGGCTCGCAAACTACGCCAGCCTTATCGGTGATGCCGCCTTCTGGCAGGCCGTCCGCAACACCTTCGTCTTCACCACTGGCTCGATCGGCGCCAAGCTAATGATGGGACTGTTCATCGCCCTTGTGCTCAACGAGGCGCTGCCGCTGCGCGGTCTGTGGCGATCGATCGTCATGCTGCCCTATGCCATGCCGACGCTCGTCTCCGTCCTGGTATGGAAATGGATGTACAACGACGTTGCCGGCGTCCTGAACTATCTGGTTGGCGAGGCGCACCTGACCGACCATCAGATTCTGTGGCTGGGCGACCCCAACATCGCGATGCCGGCCGTCATCGCGGTTAACGTCTGGCGCGGGTTCCCTTTCTTCGTCATCACCATTCTGGCCGGGCTGCAGACGGTGCCTCAGGAGCTGTACGACGCAGCCAAAGTAGACGGCGCCGGCGTGTGGGCGCGTTTTCGGCAGGTCACTATGCCCGGGATCATGCCCGTTGTGGCCGTGACAACGCTCTTTTCCGCCATTCTGACGTTCAACGACTTCTCAATCATCTGGATCCTGACTCAGGGCGGACCTGGCAACGCGACCAATGTCTTGGCCACCTTGACGTACAAGATCGCCATCCCTGGGCTCGAGCTAGGCAAGGGCGTGGCTGTTTCGGTGCTTATGCTCCCCATCCTGGTGCTGCTGATCGTGCTGCTCAATCGCTTCATCAGTCGCCGCGAGGAATTGGCGTGAGCGCCGCGTCAGCCCTGCCCAGCCGTGGCCGCCAGGCCGCAGTCGACCGCCGCCATGTCTGGTTCGACCGCGCCCGCCACCTCGCACTCCGTGTATTCGGAGTCTTGCTGCTCGCCTTCGTGCTCCTCGTCGCGTTGTTCCCGCCGTACTTCATGACCATTACGGCCTTCCATCCGCCGAGCCTCAGCTTCAGCCGCACCCCGACCCTTTTCTCTATCGACCTGACAATGCGAGCTTTCAGCGAACTGTTCGAGAAGTACCCGTTCGCCACCTGGATGGCCAACACTGCGCTGATTTCGGTGTGCAGCACGATCTTATCAGTGACCGTCGCCACGCTGGCGGCGTACAGCCTCTCGCGCCTCCGCTATCCCGGTCGGGGCACGCTCTCGAGCGCAGTCTTCTTTGTCTACCTGTTTCCCTCGACCTTGCTGTTCATTCCCATCTTCATTGTGTTGAACAACCTGCACTTGCTGAATCAACTACCTGCCCTAATCGCCGTGTACCTGACGTTCGCTGTCCCGTTCAGCGTGTGGTTGCTCAAGGCCTACTTCCTGAGCATTCCGCGCGAGCTCGAGGACGCCGCTCAGGTGGACGGGGCGACGCGCTGGCAAAGTCTGGTGCTGATTGTGCTGCCTCTGGCAACTCCCGGCGTGGCGGTCGCCTGCATCTACTCGTTTACGCTGGCCTGGAATGAGTACTTATATGCCTTTACGCTGCTCAGCGATCAGGAAAAGTTCACGCTTGCCACGGGTCTTACGAAGCTGATCTTCGGCGACGTCTTCCTATGGGGCATGATCATGGCTGGCGGCGTGCTCATGAGCGCACCTCTGCTGATCCTGTATTTCTTCGCGCAGCGCTACATCGTGGCCGGGCTGTCGGCCGGCGCGATTAAGGGCTGATCAGGCTCGAATACACTTGCACCTGACCGGCCGCCCGCGCGCCCGCAGGTTGTCTGGATCCCCTGGGGCGCCTGACGTGGGTGGTCAGCCGCCAATCTGGTAGCGTTGCACCTCACGCGACTCCATCGGAGGAACTGTCCGACGACGTCGAGGTCAGACAACTGACAGTCGAAGCCAACCGACTCAGTTCAAGTCTGAATCGACTCACTGGGACCTTCAGTGTTAGGGGACCGTGGAACTGGCGCTGGGAGGGTGCATGAAAGCGACGCGGTGTCGTAAGTCTCGAGATTGGTGAGGACGACACGGAGCGTGCGGATTCGCTTAGTCGACCAGCCAGCGGATCGTTTGGCGGAACTCGACGACCGTGCGGCGCTGCGTCACCTCAACATGCGCTGAGGGCTTGACATGTCGCACTTCGAGGCAGATGCTGCGGCGGCGGGGGACTCGCCATGCGATTGCAGCATCGCGTTCTAGCATCCTTCCTCTCGAGCGGGCTCATGAGCACGCTAGTAATGGTCCCGGCGCAGGCAGCGGGCGGCTGTCACAACATCAACGCGAAGGCCAATGGACAAGACGCCGGCGGTGGTGTGACGCATGCGCAGGTGATTGGGGGCGGACTGTTACAGGGAACCACCGATGGGAATTTCACGATTACTGGATTTACCGGCGCCGTAGCATCCATCGCCGGCGCAGTAACGTTCACAGCCAACAACGCGACATTGACCGTTTCGGTCTCAGGCACGTTCGACACCAGCAGCGGCGCGTTCGATGCAAGCGGCCCGGTGTCGGCGTCGACGGGCAAACTTGCCGGCGCCTCCGGCAATCTGTCATTCGCTGGCGTCGAGGACTTGAGTACCGGTAGCTTCGTCGAAGACATCGACGGACGAATTTGCTTGACCTGACCGCTTCACGGCCACGAGTCGCCCCCGCCGGCCATGCCCCGGCGCAACTCGCACTCGCGGTCCACGGGGCGATAGGAGCGGCGCTGCGCCGTGTGCCCGACCTAGTGCTGACGGAAGTGGACGTGCCAGTAAGCGGCGGCATCGAGGCGACGCGGCGCATCAAGGCTGAGTTGCCAGCGACTCACGTGGTCATGCTCACCCCAGGGCCGCCTGAACAGCGGCCCGGCCCTTTTTCACCGCCACCGCCGGACAGGGAAGCGTCCCTGACTGAGATTGCGGTGCTGGGCGAACTGGCGGCCGAGCGGGACGCGGCTGCCATCGATGGGATTAACTATTGGAACACCGGCGCGCCGGCCTTCCGTTGGAACAACCGGACGGTGCAACTGCTCCTCGCCAAGGGGATCACGGTGCCGCGCGCCTCGCGCGCGATGGCCCTCCTCAACGTCGCCATCCACGACGCGACGGTGGCCGCCTGGGACACCAAGTACACCTATAACCGCGCCCGGCCCGCCGACTTCGAGCGCGGCTTCGTGTCTGCCATCCCGACCCCGGCGAGCCCGGCCTACCCCTCCGAACACGCCGTCACCGCCGGCGCCGCCGAGGCCGTCCTGAGCTATCTCTTCCCGGATGACGCCGTCATGGTTAATGGCTGGGCCGAGGAGGCGGGCCGGTCACGCACGCTGGCCGGGACCGACTATCCCAGCGATGTCGCCGCCGGCCTGGAGCTTAGGCCGGCAGGTTGGCGCCGTCGTCGTCGATTGGGCAAAAAACGACGGGACGACCGCGACCTGGACGGGCACCGTGCCGACTGGGCCGGGTATGTGGGTAGGCACCAACTCGGCGGAGCCGCTGGCCGGCACCTGGAAGACCTGGGCGCTCAGCGCTGGTAACCAGTTTCGCCCCGGCCCGCGCGCGGCGTACGACTCAGCGGAGTTGCGTCAGGAGTTGGACGACGTCAAGAACTTTCCGCGCACCAACTTTACCAACCTGAACGCCAGCTATTGGGAGTACTACGGCGGACGCGCCAGCTGCCGAGGTGCGAATTGCAGAGCAGGCCTATCGAGCCTGGTTTATTCGTGACGCGGGGCCGCTGCCAATCCTAATTACAACGACCGATCGGATCACCGGGCATCGTCAAGGCATCCTCGGACCGATTTGGTGCACGCCAGCTGCAACAATTCTACCGAATGGACCAAAGCGCCGGTACTGGCTGCCGGGTGGGCCGCCGCTGTGTCTGGTCCGTGCCGTAAGAGACACGGCGCCGCGCCGCCCTTCGTGTGGCATCGGGATCTCGGAATCTTCCCAAGGCCACGGTCAGACATGCGAAGGAGGCTGAAAGCTGACGTGACTACCACTTGCGCTTACTTGTAGCTTTACACCAGGTTGTCCGCTCAACTGGAGTTGAAGTGGATCAGCATGTTTTCGATAGCAGCGCTTTAAGATTCCGACCTCACGAAAGGATCATTTGCCCATGACTAATTCCTCGGCCATCGTAAATACGGAAGACCAGGTGATGCGGGTAACAGGTCGTCGACTTCATCCGCCTGCAGGCAGCAGTGCACTCATGATGAGTGCAGGGGTGAATCGTGGGTTGTTGCGTGTCGAGGAGGCTGCGGAGTGGCTCGGCCTTGGACGCACGAAGACATACGAGCTCCTCGCGCGAGGTGAGCTGCCGAGTGTGTGTATCGGGAGGAGCCGCCGCGTCCCGTTGTCTGCCCTACTGAGCTTTGTTGAGCGTTTGGCGGTTGATGGAGCCGTCTGAGTCATCTAACGGCGCGCTGCACCGGGTGGGGCGTGGGCTGAGTTGAGTTCAAGTGGTGTCAGGCGGTGGATCAAGTTGACGGCGTGGAGCTAGCGGAGGTTGGTGTCGGGGTGGAGCAGCATGCCTCGCAAGCGCACCGGGAAGCGTACCGTCGCTAGCACGCCGACTCCCGCTCGCTATCCCCGATTCCCATAACATCTCGACCGGAAACCTAACGAAACGAAGGCGATCGTACGTTCAGGGGTGCGAAGGTGGATCCTTACAAGGTGCGGTGGTGGAAACCGCGTGAATCGTCAACAGCCGGACGACTATGCACGTGTGGAAGGTTAGATTAAAGGCAAATACTCGCATGTGCCCGATGATGTAGTGCACCGGTGGGTGCGTTCGCTTCCAGGCGGCAAAGACATCGGTATCGTGTCGCTCCTCGGACGGAAAAACAACGCAGGAGGACGGAGCGAATTCTCCTTCTATTCCGCGTTCAACGGCAGCTGGGACCGGCCGTCGGAGCGCACCGGTCGCCTTTCGTTCCAGGAATGGCTAGATCGTTGGCATGGAGAACTTGCAATCCGGTTGATCGAGCATCCAACCTACGATGGCTGCAAAGTGCCGGAGGAAACACTAGGCGCGGCAAAGTCTTCTATTCTTCGCCTGTTGTCAGAAGATCGAACAGTGATTTTGATCGACTCAGGCGGCATGGAACGCACCGAGCAGGTGTGCACGCACATGGGTTTCATAGAGGACTTCGGCTCGCACTGACGCAGTCGATCCGTACCCACATGCGCACGCTGCACAAGGCACTCCGGGGTGACGTTAGTCAGGCTTCTGGAAGGCCCCGTGCGGGTTCGGCGAGCCAATGAGCGCGTAAATTCATTGGGCGGCCCGCGAAGGCAGTGTTGGAGCGGCCCTCCAGGAAATGCCTGCCAACAAACGAGCGACCTGCTTGAATGAAGGAGGCTCGGGCGCGGCTGGCACCGCCCCGAGCCTGGCACCCCAAGACGTGAGCGAGGTGGAGTGCGTGGACAATTTACCCGAGAAGCGGCCGATGTCCGGGGTAGAGTCTCAGCCCAATCAGCCGGGCAGGACACGTCGAGCCGGGCGGGGCCGTCGCCGCAACGGTGAGGGGACCGTCCGCGCACGTCTAAATGGCACCTACGAAGTGCGGGTGCCGCTGGGCGGCGGCCGATACAAATCGCTGTACGGGAAGACCGAGCGTGAGGTTTTGGCCAAACTGCGGACGGCCCAGCGCCAACAGGAGCAAGGGCTGGACCTCGGCAAGGCCAGCAAGTGGACAGTGGGCGCTTGGCTCGACCACTGGCTGGCACAAATTATCAGCCAGCGTGAGCCGACAACCCGTGCAAGCTACGCGACTATTGTCCGACTGCACATCGAGCCCAAGCTGGGCAAAGTGCTGCTGGCGAAGCTGAGCGTGGAACACATCGAACGCTGGTTAAGCGACCTGGCCACCCAGGGCGTCGGTGCGAGCACTCGACGCGATGCACTGACCCGATTGCGCACCGCGCTGAAGCTGGCGGAACGGCGCGGCCACATTATCCGGAACGTGGCCAGCCTGGTGGAGCTCCCGCCGGTGCACCGTCGCCAGCGGCCCGCGCCCGAGCCAGACCGGGTGCGGCGGCTGTTGGAGGCTGCGCACGACGACCCTCGACTGCACGCATTCGTACTCGTCGGAGTGGGCGCTGGCCTGCGGCGGGCCGAGGCGATGGGACTGCAGTGGGGCGATGTCGACCTGGAGGCTGGACGCATCAGCGTTCGCCGGCGGGTCAACCGCATCACTGGTAGGGGCTTGCTCGTGCGACCCGGCGCCAAGAGTCGGGCTGGTGAGCGCACCGTCTACGTCGCACCTATGGTTATGGACGCTTTCCGGCGGCTCTCGAGCACGTTACAGGCCGAACGGCACGCTGCCGGGGGTGCCTGGTGCGGAGCTGACGACCCCGCCGCTCCGGACGCGTTCGTGTTGTAACCGGCAAGGGCACACTGCTGGAGCCCAGGAATCTGGGTCGATCGTTCGATGCGGCATGTCGGCGGGCGGGGATCAAGCCGCCCAAGGACCCCGCTGCGCCGCGGGGGACAAAGAGCGGAACGGATTTCCACGGGTTGCGCCACGATTTCGCAAGCATGCTCGGCGACCTGGGGTTTCCCCAGCACGTGGCCATGCGAATGGTCGGTCACAGTCAACCCAGCATGACGGGGTATTACCAGCACGCGGGAGATGCCGCACAGCGGGAGGCAGCGGTGTTGGTGGATGGTTGGCTACGCCAGGCAGTGGGCGGATGAAATGCGTAAGAACGAACGGCCTCGTGGAAGGGGCGGTCGTCGGAGCGGGACTCAACGCACGGGCCGTTCTGCTTGATCGTTCTCAGTTCAAAGATCGGAGGACCGAACTGAGTATTACGCGAAGCCCGATCAGATCCGGCACCGGCGTGGCCGCAACCGACCTGGCGTGGGCGATGGCCGGACCCGACTTGTACCGCAAGCTCGTCCTCGAGCAGGGCTGGACTGGCAACACGTACGAGTGCCTGCTCGCCGACGTGCTGGTAGCCGCGCTCCCGCTCCTCGCGGAACACACGGTAAGCCGACCGCGAGACGCGTTAGGGAACGTCAGCCGCCGAGGTGCCGCGGTGATCTGCGACGTAAGCAGTTCGTTCCCTGCACCCGAGCTCCACTCGTCGCCACTGTTGAGTCGCATGTCGCTGCCGCGATCCTGAGACTGGCAGCCGTATGTGGGCCCCCGCAGGACTCCGGGTAACGGTTGGCTAGACTGCCGAAGTGGGCGTTCTCGATCGCGCCAGACTTCAGGCCAAGCGACTCAAGCGCGACGCGTATGCCCTGTATTTCGTTGCCCGCGACCCCCGCACCCCGTGGTACGCGCGGGCGCTAGCGGCGGCGGTGGTCGCTTACGCGTTGAGCCCGTTCGATTTGATACCCGACTTTGTGCCCGTCCTCGGCTACTTGGATGACCTGGTGATCGTTCCGCTCGGGATCGCGCTGGTGCTTCGGCTTGTACCGCACGAGGTCCTCGCTGAATGCCGTGAGACAGCCCGTGTCGCGTCAGAACGCCCGATCAGTCGCGCTGGCGCCGCGTTCATGATCGCCGTATGGATCGGTCTAGGGGCCTTGGCCATCCTTCTTATCAGAGACTTGCTGGACTAATTAACTGGCTTGGACAACTGGGCCGTATTGGTTGCACTTGGTCTCACTGCCATACTGGCAAGTGCCCTCGCTGCCGTCGCCGGCTTTGGCAGCGCAGTGGTCATGTTGCCAATCCTTGTGTGGGCCTTCGGCACACGCGACGCTGTCCCGATCCTGACCATCGTGCAGATCGTCGGCAATGGCACGTCGTCCTGAATCGCCAACAACTCGTCTGGCCGGTCGCGGGCTGGTTCGCGCTCGGCGCCGTGCCGCTGGCGATCGCAGGTGGGCTCGCGTTCGCCGTCGCCCCCGCGCCCGTCCTGCAGCGCGTACTGGGCGTCTTCCTCCTGGCGTCCGTGGCATACCGCCACACGGACATCGGCCGGCGCTGGCGCATCGAGCTACGCGGCTTCGCCGTGCTCGGAGCAGTGGCCGGTCTGGGATCAGCGATCGTCGGCTCGGTCGGCCCACTGGTCGCACCGTTCTTTCTGAGTTACGGTCTGGTCTCCGGCGCGTACATCGGAACCGAAGCTCTGACCGCGCTCACGATGCATGGCGTCAAGCTGGTCGTCTATGGCGGTGCGTCGCTCGTAAACGCGCGCGCAGTGGAGATCGGGCTTGGTGTTGGTGTTGCCGTTGTTGGCGGGTCTTATGTAGGCAAACGATTCCTGGACCGGATGCCAGCCCGCATATTTCCACTGCTGGTCGAGATTGTGCTGGTTGTCAGCGGGCTTCAGTTGCTGTTGGCGTAGGAGCACGCCCGCGGTCGTCGCGACTGGTATTCGGGCGGCGCTCAGCGTCGACGACGCGAGCATCCCAGCCCAAGCGAGGCAAACCAGGGCGAGCGTCCACAACATCGCGCGCCAGCGCGCCGCTGCAGCCGCCGTGTCACCGGCTGGTCGACGACCGTCAGTTCGCGAGATGTTGCATCGCCCGTCTGAACCTGCATTCGCCAGTGCCGTTCTGGTGGGTCATGCCGCAATTAACTGGTGATCTGCAAGGGTGGCGGCGGACCCACCGAGGCGGCGCTGTCTTGCTCGGATGCGTCGTTCCCTCCGGTTGCCATCTCACACGAATGGAGTTGGAGCTGCGTTCCAGCCGGCCACCGTCTCCTCCAGCCAGGTGATGACCTCCACCGCGGTGGTTGGATGCTGTCCGGAGAGCGCCCGCCAGATGAGGATGCGCTGGACTGACTCAGCCATGTTCAGCCAGGACCCACTCAGCGGTGTGCAGAGCGGCATCACTCCGTGGGCGAACAACCACTTCACGATTGACCAACTCAGGTGACCGGCCAGATTGTCCCAGATCAGAATCAAGCGGAGTGGCGGCCGATGCTGGCCTGGTAGCCATTCTTAGCACCTTCCCAGGGAATGGTGACCAACGCCGGCGCATGGTCGGTGAGAACCTCCAGGATTTCTCCTGCAGGCAGCTTCTTCAACGGCTCTGATGCCTTCATCATCGGATACGGGCGGTGCGGCAGTCGGCGTGGGGCGTGCGAGTAGGCGTAGGCGTTGGTCGCCCGTGGGATGCCTGCGCCGGCAGCGGTTCGGCGGCGCCCGCCACCAGAAACAGGGCAATGGCCAGCCCCGGCGAACGCAGCAAGCGTGGGGCGGGAAGGGAAATGACTGGCAGAGCCTCTCGACATTAGGGCCTCCCTGGATCCGTAATACTGGCGCGCCAGTGCCACAGTACACGCTGCACGATCGCACGTCCGTATGCGCAATAACAGACCGACACAACTGGCGACCTCGGCTGTTCAGCGGCGGTGGTGGCGGTGGTGGGTGATGGGCGCTCCCCGAACGGTGGATGCGCGGCGCTCGAGCAGACGTGCGCACGGGTCCTTGCGCTCAACATTTCGCAGCGACGGGGCACTGGCGGGCTCGTAGCTCAGACCGAGGTTGAGGATCGTCAGCGTTGCTCGCTCTCCGCTAGGCCGGCTGCGCGGACCTGCAGATGATCTCGCTTCCGATCGTGCGAGTTTCCGACCCGGATCCCGCGCTTTCCCTCCTCGGGAATCGCCGCCGCGCACGCGGCGGAGTAGTGTAGCCCCCATGGAGCTCAGAGCAGAAACCATCATCGACGCGCCCGCGAACACAGTGTGGGCGGTGCTCGGAACCCGCTTTGGCGAAATTGGTGAATGGGCTGCGCCTATCAGCGCTTCGAGTATGGATGGTGAGGCGTCCGTCGGCGCTGTGCGTACGTGCCAGTTCGCGGGCTTCGGCCCGTTCAAGCCGGGCATCGTGAAGGAGCAGTTGAGGGCGTTCGATCCGCAGTCCAAGACCCTCGAATACGTGGCCATCGACGGCCTTCCAACGTTCGCCGAGCACGCCGTGAACCACTTTTCCGTACATGCGTTGAGTGATGGGCGCTGCTTGGTGCGGTCGTATGCAACCCTGCAGCTACGCGGACCCATGCGAATCTTCGGTTGGCTCGTGAGGCGTCGGCTACACAGCGTCGGATCGCAGGTGTTGGACGAGCTACGCCACTATGTCGAACACGGCGCCCGCACGTCCGCAAACTGCAATCGACTGTCAGCGGCTCGCAAAGCGCATACGGTGGCCCGAGCCCCGACATTGCGACGCGATCCTCGACGCGTTAGTCCGTTCGGTGAGCGGCTGCACCAGTGGCGCAGCCGCTCTGGCGTCTCGCAACTCGATCTGGCCGCCAGGGCAGGTACGACGCCCCGCCACATATCGTTCCTTGAAACCGGGCGCTCGCGGCCCGGCCGGGACCTCGTGTTGCGACTTGCGGCGCTGGACGTCCCACTTCGGGAGCGCAATGCCTGGCTGGTCAGCGCCGGCCTCGCGGCAAGCTTCCCTGATCGCGCCTTGGCCGACGAGTCGATGCGACCAGTGCGGCTCGTCATCGACAAGGTCCTCCAGATGCACGAACCCTATCCCGCCTGGGTGATCGCACAACCCTTGCGGTTCCTCGCCTCCAATCGGGCCGCCGAGGCGCTGTTCCCGGGTATGTGCGCACTGCAGCCCGAAGAGATTGTCGATCTCTGGTACGGCCCCGGTCCCTTCCGCGACATGGTCGAGAACTGGCCAGAAGTAGTGTGGGCAGGGCTGGCCACCCTGCGGCGTGAGGCAACGAGGAGCGCCGACCCGCGGCTCGATGCACTCGTGAAGCGCGCCGAGGCGCACCTGAAGACGATCCCGCCACCCGCCCCTGACGGCGACGTTGAACTGCCACTCATCTGCACGCGGTTCAAGATCGGCGGTCGGCTCGTGCGAACGAGCTCGGCAGTTATGCGTTTCGACACCGCCCTTGACGTCACGGCCTCAGATCTGCGCATCGAGCTGCTCTTTCCTGCCGACGAGAGCAGCGATGAGTTCTTTCATGCGGTGAGAGATCGGCGTCTGTAAAGCCTTCTTCCAGAGCCCGCGCAGCGCTAAGGGCCTTCTTCGGTGCACATCGCCACGACCACTGCGCAGCGTGTTCGTGGGCCGACCGGGCTTGCGCTCACCCGGAGCCGCGCGATCGATAGTCTCGCTCACCGATTCAGTCGCACGGCACCTGCCACGCTAATCGGACAGATCCTCGGCGTGGCGGCAGATTGCGGCGGCCCACTCGACGGCCCACAGTCGAGAAGGCTGCATTGGTTTCAGGCGGAAGTGCATTGTCTTCAGTGCGGCCGCTTGGTCGGGCGCGTCCTCGGGCCAGTCGCGGTAGGCTGCCCTCCGCGATGGCCTCGGCACGCGGGGCCCGCCGTGTTTCGGCCCGCCGGGCCGAACGGGCCCGCTCGAGCGCTGGTTGCGACCCAGCGCTTCAGCTGCACCGTGTGTGGTGGCAGCGGCGTCCTGGAGGAGTTCGAAGAGTCCACGACAGGTGACTTCGAGTTCGATGATGATCGCCTCGTCGCGGACGTCGGCCGAAGATGCGGGTCGGTCGACGTCGACCCTCGGCTGGCGGAATTTGGCATCGGCGTCCGACGTCACGTCGCCGCGCTGCGTCGAGTCCGTGCGAGTGATCGGCATGGGCCATCACGCCGCTACCGCTACGCCCCTCGGTGCGATCGCAGGTCTCGCTCCACCGGCGCGATTCTCGTCCCCTTTGGTAATGCCGACTACCGAATTCCGGCCGGCATCGCGCTAGGCTCGCACGCGTCGGCCATCCGGGCGGTCACGTCCACGCGTTGCTTGTCGGCGAACTTGGCAACTGAAGAAGAAGGGGGTTGGCAACGATTCCTGCATTTTGGGGCCATTTTGCTGTGGACGTGCTGACGATGGCCCTACCGCAAAGATGGTTTTAGGCAGGCTGGGGCTGACTGACTACAGGGCTTAAATTGAGTGCTGTCACGGTAGCCCCGGCGGTGGTACGCGATACAACGGTACGTTCGGCTCAGGCCAGGCTCGCCTAGCAGTGGCAGAAATGCGTCGGCAATAGACAGTCCGTGGATGAAGACTACCGGATCACCCGAGCCAGAGTCTTCGTACTCGAGTGAGAAGCCGTCGAGCATCATCCGTTTGATGCGCGCTGCCAACCCCATGTGATGAACGTCATCACGATCGACGCCGCGCCGGGCGGCGGACGGCTCGTAAATTGCGCGAGTCGCTGTGGGGCGCTCGAGGGCGACCGTGAGCTGGAGCGCAAGCCGCCACGAGTACGATTCGACGCCTCACACGAGCGATTCCAGCAACGAGGCTGCGCGGCCCGGTGGGTCGGTCCTGTGGAGTCGCTCGGAGTGCCTCCTGGCTGCTGCCTCCATGTCCGAATTGCCCAGCGTCCGGTCGATCGCGGATGCTAGCTCGACTTCGGCGCTTTCTCCGACTCCACGCCGAACGACCTCGGCAACGCCCAGGGCCTTCGCCCGGGCCGCCACTCCGGGTTGGTCACGGCCCCAGGGCATGAGCACCATCGGTCGGCCCTCCCAGAGCGCTTTCATAACGGATCCGTGTCCGGCGTGGCTAACCAGGACGCGAGCCTCCTTGAGAACGGCGGAATGCGGGACCGTCTGCTCAATGTACGCATTAGCGGGAGGATCCAAGATCTCATGCGCCTCGTGGCCGGATCCAAGTGTCACCAGCACTCGGACCGGCTTATAAGCAAGGGCGTGTAAAGCAGCAGACGCCAACGGCACGTCGTCCTGGAGTTGGGAGCTGATCGACACGAGCACCCATGGGTCACCGGGTTCCTGCAGATAGGCTGGAATTTCGGCGGGCGGCTCCCAGATGCCGAGAGGACCGACATAGTGATGGCCGGGCGGCAATCGATCGAAGGAGAAATCGAAAACCTGGTCCGTCGCGTGGAGCACCATGTCAGCTTCCGTAACGAGGCGTGCATACCTTCTTAGTAACGGAATAGCGCGCGGGCCGATGTCGTCCTCCAGCTGTCGGGGTGGGTTTGGTCCCACGTAGAAGGTGCTGTTGATAACCGCCCACGGACCTGCTGGCTCTGCGCGTTGCACGGCCTCCACTCCGAACAGCGACGTAACGACGGCATCGGCTTGCAACTCCGTGGCCGCGCCGCTGATTGATTGGGCCACCTCTTGGGCCCACGTTGCGAGCCGTTCCTCAACTAGCGGACCGGCTGCCGCCATGTCGCCGCCGGTACTCGCCATCGCTTCACGGATTGCGCTAATCAGCCGAGGACCAAGATCGAGCTCCGATGGAAGGACACGCACCTCCACTCCCAATCCGGCCAACGCATGTTCAACGGATCGATCGCCAACGAAGACGGTCTCATGGCCCCGACCCCGAAGCGCGAGCGCCGCGGCGAGCAGCGGCTGCAGGTCACCTCCGGCGCCAGCAGTAGCGACGATTAAGAAACGCTTCATGCGCCCACGGTAGCAGGCCGTTTCCCAGTGAACATCGCGCGTTCGCGCGATCTTTCAGACCTGTCGTGCTGAACCAGCCCAAGGACTGTGGCCGGTCGATCTCGTGCAGCGCAAGCGGCTGATGATCAGCCAAATAGTTTTCAGACCCGCGGTTCTGATACGGGGATATTCGCCGTGTCGCTCATCTGCACCGGATTATTTTTGAACGTGGCTGCCGAACGCGACGGCACGGCTTTTTGGCAGGCTGCCTCGGGGAGGAGACGTTGCGGCACGTCATGCGCCCGCGTGATGTCCGCCGGCCTGAAAGGAACGCAGTCGTCTACTGGAATTGGAGGCCAGCTTGGGAGCGTTCAGCTGACGCGTGGCTCGGGTTTGCCGACGAAGTTGCTGATGCACTCGAGCGTCTGGGTGATCTCGACTGCCGGCAGCTTGCGCGGCGTGGCGTACTCGAGCTGAAAGGGCCGCTCGACCTCACCGTCGATCAGGCAGGCGCCAGTCCTCTGGCTTGACCGACGGATCGCCGCCGGCGTTATTGGTCACGACATAGAAATCGCTATTGCTGGTGATCGCCGTTGCCAGTTGCCCGGCTGGCCGCCCCGAAGGCACCACCGCGCCATCTTTGTCGCGCCCGAGCGTTCGGGCGCCCGACGGCCGCGGCAGACCCCCGGCGCTGGCCGACGTGGCAGCCGCGGTCGGTTGCGGCGCCGACGGAGTCCCAACCACATTGGGGTGGGGGTTGGGCGGCTTGAGCCCACCGCACGGCACCGGCTCCTGCGGGTCTTCGAGCACCACCGTCGAGACGTTGAACTGCTTGGGCAGGAAGGTTGCGGCCACGTATGTCGCGGTATAGGCAACTGCACTGCCACCAACAAGCGCGATCGCTCCTCGGCGTCTCAGGTGGGCGGACGCGTGATATGTCTCAATGTCCTGGAGGGGCATGCGTTAGCGAATCAGCGCCAGCACGGCTCCGAAACTCAAGCCGATGGCCAGGTAGCCGCCAATCGCCGCGCGTTTGCCGTCAAGCAACTCGAACGCAAAGAAGCCCGCGCTGGTGAGCGGCATGACCACGAGCATCACGAACAGCCACAAACCCACACCCGGCGCGGCGACCGCCGGGAGCGGCCACAGCCGACGCAACGCGGTGTAACCCAGCGAGTCCGGGATCACGAGTAGCAATGCCGCGCTTAGCGTCAGGGCATAACGCTTGGCATCGAAGCCGAACCGTTGGAACCACGGCTTCGAACAGACCCGGCGGGACGAACAGCAACAGCCATTCCATCAGGTGCTCTGGTATCGAACGCACTTGAAGGGTCGCGCGCAGTACGAGCATTCCGATGGCGGCGACGCTGGCAGCGTGGGACCGGCTGTATTTGCAAGAGCTGCAGATCGCGAGCCATATCAGCAGATCGTGCCGTTGGCGGTGCGCCAAAGGCACGCGCTCCACGACGCTGGTTTTTTCATGACGGGCTCGTACAGGACACGCACGACCTGCCGTTGACCGCGCACGCACCAACCGAAATTCGCGTTCTTCCAGCGATGGGGTCCGATCCGGCGCGAGGGCGAGCTAACACTCGGCATGAACGTTTTGAGAACGATGCCGGGCCTGCGTCGCAAATCGAGTCGGCGACCGCCCGGCGTCTGTGGGGCTGAAGACGTACGTCGCGCGATGCGCGGCGCTCGCGGGATGCTCGAGCCAGCGCGGCGCCTATGCGTCAGCGACTCCGCACTTCTACGGAGATCTGGGCCGACGTGATCGATCGGACCAGCGTGCCTCTTATGATGCAGCCGCGCCCGCAACTTGCGTAATGGGCGGTCACACCGGGCCGGTGTAGGCAGATAAGGCGCACAACTTTGCGGAGCTTGCGGCGCTGACGCCTGAAAAGCACAGGGCCTGCCCTGCTGAGCGGCGTACTACGTCGGCGATTGACCAGCGAGCTAATGATGCTGTGAAGATCGCCGTCGCGGCCTTCCCGAATCCTCGGTAGGCACCCGTGGGAAGGCTGTAGTCGCGACCGGAGAAACGAACATGGGTGCGCTTCAACCCGGACACCTGATCGTTGTCCTGGTCATCGTGTTGATAATTTTCGGGCCCGGCAAGCTGCCACAGCTTGGCAAGGCAGTTGGCGACGGCATACGTGAGTTGAGGCATGCGACCGGTGACGAGTCCACTGCGAAGCCCACTCCCAATGAAGTGCTAGTGGGCGGGCCCGTCGCTGCAATCCAGACGACCTGGACCTGCACGCAGTGCCAGGCGGTGGTGCCAATTACAGATCGCTTCTGCGGCGCTTGCGGGGCGGCGCACGATCGGTCGAACAAGCCGGCCACTCCGAGCGCCGCACTCTAACCCCCGGCGTAGCGATCGCGGCCGTTGGGTTGCCAGGTCCCCTATTGACCAGCGAGCGACGTGACGTAGCGCCGAGCGATATCGGATCGGCCGGCAAAGTTGAGGTGGACATACGAGCCGAGTACGGAGCCGACGCAGAAGCCCTCGAGCCGGTCTTGACCAATGACGCGGTAGGCAGCAACCTGCGGCGCGGGCTCGTCGCCCACGGACCAATGAAACTCGTGGCCACGCACGCGCTCGCCAGCCGATAGCAACGCCGACGAGCGCAGCGCCTCGACCTCGCGATAGCCGATCGTCACCGTTTGGCTTTGCATGCGCGATGCAAACGGCAGGACTCCGAACATCGGCAGGGTGTGCCCATCGAACGTAGTCAGCGACCTCCCCAGCGCCATCAGCCCGCCACACTCAGCGTAGAAAGGCGTTCCTTGACGCGCGCGTCGCTGGAGATCCGTCCGCATAGGCACGTTCGTGGACAACTCTTCGGCGTACAGCTCTGGGAATCCGCCGCCAAGGTAGATGCCCTGAACGCCGGCTGGCACTGACGCGTCCGTGAGAGGGGAGAACGGGACGGTCTCGGCACCGCTGTCAGACAGCACGTCGAACGCGTCCTGATAGTAGAAGCCGAATGCTCGATCCTGCGCCACGGCAATTCGCACGACCGCGGCAGGCGACTCATGGTCGGAAGGAGACTCCAGTGGAGGGAGCGGACTGGCAGCGCGGGCGATGCGCTCCAACGTGGCGAGATCAAAGCGCTGCTCGACCAGTTCGGCGAGTCGGTCGAGCACAGCCACTGTGACTCCGCCTTCAGCCGCGGGGACAAGCCCCAGATGCCGTTCGGGAAGAGCAATGCTCGGATCGTCGGGCAAGCTGCCAACCGTTGACAGGCCAGTGGCCAGTCGGATCGCATCGGCGGTTGCCTGCAGGTGCCCGTCACTGCCAACCCGGTTGAGGACAACCCCGGCCAACCGCACGTGCGGCTGGATTTGCTGGCAGCCGAGAACGAGCGCCGCCGCTGTGCCACTCATACCGGCGACGTCGAGGACAAGAACGACAGGCGTATCGAGGGCGCGCGCCAGAGCCGCGGTGCTGCCTTCGTGGCTGGCGCCGATGCCGTCGAACAGGCCCATGACGCCTTCAATGACGGCGATGCCGGCGCCGCGCAGGCCACGCTCGAGGACGCCGCGCAGCGCAGCCTGCTCCAGGAGCCATACGTCGAGGTTGCGTGACGGCCGTCCGGCCGCCCGCGCGTGTAGAGTCGGGTCGATGTAGTCGGGCCCTGCCTTGAACGGAGCGGGCCGAAGACCGCGGCGTCGCCAGGCCGCCAGGAGTCCAAGAGCGACCGTCGTCTTGCCGGTCGAGCTGTGCGTCCCAGCCAGCAGCAGGCGAGCGCTCATCGTTCCTCGTTCGCCTGCTTAGGCGCAGGCGTTAATCGACGAGCTTGTCCGTTCGGCACGACGGCTACCAGCGGCACGCCATGCGTGGGATGGGCTGCCAGAGCGACGTCCTGATCGAACACCGGCCGCAGATGGGCCTGGGTAAAGACGACTTCAGGCGAACCGCGCATCGCGACCCGTCCGTTGTGCAACAGGATCACGGTGTCGCAATACAACGAAGCGAGCTGCAGGTCGTGTAGGGCGACCAAGACCGCGAGGCCGTTTTCGCGTGCGAGCTTTCGCACCAGATCGAGGGCAGCGACCTGATGTCGCAAGTCGAGATTCGCGGTCGGCTCGTCCAGCAGCAGCACACGTGGCTCCTGGGCCAGAGCGCGGGCCAGCACCAGACGCTGGCGTTCGCCGCCCGACAGCTCGTCGACAGGACGACTGGCCAGGTGTGCAGCGGCGGTGATTTCGAGTGCCCAGTCGACCACGGCTCGGTCGCGCTGGTGTGGACCGAACAGGACGCGCAAGTGTGGCGTGCGGCCGAGATCGACGAGCTCGCGGGCGGTCACCGCGGGCGGCACGGTTGGAGCCTGGGCAACCACCGCGAGTTGGCGAGCAATCGCCACCGATGATTGCGTGGCGATATCGCAACCCTCGAGCTTGAGCATGCCCCGAACCGGACGCAGGACACCGCTGGCTACCCGCAAGAGTGTGCTCTTGCCAGATCCGTTTGGACCAACCAGTGCCACGACGTCGCCGTCGCCGACGCTCAACGCAACGTCGTCGAGCACGGGCCGGCGGGCGCCAGGGTAAGGCGCTGATACGCCGATCAGTTCCAGCCGCGGCGTGGTCACACTCGGTACTCGCGTCGCTCACGGCGCAGTAGCCAGAGGAAGAACGGGCCACCGACAAAGGCAGTCAAGATGCCAACGGGTATCTCCGTGGGAGCCATCACCGCTCGCGCCAGCAGGTCGGCTAAGACGAGGAACGTCGCGCCGACGAGCGCCGCGGCTGGCAATAGGCGTCTATGCGACGGCCCCACGATCATCCGCGTCACGTGAGGAGCGAACAGACCGACGAAGCCGATCAGGCCTCCGACGGCGACCGCGGCAGCGGTCAGCAGTGAGCCAAGGACGATGATTGCGCGTTTGTCGCGCTCGACGCGAATCCCGAGCTGCTGCGCGGCTTCCTCGCCCAGGCCAAACGCATCCAGTGTGTAGCCGAGCAGCCACCCGCCAGTAAGCGCCACCAGCACCAATGGCGCAACCAGGGCAAGTTGGCTCCACTGTGTCACTGCGATGCCGCCGAGCAACCAGCTATAGACACGTGGAAGGTTGAGCTGCAAACGATCGTTGAGGATCAGCAGAAACGACACCGAGTAGCCCATGATGGCGCTGATCGCAAAGCCGGCAAGCAGCAGATTGATGATTGGCGCGCGACCGCCAACACGCGCCAAGCCGTACACGATGAACATGGCTGCCATCGCGCCGACGAACGCCAGTAGCGGGACGGGGCTGAAGCCGAGGACTCCGAAGCTGAGCGACAGCAGGAACCCGGCCGCCCCGCCGAGGGCGGCGCCGCCCGAGACGCCCAGGGCGTACGGATCGGCCAGGGGGTTGCGCAACAAGCCCTGGAACAGGACACCCGCGCCCGCCAGCGCCGCGCCCACGGCCGCTGCGCCAGCCACTCGTGGCAGCCTGATGGCGAAGAAGATGGCTTCGTCCTGCGGCGACCAGGTGACCGGCAGACGTGGGCCAAAGAGATGATTGATGGTCATTGGCACGAGTGAGACGAGCGCAAGCGCCACGGCCCCGAATGCGGCCGCCAGCAGCATGGCGATGACCAGCAAGACACGAGGACAGTGATGACGAGAGTTAGCGGCAGTCGCACCCTGCGCGGGGCGCGGGGCACATTCGCGTGCACAGAACCGACGTTGCAATCACGGGGACGTTGGCTGCTCCACCAGCCCGTCGGCGGTGAGCGCCCAATGGCCTGTCCCGCTCACGAACAGCGGCGTATTGTCTAAGCGCTTGTAGATCGCCAGGCCCTTGGTGGTCTGTTGATACGTATCGCCGCTGGTGACGTCGCCGTGCGCACACTCGGTCGGTTCGCCCATCGTTGTACCGAGTGCGTCTGAGAGAGCCGCGAAACCCAGGCTAAAGTCCGGCGACTGATCGGACGCACAATACGGCAAGTGCGCTGTCGGCCGACTGCGCGGCCCGCCCGAATTGGCGAAGCGGTCCGGATGGAGCAAGGAGGCGAGCGCCTCGAGGCCGTCTACAAGACGCGGTGCTGCCGACGCGAAGATCTCCTCCTGCACTGCGTAGATGGCGCCGGTGCGAACTGCCGTCACCTGGTCCCAACCTGGGCGAGCAGCGACCATGCCCGGTGTCTGCGGGTTGTACGGCAAATACGAATCGGCCAAGACGATCAGCTCTGGATCGCGTGCGACGACGCTTTCCGCGCTGACTTGGCCGAAGTCGCCCGGTAGGTCGGCAAAGATGTTGCTGCCGCCTGCGAGATCGACGAGCTGACCGTAGAAGCCGTTCGGTCCTGCGGCGAACGGCTTGGTTGGATCCGAAGCATCCATTTCGTAGAAGACTCGCGGGCGTGGCGCGCCGGCAACGGCCTCGACGACCGCATCGCGCCGGGCCCGCATGTCGGCGGCGAGCTCGTCGCCACGCTGCGCGCTGCCCAGGACCCGTCCGAGGGCCGCGATTTCCCGCGTTGTCGTCTCGAAATCCTTTGGCAGCAGCTTGAGCACGGGCACACCCTGGCCGCGGATTTGCCCCAGGACGTCATCGTTTTCGACCAATGCCAGAACGAGGTCTGGCTTGAGCGCGATCACTGTCTCTACCGACACCGTCGGGTAGGTGGTCAGGCGCGGCTGGATCTGTTGCGCCTCAACTGGATAGTTGGAGAAGGCGTCGACGGCGACCAGTCGATCGCCAGCACCCAGCGCAAAGACGGTCTCGGTGTGTCCAGGATTCAAGCTGACAATGCGCCGCGGCGGCGCATTGAACGTCGTATGCACTCCTGCATCGTCGGTGACGGTCACCGGATAGTTGGCCTGCGCCGCGGCGATGTTGACCGTGACGAGAAGTAACGCACTCGCAACGGCGAGTCGACGAGCGATCTGCGTGAGCATCGCGGACCTCCTCGGGTCGGGTGATGCCGCGCGCTCGTCGGATCGGAAGTGCCTGATGCCCGGCTTCCTCTCGCTCGGAGGCGCGCGGTGCCTGGCGCCGGCGGGCATTCTGGCTTGTCACGGCTGAAACTGGAATTGCCGCGACTTACAGTTGCGGGACAGCGCCGGCCTTGCACCGGACTTCCCCCGTCTCGACGCCTATGCAGTTGCGCTTCGAGTATAGGGCCCCGCCTACACTGGCCTGGTGCGTATCGTCTCGCTGTTGCCCTCGGCGACCGAGATCGTGTGCCAGTTGGGCTTGAGCGACTGTCTGGTGGGCGTGTCAGCAGACTCGGACTGGCCGGCCCAGATCGTGGCACGGCTGCCAGTCCTCAACACCGTCGCGATTGACACCAGCCGGTTGACGAGCCGCCAGATCGACGAGGCCGCAAGCGAAGGGCATCGCGGCGCAAGCTTGTATCACATCGATCCGCAGCTACTGCGCTCGATGCAGCCAGATGTCGTCCTGACGCAGGAGATGTGCGACGTGTGCGCGGTCACTCGACGTGACGTGGAGCTGGCCACCGCAACGCTCGGCTACACGCCGCGCGTGCTCTCGCTGAGCCCGGTCAGCGTCGATGCCATGCTCGACGATATCGAATTGATCGGGCGCCTTGGCGAAGTACCTGAGCGCGGAGCCGCAGTCGTCGCGCAGCTAAGAGCGCGACTGGCGAGCGTTGCAGAGCGGGCTATCAGTCTCGCGCGGCCGCGGGTTTTCTGTATGGAATGGCTTGATCCACCCTACACCGCCGGTCACTGGGTGCCCGAGATGGTCGAGTTGGCCGGCGGCCGCGACCAGCTTGGCACGCCCGGCGGCGCGTCGCGGCGCATCGACTGGGCGGCCATCGTGCAGTGTGCGCCAGACGTCCTCATCTTGATACCGTGCAGCCTCGACCTCGAGCGGGTGGCCGTCGAATTCGATTTGCTCAGGACGCTGCCAGATTGGGATTCATTGCCAGCCGTGCAGTCGCGGCGCGTTTACGCCGGCGACACGAACCTGTTCAGCCGGTCGGGTCCGCGGTTAATCGACGGTGTGGAGGTGCTGGCCCGTCTCCTTCATCCCGCGACATTTGAGCAACCACTTGCGCCCGGACAGGCACTCGCAATGTCCGCCGATGGTCAGCGACTCGAGCCGTTCCGCTAGTCCGGCCGAGCACGGGGCTGCCGAGCGCCGCAAGCGTCACGGGCTGACGATCGTCTATACCGGCGATGGCAAGGGCAAAACGACGGCCGCCGTCGGACTTGTGATTCGCGCCGCCGGCAACCACATGCGTGTGTTCGTACTGCAGTTCATCAAAGGTCAGTGGAAGAGCGGCGAACGGACGATCCTGAGCGGCTTGCCAGGCGTTGACCTGGAAGTCACGGGGCGGGGCTTCACCATCGACGGTCTGCGCGATCCGCGCATCCCGATGGACGACCATGCGGCCGCGGCGTCGCTCGGCTGGAAGCGCGCCGTCGAGGTCGTCAGAACCGGCGCGTACGACCTCGTCGTCCTGGACGAGATCTTGGGCGCAATCAGCGCGCAATTGGTCCCGCTGAACGAGGTGCTACAAGTCATCACTGACAAGCCACGTCACGTGCATCTGGTGCTGACTGGTCGGAACGCGCCGCCTGAACTGGTCGAGCAAGCGGACCTCGTGTCCGAAGTGCGGCCGATCAAGCACCCATTCGAGCGCGGCATCAAAGCGCAACGCGGCATTGAGTTCTGAGACAACAAAGGTTCGCGGCGCGCGGGCCAGCGGCGCTGACCCTATCCGCCTTTTGAGCGTGTGTGGGCGCCTGGCAACGAGAACCTACACGCATTCTGTATCCCCGTTGGATCAGCCAGGAAGGCGATCCCGAGGCGAGCGCCCCGCGCCGATGCATTCGTCGCATTTCTGGCGGTTCTGGTTGATCGGATACACGAGCCGATCCGAACGATCCGGTCGTCTATAGCGATGCTTGAAGATATCTCTCTGGGTAGGCTGATGGCCGGGTTCGACGCGACTGGGGTCGAGCGGCCGTGGCTGATTTACGACGCCAATGTGTACTCGCCCACTCGACTGCAGCAGATCATCGCGAGATCGCCGACATAATGAATCGGCTGTCCGCTGCTGATCTCGAAATACGCTCAGCGGCGCTTGTCGTCAGCGATCGTAAGTCGACGGGCGGCTACTGCCTGTGCGGCCAACACAGCAAGGTCAGGAAGAGTCAGCGGTCGTCTATCCGTGCCCACGATGTCACCCACAATGCCGGCTCCCACCACTCGCCAAACTCGCCCACCTCACGAGCCTCGTGACCACAGGTTGTGGTTCACAACCTCAGGCACACAGTACATCTTGTAGCTCACGAGCCTCGCGAATTTCTACGAGTTTTCTTGTATTACGACATCTAGTCCAGGCGGTTGTCGTGTGGGCCCAATCTGAGTTCGAGAGCGTCGCCTCCGACGGCGCGAGTGGCGCGGCGTAACCCCTCACACGGCTGATCCTACTGGTGTCTCCAACTTGACCCGAGTGCCGCGCAGGCGCCCGTTGGGTGCAGCAAGAGATCCTGGCCAAGAACCCCGCTTCAGATCTACGGGTGTACACCGTGTGGTTCAACATGCTCTTCGGAGACAGCCGCGACCGTTGGGATGGCGCTGGGATGACTGACGCGCGCGTCCGACATTTCTGGGACGAGCAGAAGGTTGTGGGCAACTGGTTCAGCGCCAACGTGACCCACAACCCCGGCACGACCTGGGACTTCTACGCGCTGTATGGCGCCGACGCCGTCGATCTTGCGAAGCCAACGAGCATGGGCGGGACGATCATTGGCCGCAGCGCCCAGCTCCGCACGAGCGTCGAGCCGCTGCTGAGCAAGCACTCTTGACCATGTACCGAGGTACAGGGTTCAAGATGGCCGCATGAGGGTCGGCCAGCTCGCCAAACAGGCGGGAGTCAACGTTCAGACGCTTCGCTACTACGAGCGCCGTGGCCTACTTCCGCACCCGCCCCGAGCCGCATCTGGATACCGCCAGTACCCGGTTGACGCGGTCGAGAAAGTGCGCTTCATCAAGCACGCGCAGAAGCTCGGCTTCACACTCCGCGAAGCTCAGCTCATTCAGCAGTCGCTCGAGCATCCTGATGGCGTGGGGAGCGCGGTGGAGTTTGCCAGGCAGAAAGTCGCCGAATTGGACGAGCAGTTGGCGGCGCTGCACACGATCAGGCAGCGCCTGGCCGAGCTCGTGGACATACGCACCGGACGCGCTGAAACATCAACACGCTGAGTGAATGATCTGGCACGTTGTGGGCGCGTTCGGCGTCGGGTTGCTGACGCTCGTCGCGTCCGTCGTCGTGATCCTGGCGGGCCCGCCGCTGGCCGGCGAGTGGAGCGGCCGGACCCAGATCGCCAAGATCACGCAAGGGCAGCTCGAGCGGCAGTATCGCGTCTATCGTCCCACCGGGCTTAGCGCTCGGCCCGGATTGGTCATTGACCTGCACAGCGCACGCACGAACGGCTTTCTGGAAGAGCTCGCGACTCGCTTCGACGCGCAAGCCGATCGCCTGGGCTGGATCGTCGCGTACCCGGATGGCTTTGCCGACGCATGGGAGCCGTATGGATGCTGCCACCATCAGGGCGTCGACGATGCTGCATTCATTAGCGAGCTGATCACCCGCCTGGAGTCGAGCGACGGTGTCGATCCGGAGCGGGTGTACGTGACTGGCCTCTCGAGGGGTGGCATGATGGCGTACCGCCTCGGGTGTGAGCTCTCGACACGCGTCGCGGCCATCGCTGCGACGGCGGGCAACATGGCCGACGAGAATGGCAGTGTCCGCGGGGCACCTTGCCAGCCCCAACGCCCGGTGTCTGTATTGTCTATCCACGGATCAGCCGACGCGGTGGTCCCCATTCGCGGTGGCGGTCGCATCGCTCCGCTCGAGGATGTGATCGGCAGATGGCGTGAGTTGAACGGCTGCGCCTCGGCAGAGGCGGTGACCGTCCGCGGACCAGTTGTCGCTCGGAGCTGGCGGTGTCGTGGTGGCTCGGAAGTGAGATCTATGCTGATCGACGGTGTGGGCCACGTCTGGCCCGGCACGCCGTTCAGCGGCTTGCCATGGAGCGCGGGCGCATCCTTGGACGCTTCGCAGGCCGTTGCCGATTTCTTCGCGGCTCACCCGCGTGCTCCCGCCAGCAACTGACGCGCCCCCGTGCTACGCCCGCTGGGTAATCGTCGCTGCTGGCATGTCGGCCGGTGTCGCCATTGCGGCGTTCCTGGCAATTCCGTGGCCCATGGACCTGCTCGTCCTGCCAGTGCTCGCAGGTTGGGCGGTTATCCTGCCGCGGCTCGCCGGGATGAGACCTGTCGGGTTTCTGCTGGTAGTTGGGCTCACCGCCATTGCGGTAGGGAGCTTGGCGATTGGCGTGGTTGCGCTGCTTGCGCCCTAACGACCGCGGTCGACAGCGTTACTTTTGGTGGAGCTAGTGTGTCGTCCCAGAGGAACGTTGACGGTCTGCGCGTGCCAGGATCTGGTCCGCGGGCTCACCGCTCGATCCAAGTCACGGGAGGCTCAGAGCCGGTCGGGAGGCGCCATCCGGTAAACGAACGGGCCGAGGCCTCCCTGCTCGATCGCGAACACAAGCGTCATGAAGCCCTCCTGGGCGGCGGCGTTCTCCAGCGGACCCGCGTAGACCGGCTCGTAGCCGGCGTCGCGGTTCAGCCGCTCGACGACCTCGCGGGCTTCCTCGTCCCCGCACCACAGGTTGCACGGCCTCTCTCTGGCCTCCCCGAGCCGGTCGTAGAGCACGGCGTAGTTGGCGTTGAACGACTTGGCCGTTGGCCCGCCGGTCCTCGACTTCACGAACTCCGCGTTCGAGGACAATCCATGCGGAGTCTCCGCGCCGCACAGGTTGGTGGCGTCGATGACCGTCTTGCCCTCGAGGCCCTGCACCTTGCCGAGCGCGTCGGCGATCGCCCCGCCAGGCACAGCCACGAGCACGGCGTCGGCATCGGAGACGTCGCCGCCGTCGCGTCCGATCCGCATCACCTCGTGTCCGGCTCGCTCCCAGAGACCAGCGAGCCCGCCGCCGACGTTTCCCTGGCCGACCACTGCAATTTTCATGTTGACCTCAGTCATGACATGCCTCCTAACAGGTCTCGAATGGGCCGCCGGCAGTCAGCCGGTCGGCCGTTCGAACCACTCCTTGATCCGCAGCATCGCGGTGCGCAGCACCTCGAAAGCGTCCGGCACCGCCGCGAGCCGCCCATGCGGGTTGGCGGTAAGCCACTCCGAGGCCGCCTCGGCGTCGCGGCAGAAGTTCGCCTCGTTGCAGCCCGTCTGCGTGACCTTTGCAAGGTCGCCGAATGGAGCGTCGGGAAACGACACCACCGGGCTTCGCGGTGGACGCTTTCGACGCCGGTGGGGGTGGCATGGACGCGGATGGGGGTGACCGGTGGCCGCGCACGAGGACTGGATTCGCGCCGGCTTGCCGAGCATCACCGGCAGCTCCCTAGCGGTCGCGAGCGTCCGGTCGAGCGGCAGGTTGGCGAGGGCGGCAAGGCGCCGTGGCTCGCCTGGCTTCCCGGCGGCCAGGTCCTGTACGGCGGGCCACAGCAGCAGCCAGAAGTCCTTGCCCAGACTTTGGTGGTAGGCCGTTATGTGGTCGGTGAATGCCTCGCGATCCCGCTCTCGCGAGTTGGCTTCGGTCATGACAATCGCCTCACCGCGTCGTGGTCGGCCGGGTCTCGCGTCGAAGGATCATCAGTCCTCGGTGAAGCGGTAGGCGCGGGCGGCGATCGCGAACGTCGCCAGCAACCAGGCGAGGCCAACGGCCACCTGCGAGCCGTAGGCGCTGATACTCGCCCCAGTCAGCGCGATGCCCCGGGCCGCTTCGACGAGCGAGGCGTATGGCACGGCGTAGGGGATGATGTCGGGCAGGGGCGCCGGCAGGGCAGCCACGGGGAGGATTGCCCCGGCCAGCGCGAACACGGGCAGCACAACCGCGCCGCCGACGATGTTGGCCGTCGCCGGGTTCGGGGTGAGCCCGGCGATCGCGAACGCGACCGACAGGGCGGTCAGCACACCAATGGCCTGGAGCAGGATCAGCCATAGGAGGCTGGGGCCGACGACCAGCCTGGCGCCCATGGCGGCCCCGATGGCGAGCGCAAGCCCTGCCGCCACCAGACCCAAAAGGACATAGCCCGTGACCTGGGCCGCGATAAAGAGAGCCGGTGACACCGGCGTCGCCGCGAGGCGCCGCAGAACCCCGCGCGCCTTGTGGCTGGCGGCGATCGCGACCGTGATGTCCTCCAAACTCATGATCGGCAGCAGGACTGCCATGCCCGGCAGTACGAAGTCGCGGAAGTCGAGGCGGGTCGTGCCGACGCCGAAGCCGAGGCCGCCGAGCAGGCCGAAGGCCACGACCTGGACTGGGATAGCGACCATCGCGAAGACGACGCCGCGCGAGCGGAGCATCATCCGAAAGCTCGCGTGCAAGAGCGGAAGCGTGTGGCTCATCGCACCCCCCTCAGCGCACGAAGCGGTAGGCACGCCCCGCGGCGACGAACAGGACGACCACCCAGACCCCGGCGATACCCAGTTCGGTACCGAACGCGGTTAGCGGCTGGCCGCGGAGGACCACACCCCGAACCGCGGCGAGCAGCCCGGTATATGGGATGAACGTGGCGGCCTGTTGCAGCCAGCCCGGAAAGGCGGCGAGGGGCCACATCGCGCCGGTGAACAGGTAGAGCGGGAAACTCATATAGCTGTCGAGCGCGTTGGCGTCCTGCGGGCTGTTGGTCACGCCGGCGATGACGAACGCCCAGGTCAGTCCAACGGTCGTGACAATCGCCATGAGCGGGATGACCGCGACGAGTTCCGGCCCGAGCCGGACATGGGCCCCGAGCGCCTGCCCGAGGGCGAGGAAGGCGACGACCGTGATCATACCCATTACCGCCCGCGGGATGACCTCACCGGCGATGAGCTGCGCCGGCGAGGCCGGCATGACCGACAGCTGCTTGAGGACGCCCGTGCTCTTGTAGGTGGCGATCGTGGCCAGGAAGGCGTGCCCGTTGCCGAGCGCGACGACGAGCACGGCCCACCCGGTCAGCCAAGTGTCGGTAAGTGAGGCGCTGCCCTGAACGGTCTCGAGCTGGAGCCGGGAGAAGAGCGCCAGCAGGACGAGCAGGAGGCCCGGGTAGACGACCATGCTGAACAGCACCTCGCGCGAGCGCAGAAGCTGCTTGGTGCTCGCGACTGCAAAGCGGAGCGTGGCGATCATCGGTTTCCAGAGCCTCCTACTCAATCGCGCAGCTCGCGGCCGGTGAGCTGGAGGAAGACGTCCTCCAGGCTGCCCGGGACGACCTCGAGTCCTCGCAGCTCGGCGCCTTCGCGGTCGGACCAGTCCAGCAGGGCCCCGACGGCGGCCCGCGGCTCGCTGACCGCAAGCCGGTAGGTGGTCGGAGCGGCTGATGCGGGCTCGACGCCGTTACCGCTGGTCGCGGCGGCGGTGATCCCGGGCAGGCGCGTGAGCGTGGCAGTGTCGACCCGGTGTGGGGTGGCGAACTCGATGTGGCCGTGGCCGTCGAGCCGGCCGATGAGGCTGCGCGGGGTGTCGATCGCCACGATCCGGCCGTGGTCGATGATGGCCACCCGGTCGGCCAGCAGCTCGGCCTCCTCGATGTAGTGAGTGGTCAGCACAATCGTCTTGCCCTCGTCGCGGTTCAGGCGCCGCAGGAGGTCCCACAGGCCGTGGCGCATCTGGGGGTCGAGCCCGGTTGTCGGCTCGTCGAGGAATAGGACCGCGGGGTCGTTGACGAGCGCCGCGGCCACCGAGAAGCGGCGCTGCTGGCCGCCCGACAGCTGGCGCACGTAGGCCTTGCGGCGTTCGGTCAGGCCGACCGTGGCGAGCAACTCCTCGGGCGGGCGGCGCCTCGGGTAGAACGAGCCGAACAGCGCGAGCAACTCCTCGAGCGTGAGCAGGCTGAAGTAACTCGTCGCCTGGAGTTGGACGCCGATCAACTGCTTGACCCGGTCGAGGGCGCGGCGGGTGTCGACCCCGAGCACCCGAACCTCGCCCGCGGTCGGGCGGCGGACGCCCTCAATGATCTCGAGGGTTGTGGTCTTCCCTGCGCCGTTCGGCCCGAGGAAGCCGAAGAACTCGCCGGCCCGCACGGCAAAGGAAATGCCATCGACCGCTTGCAGCGTGCCGCCGCCAGGTCGTGGGTAGACCTTGACGAGGTCGCGCACCTCGACTGCCAGCTGTGCCACCATACGATTGCCTCCGCTACACCAGATCACTACGATGTAGACTTCTACCGTAGGCTATTATGGCGAAGCACGTCAAATCCGCAGGGAGGTGAGATGGCCACCACCGACACCGCGACGCGAACCCGGCTCGACCGTCGGCAGGTCCTCACCGCCGCCCTGGCCCTGGTCGATCGCGAGGGCCTCGACGCGCTGAGCCTGCGCCGGCTGGGTGCCGAGCTGGGCGTCGACCCGATGGCGATCTACCGCCACGTCGAGGGCAAAGACGGGCTCGAAAAGGGGCTCGCCGAGCTGCTGTGGGAGGAGGTCGCCCGACCCGAGCCCGGTGACGACCCGCCGACGGCCCTGCAGCGGCTAGCGCGCTCGCTGCGAGAGCTCTTCCGGCGCCATCCCGGGGCGGCGCCGCTCATCCTGCGCTGCTCGAACCTGGCGCGCTCGGAGCTCGAACTCTTCAGTGCGTACCTCGGCGCCCTCAGCGCTGGCGGGCTATCGGAGCCAGCCGCCGTCCTGCGACCGCTGGTCGCGTACGCCCTGGGGAGTGGTTACACCGAGTCGTCGATGCTCAGCGTGTCCTGCGCGCCAGATGCTCGAGCGGCCCAGTCCGAGCGCGAGCTGCTCCTGGCGCTTGGCCGAGCGCTGCCGGCGAGCACGCCGCCCGAGCTCGCCTCGGCCGCGGTCGCGCTCATCGCCGATTGCAATGCGGACCGCTGCTTCGAGGACGGGCTCGCGCTCATGCTCGCCGGGCTCACATCACGCCTCGAGTCGCAACCTGTGAGCGGGCCGGCTGCGCCGGCTCGGGGCACAGCCGAGAGCTCGGCATAGCGCCCCCTTGGTGGCCGCATGGGAGCCGTCTTCGAGGTCCGACCGCTGACGCGGTACGAGCCCTTGTTCCGGGGCGTCTTCACCTACCCCGCCGAGCTTTCTTAGAACTTCACCCAACGCTTCTAGACCTGATGCCACGTCGTCTCTGCCCGGCGATGCGGGCGTCCAGTGTGACACACCGTCTAGGAGCGTGTCGGCCGGCGGGTCTCTAGCCCGCGCAGCATGAGCTCGAGCCCAAGCTCGAACTGCGCGGCCATGTCGACGCAGCCGCAGAACACGTCGGCGACAGCGAGCAGCTCCTCGTCGGCGCCGGCCGGCACCAGGTCGCGGCCAGCCGGCGTGCAGCCGGGCGCGGCGGCTCGAAACCAGTTCAGCTCGGTCAGCGCGTAGCCAAGCGCGTAGATCGTCACGGTACGTAAGACAGGCACCACCTGCTCCTCAGGCGGCCTGCTGGCAGCAGGCGTGAGATGTGTCGGGCACCCGCGCGAGCGAGGCCTGCCCGCTGCAGGCCGAGGGTTCGCTTGTGCGGCCACGCCATCCGTGCGATACTGACTGACCGTCAGTCAGCACCCTAACGCCCGAGCCGGCGTGCCCGGCACTCACGTGGACTCGCCCCGAACACGGCGCGACACTCGGCGCCAGGAACTTATCGACGCCGCGCTGGCGATGTTCGTCGCGCGCGGCGTGGCCGCTACCTCCGTGGACGACATCGTTCACGCAGCTGGCGTCGCGAAGGGCACGTTCTACCTGTACTTCACGACCAAAGACGAGGTCGTCAACGCCGTCGCCGAACGCATGGTGACCAACGTCGCCGATTGCATCGAAGCCATCGCGAACACCCCTGGCCTGTCGCCACTCCACCGCTTGCTCGCCTTCGGCCAATCGTTGCGTGAGGTCGGCAGAGAGCGCCACGAACGCGACCTGGTCGAGATCTTCCATCGGCCCGAGAACCGTGCGGTGCACGACCGTATCTCCGAGCGCACGCTCGTCCAGCTTGCTCCGCCGCTGGCAACAATTATTGGTGACGGCATCGACGCCAATCTGTTTCGGCCTCAGGACGCGCGCCTTTCGGCTGCGTTCATGCTGGGTGCGTTCACGTCGCTCCATCACGTCGTGAGCGACCCCGATGACATGCCGGCGGCGATTGCCGAGTTGGACGTCTTCGTCCTCCGCGGTCTTGGGTACACCGGCGAGATTCATCCATGAGCGACCTCGTGGTGTGCACCGCTGACCTGTCCAAGCGCTACCGTGGCAATGTCTTGGCAGTTGACCAGGTGAATCTGAGGGTGGCCGCGGGCGAGATCTACGCGTTCCTGGGACTGAATGGCGCCGGCAAATCGACCACGATCCGGATGTTGCTCGGGATGATCGCGCCCACCTCCGGCCACGCCGAGTTGTTCGGCGAATCCGTACGGTCGCGGGCGCCGGCGGTGTGGCGTCGCGTTGGCCACCTGGTCGACACCGCGATCGCCTATCCGGAGCTCACGGTTCGCGAGAATCTCGAAGTGGCGCGACGTCTGCAGGCGGTGGCTGAACCGGTCACGGTCAATCGCACCATCGACCGGCTCGGCCTCGGTGCGTATGCCGACCGGCGCGCCGGAGTACTGTCGTTGGGCAATCTGCAGCGGTTGGCGCTAGCCCGCGCCTTGCTCCACGAACCACGCCTGCTGGTACTCGACGAGCCGACGAATGGTCTCGATCCCGCCGGCGTGATCGAGATCCGCGAGCTGCTGCGCGTGCTGGCGCACGAACGCGGCGTGACCGTGTTCATGTCGAGCCATATTCTCGCCGAGGTCGATCGCCTGGCAACTCGGGTGGGCATCGTGCATGGTGGTCGGCTCATCGAGGAGCTGGATTCGGCGGCGCTCGAGCTGCACCGCGATCGGCGGCTCGAAGTGGGCGCGCGCCACGTGGACCTCGCCGAACAGGAGTTGCGCGCGGCCGGTTTCGCGCCGCGGCGTCGACCAGCTACGGGTGGCGACACGATTCTCGAGCTGCGCGAGCCACGCGCCCTTGATGCGCCCGAGGCGATCGCGGCGCTCCTCGTCCAGGTGGGTGCGCTGCCCACACGGCTCGCTGTGACACGCGAAACGCTCGAGGATCACTTCATTCGCATCACCCGCGAGTCAGACGTCAGCGCCGCATGAACGCCCTCGCACAGGCGATCTCGACTGAATTCCTGAAGGCGCGCCGCTCGATGGTGCCCTGGTTAATGGCCACCGGCTTTTCACTCGCGCCGCTGGTCGCCGGTCTCTTCATGGTGATTCTCAAAGACCCCGACCGCGCTCGCCAGCTCGGACTGATCGGCGCCAAGGCACAGCTCACCGCCGGTGTCGCTGATTGGCCGACCTTCTGGAGCCTGCTGGGGCAGTCGGTTGCCGTTGGCGGCGGCGTGTTGTTCGCCTTCCTCACCGCGTGGATCTTCGGGCGCGAGTTTGCGCAGCGCACGGTACGCACGCTACTGGCGATTCCTACGCCGCGCAGGGCGATTGTCGTCGCGAAGTTCGCCGTGACGGCGACATGGTGCATCGTCGTCTCGGCATGGGTGCTTGCGCTCGGACTGAGCGTCGGACTGATCGTCGGCCTGCCGGGCTGGTCGGCCGAACTGACGATCCAGGCCGTCGGCACCATCGCCCTCGCTGCAGTGCTGATTACGCTGTTGCAGACCACCACCGCCTTCGTTGCTGGTGTTGGACGCGGATATATCGCGCCACTGGCATGGGCGATGCTGACAATCTTTCTGGCCCAGGTCCTGGCGGTTCTCGGCTGGGGTGCCTGGTTCCCCTGGGCCGTACCCGCGCTTGTCGTGGGCGCCACCGGACCGGAGGGCGAAGTGGCAACCACCACCAGTCTTTTCGTGGTCGCGGCAGTGGCAGTGCTGGGCTTCGCTGCCACCATCCGGTGGTGGGAACGTGCTGACCAGACTGACTAGCGCCCACGGAAATTGAGTTCTGGTGATGGACCGTTGACGCTGGTTGACGGGCTGCATGAACCGCGAGCTCTAAAGGTTGATCGTGAGCGATCGGGAGCCTGTTAGGCTCTGGCGCAATTCGTATGGCTGACGTCTCATTGCCCCAGTGGCTCGCCACCCAGGGGGCGGTGCTACTGCTGGGTGCAGCCGGGCTGGGGATGCTGGCGCTGCGTCTCGGCGTGCCATATGCCGTGGCACTGGTGCTCGGCGGCCTGCTGATCGAAGGCGCGCACATCACTGGCATGCCGCGGCTCGATCCGGGCGTGCTGCTGTTCGGTCTGCTGCCGCCGCTCCTGTTCGATGCCGCGTTTCGGCTGGACCTCGGCGAAGCGCGCCCGGCCTGGCGGCCAATCGCCTTCCTCGCGTTGCCAGGCACGTTGGTGACGGCACTGGTCGTGGGCGCGCTGGTCGCAGTTCTCGTGGGACTGCCGCTACCGATTGGCCTCCTGTTCGGCAGCGTCGTGGCTGCCACCGACCCGGTCGCCGTCGTCGGCGTCTTCAGAAGCTTGCGCGCCCCCGCGCGCCTGGCGACGATCGCCGAAAGCGAAAGCCTCATCAACGATGGCGTGGCGATCACGCTCTACACGGCACTCGGCGCGTTCGCACTCGGCCATGATCCGAGCGTGACCGAATCGCTCACTATCTTCGTCCGTGAGATGCTCGGCGGCGTGTTGATTGGATTGGTCGCAGGCTTCGTGTTCTCGCGGCTGAACGCGATGGTCGACGATCACCTGATCGAGATGCTGCTCTCCGTGGCGCTCGCGTACGGCAGTTACGTCGCCGCTCAGTGGGTCGAAGCATCAGGGCCGCTGGCGTGCGTCGCAGCCGGCGTGGTGCACGGCAGCTACGGGCGCCGCGTCGGCATGTCGGAATCAACTCGCCGCCTGCTGGACGATCTGTGGGAATTCCTCGGGTTCATGGCCAATGCGGCCGTCTTCCTGATGATCGGCTTCACCGTCAACCTCGAGAGCCTTGTCACCAACGCCTGGCCGTGCGTGGTGGCCATCGTCGTCGTCCTGCTGGCACGCGTGGCGTTGCTGCTCGGGCCAGGCGCCTTCCTGCGCGACCGACACCTCGTCACCACGACCGCCGAACGGGTCGTGCTGGCCTGGAGTGGGCTGCGCGGAGCCCTGACGATTACGCTGGTCCTGGCTCTGCCGGCAGAGACTCCGAATCGCGATCTGTTGCTCGCGATGAGTTTCGCGGTGGTTCTGTTTACGCTCGTCGTGCAGGCTCTGACGCTGCCGATGCTGCTGCGCCGATTGGGACTTGTGCGCGCCGCGTAGGGACTGTACACGTCGCGGTACTCGTCCGCGAGCCCAGCGTGATGGCGAGCAGCATGAATCCGATGCTGGCGATTGTTAGCGGCGTTCCGGCAGTCCTCGCGTGTGGCCGATTTCGTGACCGAAGACGCCGATAGTGTGCATCCTGTCGCACGCGCCGCTGTTCGACCCGTCGTCCGTGAGCTCCGGCAGCATGACATAGGTCTTCACCTTCACGCCGTCACTGGTGCTGGTGCCGTCAGTCTTCCGCGCGTGCGGCCAGATATTGTCCGCGGTGCTGCCAATGTAGCAACCGTCATTGGCGCCGCCGCCCGCGTGGATGATTCCCAGAGCATCGACTTTCACCGTCGCCGTCTTTGTCAAAGTTGGCGAAGTTGACGGTCGGGTCGACGAGCTTGACGGCCTCCCTCGACCAGTTTGATCTTTCCATCAGTCGTGCTGTCGTAGTACCGGTCGCTCCACTCCCGAACAGGTTGGTCTGCAGCTGGCTCGCGGTGTACGAGCAGGACACATCGCTGAACGCGACCATGATGAACCTCAACTGCGCGTTAGTGCCCGCCCACGCCGCGCTGCCAGTGCCGGTGGCTACGGGCACGACTCCGATGGAGCCGATCCCGCCGAATACACCGCCGGCGCCCTGGCTGCCAAGCCGCGGACGATCTGGGGTGGTCGGCAGCAGGCGCGGCGGCGCCGGCGGTGCGGTGTGCCAAGCGACCTTTCGAAGTGGATCAGCTGCCGGTGTCCCGGAGGCATCGAAGACATGCGCCGACCACCTGGGCGAAACAACCCAGGTCGTCGAAAGCCAGCAGCGCCGGTCAGGAATTCCAGAACGAATTGACGGCCATCGTGATCAGTCGAGCTCCGTTCAGCGAGTACGACTCTCGCGTCAGTCGCTCGCGAGCGGCCGCGGGCGGAGGCCGATCATCAGGAGATGCGCGGCTTCGTTGCGATTGTCAGCCTCGGTCCGCCTACTGACCAGCCCGAGTCGGCGTGCGAGCGGGCGAACGAACGAAGGGAGTTGGTCCATGTACTCCGTTACGACGGCGTCGGCTTCGTCTGGTTCGAGCTCGCGCCAAACGGGCGCGTAGCGCTGCGTGCCTGTCCGGACCTCGACGGCCGGATGTGCCTTGATATTGCGGTACCAGTCCGCCCGCTCGCCCCAGCCCGATACCACCACACTCTCCCGCGTCCGCGGCTGGTAGTGGACCACCTCCAGGAGCGTCTGGTACTCGCGACCCGAGCGGCGGCCGCTATGCGTGAGCAGCAGGAACCGATGTCCAAGCAGTCGTCCCAAACCGAGCTTGTACAGGACCCTCGGAGCGCGGAACAGCGCCACGAGCCATGGCGAGGGCTGCCTGGGGAACATTGCTCGACCATCAAGCTCGTCACTTTCAGGTCGCGCAGTCGCGGATCGATGATTTGTCGGGCGGCGTGTACGTCCAAGCACGAGCCACGCAGCAGCGATCCCGCCGCTCAACACCACTACTGCCGAGAGCCACCTGCCTGGCGGCATCACGATCGCGCCAACAGTGGGCCGTGCGCGTCACACATGCGGTCATCCGAGGTCATCAGGACCGCGCTTGAAAGTGCCGCGCAACCAGGCGCCGGTTGGATGCCTCCGCTCGAGCAACTTCAGCAGCGCCGGCCGATGCGTGATATGCGCATGCAAGCACGGCTTACTCTGTTTCGGGTCGTGCCGCCGCTCCGGACGGGAAGAGGGTCGTCAACGACCGCGGCGGCAGAGACAGCACGCCAGTGCCAGCCTGCAGGTCAAGGCGGCCAAGCAAGTCCGCCTTGTGCTCGCGGTCGGTCCGCCACACGACCAGGTCCGACCAGCGGTCGCTAGATTCGCCGTGCAGGGACAACTGCAAACGGATGTCGTCCTGCTGCTGATTGACCAGGAACACGGCGGGCGCTCCGCTGGCGGTCTCGACAGCCAGGACTCCCGTGTCCGCGGCGCCTTCGAGCTCGGTGGTAAGCACGCGGGCACCGGGGTGGAGGTACGGGAGCACCTGCAGCATGCCGTAGTACCGCGTGCGTCGCGCAAAATCGCGCGATGGTCCGCGCAGGATGCCCCAACGGGTGATGGCATCGTGCCCCGGTTGCAGGTAGTCGATGGCATCCCAGTACAGCGCCGCATCGGCGCCATAGCGGTAGTGCGCTAACAGCATGTTGACGATGTCCAGGGTGTAACCAACCCGATCGTTCACTTCCTGGCCATCGTCCAGATCGCCGAAGCCGAACGAGGTGTACTCAGTGATGATCACGGGCAATTCGGGCCGCCGCGAATGCACGTAGCTCACCACTGTTGCGATGTCCGGGTTGGGGTAGTACTGATGGAACCCGACGAACGCGAGGCGATCGGCGACGACCGGGTCATCCAGCAGCGGCGGCAGGTACTGCATCGCGGTCCTGGCGTCAGCGGCGTCAGGTCCGTACAGCAGCACGCCGAGCGGCTCGAGCCGCCGCGCCAGCTGGTGGGCGATGTATGCCAGGCCATCCTCGGGAATCTGATTACCGTCACCGCCATCTGGCTCGTTCGCGATCGTCGTCGCCCAGATGTCGATACCCTGACGCAGCACGAGAAAGTTGACGAGGCTGGCGACGTACTCGACATAGTCGTCATAGTGCTTTGGGAGCAACAGCCCTCGACGGGTGCCATCGGCGGTGAACTGGGCGGGCCCGCCCCACACTCCAAGGGCGATACGGACGCCAGCGCGATTGAGACGCTTCATGAAGCGCCAACTGTCGGCATATTGTGGCGAGCTCAACATCGACGCGTAGACCGCGGGTCCAAGCTCGTCGGCCGACAACTCGGCTGGCGCGGCGGGCAGCAGACCGGTGTCGACACGCGCAATTGCGGGCTGGAACGGATCCAGGATCTCGCGTCGGAACAGGCCGCGAAAAGCGGGGCAACTCCATAAGCCGTGCTCGAAATTGAAGCCGCTGCCCAGGATGGGCGGCTGTCCCGCAGCCGAATCGAGGTCTACGCGTAAGCTGAGATCGAGCGGTGGACCCATGGACGGGATGTGCGTCTCGCGGTGTTCCGGCCACGCCGGCGGATGCGATGGGCCCGGGTCGCAGCCGGTGGTGAAGCGAGTCTCCTGCCACAGACCTTCTCCAGCGGGCGGAACCGCGGCGCCAGGGCTGACAAACAGCAGACTCAGCGCGACGATCAGCACCGCGGCGCGCTGAAGCACGTAAGTCACGTTGTACGCCAGCGCTCGAGGAATGCAGGAGGAGCGCTATCGATCACTGGTCACCTCTGAACAGTTCGCTCAGCATCGCCAACGATCGACCGTCGACGGGTGCGCCATCATCTGTGAGGCCGAAGTTGCGGTCAACGCCCTCGGGACCGTTGCGGGTCCACGCGTAGACGGCTCCGCCGAGCACCCATTGTGGATGGCGGCGGATCGTGCTCCACATCGCTTCGAACCCGACCGGTCGATCCGGCACGGCGACCGTTCCTGGCGCGAATTCAGATACCCAGAGCGCACCGTCGAACCCGCTGTCCGGCCAGTTGTCGACGATATCCGCTAGATGGTCCTGGTAGCAGTTCGTGCCCCACACGAACCACTGCCGCGCACCACCGCCGCGGCGGCGCAGCGCGTCGACCACCCACCCGACGAATGCGTCCTCGGCCGAGCGGTAGGTTACGGGGTGATGTGGATCAACCGCATGGATAGCATCCGCGGTCTCGGCGAGCCAGTCGGAAAAGGCCTGTGCGTTGCGTTCGCGAGCCGGCTCTTGCGGCCCCACCCAGGCCGGGTGAACGATTTTGTGCAGCACCTCGTTGCCCAGACCCCACATGCGCAGCGCGGGCGCGTCGCGATAACGGGCGACCCACGCCAGAACGTCTCGTGTGAGCGCCGCGCGAACCTCTGGATCCGTGTAGTCCGCCTCGGGATCGAGGTCGAACGGCACCACCACGCCGATGCCGTGCGTTTGCGCACTTTCCAGAAGCGCCTCGTCGAACTCGGCGGGGTCCCACCCGACCACCGTGTTGACGCCCAACTTCGCAAGCGCCGCGAAATCGGCCTCAAGCTGCGCCCGACGCTGCTCGGGCGTCATCGTCAAAGCGTACTGCGTGTTGAGTCCCATTCCCCTGATGATCTGCGGCTGGCCGTTCACGCGCAGCTCGAATTGGCCCGCCGCGCCCAACACCTCAACCGTGCTCGGTGACACCGGAATCATCGTGCGGGGTTCGAAATACCAGCGATCGGCTGCGTACGTTGGATGGGGAGAGGCGGAAACTTCGCCCAACGAGCGCCGCGGCAGCTCGAGCCGCATTGCGGGCGCGGCGACGATGCGTGATGAAGGCCGAGCGATCGGCACGGCGGCGGCGCCGAGGCTGCTGGCGACCACAACCACGGATGCCGTGACCAGAGCGGGCCCCACGCCACGCCTGCGTGCCGCCAGCACGGCAAACGCCGGCACATAGGCAATCAGCAGCGCGAGACCGACGAGCACCGCCGTCACCAGCGATGGGCTCATCCCAACTGCCAGATCTGACAGCGCCACGCCCCGCAAGATCAGCGCTGGCGCCAGGGCGTTCGTCGCGAACATGACGCCTGAGGCCTCGAGTTCAGTCAGCGACGGTCGGGCAGCCACAATCGCCAGCGGAACACTCAGTTGACACGCGATGCCCGCACCGACCAGCGCCGGCCGGCCGCGCCTGCGGCCGATCAACAAAACCAGTAGACCGGTACTCAGTACGGCCGCGTGAGCGAGCGCGGCAGCAACCAGGCGTCCAAGTACAGAGCTGCCAGGTCGCAAGATGATACGGATGAGCGCGTGCTCAGCTCGCTGTGGCTCTAGCACGACGCCGCCGAACCAGGCATGCAATGCGGCCCCGGGCGCACCGTCGACAGCAATGCCGCCTACATCCACGTGTGACAGGCTGGCCAGCGCAGCCTGTGAATACACGGGATCCAGCCATGGTAGTTGTCCAAGCAGGTCCCCCAGGGGTTGCGCCACGGCTCGAGCCGTGATGACCGCCGTCGCAAAGACGATCGGCCGCAGCACTAGAGCCAGTACTGCGCCCGCCGCGCCGCCCAGGACCAAGCGCACGATCAGTCGAACAAGCACGTCAATGTCCGTACATTGCATAACGACCCGACAGGGTCCGCGTCAACCCCGACAGTCCACCAATCCGGCGAGCGCCACTCAGCGCCGCGGCAGCTCGACCGAATACATGTAGCGATCGCCGCGCAGCACGCTCTCCTGCCATTCGATCGGCCCACGATCGGACCACGTCGTTCGCTCGACCCGAAATGCGGCCGAGCCGGCGCGCACACCCAGCAGGCGGGCCAAAGACCGCGACACGACGACCGGTTGAATGGTTTCGTGCGCCCGTACAACGCGCAGACCAAACTCGCGCTCGACGGCGTCATAAATGGAGCCGCGCTCGAGGACGCTCGCCTCCAGTGGCGCAGAAAGCTCCGCCGGTAGGTACGCAGTCTCGAGGACCATCGGATCGCCGTCGGCGGTACGCAGCCGGGTGATGCGCTCGACTGGCGCGCGCGGCTGCAACGACAGGCGTTGGGCAAGCTGCGCGGGGGCGGCCAGATGCTTGCGCTCCAGCACGTACGAGCGCTGTTCCAGCCCCCTCGCGCTGAGCTCCCAGGCAAAGGCATAGAAGCTGGCCAGGCTGCGTTCGGTCACAGCACTGGCCGCGCCAGCTATCACCCGCGTGCCGCGGCCGCGCTCCCGGCGCAGCAGTCCCTCGGCCGCGAGTGCGTTCAACGCATGGCGAATCGTGTGGCGACTGAGACCGAACTCGGCCGCGAGCTCGAGTTCGCCAGGCAGCGCGCTGCCGGTCGGGACCTCTCCAGAGTAGATGAGCTGCCGCAAGCCGCTCTCGAGCTGGCTGTGCAACGGGCTGCTACCCCGCGGTCGCAGGCGGGCCGCTAGCGTCCGCGCATCCAACTGCTCGACAGGCACTTGCGCGCAGTATAGATTGTCCGTACATTATCGGTGCAAATGGAAGTCCCGACGTCACCGCCGACGTTGGCGCAAGTGCGTGCGGCATTTGCTGCGCCTATCGCAGCCGACACCGCGATCTGGTTGTGCAACGCGGGCGCGGCGGGCGCGAGCTGGCCGGAGCTGAGCCTTGCTGCGGCCGCGGGTATTGCCGAGCGCTTTGGGAAGCCGCTGGTCGAGCCAGCGCCGAAGACGAGGCACCGGCCCGCGCTTCCGCGGCTGGTGCTCGGTGGGCTGCTCATATACGTGCTGCTGCGACCGATTCTGGGACTCGGTCATGAGCTGGTCGTCGCCAGCCTGGCCTGGCTCGCGCACCTGGCCGTTGCGAGCATGGTGTGGCAGCCGGTTGTCGGCTGGATTGGTCTCGACCCGATCTACACGGGCGCCGCGATTCGAGCGCTTGCCGGGGTGCAGGTCGAGGGCCTCGCCGTGGCCGGTCCTGTGGGCGCCGCGCTACATGCGCTGCTGCCGACGGTCTTTCTGGGTTCCGATCGGCTTGCCGACGGCGCAGGCATAAGCATGGTCGCGACACCTGGTTCGCCGGCCATCGGCCGCGCGCTGGCCGCGTTCGGCGCGGATGTCGTGTGGCTCGCGCTTGGAATCTGGTTGTTCGTCCGCTGGCGGCAGCGCCGCTGGATACTGGCATACCTCGGCGTACTCATCCAGGCGCAGATCGCTTTGAACCACCTGTTCGATGCCCACGTCGGGATTGCCGACCTGGAGGCTTCGGGGCTGCCGTTTGCGCTCGCGGTGGCGATGCCTGGCAGCGGCTGGTTTACAACCGCGATGGCTGGACAACCGAGTGGTGCGCAGGACGTCGCCATTGGGGGCGCGCTGGTGGCGCTAGGCTATGGCTGCGCGGCCGCCATCCTGCTGGCCGGCTCCTGGCTCACCAGAATGCTGCGCTCGAGGGGCTCCGGTCCCGCATCGGCAGCGCTGACCAGGAGTGTGGGCAGACCTCGTCACGCCGTGCTGATGCTCGGTTTAGCGGTCCTCATTGCCGCATCGCCTGTGGGCGCGCTTGCCGTGGGCGAATCCAACTGGCAGGTGGCGCCACTCGCGCGGCACGCTCCGCGGGCGAATGCCGGCCGTTGGCGCGAACTGATACACGCACCACGCTTGGGACCAACTCAGGTCGAGATTGCGCCAGGCGTGGACGGCACCTGGACCTACCTGGTCGCCGGCCAGCCTGACGTGCTGCGGGGTGTCGGTTACAACCCGCAGTACGCGAGTTTGACTCGTACCGAACGTGTTCACCTTTATCAGCGCGACTTCGCGGCGATGCGCCAACTCGGCATCAACACCATCGAGGGCTGGTTCGAATGGCAGTTCGACGAGGTCACACTGGACTCGGCCAATCGCAACGACATCGGCGTGATCATGCCGTTCGAACTGAACCAGGACTGGCCGTACGACAACCCGAACGTTCGGCAGAGCATTCTCGATCACATCACGACATACGTGGAGCGCTATAAGGACAACCCAGCGGTGCGCATGTGGGCACCTGGTAACGAAAACCTCCACCGCATCCTGTATCCGCGCTGGATGAGCAAAGAAGGTGACGCCGTAGCCCGCGCCCGCGCCGATGCCTTCGCCGCGTTCCTGCCCGAGCTGGTCGATCGCATTCACCAGCTCGACCCGAGCCACCCGGTGCTGTATCGGGATGCCGAAGACGTCTACCTGCCACGCATCAGGGCAGCCTTCGACGCCACCGGCCAGGCCCGACCGTGGCTCGTCTATGGCGCAAATGTGTATTCGACAGGTCGCCTGCGGGATGTCGTGGGTGGCTGGCCGGCGCAATGGCCCGGCCAGGCGCTGATCATCTCCGAGTTCGCGCCCGGCGGAACCGGCCCTGCGGAGCGTCCGATCGGCTTCGAACAGCAATGGCAAATCATCCGCTCGCGGCCCGGTGCGGTGCTTGGCGGGTTGGCCTACACGTGGGCGACCAACGGCCCAGAAGAGCTCGATCGGGTGTTCGGATTCGTGGATGCCGCGGGCGTACCAACCGATGGAGCGCTGGCAGCACTGGCCGTGGCGTATCAGAGCGACATCGCCGCGGCTGGCGGCGACTCAGGGCACCAGTAGCCGAGCAGACTGATGAAATCCTTCGACAGGCTCAGGACGAGCGGTCTCCCGCTCATGCTGAGCTTGTCGAAGTAGAGCGGGAGACCGTTTCATCAGCCTGCTAATCACGCTTCGCCAAGCCAGCGAGGTGTTCGTGCAAGTCCTGCACGGCTTCGTCGCGGACGAGGACCTGCATCGAGTCACGTGCTTGAGTCGCGTGTCGCCGCGCGGAATGAACGTCTCGGAGCCGCGTTGGATCGCCATCAGCAACGACTCACGGGGTAATGCCAGCTCGGCGACGGTGCGGCCGTCCAGTGGTCCACTGGAGTCGACGGCCACCTGCACCACGCGCGTCCCGCGCAAATCTGCGGTCGACATTGGCCGGTGCGTTTGTGTTTCGAGTCGATTCAAGACAGCACGGCTGTAGGCGCGCACGACGTCCGAACGATGCAGCATGCCGACAATCGCTCGCTCTCGTCCGCGCGCGACGACCGGCAGCTGGCCAAGATCGCGCGCCGAGCCGGTGCGCCGCATGGCTGAGCGACTCGTCCGGAAACACCGTGACCACCGGTCGTGTCGCGGCGTGTGAGATCGAGAGTCCAGGGTTGTTATCGAGGAGTGCCGCTTCGACATCGCGCAACGTGGCAATGCCGTCGAGTTGCCCATTGGTATCGACAATGACCACCGCGCGCTCGCCGTCGTTGCCCATTTTTTCCGCGACCTCCGCCACCGTCAGCTCGGCTGGCACCGCCGTCACGTGGCTGGTCATTGCCTCTGCGACCGGCACACTGCGCATCACGTCGACATCGCGCCCGCGCGCAGGTCGATGCCGCGCCGTCGCAGCTTCAGGGTGTAGATGGTGTCGCCGCTAAGGGCTTCGGACACCAGTGTGCTGATCACTATGGCGCCCATCAGCGGCAGGATGATGCGGTAGTCGCCGGTCAATTCGAACAGAATCAAGGGGCCGAACAATAGCCCGCCGAGCGCGGGGAGCGGCACAACGGCGGCCGGCCCCAAGAACTGCGCGAAGGCTGGCCGAAGTACGTCGAAGAAGATGTATGTGAACCAGTTGATCAGGAACCGGAATGCCACGGCGCCGAGGCCAGCGCCAAGCCCAACCGCCAGCCCGGTCGCGATCAGCACGTGCGCGTCGGACGGCGCGAGGCGTTCGAGCCAGCGCGCGACGACAGGACTGGTGCGCAGGCTGGATGGTAGCGTTCAACTACTCCGGCAGTTTGGAGCGCAGCAACTTCGCATAGAACACCGTAGTACGCCAGTCACTGTTGCTGTCGCTGACAACGAGTATCAAACCGAGTACGACACTGCGCACCCGCAAGATGGTTTCGTCGACTCGCACCGCGGCGCGTCGATAACGCCAGCCGCGAACCTCATCCCCCAGGGGGGTTTCGTCAGGCAGCGTGATTGAGGGCGCCGCCGCGAGTGCGCCGCTCGCCAGACGCGCGAACGCGGCGGTCGCGACGGTCGTGGTTTCGTACCGCACCGCCGATGTCGCGATGGACACGACCCCGTCCGGGGCGGCGCCGTCGTCACGCACCAGAACCATGTGCCTTCCCGTTCCGACCTGGTCATTTGGCCTGACTTCCGTACGACCCGGCGATACGCTCAATTCGATGGCGACGGCAGGATATTCAGCGCTCGTTCGGAATCCCCGCGGCACGTCGGCTGGCCGAAGCACCATGGCCTCGGCGTCGGCGGTGAGCACCCGCACAGCAGTAGGAATAGCTCGAGTCGCCGTGGGTGACATACGCGCGGCATCGGATGAGCCGGATTGTCTCGGCGTTGGCATAGTTGTGGCAGGGCCGGAAGCCAGTCTGTCGCTTTCGACCGTTCCAGAGCACGCGCCGACCAGCGTGGCGACGCACGCGCACGTCACGCGCCAGCACAGAAATCGACCGACTGCTTCCACTCGACGCAGTACAGTGGACCATATTCTCAAAGAAATGTCCGTACAACCGAGCTCCATTGAAAGTGAGGGGTCGAGGCCGCTCGCCAAGACACACGGGGATCCCGGCATCATTCACCGCACTGCCGACCATGCGCGCGTTCTGGTCGGCGCCAGAGAGGAGTCGGCGTGACAAGCAGCCCACCGCTGCCAGTCCTTGATTTCGACCATATCGGTCCCGCGCTTGGCACACGCTTCCCAGATGTGCGGTTGCCCGACCAGACAGGCCGGGTGGTCGATCTGCACGCCGAGCGGAAGCGCCAGCGCGCCGTGGTGGTCATCTATCGCAGCGCGCGTTGGTGACCATACTGCAAGGGGCAGCTCGTGGAGCTGCAAGCTGCCTGGCCTGAGCTCGAACGCGCCGGGGTCATGCTGTTCGGTCTCTCCTACGACGCCGTCGAGACCCTCGCCGGGTTCGCCGACAAGCGCGGCATCACGTTTCCGTTACTCTCGGACGTCGGCAGCCACACCATTAGCCGTCTTGGGCTGTTGAACCGGTACGTGGCCGAGCAGCACGCGTTCTATGGCGTCGCGGTGCGCGACGAGCACCACGGTATCCCGTACCCGGGCATCTTTGTCCTCGATGAGCATGGTGTCGTGGTTGCAAAGCACTTCGAGCAGAGCTATCGCGTGCGTCCTACCGCCGCACTCGTGCGTGAATACGCGCTCGGCGCGCCGGCTGAAGCTCCCCGAGATGGCGTGGCGCTTCAAAGTGACGGCGTGTACATCCGCGCCTGGACTGATGCACCGATGTATCGTCCGTATCAGCAGGTGCGGCTGCACGTGCGACTCGATCTGGCGCCAGGGACTCACGTGTTTGGCGCGCCGATACCCGATGGCTATGTGCCGCTGCGCTTCGAAGTTGAGCCGCTGGACGGCCTGACTGTCGGATCCGCCGCGCTACCAACGGCCAAGGCGTTCCGCATCGATGGTCTTGACGAGCAATTCACTGTCTACGAGGGCAGCATCGACGCGCTGCTGCCAATGCTGTTCACCAAGAACCTCGGCCCGACCCACGTGAATCTACGAGTGGCGTATCAGGCGTGCACCAGTACCGTGTGCTGGCCGCCCGCGGAGATGCGCCTCGATGTGACGCTCGCGGGACTGGACCTCATTCGAGACTGATAGGAGTCGCCGCCGATGGCCGAGGATTTTGAGTACATCTCGCACGCGCGTCTCGAATATCACTACGGCTATCGCCACGCGTATCTCGGTGACGTGCCCGCTCCAGTCGTGTACGGAGTCCAGGGCGCGCTGCGCGCGTATTACGGCGTTGCCGAAGGCCCGCCAGTTGCGGCGACGTTGGACCACATCGTCGCCGCGGTCGCCGGTTGAATGTTCGGCACGCTTGCCGGCGCCCTGTCAGGGCGCAAGGTCGGATTTGACCGCCAGCAGTACACGGCCACCGTGGATGGTCGTATCGTCGGAGTTGGTCGCACCATCAAGATCGAGTCGATCGCTGTCCACTACGAGCTGACTGCCCCTGCCGACCAGCGTGACGCAATCGAGCGCGCCCTACGGGCGCATCCCGAGGGCTGTCCGGCCCACCAGAGCGTCAAAGATGCCATCGGCATAACCTGGGACGCGCAAGTGCACCTTGGCGAGGAGTCGGTCGAGCTGCGTTCGGGAACGTCCTGACACCTCTTCGAGCAACTCGTCTGGTCCCGCGTGCCCGGCAGCGTTAGGATGACAGCCGCGGACAAGTCTTAAGGGAGGGCCTGACGATGAGCAAGGTCCTGCACTGCGGGGACGTCATGGAGGGGTGCGCCCAGGTGCTGCGTGGCACAACAGAGGATGAGGTTATGCAGCAGGCAGGAGTGCACGCTGCCCGCGACCATGGGGTCAGCAACCCACCGGCGGAGGTGGTGGCCAAGATACGCGCGGCTATTCGCGAGGAGCAGCAGACACGAGCCTGATGGAGCGCTAGAGCCCGGCCGATACCGCGAGATTCGTCGCCCCGCCGGTGGAGTTACGAGCAAGACTGGCGCGGCGATTGCCTGAGGAGCCGCTTGACTTGCTCGAGGACGTCCTCGCGCCCGACGAAGCTCGTGCGCTGCAGCGGGAGGTTGTCCGGCGCCTTCTCTCTACCAGCGCTGGGTCAAGCCGCGCTGGCCGCAACTGAAAAAACGGCACGCCGCCAGAACGCGCTGATCGTGTTCGAAGACGAGTCCCGAGTGTTGCTGGAGGCAGCTTTTGGCCCCTAACTCAAAACTGCGTCCTCGGCTGAGATCGAGCTGCTGTTCCGGCGGCAACGCACCAGCGGAGTTCCAACGGCGAGCGGAAGCGAGCGCTTCAACCTGCGGCGCGATATGAGCTCATCGGGGTTGCTACGGCAGGCGGGACGGGTAGTGCCGGCCGGCGTACACTCGAGTCCGTACCGCCGAGGTGCTCGAAACGATGATCGCCGCCGAGTCGCAGGTCGACGTGCAGGAGACCAGTGAGGCGCCAGCCTTCCCCTGGAAGCTGTGGATCTACACCAACTACGACTGCAACCTGCGCTGTCGGTACTGCGTGGCCAAATCGAGCCCGAATGCCCCGCGCCGTGCAATTGGCCTCGGCAACGTTCAGCGCCTGGTCGATGAGTCGACGCAGCTAGGCTTCGTGCACGCGTTCTTTACCGGGGGCGAGCCGTTCTTACTGCCCGATATCCACGAGATGCTCGCCTACTCAGCGGCGCGCATTCAGACGACCGTGCTAACTAATGCCATGCTGCTGCACGGGACGCGCTTGGAGAAGTTGGCCGCAATCGCCAATGATCGCCTGATCGTCCAGGTCAGCCTGGACGGTGGGCGTCCTGAGGATCACGATGCCTACCGCGGCGCCGGTTCATGGGCTCGCGCCGTCGATGGCATTCGGCGACTCCAAGCGCATGGCTTTCGTGTGCGGCTGGGCACTACGGAGACGCCAGTCAATTCGTCCAACCTGAGGCAGCTGTGTGAGTTTCATCGCTCTAGCATGGCAATCGATACGGCCTCTGCCAGATCTTTGACGCAGCCAGAGATCGGCAGCCGCGGGGCCGATGTCGACCCCTTTCCCGTCACGTGGGTGGACTTCTCCGGGGTGTTCACCCATCTCCGCGCCTCGGACTCGCTGCCATATTGCGCGATGGCAGCGAGTCCGGGAGGGACTGCTGGTACCGGCCGCTGCGCCAGCCCGAGGTAATAATCAGGGCCACACTATCGCGCGCGGCGTCGGTCGAGGCTTGCTGCACCGCCGCAAGTAGTTCGGGGGCAAGGTTGCCGACGGCGGGATAGTCGGTGGCGAACGGGGACAGCCCCTCGCCATCCGCAATGTAGCCGTCTGCCGCCGTGAGCAGGACCCGGCCCGCGCCGGGTTCGCGGGTGGTGGGGGCTGGCATAGGCGCGGGGCTTGCGACGACAGTAGGAGCAGCTGGCGTGGCCAGTGGCGTCAACGATTCTTCGAAGTCGACCGCACCAACGTCGACAACAACCACGGCCTCGGACTGTCCATCATCCGCGCCATCGCCGTCGCCCACGACGCCACGCTCACCAAGAACGCGCGGCCGCGGGTGGCCTCTCGAGAGAGATCACGTTCCGCTCATACCGTGCGCAATGCCACGGTCGGCGGCATCCGAGCTGCTCGAACCGCCGGCATCAGGCCAGCGAGCATGCCGATCAGGATCGCCGAGGCAATGCCGCCCGCCCACGCCTCGACGGGGATCACGATGGCCCAGCTCTTCGAGCTGGCGTACACGGCCGTGGCCGCGGCCCCGGCCAGCACGCCGACGACGCCGCCGATGACGGCGAGCAGGATCGACTCACCGAGGAACTGCGTCCGGATCTGGCCCTGCGTGGCACCCAGCGCGCGCCGAAGGCCGATCTCCGAGCGGCGTTCGAGGACCGAGATGATCATGATGTTGGCAACACCGACCGCACCCACGATAAGTGCCACCACCCCGAGCCCGAGGAAGAGGCTGTTGAACGCCCCCGCCGCGGCGGCCCGAGCGGTGAGCAGGTCGGACGGCCGGCTGACGGCCACCTCGTTCGGTGCCTCGGGGTTGGCGGTCTGCGCGAGCAGCGACTGCACCGCCGCAACCTGATCGATGGCAGCGCGCACGTAGATCGAACTCGGCGGGCCGGCCTCCGCCTCGCCGCGGACCATGCTGACATAGCCGAGATACTTCTGGGCGGCCGGATAACCGATTAAGGCGCTGCCATCAATGTCGGGCG
>WNGB01000927.1_pt1 | contig 63126 bp, 55 predicted proteins | sample 5400681 | NCBI WGS metagenome assembly WNGB01 (sample SAMN13153367, study PRJNA577476) | soil metagenome | isolation source: 115 cm soil or saprolite under grassland replicate 2 | place: USA:California | collected 2016-06-15 | reverse complement strand
GCAGCGCAGCGCACCGGCGCGGTGACCGCGGCCGGCCGGCTGGTCTCGGCCGGGCTGGAGATGGTACGCCGATGACCGACGCGCGAGTGATTCCGATCGGAGCCGGCGGCAGCCCGGGGCGCGGCACCGGCCGCCGTACGACGCCCTCTACCGCGGCCCGTTCGCTCGCCCAGCCGAACCGCGCGAGCGCCGGCGCGAAACCCCAACCGGACAAGGCCGAAACTGACAGGGCCAGACCGGACAGGGCCAGACCGGACAGGACCAGACCGGACAGGACCAGACCGGACAAGCCGAAGACCCAGCCGGGCAAGGCGAAACCGGAAGCCGCGCCGCGGCCGGACGAGCAGCCGCGGGCCTCCGCCGAGACGTCGGGAACCACCGCGACGGCCGCCGACGCGGCGCACTTCGCGGCGTTCGAGAAGTTCTTCCGGGACACCTTCGGGGAGTCCGCGGAGCGCAAGCTGGCCGAGTTCCTCGCGTTCCTGCGGCGGCGGCTGACCGGCGAGTACGAGATCGACGAGTTCGGGTTCGACGCCGAGCTCGCCGACCAGGTCCTGCTGCCGCTGCTGCGCCCGGTGGCGGAGAAGTGGTTCCGGGTCGAGGTCCGCGGCATCGAGAACATCCCCGCCGACGGCGGCGCGCTGATCGTCGCGAACCACTCCGGCACGCTGCCGCTCGACGCCCTGGTGACCTGCCTGATGGTCCGCGACCACGCCGGCCGGCCGCTGCGCACGCTCGGCGCGGACCTGGTGTTCAAGACCCCGTTCGTCGGCGAGCTGGCCCGCAAGGGTGGTTCCACGCTGGCCGGGAACGACGACGCCGAGCGGCTGCTGGGCCGCGGCGACCTGGTCGGTGTCTGGCCGGAGGGGTTCAAGGGCATCGGCAAGCCGTTCAGCGAGCGGTACAAGCTGCAGCGGTTCGGCCGCGGCGGCTTCGTGAGCGCCGCGATGCGGACCGGCGTGCCGATCGTGCCGTGCTCGATCGTCGGCGCCGAGGAGATCTACCCGCTGGTCGGCAGCATCCCGTCACTGGCCCGGCTGCTCGGCGTCCCGTACATCCCGATCACGCCGTTCTTCCCGCTGCTCGGTGTGCTGGGCCTGATCCCGCTGCCGTCGAAGTGGCTGATCGAGTTCGGCGAGCCGATCCGCACCGACGAGTTCGCGGCCGGTGCCGCCGACGACCCGATGCTGGTCTTCAACGTCACCGACCAGGTCCGCGAAACCATCCAGCAGACGCTCTACTCCCTGCTGATGCAACGCCGCAGCGTCTTCTTCTGAGCTGCCCCCGCATGGCGGGTTGGGCAGCTGTGCGGGGGATCAGCTGGGGGTCGGGAGGAGCCACTGGAGGATCGGTGGCAGCGAGAGGGTGATGGTGGGGATCAGCGTCGGGGTGCCGCTGACCGTCGACGTGGACGTCGGCAGGATCGTCGGGAGAGCGGTCGGGATCAGCGTCGGGGTCGACGTCGGCAGCGGGGTGCCGCCCCTGGTCGGCTGCCCGGTGGGCAGCGGGACCGACGGGGTCCCGAGCGTGTTGCGCGGCGGCTTGCTCGTGGCGAGGGTCGAGCCGTCGGTCGGCACCGCGGAGGGCTGCTGGGTGTCACCGGGCCGGCCCGAGCCGGTCGGGTTCGCGGTACTCGGCGCGATCGTGGTCATCACCTTCGGCGAGTCGCAGGCCGGGCAGGCGGTGTGCGCCCGCTGCGTCAGCTGGTCCACGGTCGCGATCGCCTCGGCGAGGGCCGCGCGCGAGCTCTCCGGCACGGTGGACGCCAGCCCGGTCAGGCGAACCCGGGCCTCCCCGCCGAAGGTGTAGATCCGGTCGATCGACGACGCGTCGTTGTCGGCCTGGAACGCCGCCAGCAGGTGGTCGCCGCCGGAGCGGGACTCGCTGGTGAAGTCGTGCAGGGTGTTGGTGATCTCGGTCGACGGCCCGCCCTTTCCGACCAGCTCCTCGACCTCGCTGAGCCGGACCAGGGCGTGCGACAGCTCCCGGCGGCCGCGCGAGTCGTCGGTGACGCTGACCTTGGAGGCGACCGCCTCGAGGCTGCGCTTCAACCCGTACAGCGCGTCGCCGGGAACGGATTCCTGCGCGGCCGCGGCGGTTCCGATACCGCCCGCGAGTGCTGCGAAAGCCGCCACACCGGCGATCCACCTGCCGCGTTGGCGGGACGTCGTACGGAGAGGGGTGACCGATCCGTCGCCGTCGTCGTCCTCGGTATCGTCGGGCTCGGCCGGCGTGGCCGTGATCCGGGCCGCGGCCTGGTCGACAAGCTGCTGGCGCAGGGACGCGGAGAACTCCGCCGACGGCTGCACGCCGCCCGCAGAGCGGAGCTGCCCCACCAGCTCGAGCGCCTCGTCGAGCTCCGGGTCGCCCGGCGAGTGGTGGGCGCCGTCCTCGAGCAGGCGTGCGAACTCCTCGGCACGCCTGCGAGCACGGTTGAGGTCACCCATGGTTCCTGCTTCTCCTCACCTGCCGGACGGGGTCGCCGTCCGATCTCACCTGAGCAACGACGGACGGTAGCGCCGGGTTACGCGCCGACAGCGTTGTCAAGCGCCGTGTGGAATCGTCAATCGGGTGTGTCATCGGATGTCCTTCGGGACGACTTTGGCGAGCTGCCGGACGGCGCGCAGCTGAAGCTGCTTGACCGCGCCCTCGGACTTGTCCAGCGCTCGGGCGGTCTCAGCGATCGACATCCCGGCGAAGAACCGCATCGTCAGGCACTCGCGCTGCTCGGCGGGTAGCTCCGCCACGCACCGGCGCAGCACGTCCGCGGTGGCCTGGGTCAGTACGTCGACCTCCGGGCCCTGCGTCTCGCTGTCGTGCGTCTCGATCTCGTCCGTCGGCGACTCCAGCCGGACCCGGCCGGACTTGAAGTGGTCGGTGATCAGGTTCCGCGCGATCGTCACCAGCCAGGCGCCGAAGTCGCGGCCCTGCCAGCGGAACGAGCCGAGCGCGCGCAGCGCCCGGACGAAGGTCTCGCTGGTCAGGTCCTCGGCGAGTGCCGGTGACGAGACCCGCGCGTACACGTAGCGGTAGACCGCCAGCGAGTACTCGTCGTACAGCTCGCCGAAGGCCTCCGAGTCCCCGGCCTGGGCGCGGTCGACCAGAGCAGCCCGGCGGCTCGCGTCGGGATGCTGGCCGTTCTGTGCCGTCTCGGCCGTCATCGGCGCCGCTCTCTCAACGGACATGTCGGCGAATCGCCACCGCGGCTGACACGGCCCCCACCACTGCCCCCGACGCGCCGGCGGCGAGCAGCCCGATCCGGGCCGCCTTCCGGCCGGTGCGATAGTCGCGGACGCTCCACCCGTGCGCCTCGGCGTGCCGGCGCAGCTTGTGGTCCGGATTGATCGCGCACGGATGCCCGACCAGCTCCAGCATGGGCAGGTCGTTCGCGGAATCGGAGTACGCCGCACAGCGAGACAGGTCCAGGTCCTCCCGTAGTGCCAGAGCACGAACGGCCTCGGCTTTCGCCGGTCCGTGCAGGATGTCGCCGACCAGCCGGCCGGTGTACACACCGTCCACCTGCTCCGCCACCGTACCGAGTGCGCCCGTCAGTCCTAGCCGACGCGCCATCAGTTGGGCGACCTCCACCGGCGCGGCGGTCACCAGCCAGACCCGCTCGCCGCCGTCCAGGTGCATCTGGGCGAGTGCCTTGGTGCCCGGCCAGATCCGGTCCGCCATCACCTCGTCGAAGATCTCCTCGACCAGCGTCCGCACCTCGCTGACCAAGTGACCGGCGATGAACGCCAGCGCCGACGCGCGGGCCTCGGCGACCGAGTCCGGGGTCTCGCCGCGGATCCGGAAGCGAAACTGGTCCACCGCCTTGGCGCTGATCTCCCGCGTGGTGAAGAACCGCCGGCGGTACAGACCCCGGGCCAGGTGGAACACCGACGCGCCCTGCAGCATCGTGTTGTCGACGTCGAAGAACGCGGCGGAGTGCACCTCGGGCGGGGTCGCGAGGGCGGCCTCCACCTCGGCCGCGGCCGCGGCCGCCTCCCCCGCGAGCACCGACCGGGCACGCAGGTCGCGCGTTGACGGGCGGGTCATGGGGCGAGCCTATGTGCTGAGGGCTGGTTCTGCGCAGCCCGAAGGCCACTCTGTGTATGGATGCCACTACAAACGGTCCCCGTACGACGGTCCAGGTCGAGCTCGGCGGGCGCGTGACAGACTCGTCGTGTGAACGCCAACTTCGCCGACCTCGTTCGTGCCACCGCGCAACGTTATGCCGATCGACCGGCGATAGTCGATGGTGATCGCCGGGTTACTTGGAGAGAACTTGACACCGCGGTGGACGAGGTGGCCCGCGGGTTCGCCTCCAGCGGGCTCGTTCCGGGGTACCGGATCGTGCTGCTGATGGCCAACAGCGTCGAGTTCGTGACGTCGTACCTGGGGTGCCTGCGGGCCGGTCTGGTCGCCGTACCGCTGAACACCGGGCTGACCGCGCCGGAGATCGCCCGGGTGCTCGCCGACAGCGGCGCGCGGCTGGTGGTTGCCGACGGCGACCTGGCCGCGAAGGCGCAGGGTGACGGTGTCCGGGTGGTGCGGCCGGGCGAGCTGACCGGGGCGGCGATGCTGCCGGAGCAGACCGACCCGGAGGCTCTGGCGGTGCTGCTCTACACCTCCGGCACCAGCGGGCAGCCACGCGCGGCGATGCTGACCCACCGGTCGCTGCTGGCGAACGTCGAGCACCTCACGGAGCTCGGGCCCGACGCGGCGATGACGGCCGACGACGTGGTCCTCGGTGTGCTGCCGCTGTTCCACGTGTTCGGCCTGAACGCCGTACTCGGCTGGGTCTGCGCCACCGGCGCCGCGTTGGTGCTGGCGCAGCGCTTCGACTCCGAGGGCACGCTGGCGCTGATCCGCTCCGAGCGGGTGACCCGGCTGCCGCTCGCACCACCGGCGATCGTGGCCTGGCTGCGCCGTGACGACCTGCGCGAGTCGCTCGGCACCGTGCGGATGGTGCTGACCGGCGCGTCGGCCCTCGACCCCGCTGTCGCGGACCGGTTCCGGGAGCTGACCGGCTTGCCGGTCCACCAGGGCTACGGGCTGACCGAGGCGGCGCCGGCGGTGACCAGCACGCTCGGCGAGGACGAACCCCCGCGCGGCTCGGTCGGCCGGCCGCTGCCCGGTATCGAGCTGCGGATCGCCGACGAGCGGGGCGACGACGTCGAGGGCGACGACCCGGGCGAGATCCTGGTCCGTGGCGCGAACCTGTTCAGCGGTTACTGGCCCGACGGTGAGGGCGGGCCGGACGCCGACGGCTGGTACCCGACCGGCGACGTCGGCTACCTCGACGCGGACGGGCAGCTCTACCTGGTGGACCGCAAGCGCGAGCTGATCATCGTGTCCGGGTTCAACGTCTTCCCGGTCGAGGTCGAGGACGTCCTGATCGCCGCGCCCGGTGTCCGCGAGGTGGCCGTGATCGGCATCCGGAACGAGGAGACCGGCGAGGCGGTCAAGGCCTTCGTCGTACCGCGTCCCGGCGAGACGATCGACGTCGCCGCCGTCCGGTCGTACGCCGCGTCCCGGCTGGCCAGGTTCAAGTGCCCGGCCGAGATCGAGGTGGTCGACCAGCTGCCGCACTCGGTCACCGGGAAGGTCGCCAAGGGCCGGTTGCGCGAGGCCGGCCGGTGAGCGCGCCGCGGGTCACCGTGTACTCCAAGCCCGGCTGCCATCTGTGCGAGGACGCCGCGCAGATCGTCGACGCGGTCTGCGAGGAGCTCGGCGTGCGCTGGACCGAGGTCGACATCACCGGCGACCCGGAGCTGTTCCGGCTGTACGGCGAGCAGATCCCGGTCACCTTCGTCGACGGTAAGCAGCACGACTTCTGGCGGGTCGACCCGGCCCGGCTCCGGAAGGCGCTCGCCGGCTAGCTAGCACGTATCCGCGACACGCGGTAGGGGACGTTCGGTCATACTTCTTCGGTACGACCGGCCACTACCCAGCGTCACTGCTCATGGGGCAAAGTGACCGATGCGGCTGCGCTGCGTAGCCGCGGGGGTGAGCGTAGATCCGCCGGGGGAATGGTCGCCATAGGGGCCTTGGCGGGAAGCAAGAGGCGAAACCGGCACCCGTCCACGGACTTAACGGGAGCCTCTGCCATGCCCACTCGACGCACGCCCACTCGACGCACGCCCACTCGACCTGAACGTCCTCGCGTACGTGCCCGTGCCGTCGGCTATGCCGGCGGCACCGTGCTGATCGCCGCCGCCGTCGTGCTCAACGGGAACGTGCTGCCCGCACAGGCCTCGAGCGTGACGACCGCGGTCTTCACCGGCGGTGCCGGTACCGTCTCGTCCGGCGGCACGCTGTACGCCAAGCAGGGCGGCGCGCTGACCCTGACTCGACGTGCCCGGCGCGGTCCCGGACCACCAGCAGTCGAGCAGCGCGAAGTCGACGTGGACGTTCACCGTCACCGCGGGTGCGGGTGACGGTACCCAGGGGGTGACCGCGACGGCGTCGCCGAACTTCAACGGGCAGGAAAAGTGCACCGGCCCGTCGGGCTCCGCCCAGGCGTCGTACACCCTCGACAACACCGGGCCAGTCGTCACCGCGGCGGTGGCTCCGGTGCCGAACGCTGCGGGCTGGAACAAGAGCAACGTCGGGGTCACCTGGTCGGCGACGGACGCCGGCTCCGGTGTCGGGTCCGGTCCGAACCCGGTCAGCGACTCGGTGACCTCGAACACCACGGGTGTCTCGAAGACCTCGACCGCCTCGGACCGGCTCGGCAACAGCGCGAGCGGCTCGGTGCTGGTCAGGCTCGACGAAGACCTCGACCGCCTCGGACCGGCTCGGCAACAGCGCGAGCGGCTCGGTGCTGGTCAGGCTCGACAAGACCAACCCGACCATCAGCGCGAGCCGGGCCCCGGCGGCCAACGCGTTCGGCTGGAACAACACCGACGTCACCGTGTCGCTGACCTGCGCCGACGCGCTGTCCGGCGTCAAGAGCTGCACCGGTAACGGCACGGTGGTTCTGTCCACCGAGGGTGCGAACCAGTCCGTGTCCGGCACCGCGGTCGACAACGCCGACAACAGCGCAACCGCCGGCGTCACCGGGATCAGCATCGACAAGTCGGCGCCGAGCCTCACCGGCTCGCCGACGACCGCTGCCAACGGCAACGGCTGGTTCAGCGGCGACGTCACCGTGAAGTGGACCGCCGCGGACCCGCTGTCCGGTATCGCCGGCTCGGCCCCGGCCGACAGCACGATCACCGGCGAGGGGACCGGCCTGACGGCCACCGCGTCGGTCGCGGACAAGGCCGGCAACAGCACTACGGCCACCAGCACGCCGGTCCGCATCGACCGGACCGCGCCGGTGACCGGCATCGGCGGCACGTCGAACAACTGGGTCAACGGCGACGTCACCGTGAGCCTGTCAGCCACCGACAACCTGTCCGACGTCGCGTCGACCTCGTACGCCGTCGACGGCGGCCCGGCGCAGACCGGCACCAGCTTCACGCTGTCCAGCGAGGGTGACCACACGGTGTCGTTCTTCAGCACCGACAAGGCCGGCAACGCCGAGACGGTCAAGACCGCGCACGTCAAGATCGACAAGACCGCACCGGCGATCAGCCACACGTTCACGCCGCTGAGCTACACCGACGGCGCCTGGACCAACCAGGACGTCACGGTCAACTTCGACTGCACCGACGCCGGCTCCGGCGTGGCGGCGTGCACCGCGCCGGTCACCAAGACCACCGAGGGCGGCGCTCAGCAGGTCGTGGGCACGGCGGCGGACAACGCCGGCAACACCGCGACCGACACCGCGGTCGTCAGCATCGACAAGACCGCCCCGGCCGTCACCGCCATCCCCGACCGGCCCGCGAACGACGCCGGCTGGTACAACGACGACGTCACGGTCAGCTTCTCCGCGAGCGACGCGCTGTCGGGCCTCGCGAGCCTCTCGGCCGTGAAGGTGCTCGGCGAGGGCACGGACCAGTCGGCCTCCGGGACCGCCACCGACGCGGCCGGCAACAGCGCCACCGCCACGCTGAGCGGGATCAACGTCGACAAGACCGCGCCGGTGCTGAGCGCCGTCGTCCCGAGCGGCTGGCACACCGGCGACGTGACCGTCACCTGGTCCTGCACCGACGCCCGCTCCGGCGTCGCGACCGGACCGGCGAACCAGGTCGTGACCGGTGAGGGCGCGAACCTGTCGTCGTCGGCCACCTGCACGGACAAGGCCGGCAACACCGCGACCAAGACAGTGGCCGGGATCAAGATCGACCGCACCGCACCCACTACGACGGCCGACGTCCCGGAGCCGCTGGCCAGCGGTTGGTACGCCGACGCCGTGCAGGTCACGCTGACCGGCCACGACGACCTCTCCGGCGTCGGCGCGACGTACTACCGCGTCGACGACGACCCGGCGGCCCAGGCCTATAACGGCGCGTTCGCCTTCGACGCCAAGGGCGCGCACACGATCACGTACTGGAGCACCGACGTGGCCGGCAACGTGGAGGACGCGATCGACGCGATCGAGCTCAAGATCGACGGCAACGCCCCGGTGACGACGGTGATCAACCCGATCTCTCCGGCCAGCGGCTGGTTCGTCACCAGCGGCATCCCGGTCGCGTTCGACGCCACGGACGCCGAGTCCGGTGTCGCGGCGACCTACTACCAGATCGACGACGGCGAGCCGCTGACCTACGGCCAGCCGTTCACGGAGGATCTGTCGACCGGCAGCCACACGATCAGCTACTGGAGCGTCGACCTGGCCGGCAACGCCGAGACCAAGAAGTCCACCGAGGTGAACGTCGACACCGTCCCGCCGGTCATCACCGGCAGTCGCACCCCGGCGCCGAACGCGCACGGGTGGAACAACACGCCGGTCTCGGTGACGTTCAGTTGCTCCGACGCGAACTCCGGTGTCGTCGCCGGCTGCGGACCGGACACGGTCGTCACCAGCGAGGGTGGCAACCAGCACGTCGACGGCTACGCCCAGGACGTCGCCGGGAACGAGAGCTCCACGACGGTCGGCGGGATCAGCATCGACAAGACCGCGCCGTCCCTGACCGGGGCCGCGACCACGTCGCCGAACGGCGCCGGCTGGTACAACGGCGACGTCACGATCGCCTGGACCGGCGACGACGGGCTGTCGGGCATCGACCCGGCGACCCAGCCGGCCGACAGCACCCTCACCGGCGAGGGCTCGAACCTGGGCGCCTCCGCGAGCATCTCCGACAAGGCCGGCAACGCGACGTCCGCGTCGGTGACCGGCGTCAAGATCGACCGGACCGCTCCGGTCGTGACCGGCGCCGCGACCACCAGCCCGAACGGCTCCGGCTGGTACCGCGACCAGGTCACGGTCGACTTCAGCTGCACGGACAGCCTGTCCGGCGTGGCGTCCTGCCCGTCCAGCAAGGTGGTCGCCGGCGACGGCGCGAACCAGAGCGTCACCAGCGACCCGGCGAGGGACAAAGCGGGTAACGTCAGCGCCGGCAAGACGGTCGGCGGGATCAACATCGACGGCAGCGCGCCGAGCACCACGGCGAACAACCAGTGCACGAAAGTCAACGGTTGGTGCACCGGCTCCACCGCCAACGTCGTGCTCAGCTCGGTGGACCAGGCCGGCCTGTCCGGCGTGAAGGAGATCCACTACAAGGTGGACGCCGGACCCGAGCAGGTCGCGTCCGGCGCGGCCAAGACGGTCGCCGTGCCGCTGGACGGCAGCGGCGCGGGCAGCGTCACCTACTGGGCGGTCGACAACGCCGGCAACGTCGAGACGCCGTCGGCGGTGGCGCTGAAGTGGGACAACATCGCCCCGACGGTGAGCCACACGCTCACCCCGGCGCCGAACGCGAACGACTGGAACAACAGCGATGTCACCGTGTCGTTCACGGCCAAGGACGACGACTCCGGCTCCGGCGTGGCATCGGTCAGCGACCCGGTGACGGTCACCGCCGACACCGAGGGACAGGTCGTCAACGGATCGGCGAGTGACACCGCCGGCAACGTCGGCACCGACTCGGTCACGGTCCGGCTCGACAAGACCGCGCCCGCCATCTCGGGAGCGATCGTGAGCGGGACCATGGGCGGCAACGGCTGGTACACCGGCCCGGTGAAGGTGCACTTCACCTGCTCCGACGCGCTGTCCGGCATCGCGACCTGCCCGGACGACGTGACGCTGACGAACAACGGCGCCAACTCGGCCGCCGGCACGGCGACGGACAGGGCCGGCAACAGCGCCGGGACCACGCTGGCCGGGATCAACATCGACCGGGAGGCGCCGGCGATCACCGACGTCAACGTGGCGGGCGGGTTCTACACCCTGGGCGCCGTCCCGGCGGCCACCTGCACGGCCTCCGACGGGTTCTCCGGTCTGGCCGGACCGTGCACGGTGACGGTGACGGGCGGCACCGCGAACGGCGTGGGCACGTTCACCTACACCGCGACGGTCACCGACAACGCCGGCAACCGCACCACGGTCACGGGCACCTACAAGGTCGTCTACCGGTTCGACGGGTTCCTGCAGCCGATCAACGACACCGCGCACCAGGTCGGCACCTCGACCAGCGTGTTCAAGTCGGGCAGCACGGTGCCGGTCAAGCTCCAGCTGAAGCGGTCGGACGGAACCGTCGTCCAGTCCGGCGTGGCGCCGGTCTGGCTGACTCCGGTCAAGGGCGCGGCGATGAGCATGCCGGTGGACGAGACCGTGTACGCCGCCTCGGCGGACAGCGGCAGCACCTACCGGTACGACGCGACCGCCCAGCAGTACATCTACAACTGGAAGACCGCGGCGGGTAGCGCCGGCTTCTACTACCGCATCGGTGTGACGCTGGACGACGGCCAGTCGTACGTCGTGAACATCGCCCTGCGGAGCTGACCGGAGGTGGCGGGCGTCGTGACCTGGCTCCGTCGCGACGCCCGCCACCTTCGCCGTACCGCTTCGGGGTGATAGCGGTCACGCTGAGCGGTCTCGATTTTGTTCTCACGTTCACAAGCTCCTAGAGTGGGTGAGCCGTCCGCGGATGACGCGGCGGCGAGGAATCAAGGTCCAGGAGAGTCGTGACCACCGCACGCAGCCGTCGCACCGACCCGCCGACGCGCACCGAACGCGGGATCCCGGAGGCGACCGTCGCTCGCCTTCCGGTCTACCTGCGGGCTCTCACCGCCCTCGCCGACGACGGCATCGCGACCGCCTCCAGCGAGGACCTGGCCACCGCCGCCGGGGTGAACTCGGCGAAGCTCCGCAAGGACCTGTCCTACCTCGGCTCCTACGGAACCCGCGGCGTCGGGTACGACGTGGAGTACCTGCGCTACCAGATCGCGCGCGAGATCGGGGTGACCCAGGACTGGCCGGTCGTCATCGTCGGGATCGGTAATCTCGGCCACGCGCTGGCGAACTACTCCGGCTTCGGCACCCGGGGCTTCCGCGTGGTGGCCCTGCTGGACGCGGATCCGCGGCTGGTCGGCGAGCCGGTCGCCGGCCTGAACGTCCGCGACTACGCGGAGCTGGACGACATCGTGCGCGACGAGAAGGTCGCGATCGGCGTGATCACCACGCCTGCCGGTCCCGCCCAGGACGTCTGCGACCGCCTGGTCGCCGCGGGCGTGACCAGCATCCTGAACTTCGCGCCGGTGGTCCTCTCGGTGCCCGACGGCGTCGACATCCGCAAGGTCGACCTGTCGATCGAGCTGCAGATCCTGGCGTACCACGAGCAGCGCAAGAACGGTGAGGCGGCGGTGACCGAGCTTCCCGAGCTCGCGGGTCTGACCGACCTCGGCAGTGTCGGTGGAGGGGTGGGGGCATGAGCTATCTGGTCGTGGGTATTTCGCACCGCAGTTCCGACCTGTCACTGCTCGAGCGGGTCGCGCTGGACGCGGACAAGGCCACCAAGCTGGCGGTCGACGTGCAGCAGGCGAGCTCGGTCAGCGAGTCCGCGGTGCTGGCCACCTGCAACCGGACCGAGGTGTACGCCGACGTCGAGCGGTTCCACGCCGGCATGGACGAGGTCACCGCGGTGCTCGCGGATGTCACCGGTGTGCCGCTGATCGACCTGGCCGAGCACCTGTACGTGCACTTCGAGGAAGGCGCGGTCGGGCACCTGTTCCAGGTCGCGGTCGGGCTGGACTCGATGGTGGTCGGCGAGAGCCAGATCCTCGGCCAGGTGAAGGAGACGCTGCGCGTCGGCCAGGACCTGGAGACCGTCGGCCCGGCGCTGAACCCGCTGTTCCAGCAGGCCCTGCGGGTCGGCAAGCGGGCCCGCGCCGAGACCGGGATCGACGCCGCCGGCCGGTCCGTCGTCACTGCCGGACTGGATGCCGTCGCCGGGCCGCTCGGTGGTCTGGCGGGACTGAAAACCGTGGTCGTCGGCGCCGGCTCGATGGCCGCGCTCGCCGCGACCACGCTGCGGGCGGACGGCGCCGGCAGGATCGTGGTCGCGAACCGCAACCTGCAGCGCGCGAGGGTGCTGGCCGAGCGGGTCGGCGGGGTCGCGATCCCGCTCGACGAGGTGCCGGCCGCCCTGGCCGAGGCCGATCTCGTGGTGTCGTGCACGGGCGCGCGGGGCGTCGTACTGACCGAGGAGACGATCCGTACGGCGGCCGCCGGGCGCAGGTTCGGCGTTCTCGACATCGCGCTGCCGCACGACGTGGACAAGGCCGTCGCGGACCTCGACGGTGTGACGCTGGTGGCGCTGGCCGACCTGGCCGGCACCGCGGGTGGCGCCGAGGACGACGTCGAGGAAGTGCGCCGGATCGTCCACGAGGAGACCGTGGGCTTCGAGGCGACCAGGCGAGCGGCGTCGGTGACGCCGACCGTGGTGGCGCTGCGCGCGATGGCGCGCGGCCTGGTGGACGCCGAGCTGGCCCGGCTCGACCGGCGGCTGCCCGGCCTGGACGCGACCCAGCGCGAGGAGGTCGCACAGACGATCCGCCGCGTCGTCGACAAGGTGCTGCACACGCCGACCGTGCGGGTGAAGGAGCTGGCCGCCGATCCGGGCGGCCCGACGTACGCCGATGCGCTGCGCGAGCTCTTCGCCCTCGACCAGTCCGCCGTGGAGGCCGTCACCACCCCGAAGGCGGGTGAGGCGAAGTGATCCGGCTCGGGACCCGGCAGTCGAAGCTGGCCCTGGCCCAGTCGACCGTGGTCGCGGACGCGCTGCGCGACCGCGGGCACCAGGTCGAGCTGGTCCCGATCGTGACCCATGGCGACACCAACCGCGCGCCGCTGGAGCAGATCGGCGGCACCGGCGTGTTCGTCAGCGCACTGCGCGACGCGCTGCTGGACAACCGCATCGACGTCGCCGTGCACTCCCTGAAGGACCTGCCGACCGCGCCCGTCGACGGTCTGGTGCTGGCGGCCGTGCCGCCGCGCGAGGACCCGCGCGACGTGCTGGTCGCGCGCGACAAGCTGACCCTCGGCGAGCTGCCGGCCGGATCGCTCATCGGCACCGGGTCGCCGCGCCGCGTCGCCCAGCTCGAGGCGCTCGGCCTCGGACTGGAGCTGACCGGGATCCGCGGCAACGTCGACACCCGGATCGGCATGGTCGCCGACGGCAAGCTCGACGCCGTGGTGCTGGCCCGGGCCGGGATGGCCCGGCTCGGCCGGCTCGACGAGGTGACCGAGGTGCTGGACCCGATCCAGGTGCTGCCGGCCCCCGGGCAGGGTGCGCTGGCGATCGAGACCCGCCCCGACCACGCCGAGATCGTGGCGGTGCTGGACGACCCGGGCACCCGGGCCGCCGTACTGGCCGAGCGCACCCTGCTGGCGACCCTGGAGGCGGGTTGCACCGCACCGGTCGGCGCGCTGGCGGAGGTCGTCGAGGGCGAGGACGGACACCTGGAGCTGTGGCTCCGGGCCGCCCTGGGGACGGACAACGGCGTACGACGGCTGTCCGCGAACGGACCACTGGACGACCCGGCCACGCTGGGCAGGACGCTGGCCGCCGAACTGCTGGAGCGGGCATGACCGCCGCGACCAGCAAGCGCGCCGGCAAGACGACGACGCAGAAGACGAGCACGACCGCAAGCAAGACGAGGGCAAAGGCGACAGCAACGGTGAGCAGCGCGAAGACTCGTGCCAGCAAGACGACCCCGGCCAAGGTGCAGCCGAAGGCGAGCACCACAGCGAGGCAGGCCAGACCACTCGGGCACGTCACCTTCGTCGGTGTCGGCCCGGGTGACCCCGCGCTGCTGACGCTGGCCGGCCGCGACGCGCTGGCCGCGGCCGACGTGGTGGTCGTCGAGGGCCCCGAGCACGACCCGTTCCTGGCGTACTGCAAGCCGGGTGTCGAGGTCGTCGACGGCTCCGGCGCCGACGGCAGCCGCGCGCTGCGTACCGCGGCGCGCGCCCGCACCGTGGTGAAGGCCGCGAAGTCGTCCGCGAACGTGGTCCGGCTGCTGACCGGCGACCCGTTCACGTTCTCCAGCGGGCCCGAGGAGGCGGCCGCCTGCCGCAAGGCCGGGATCGCGTTCAACGTGGTGCCGGGTGTGAGCGAGCTGACCGCCGTCCCGTCGTACGCGGGGATCCCGCTGACGATCAAGGGCGAGCGCGAGGTGACCGTGCTCGACCTGGCCGAGTCCAAGCTGGACTTCGCCGGCCTGAGCCCGAAGCAGACCCTGGTGCTGCTGAACGCCTTCGACACCCTGCGCGAGGTGGCGCGCGCGCTGCTCGACGCGGGCTTCGACGCCGGCACCCCGATCGCGGTGACCAGCGGCGGTACGACGACGGCGCAGAACAGCGCGGTCGGCACCCTCGACACGATCGTGGCCGACGTCCGGAACACGAAGCTCACCGGCCCGGCGGTGATCACCGTCGGCTCTGTGGTTGAGCAGCGCGAGCAGCTGAGCTGGTTCGAGACCAAGCCGCTGTTCGGCTGGCGGATCCTGGTGCCGCGCACCAAGGACCAGGCCGGCCCGCTGATGGAGCGGCTCCGCCGGTACGGCGCGGTGCCGGAGGAGGTTCCGACCATCTCGGTGGAGCCGCCGCGCAACCCGCAGCAGATGGACAAGGCGATCCGCGGCCTGGTCGAGGGTCGCTACGAGTGGGTCGCGTTCACCTCGGTCAACGCGGTGAAGGCAGTGCGGGAGAAGTTCGACGCCTACGGCCTGGACGCGCGGGCGTTCTCCGGGCTGAAGATCGCCGCCGTCGGCGACAAGACCGCCGAGGCGATCGTTGCCTGGGGCATCAAGCCCGACCTGGTCCCGTCCGGCGAGCAGTCCGCGCGTGGCCTGGTCGAGGACTGGCCGCCGTACGACGAGCTGCTGGACCCGATCAACCGGGTGTTCCTGCCGCGGGCGGACATCGCCACCGAGACGTTGGTGGCCGGTCTGACCGATCTCGGCTGGGAGGTCGACGACGTCACCGCCTACCGGACCGTGCGGGCCGCCCCGCCGCCCGCGCCGACCCGCGAGGCGATCAAGACCGGCAAGTTCGACGCGGTGGTGTTCACGTCGTCCTCGACGGTGCGGAACCTGGTCGGCATCGCGGGCAAGCCGCACGCCGCCACGGTGATCGCGGTGATCGGCCCGGCGACCATGAAGACCGCCGAGGAGCACGGCCTGCGGGTCGACGCGATGGCCGACCGTCCGAGCGCCGGCCGTCCCGCCGCAAGAGCTAGCCTGGAATCTTTCCGAGACCGAGGTTGCCGACATGCCAGGGTTCCCCGTACAGCGTCCGCGCCGGCTGAGGTCGAGCGCGGCGGTCCGCCGGCTGGTCGCTGAGACCACACTCGAGCCGCGGCAGCTGGTGCTGCCGATGTTCGTCCGCGAAGGTTCTGAGACGCCGGTGCCGATCTCGTCGATGCCGGGCGTCGTGCAGCACACCCGCGACACCGCGCGGAAGGCCGTAGCGGAGGCGGTCGCGCTCGGGCTCGGCGGCGTGATGCTCTTCGGGGTGCCGTCGCGCAAGGACGCCACGGGGTCCGGCGCGCTGGACCCGGACGGCATCCTGAACGTCGCGATCCGGGACGCCGTCGCCGAGGCCGGTGACGACCTGCTGGTGATGTCCGACCTGTGCCTGGACGAGTTCACCGACCACGGCCACTGCGGCGTGCTCGATGCCAACGGTCGCGTCGACAACGACGCCACGCTGGAGGTCTACGCTCAGATGGGTGTGGCGCAGGCTGACGCCGGCGCGCACGTCGTCGGGCTGAGCGGGATGATGGACGGCCAGGTCGGCGTCGTCCGCTCGGCGCTGGACGCGGCCGGGCACCAGGACACGATCGTGCTGGCCTACGCCGCGAAGTACGCGTCCGCGTTCTACGGTCCGTTCCGCGAGGCCGTGGCGTCGTCGCTGACCGGCGACCGCAAGTCCTACCAGCAGGACCCGGCGAACCGTCGCGAGTCGCTGCGCGAGGTCCGCCTCGACCTGGACGAAGGCGCAGACATCATCATGGTGAAGCCGGCCCTGAGCTACCTCGACGTGATCCGCGAGGTCCGCGACACGGTCGACGTGCCGGTGGCCGCGTACAACATCTCCGGCGAGTACGCGATGGTCGAGGCCGCCGCCGCGAACGGCTGGATCGACCGCGAGCGGGCCATCCTCGAGACGCTCACCTCGATCCGCCGCGCCGGCGCCGACATCATCCTCACCTACTGGGCCACCGAAGCCGCCCAGATCCTCGCCCACCACTGACATACCACCCCACCTCTTCTCCGATCATTCGTCGCGTCTCGTGGTCCCTGTGGAAAGACGTGCTCACAGCGTCGGCCTCCCTTGCCGACCCGCCGCGCAGACCCCACATCCCTTGCCGACACGCCGTACCCCGGCCGCAGGACGGCGTGTCGGCAAGGCAAGTCACGAGCACCTGTTTCCACAGGGACCACGAGACGCGACGAATGATCGGAGGTGGCGGGCGGTTCACGGGGGCGGGCGTCCGGATGGTGAACGTCGGGTGACGGCTGGCGTGTCGCGGCGCGGCCGGCCGGCTCGGCGCCGGGAGGCTGGACGTCAGCAGCGATCGGGAGTTCGAAGGAGGACGTCATGCTGAGGCGTACACAGTTGTTCGGCGGTAAGGCCAGGATCACGTTCGCCCTCCCGGCGCACGAGCCGGACGGTGTGGTGAGCGTCGTCGGCGACTTCAACGACTGGCGACCGGGTGCGCACGAGCTCGTCCGGCGCCGCAACGGCACCCGGACGGTGTCCGTGATCCTCCCGCCGGGACGGCACCGGTTCCGCTACCTCGCGTCCGGAGGCGTCTGGTTCGACGACGCGACGGCCGACCAGGTCGACGGCGGCGGCGCGGTCCACGTCTGACCGCCGGATACGCGCCTGACCGGCAGGCCGAGGACGCCGCCGCGATGCTGACGGTGGAGTGCACGACCGTCCCGCCGAAGGAGTTCTTCGCCGTCGGCCGCAGCCGCCTACCCTGACATGGGTGCCCGGGCCGCCCCCGCGGCCCGGGCACTCGGTGGGGGAGGGGTGTTAGTGCTGGGAGTCCGGCAGCGGCGCCACCAGGTTCTCCACGGGAGCGTCGTCGAGGAACCCGATCACCGGGCAGTTGATGATCACGCCCTGGGCGCCGTACGGGGCTCCGCCGGGGCCGGTCAGCAGGTCCGGGCGGCTGGCGGCCAGGTTGAAGATCTCGTTCTCGTCGACCTGGCGGGTGTTGAGACCGAGCTTGACCGCCTTCTCGGTCCACTGGCCGAACTGGGCCTCCCAGATCGGGCTGTAGGCCTCGGCGTGGCGCGGGTCGGCAAGGGTCGGGAAATCGCCCTGCACGTTCAGCGCGTCGCCGCCGCGGCGCAGCGCGTCGATCAGGGCGGTGTTGCCGGCGGAGGCGTCCTCGGCGGCGTGGCCGTCGAGGATCAGGTGCGCGAGGCCCTGCGCCTGCGGGTTGTTGGCGCCGGTCTGCCCGTTGAGGAACGGGAAGATCCGCTCACGCGCCGAGCCGAGCGCGTCGTCACCGCCGTTGTAGGCGATCTTCGACAGGGCCGGCACGTACGTCGACCGCTCCAGCGTCGCGGCTCCCGGGTCGTTGGACTCGGTGCTGATGTAGAGGATCGGCTGGCCGGCGTCGAAGCCCTTGACCAGCAGCAGATCGACCCAGGACTGGTTGAACTTCCCAGGCGCGGCGGGCGGCGCGATGTGGATGCCCAGCACCCGGTCGGCGGTGTCGGTGTGGTGCACCACGTCGAACGGGCCGTCACCGGTGGCCACGATCGGCGCGTTGTAGATGACTGGGGAGCCGGCCAGCCGGATGAACGGGCTGTAGCTCGCGTCGCCCACCGCACCGGGCTCGGCCTTGGCGGGCGGGAAGCCGTCCGGCCCGGCGACCAGGGTCCGGGTCGGGCTGAAGTCCGGGGCGCCCGGGCGGTCGATCACCGCGGTGCCGAACCGGTTCTGCTCCGGGGTCGGCGCCTCGACGGTGGCGACCTGCACGCAGGTGTCGCAGCCGATCCCCACGTTGGCCAGCTTGGCCGCGTGGTTGACGTCCAGGTCGGCGGCGATGCCGGGGTCGGACGCCTCGGTGATGACGTACCAGGCGGTCTTGCCGTTCACCTTCGTCTTGTGCAGCGGCAGCCGGACCGTCTCGCGGGTCAAGTCGACCTGCAGGGCGCTGCGGATGGTGAGCTTCTCAGCCGGCAGTAGCCCGCTGTTCTGGCCGGGGAAGACCGCCGCGACGGCGGCGGCGCCGCTCGGCGTGCGCGCCGGTGCCTGGGCGGCGGCACTGACGCCGCCGATCGTGGCCAGCGGGGCGATGACCGCGACGGCGAGTGCTGCCGTCCTGGCCGGTCGACCGGACGGCCACCGAACTCTGATGGGAAGCACGGGTTCTCCTTCTGGAGGAATTGAATTGGACCAACCGGTCCAGCAAAGCCCGGCGTGGATTGGACCGTCAAGTCCAGTCGGTATTACCGTTTCCTTATGGAGCTTGGTGATCGCGATGCGCCGGTCCCCGGCCGGCCGCTGACCCGGCGTGGTGCCGCGGCCAGGGACCGGATCGTCGATGCCGCGGCGAACCTGATGTTCGCCCACGGGGTGGCGCGCACGAGCCTGGACGATGTCCGCGCGGCGACCGCGACGAGCAAGTCGCAGCTCTACCACTACTTCCGGGACAAGGACGACCTGGTCCGGGCGGTCATCGCCCGGCAGACCGAGCGGGTCCTCGACGCCCAGATGCCGGGTCTGGAGGCTGTCGACTCCTTCGACGGGCTGGCTCGCTGGCGCGACGGGATCGTCGCGCTGCAGCGCGAACGCGACTGCCTCGGCGGCTGTCCGATCGGCTCACTGGCCAGTGAGCTGTCCGACAACGACGAGGTCGCGCGGATCGACCTGGTCGGCGCGTTCGCGCGCTGGCAGTCCTACCTGGAGGCCGGTCTCGCCGCGATGCACCGGCGCGGCGACCTGCGCGCCGACGCGGACCCGGCCGAGCTGGCCACAGCCGTCATGACCGCGCTGCAGGGCGGCCTGCTGCTCGCCCAGGCCGAGCGCTCGACCCGGCCCCTCGAGATCGCCCTCGACATGGCCCTCGCGCACGTGCGGACCCACGCCGCCGCCCGCGCCTGACCGATCCAGGCCACACCCGGAGACGCTCACCTCGATCCGCCGCGCGGGCGCGGACGTCATCCTCACGTACTGGGCCACCGAGGCCGCACAGCTGCTCTCGCGCTGATATTCCCTGGACACCGCGGTCCATGGAATGTTTCCGTGGAACCGCGAAGGGTGTTCGCTCTGGGGAGGGCGCGAATCATGAACATCTCGGGGAATGACCTGCTCGCGGAGTACGAGCGGGCGAAGAAGAACTGGCCGTTCATCGCCGACATGGAGCGGGCGCACAAGCTGCCCGCGCTGCTGCTGTACGCCGTCGGGTCGCGCGAGTCCGACCTGCGCAACATCAAGGGCGACTTCAGCCAGCGGCCGGGCGAACCGTCGAAGCGGTTCCACGGTTTCGGCGTCTGGCAGCGCGACTCGCAGCACGGCGTGGGGGAGTCCTACCTGCTCGACGTACGACGCCAGGCCGAGGACGCCGCCGTCATGCTGGCCGAGAACCACGCGGCCTTCAACGACTGGGCCGCGGCGGTGGCGGCGTACAACTGCGGCCCGGGCAACGTCCGCAAGGCGCTGCGCAACGGCGAGTCCGTCGACCGCCACACCACCGGTCACGACTACTCCGCGGACGTCCTGGCCCGGCACCGCTTCCTGGCCGCCGCGGTCCAGGGCCACCCGGCCGGCGGCGCCCAGGGACCGGCCGGCGGTCACCCGCAGCCGGACTGCATGACCGTTCCGGCGCGGGAGTTCTTCACCGTCGGCAGGCGGCATCCGTGCTTCGTTGCCATGGGCAAGCGGTTCCAGATCTGGCTCGGCCACGACATCCACGCCGACGCGAACGGCTACCAGCCCGGCCCGGTGTTCTCGTCGTTCGACGTCCAGAACGTGAAGGCATGCCAGCGCCTGATGGGCGACGAGCCCGACGGCTTCTTCGGACCGAAGCAGTGGAAACGCCTCATGACCGCACGCCGGCCGTGATCGTCAGGCGGACAGCGGTGTCATCCGTGTCCAGGTGCGCTCGTCCAGGAGCGGTACGACCTGCGCCTCGATGATGTCCTTGAAATGCGACGTGTGCCGGTGGGCGACGAACGCGTCCTCGCTCGTGTACCGCTCGTAGAGCAGGAACCGCCGGGGATCGTCGAGGTCCTGGTGGACGCTGAACTCAAGGCAGCCGGGTTCGGTCCGGCTGGCAGCCGCGTTCTCCCGCAGCAGGCGCGCCACCGTGGCCTCGTGGCCCTCGGCGACCAGGTACCGCGCGACAACGATCAGCATGTCTCCCTCCGAATGGTCTGTCGGGGAAATTCGCAGTCCTTGGGACACCACGAATTTCCCCGGCGGCGGTCAGCTTCCGAGTGATTGCCAGTCGAGGACCGGGGCGGCGAGGTCGCGGAGGGTGGCGAGCAGCCCGAGCCGGGCGGCGCGCAGCTCTGGCTCCTCGGCCATCACAAGGATCTCGTCGAAGAACCGGTTCACCGGCACGGTCAGCACCCCGGCCGCCTCGGTGAAGTCGGCGAGCGAGCGCGGCGAGCCGCCGAGGGTCTCGCTCACCTTCGTGAGCTCGCCGTGCAGCGCCTGCTCGGCGGGTTCGGTGAGCAGCGCCGGGTCGTAGGTGCTCGGCGCGTCCTCGGGCACGATCCGCCGGACCCGCTGCAGCGCGGTGGCCAGCTCGGCGAACGCCGGGTCGTCGATCCGCTCGCGCAGCTGCGCCAGGGTCTCGTCGGCCGCGGCCGGTGCCTGCGCGAGCGGGAGGACCGCGGCGACCTGCCGGTAGTCGGCCCCGGCGTCGAGCAGCTGCTGCTCGTAGCGTCGTACGACGAAGTCGGCCACTTCGGCGAGCGCTTCCTCCGGAACGTCGATGCCCTGGGCAACGATCTGGCCGGCGGCCGCCCCCAGGCCGCGCGACAAGGTGACGGCGCGCAGGGACGGGTGCTCGCGCAGGATCGCGACGACACCGGCCGCGGCGCGGCGCAGTCCGAAGGGGTCGGAGCTGCCGGTCGGCGTCGCGCCGACCGCGAACAGGCCGGCCAGCAGGTCGAAGCGGTCCGCCAGCGCGAGCAGCGCGCCGGGCACGGTGGCCGGCACCCGGTCGCCGGCCGCGCGCGGAAGCTCCAGGTCGTAGAGGGCCTGGGCGACGGCCTCGGTCTCGCCGGCCCGCCGCGCGTACTCGCGGGCCATCGTGCCGGCCAGGCTGGTCAGCTCGACCACCATCTGCGAGCCGAGGTCGAACTTCGCCAGCTCGGCCGCCCGGCGCAGTGTCGCCAGGTCGTCGCCGTCCAGTGACACCTCGGACGCGAGCGCGAGCGCGACCCGGCCGATCCGGTCCGCGCGCTGGGCCATCGAGCCGAGCCGGTCCTCGAAGGCGAGCTTGCCCAGCTCGGCCTTCATCGCCGCCGGCGCGGTCTGCAGGTCCGCACGCCAGAAGAACGCCGCGTCCTCGTAGCGCGCCCGCAATACCGCCTCGTTCCCGGCCCGGACGACGTCGTGGTCGCACTCGCCGTTCGCGACCGCGACGAAGTGCGGCAGCAGCGCGCCGCCGGCGTCCCGGACCGGCAGGTACCGCTGGTGCTTGCGCATCACCGTGGTCAGGATCTGCGACGGCAGCTCCAGGTAGTCGCTCGCGAACGACCCCAGGATCGCTGTCGGCTCCTCGACCAGGTTGACGACCTCGTCGACGAGCGCGGACTCGCCGTCGAAGTCCACCCGGCCGCCGACCGTCGCGGCCAGCCGGGTCGCGTCCGTCACGATCCGTTCCCGGCGCCGCGCCGGGTCGGCCTCGATGCCGTGCGACCGCAGGAAGTCCAGGTAGCCGTCCGCCGACGGCACGTCCACCACCGGCGTCGACGCCAGCCGGTGCACCCGCGTCGTCCGCCCGGCCGCCAGCGCCGACACCGCGACCGGCACCTCGGTCTCACCCAGCAGCGCGACCAGCCAGCGCACCGGCCGGGTGAACGACAGCTTCGGGTCGCTCCAGCGCATGTTCTTGTCCGCGCGCAGTTCCGCGACGATCTCGCCGAGGATCCCGCTCAGCACCTCGACGGCGCCGCGGCCGGTGTCGGTCTTCGTCAGGCCGACGTACTCCACCCCATCGACGTCGATGGTGCGCAGTTCGGAGACGTCCACACCCTGGCCGCGGGCGAAACCGGCTGCCGCCTTGGTGGCGTGGCCGTCCGCGTCGTACGCCGCCGACAGCCGCGGCCCGCGCACCACCCGCTCCGCGTCCGGCTCGGCCGCCTCGACGTCCTCGGCGAACGCGATGACCCGGCGCGGCGTCGCGTACGTGCTGACCGCGCCGTGGCCGAGCCGGCTGGCGCCGAGCTTGGTCTCCAGCGCCCGTCGTACCGCGTCCGCGGTCCGGGTCACCTCGGCCGGCGGCAGCTCCTCGGTGCCGATCTCGAACAGCAGTCGGTGCGTGCCCTCGACCACCGGGAAGGACGCCGGCGCGGCGACCGGCTCGGGCACGACGGCGAAGCCGAGCGGGTGGCCCAGCTCGGTACGACGCTCGGCCCAGAGCTGGGCGACCTCGCGGGCCAGCCCGCGCATCCGCCCGAACGCCCGGGCCCGCTCCGTCGTACTCACCGCGCCGCGCGAGTCGAGCACGTTGAACGTGTGCGAGCAACGAAGCACGTAGACGTGCGCGGGCACGGGCAGCCGCGCGTCGAGCATCCGCCGGGCCTCTCCGGCGTACTCCTCGAACAGCCGCTTGTTCGCCTCGACGTCCGCGTCGTCCAGGTAGTACCGGCTCATCTCGTACTCGGCCTGGCCGAACGCCTCGCCGTAGCTGATGCCCGGCGCGTAGGCGATGTCCTTGAAGTGCGACACGCCCTGCAGCGCCATCATGATCCGCTCGACGCCGTACGTGATCTCCACCGAGACCGGGTCGAGCGTCATCCCGCCGGCCTGCTGGAAGTACGTGAACTGGGTGATCTCCAGCCCGTCCAGCCAGACCTCCCAGCCGAGCCCCCAGGCGCCGAGCGCGGGGGAGGCCCAGTTGTCCTCGACGAACCGGACGTCGTGCGCGCCGATGTCGATGCCGAGGGCCCGCAGGCTGCCCAGGTACAGCTCCTGCGGGTCGCCCGGGTCCGGCTTCAGGATCACCTGGAACTGGGTGTGCGTCTGCAGCCGGTTCGGGTTCTCGCCGTACCGGGCGTCGTCGGGCCGAACGCTCGGCTCGACGTACGCGACCCGCCACGGCTCCGGACCCAGCACCCGCAGCACCGTCGCCGGGTTCAGCGTTCCTGCGCCGACCTCGGTGTTGAACGGCTGCACCACCATGCAGCCGCGCTCGGTCCAGTAACGGGTCAACGCCGCGAGGGCGTCCTGCATGGTCAGCACCGGCCCAATCTACCGACCCGCGACCACGACTCGACCGCCGCATATCAGTCCGCCGAATCGTGGATTCCGGCGCCGCCCTCGCGCTCAGCGGCGGGACGAAATCCACGACTCGACGAGGCCCGGAAACGGTTTGCGCGAGCAGGGCGGCGGTTACCGGTCGCCGATCAGAGCCCGCGTCGCCGGGACGACCTCTGTGGCGAAGTGCTCGATCTGGTCGAGGGTGTGGTGCTCGGGCCAGAAGACGAAGGTGCGGAAGGGCTGCTCGGTGGCCGAACCGTAGATCAGTCATGCGGGGGAGTCTGCATCCTCGAGTTCACTTGAGCTTAAACCGAGCAGCACCGGCAGATCGGCCAGGCCGCTGACCAGCACCCGACGCCACTCGAGGTCCTCGGCCGGCTTGGCCAGCCGCATCCGCGGGAACCGCCGCAGCAGCGCGAGCAGCGTCTCCTGCGGCTCGATCCGGGCCAGCTGGGCGCCGAGGCAGAAGTGCGGCCCGTACCCGAACGACAGGTGCCGTTGTCCTCGCGATCCAGCACGAGCGCGTCCGGGTCGTCGTACTGCCGTGGGTCGCGGTTGGCCGCGTTCAGCGCCGCCATCACGCCGTCGCCGGCGCGGATCGTGACCCCGTGCAGCTCGACGTGCTCGACCGCGATCCGCAGCTGCCCGACCTCGCTGAACCGGTTGAACCGCAGCAGTTCCTCGGCCGACAGCCGGTCGCCCTCCTCGCGGACCCGGACCAGCTCGTCCAGCAGATCCTCCGGCTCACCCGTGGTGTCGGCGAGCTTGGCATCCACGAGATCGGAGATGTACGACGTCAGGTCGGTCATCGCCTGCTCGACCCGGTCGGCCTCGGCCATCCGCATGCTGTACCCGAGCTCGGTCCACTCGCGGAACCGCTCGCGATCGTCGTACGGCACGCGGAGCAGGTGGCAGATCACCTGGATCGGCAGCGGCAGCGCGACGATCTGCCGCAGGTCCGCGCCGTCACCGGCCGCCGCCACGTCGTCGGCGAGCGAGGCCGCGAGCGACGCGACCCACGGCCGGGTGCGCTCGATCCGCCGGTGCGCGAAGGTGGGCGCGACCAGCCGCCGCAGCCGGGTGTGCTCCGGCGGGTCGGTGGTGGCGAGGCTGCTCGGCATCGGCTCCGCCAGCGCCACCCGCGGCGCCCCGTCGCGTACGACGGCCGCGCGCGAGAACCGCGGATCGGACAGCACCAGCCGGACGTCGTCGTACCGGGTCACCAGCCACACCTCGGCGCCGGCGAGGGTGCGGACCCGGGCCAGCGGGCGGGTCTCGCGCAGCTCCGCGAAGGTCGGGGACGCGTCGAACCGGAACGCGTGGGCGAACGGGATGTCGAGAACCGGCTCGGCGTTCGTCACGACTCCCGAGTGCAGGAGGAGGCGGTGCACGCTCCGCTCACGCCGACGGAAAGGGGTGGCCCGCGTTTCGTCGTGAGCGCACAATTACTCCAAGTAGGTCCGACGCGCAGGGGGCGTGCGATGCGGGCGGCGAGCAGCAGTGCGCAGGGTGGGACGGTTCCGACGGCCGGCGACTACCTGACGGCCGGCGACGGGCCGGGGCAGTGGCGGTGGCCGCTGCCGGACCGCGAGGTCGTCACGATCGGCCGGGACCCGGGGATGGACCTGTGCCTCGACTCCGACGAGCGGGTGTCCCGCCGGCACGCGCAGCTGCGGCGGTCCGCGGGCCAGTGGTGGATCGCGGACCTGTCGACGAACGGCACGTTCGTGAACGACCGCCGGCTCACCGACTGGTGGCAGCTGCGTGACCGCGACCGCATCCGGATCGGCGGCACCGACCTGACCTTCCACACCGGCGTGGTGCACACGGTGATCGAGTCGCCGCCGTCCCGGCACGGCGCGTCGGCACGGGTCCGGACCGGCCGGGTGATGCTGATCGCGATCGTTGCCAAAGGCATCGAACTCGCACTCAACTCGGTGCTGACGTTCGTCACCGACCGGCTGGGCAGCGGGCGCTGGCTGGTGTCGAACGCGGGCGTGCTGTTCATCGCGGTGGCGATCGCGCTCTTCGACGCGTTCGGCCATCGCGAGCCGCCGCCGGCGGACACCGGGACGACGGCCGACCGCGCGACCTCGCCAGCGCGGCGTGGCACGCCGGCACTCGCCGCGCTGCTCGTCGTACTGCTGCTCGTGGGTGTCGGCGGGTACGCCGCGACCGCCGGGGTCCGCTACGCGGTCGGCTACGCCAGCGGGGTCGAGGCCGGCCCCGACCGGCTGGTCAAGCCGGTGACGAAGAACGCCACCGGCCTCACCCTCACCGTGCAGAAGGTCCTCTACACGAAGCACTTCACCCGGGTCGAGCTGAGCGTGCGGAACACCACGTCCTCGACGTCGATCACGATGCCGCTGTTCGAGAACTGCGTGTTCAGCGGCAGTGACGGGACCACGCTGCGGGCCGACAGTTTCAAGAGCCAGTGGACGAAGACGGTCCCGCCGGGAGCGCTGCAGCGCGGCACGATCACGTTCCCGGGGCACCTGCCCGACCGGATCACGCGCGCGTCGCTGAGCTTCGGCCACACCTTCGGCAGCTTCAACGTGGACGCGGTCTCGATCCGCGGCATCGCCCTCAAGACCGCGGGCTGACCTCGGCGCGTCCGGGTTGCCGGCCGAAGCCGAACACCGTGGTGGAGCGGAACGTCTGGCCCGGGCGCAGCACGGTGGACGGGAAGCTCGGGTGGTTCGGCGAGTCCGGGTAGTGCCGGGTCTCCAGGCAGAACGCGTCACCCTGCCGGTAGGCGCGGTTGCCGATCCCCGTGAACGAACCGTCCAGGAAGTTCGCCGCGTGCAGCTGCACTCCCGGCTGGTCGGTGTGCACGGTCAGGTGGCGTCCGCTGGTCGGGTCCCAGGCCCGCGCCGCGAGCCGCAGCCCGGAGCCGCGCAGCACGAAGTTGTGGTCGTACCCGCGTCTCGTCGACCGGCGTGTACGCCGCCGCGTTCAAGTACAGGTAGTGGTCGTCGACCGAGCTGGTGCCCTCGCCCTGCAGGTTGAAGTACGCGTGGTTGGTCAGGTTGAGGACGGTCGCCTTGTCCGTCGTCGCGTGGTAGTCGATCCGCAGGTTGTCGCGCCGGTCCAGGGTGTACGTCGCGGTCGTGGTCAGCGTGCCCGGGTAGCCCATCTCGCCGTCCACGCTGACGTACCGCAAGGCCACGCCGACCGTGTCGCCGGTCCGGACGATCGTCGCCGTCCACACCTTCTTGTCGAACCCGATCGTGCCGCCGTGCAAGGAGTTCGGGCCGTTGTTGATCGGCAGGTGGTACGTCGTGCCGTCCAGGGTGAACGTGCCCTTGGCGATCCGGTTGCCGTAGCGGCCGACGGTCGAGCCGAAGTACGGGCTGAGCGTCGCGTAGTCCTCGAGGTTGTCGAAGCCGAGGCTGACGTTGGCGACCCGGCCGCGCCGGTCGGGTACGTCGATCCGCTGGATAGTGGCGCCCCAGGTCAGCATCGTGACCATGACCCGGCCGTTGGTGAACGTGTAGGTGACCCGCCAGTCGGTGCCGAACGTGACCGGATCCGTCCGGTGCCCGGCCCGATGGTGCCTTTCGTGACGTCGGCGCGTGAGTCAGTGTTGTGGTCATGACGAGAGCGCTGATCGTGATCGACGTCCAGGAGTCCTTCCGGCAGCGGCCGGACTGGGCCGCCGTGAACCACCCCGACATCGCCGGCCGGGTCGCCCGCCTGGTGGCCGCCAGCCGTGACCGCGGTGACCAGGTGATCTGGGTGCTGCACACCGAGCCCGGCACCGGTGGCGTCTTCGACCCGGACAGCGGGCACGTCGCGCTGATGCCCGGGCTGGAGCCGCGGGACGGCGAGCCGGTGCTGCGGAAGACGTCGATCAACGCCTTCACCACAACGAATCTGCAGCAGTACCTCACCGAGCGCGGTATCCGCGAACTGCTGGTCTGCGGCATCCGTACCGAGCAGTGCTGCGAGACCACGACCCGGATCGCGTCCGATCTCGGCTACCAGGTCGGCTTCGTCGTCGACGCGACCGCCACCACCCCGATCCGATACCGCGACCTGCCTGCCGACACGCCGTACGACGAGGTGCTGGCCGACCCGCGCACCCTCGGCACGGACGCGATCGTGGAGCGGACCGAGTACGCGCTGGCCGGCCGGTTCGCCACCATCCGGACTCTCGACGAGCTCGCGCCGGTGGGTGTGGCAGTCTGACTGGATCATGACCCGCGTGGCGTTTCTCCTGGTGCCGCACCTGCATGTTCTCGACCTTGCCGGTGCGGCCCAGGCATTCTCCGGCGCGGCCGATCTGGGCCTCGGCTACGAGCTGGACTACCTCGCCGAGACGCCCTCGGTGCGGACCGCGCAGGGTGTCGTCATGCAGGCCCGCACGACCTGGCCCGCGCTCGGCCCGGACGACCTGCTCGTCGTACCCGGCTGGCGCGGCTCGATGCTCGGCCGCCCCGATCTGCTCGGCGCGCGTGCGCTCGAGCTGATCGGTACGCACCACGCGTCCGGCGGCACGGTCGCGAGCGTGTGCGCCGGCGCCGAGGCGCTCGGGCGCGCCGGGCTGCTCGACGGCCGCCGCTGTACGACGCACCACCGGCTCCAGGACGAGCTCGCCCGGCGCTATCCCCGCGCCCAGGTGGTGCGCGACGTGCTGTACGTCGTCGACGACCGCGTCGTCACCTCCGCGGGCATCGCCAGCGGCATCGACCTCGCGCTGTACCTGCTCGCGGTCCGGCACGGCCCGGCGGTCGCGGCCTGGATCGCCCGCGAGATGGTCGTGTACGCGCGCCGCAACGGCGACGAGCCGCAGGCCAGCGCGATGCTGCGGCACCGCGGCCACCTCAGCGATGTCGTGCACCGCGTCCAGGACGTGATCGACACCCGGTACGACGAGCCGCTGCCGCTCGCCGAGCTGGCCACCCTCGCCGGCGTGAGCGAACGCACCCTGACCCGCCGCTTCACCGGCGCCACCGGCATCACCCCGCTGCGCTACCAGCAGCAGCTCCGCCTCGAGCGCGCCGAGCACCTGATCGGCCACGGCGAGACCGTCGACGCCGCAGCCCGCGCCGTCGGCTTCGAAGATCCCCGTATGCTCCGCCGCCTCCGCACCCGTTGACCCTGCCGCGTCGACGGTGGAGTTAGGCCTACCGCCGTACTGGAGTTGTCACTCCTGAGACTCGCGCCGCCTGGGACGAGGCTCGTGGTGCGGGCAGCCGACCGGCTGCCGGCCTGACGAGCCGGAGGGCGAGAAAGATGAGTCGGCGATCCGTGACGGTACGGGTGGCGCGCTGGAGTGCGACCCACCCATGGCGAGCGATCGGGCTGTGGATGCTGCTGGTCGTGGCCGCGGTCGGGACGATGAGCATGGTCCCGACGCAGAGGATGAGCGCGGCGGACGAACGGATCGGTGAGTCGGGCCGCGCCGACGCGATGATCGCCGAGGCGAACCTCGGCGACCGGCCGTCGGAGACGGTGCTGGTGACGGCAGCCGCCGGGAGGCTCGACCGGAAGGCGGCCACCACGACGGTCGCGGAGATCCGCGCGGCGATGACCAAGCTGGCGCCGGTGCAAGCGGTCGGCACGCCGGTGTGGTCGAAGGACGGCGACGCGGTGCTGGTTCCGATCGAGCTGAAGGGCACCGAGGACGACGCGGCCGACCACGTCCAGGAACTGCAGGACACCACCGCGAAGATCCAGGCCAGGCATCCGGCGCTGCGGGTCGAGGAGATCGGCGACGCCTCGATCGACAAGGGCATCTGGAAGGTGGTCGGCGACGACCTCGCCAAGGCGGAGAAGCTCAGCCTGCCGATCACCTTGGCGCTGATGATGCTGGCGTTCGGCGCGCTGATCGCGGCAGGCATCCCGGTGCTGCTGGCGATATCGGCGGTCGGGACCGCGATGGGGTTCTACGCGCCGCTGTCGTACCTGTTCCCCGACGGCGGCTCGGTGGCGAACGTGATCCTGCTGATCGGCATGGCCGTCGGCGTGGACTACTCGCTGTTCTACCTGAAGCGCGAGCGTGAGGAGCGGGCCCGCGGCCGGGGCACCGTCGACGCGGTCGAGATCGCGGCCGCCACGAGCGGGCACTCGGTCGTCGTCTCAGGCGTCGCGGTCATCGTCTCGATGGCCGGCCTGTTCGTGGCCCAGGACGTGATCTTCACCTCGATGGCGGTCGGCACGATCGCGGTCGTCGCGGTCGCGGTGATCGGCTCGCTGACCGTGCTGCCCGCGCTGCTCGCCAAGCTGGGCCGCTGGGTCGACCGCCCGCGGGTACCGCTGCTGTGGCGGGTCACCCGGCGGATCGGCCCCGGCGGGATCAGCCGGCGCATCCTCGCTCCGGTGCTGAACCACCCGAAGGCCGCGCTGGTCGGCTCGCTGATCGTCGTAGCCGGACTCGGGCTGCCGGCACTGACGATGAGGATCGACGACGCCGGGCCGCAGACGCTGCCGCGGAGCATCCCGGAGGTCCGCACCTATGACCGGCTGCAGGCCGCGTTCCCGTCCGAGGGAGCGTCGTACGACGTGGTGGTCCGCACCGCGCCGGCGGATCTTCCGGCGGCGAAGGCGGCACTGCTGAAGTTGCGGGACGAAGCCGTTGCCTCCGGCAAGCTTGTTGCGGTGCCCGGCCCGGCGCTCCGGGCGTCGGCGGACACGGCACTGCTGAACCTGGCCAGCCCGCACCCGGAGGGGAGCCAGGAGAGCAAGGCCGCGCTCGCCGACCTGCGCGACAGGCTGGTCGCGGGTCAGGCTGCGAGCGGGCAGACCTGGGCGGTCGGTGGCCGGGTGGCCGAGTCGCTGGACTACGCGCACCACCAGCGCGAGAAGCTGCCGTGGGTGATCGCGTTCGTGCTCGGCCTGACGCTGGTCACGATGGCCGTGACGTTCCGGAGCCTGGCGATCGCGGTGATCACGACGCTGCTCAACCTGGCGTCGGCGGCGACCTGCTTCGGGGTGCTGGCGCTGGTGTTCCAGCACACCTGGTTCGAGGGTGCCCTGGACTTCACCGCACCCGGGTTCGTGGTGTCGTGGGTCCCGCTGTTCTTGTTCGTGGTGCTGATCGGGCTGTCGATGGACTACCACGTGTTCGTGGTGAGCCGGATCCGCGAGGGTGTTGAACGCGGGTTGTCGCCGCGCGAGGCGGTCCGGCACGGGATCACCACGACGGCCGGCGTGGTGACCAGCGCGGCCGCGGTGATGGTGTCGGTGTTCGCGGTCTTCGGCACCCTCGGCATGATCGAGATGAAGCAGATGGGCGTCGGCCTGGCGGTCGCCGTACTCGTGGACGCGACCCTGATCCGGATCGTGCTGCTCCCGGCGATCCTGGTCCTCCTCGGCGACAAGGCCTGGTGGCCGTCCCGCCCCACCCCGATCGAACCCGCCGCGGCCCAGTCCGAAGCCGCCGAACTGGCCGTCGCCCGCTGACGAGTCGACCTCACGTCCGCCGAAGCCGAGTCCTCCCTCGGCTTCGGCGGACCGGCGGTGCGGTTGCGTCATCTGACGTGAGCTTCATCGTCGTCGGTGGCCGCTCTGCGCGGTTGAGAAACGGCTGGGCGCGCTTGTCCGCATCGACAAGACTGAGGGCATGACACGATTCGGAATCTTCGTACCGCAGGGCTGGCGGATGGACCTGGTCAAGATCGACGACCCGGTCGAGCAGTGGGAGGCGATGACGGACGTCGCGAAGGCCGCGGACGCCGGGTCCTGGGACTCGATCTGGTTGTTCGACCACTTCCACACCGTGCCGCAGCCGACGAAGAACACGGTCTTCGAGTGCTGGACCACGACCGCCGCCCTGTCCCGGGACACCAAGCGGGTGAACATCGGTCAGATGGTCGGCTGCAACGGATACCGCAACCCGGCGCTGTACGCCAAGATCGCCTCCACCGTGGACGTCGCCAGCCACGGCCGCCTGTACGCCGGGATCGGCGCCGGCTGGTACGAGCACGAGTGGAGGGCGTTCGGCTACGAGTGGCCGGAGACCAAGCCGCGGATGGCCGCGTTCCGCGAGGCGGTCGAGATCATCACCAAGATGTGGACCGAGGACGATGTCGTCTACGACGGCAAGTACTACTCCGTCGACAAGCCGATCAACGAGCCGAAGGGTGTCCGCAAGCCGCACCCGTCGCTGTGGATCGGTGGCGGCGGGCCGCAGGTCACGCTGAAGCTGGTGGCGCAGTACGCCGACGCCGCGAACGTGGGCGGCGGCAACCCGGACGTGATCCGGGAGAAGCTGCAGATCCTGCGGGGACACTGCGACAAGGTCGGCCGCGACTACGACCAGATCATCAAGTCGACGAACCTGAACATCTTGCCGATCGAGGCCGGTGACGACAAGGAGAAGGCGGCGGACCGGGCCGGTGTGCAGCGCAACTGGGGCGACACGATCATCGGCACCGAGGACGAGATCGCGCCGCGGGTCGAGGCGGCCCTGGAGGCCGGCGCGGACTACATCATCTTCTACGTGCCGGGTGTCGCGTACGACGTGGACCTCGTCGAGCGCGCGGAGGCGGTCATCAAGAAGTTCGCCTGACAAAGAAGTTGGGCGACGCCTCGGAGCCGGGGGGAGGATCCGGGGCGTCGCCCGTGGCGCGCCAGGGAGGGGTGGGGGCAGGCGCGCCAGTCTGGTGGATCAGTTCCCGAGGATGCCTCCTCCGAGGACGCCGATCGTGCCGAGCAGGGCGAGCAGGTCGCTGATCACCGCGTCGGCGGCCGCGGTGCCACCGGCGAGGTACGCGTCGACGCACTTCTGCAGCTGGTACGACGTCGGGTCGGTGATCGCGGCCGCGAGCTTCGTCTGGCAGTACTGCGTCGCCTTGGTCAGCTCCGTCACCGCGGTGGTCACCGACGACGGCGCGGTGGTGGTGGAGGTCGGCGGCGGCGTCGAGGTCGATGTCGTCGGCTGGGTCGGCTTCTGCGTCGACGTCTGAGTCGGGTCGGTCGTCGGCTTGGTGGTCTGTGACGGGTCCGACGTCGGCCGCGTGGTGGGCGGGGTCTGGTTCGGCTGCTGCGTGCGCATCGGGTCGGTCGGCGCCACCAGCGAGGTGCGCGAGGTGTCGGTGTTCCTGTCGATGCCCTGGTCGGCGTCCTCGGGCTTGCCGTTGTCGACCGCGATCCAGCTGCCGCGCGCGTAGGCCTCGGCGATCTTGATCACGAGGTCGACGTACGACTGCGAGTGGTTGTAGCGCAGCACCGCCTGGTTCAGGTCGGTCGGGTCCGCGAGGTTGGTGTGGCCGGAGCACAGGTACACACCGGCCGACATGGCCGCGTCGTCGATGTCCTGCGGGTTCCGGGTGCCGTCGCCGTCACCGTCGACCGCCATCGCGTTCCAGGTGCCCGGGATGAACTGCATCGGGCCGACGGCGCGGTCGAAGGCGGTGTCGCCGTCGTACACGCCGTTGTCCGTGTCGGTGATCCGGGCGGTGTTGCTGCCGTCCAGCCGCGGGCCGTAGATGCCGGGGGTGGCGACGCCGTCGGCGTTCAGCACGTTGCCGCCGTGCCGGCCGTGGTTCGACTCGACCCGGCCGATCGCCGCGACCAGCGTCCATGGGAGGTTGCAGCCGGGGTCGGCCTGCGCGAGCACCTGCTGGGCGCGCGAGTACGCCTTCAGCGCGGCCTGCGGGATGCCGTTGCGGGACAGGCCCGACACCACCTGGGTGGGCTTGGCGTCGCGCGGGACGCCGGGGGCGACGAAGCCCGGCACCGGCAGGTTGACCGGGTCGTTGATCGGAGCGGAGGGCACCACGACGCTGCCCGGCACGCCGGCCGCCGAGCCGTCGAGCGCGGCGTTCGCGACTGCCGGGTCGTCGGTGCTGGCCTGGATGGTGAACGCGCCCGCGAAGAGTGCCAGCGGAACGATCGGCACAGTCTGTCGCCAGCCGCCGCTGCCGTTCCCCAGCCGGCGCTTACCCTTCGCCATCGAGATTCCCTCCGTGTTCACGACGAACCCCCACGTGTGGGCACGCCCTGCTCTCGTGTCCAGATGAACGTCGTATCTCTGTCTAACGTCCGGTTGCGCCGCGGGTTACGCACCGGTGCGGACAGTGGCGTGACGGTCACCGTCGCGATTCGTGACGACAATACTGACGCGTAACTTGCATTGAGTGAAGAGTCATCGGTGTTGCAATCCGGTTGCCCGCCGCCGGCCCGCCTGAGCCGTCCGCGAGAATGGGCGCCGTGTCAGCAGACAACACAGCCCCCACAGCCCAGTCGGCGGATCTGTTCAGCCGTGCCTCCGAGGTCACGCCGGGCGGGGTGAACTCACCGGTCCGCGCGTTCCGCGCCGTCGGCGGCACGCCCAGGTTCATGTCCAGCGCCGCGGGCTGTCACCTCACGGACGCGGACGGTAACCGGTACGTGGACCTGGTGTGCTCCTGGGGCCCGATGCTGCTCGGGCACGCGCACCCCGAGGTCACCGCCGCCGTGCAGCAGGCCGTCGCGCGCGGCACGTCGTACGGGACTCCGACCGAGCCCGAGGTGCTGCTGGCCGAGGAGATCGTGGCGCGCACCCCGGTCGACCAGGTGCGGCTCGTGTCGTCCGGCACCGAGGCGACGATGTCCGCGCTGCGACTGGCCCGCGGCGTCACCGGCCGGGCGAAGATCGTGAAGTTCGCCGGCTGCTACCACGGGCACGTCGACGCGCTGCTCGCACAGGCCGGGTCGGGTGTGGTCACGCTCGGCATCCCCGGCACGCCGGGTGTCACCGAGGCGACGACGGCCGACACCATCGTGCTCGCGTACAACGACCAGGCCGCCGTGACCGCGGCGTTCGCCGAGTACGGCGACCAGATCGCGGCGGTGATCACCGAGGCGTCGCCCGGGAACATGGGTGTGGTGCCGCCGCGCGACGACTTCAACGCGTTCCTGGCCCGGACCTGCCGCGAGCACGGCGCGCTGTTCATCTCCGACGAGGTGATGACCGGGTTCCGGATCACCCGCTCGGGCTGGTACGGCGTCGACGGCGTGACGCCGGACCTGATGACGTTCGGCAAGGTGATGGGCGGCGGGTTCCCGGCGGCGGCGTTCGGCGGCCGGGCGGACCTGATGGCGCACCTGGCTCCGCAGGGCGGCGTCTACCAGGCCGGCACCCTGTCGGGTAACCCGGTCGCGACCACCGCCGGCCTGACCACGCTGCGGCTCGCGACCCCCGACGCCTACGCCCGGCTCGACAGGACCGCGGTCACCATTCAGGACCTGGTGCGCACGGCGCTGGAGAAGGAAGGTGTGCCGCATCTCATCCAGGCCGCCGGGAACCTATTCAGCGTCTTCTTCGTGGACTCCCCAGTGGACGAGGTGCGGGATTTCGCCGGGGCGAGCGCTCAGGTGCTGCCGAGGTTCGCCGCGTTCTTCCATGCGATGCTTGACGCCGGCGTCTACCTGCCGCCGAGCGCGTTCGAGGCGTGGTTCGTCAGTACGGCGATCGACGACGACGCGCTGGCGGAGATCGAGGCGGCGTTGTCCGTCGCGGCCCGCGCGGCCGCCGCCGTACAGAGCTGAGAGGAACGAGGAGTGACCGAGACCACGGTCGTGCACCTGATGCGGCACGGTGAGGTGCACAACCCGACGGGTGTGCTGTACGGCCGGCTGGCCGACTACCACCTGTCGGATCTCGGCCGGCAGATGGCCGAGCGGGTGGCCGAGCACGTCGCCGGGCGCGACGTCGTGCACCTGGTCTCGTCCCCGCTGGAGCGGGCGCAGGAGACGATGGAGCCGATCGCCAAGACGTTCGGGCTGACGCCGGAGATCGACGAGCGGGTGATCGAGGCGGCCAACCTGTTCGAGGGCAAGAAGTTCGGCGTCGGCGACGGCGCGCTCCGCAAGCCGAGCGCCTGGTGGCTGCTGCGGAACCCGTTCAAGCCGTCCTGGGGTGAGCCCTACACCGAGCTGGTACGACGCATGCGCGCCGCGATGGAGACCGCCCGGCAGAAGGCCGCGGGGCACGAGGCGCTGATCGTGTCGCACCAGCTGCCGATCTGGATCGTGCGCTCCGCGACCGAGGGCCGCCGGCTGTGGCACGACCCGCGCAAGCGCCAGTGCAGCCTGGCCAGCCTGACCTCGTTCACGTTCCACGGCGACCAGATCGTCTCGGTCGGGTACGCCGAGCCCGCCAAGGACCTGCTCCCGGCCAAGCTCACCAAGAAGTTCGCAGCCGGAGCGTGAGTCTCGTGCGGTTCGTCGTACCTCGCGCTGCCGTCGCGGTCGCGGCGCTGGCGCTGGTCGCCGGGTGCTCGTCGGCGGAGCAGGCGACGAAGGAGCGCAAGGGGCAGACCGGGTTCGTGTCCGGCGGCGGCACGCTGACCGTGTTCGCGAAGGAGGATCGGACCGCCGCGCCCGCGCTGGCCGGAGAGACCCTGGACGGCGCGCAGTGGTCGCTGAAGGACCAGGCCGGCAAGGTCGTGGTGCTGAACGTCTGGGGCTCGTGGTGCAACCCGTGCCGCAAGGAGGCGCCCGACCTGGTCGCGGCCGCCAAGGAGCTCGGCGCCGACGCGGTGTTCGTCGGGCTGAACACGCGCGACCTGGACAAGGCTCCGGCGAAGAGGTTCCAGCAGGCGTTCGGCGTGACGTACCCGAGCATCTACGACCCGACCGGCAAGCTGCTGCTCGGGTTCCGCGGCCAGGTGTCGCCGCAGGCGATCCCGAGCACCCTGGTGATCGATGCCCAGGGCAACGTCGCGGCCCGGGTGATCGGCGCGGTGACGACGAAGACGCTGGTCGACGTGGTGCACGATGTCCGTGGCTGACTGGTTCAGCTCGACCGTGCTGGACGGCTCGATGGTGCTGGCGCTGCCGGTCGCGGCGGCCGCCGGGGTGATCTCGTTCTTCTCGCCGTGCGTGGTGCCGCTGCTGCCGGGCTACCTGTCGTACGTGACCGGCCTGTCGGCCGCCGAGCTCGGGTCCGGGCGGCGGTGGCGGATGCTGGCCGGGACGCTGCTGTTCGTACTGGGCTTCACCACGGTTTTCGTGCTCACCGGCGTGACGTTCGGCGCGGCCGGGGAGGCGCTGCTCGAGCACCAGTCGCTGATCACCCGCGTCCTGGGTGGCATGACGATCGTGCTGGGCCTGGTGTTCCTGGGCTGGTTCGGGTTCCTGCAGCGGGACCTGCGGATGCACCGGGTGCCGGCGGTCGGGATCGCGGCCGCACCGCTGCTCGGCGTGCTGTTCGGGTTCGGCTGGACGCCGTGCATCGGCCCGACCCTGGGCGCCGTGCTGACGCTGGCCGCCAACGAGGGCGGCGCCGGCCGCGGCGCTGTGCTGGCCGTGGTCTACAGCCTCGGCCTCGGCTTGCCGTTCGTCCTTGCCGCGTTGGCCTTCCGGCGCATGCTCGGCGCCGTTGCCTGGGTACGACGCCACCAGCTGCTGGTGATCCGGATCGGCGGCGTCATGCTCGTGGCCGTCGGGGTGCTGCTGGTCACCGGCGTGTGGGAGGACCTGACCGCGGCGATGCGGAACTGGGTGAGCGACTTCGTGACGGTGGTGTGAGGTGGCAGTCGACCAGATCGTGGAACGCCCGCCGGCGCCGGACATCGGCGGCGCCGGCCTGCTGCGCTGGGCCTGGCGGCAGCTCACCTCGATGCGGACCGCGCTGATCCTGCTGTTCCTGCTGGCGGTCGGCGCGGTGCCCGGCTCACTGGTGCCGCAGACCGCGATCGACCCGGTCAAGGTCGCCGACTTCACCGCGGCGCACCCGGAGCTGTCGCGCTGGTACGACCGGCTCGGGCTGTTCGACGTCTACCGGTCGCCGTGGTTCTCGGCGATCTACCTGCTGCTGTTCGTGTCGCTGGTGGGCTGCGTGGTGCCGCGGCTGGCGACGTACCTGAAGGCGGTGCGCAACCGCCCGCCGCGCCCGCCACGCAACCTCGAGCGGCTGCCCGGTTACGCGCGGTTCGAGACCGATGCCGGCGGCGACGACGTGCTCGCGGACGCCCGGAAGGTCTTGCAGGCAAGGCGTTTCCGGATCGAGTCGTACGACGGGGCGCTGTCGGCCGAGCGCGGCTACCTGCGCGAGGCGGGCAACCTGGTCTTCCACTTCGCGCTGCTGGTCGTGCTTGTCGGGGTGGCGTGGGGGTCGCTGCTCGGCTACCGCGGCACCGTGCTCGTTGTCGTGGGCAACGGTTTCTCGAACTCGATCGCGCAGTACGACGACTTCACGCCCGGGCGGGTGTTCTCGCCCGACGACCTGCCGCCGTTCTCGCTGACGGTGCGCGACTTCACCGCGCGGTTCGAGACATCCGGCCCGCAGCGCGGCGCGGCCCGCGAGTTCAACGCGCCGATCACGTACCAGACCTCGCCGGACGACGTGGAGCGCTCGTACGACCTGCGGGTGAACCACCCGCTCGAGGTCGGCGGCACCATGGTGCACCTGCTCGGGCACGGGTACGCGCCGCGGATCACGGTCCACGACGCCAACGGCGACGTCGCCTTCTCCGGCCCGGCGCCGTTCCTGCCGCAGGACGGCAACTTCTCCTCGTTCGGCGTGGTCAAGGCGCCGGACGCGCGGCCCGAGTCCCTCGGCCTGGAAGGGTTCTTCCTGCCCACGGCGGTGCTGGACGACGTGCGCGGGCCGGTGTCGGTGTTCCCGGACGCGCTGAACCCGGTACTGGTGCTGACGGCGTACCACGGCAAGCCCGTCACGGAGACCGGCAAACCGCAGTCCGTCTACCAGCTCGACAAGTCGGTGCTCACCCAGTTCGGTGACGGCAAGGGCGACAAGCTCCGGTTCTCGCTGCAGCCGGGCCAGTCGTACCTGCTGCCGGACGGCAGCAAGGTCACCTTCGACTCCTACGACCGCTGGGTGAAGCTGCAGGTCAGCCACACCCCGGGCACCAGCCTGGCACTCGGCGGCATCCTGTTCGCGATCGCCGGGCTGATGGCGTCGCTGTTCATCCGGCCGCGGCGGACCTGGGTGCGGGTGCGCACCGAGGGCGGGCGTACGGTGGTCGAGGTCGCCGGGCTGGACCGGAGCGCCGATCTCGGCGCCGGGCACGGTCTGGGTGACGAGGTGCAGTCCATCGCGCAGGCCCTGCAGGCACCCGCCCGCGACGCTGAAGATCAGGAGCACGGATGACCCCGGAGTCGTTGGCGAACCTCTCCAACCTCACCATCCCGACCGCGACGGTCGTCTACGCCTGCGCGCTGGTCGCGCACGCCGTCGAGTGGGCGGGAGGCCGGTCTGCCGCCGTCCCGCGGGCCGAGGCCGTGCTGGTCGGGGTGGGCCGTCCAGCCGAGCCCCTCGCGGACACGCCGTCCGTGGTACGTCGTACCGGGTCGGGGCGGTCCGCGGCCGCGAGCCGGATCGGGGTGCTGCTGACCTGTCTCGCCTTCGCGCTGCACGCGACCGGCGTGGTGACCCGCGGCCTGGCGGCGAGCCGGGTGCCGTGGGGCAACATGTACGAGTTCTCGATCACCACCTCGCTGGCCGTCGTCGGGATCTACCTGGCACTCGTGCGGCGGTACCGCCTGCAGTGGCTGGGGATCGGCGTGGTCGCGGTGGCGGCCACGACGCTCGGGCTCGCGGTGCTGAAGCTGTACACGCCCGCCGGTCCTTTGGTGCCGGCGCTCCACTCGTACTGGATGGTCATCCACGTGTCCGCGGCCGCGATCGCGGGTGGCGCCTTCACCGTCGGCGCGCTGATGTCGGCGCTGTACCTGCTGAAGGAGCGCGCCGGTGAGTCCGGCGCGCTGAGCCGGCTGCCGGACGCCGCGTCGATCGACGCGCTGGCGTACAAGGTGCACGCGTTCGCCTTCCCGATCTGGACCTTCGGGGTGCTGGTGGCCGGGCCGATCTGGGCCGAGTACGCCTGGGGCCGGTACTGGGGCTGGGACGCGAAGGAGATCTGGGCGCTGATCACCTGGATCATCTACGCGGCCTACCTGCATGCGCGGGCGACGGCCGGCTGGCGGGGCCGCCGGGCCGCGGTGATCGCGCTGCTCGGCTGGGGCGCGTTCCTGTTCGACTTCGTCGGGGTGAACCTGTTCATCTCCGGCATGCACTCGTACGCCGGGGTCAGCTGATGCGTGACTTCGCTGTGTACACCGGGCTGCGGCTGGTGCTGTTCGCCGCCGCGTTCGGGGTGTTCTGGGTGGCGTTGCACAACCGGCTGTCGATCTTCCCGATCCTGCTGCTCGCCCTGATCGTCTCGTCGATCGCTGCGATCTTCGTGCTGCGCTCGGCCCGCGACCGCCTGGCCGGCACCATCGAGGACCGCGCCGCCCGCATCACGCGCCGGATCGAAGAGTCCCGCCGCGCCGAAGACGACGACTGACACCACCTCCGCGATCCCTCCCCGGGGATTGGTCGGCCTCTCGGCGTAATTGGTTTGCGTCCCACCCGAGGCCGACGTAGTGTCTTACCTTGAAACGAAACCGTTTCGTTTCGTCCGGGCGACGGCGCGGTTACAACGGGTTGACGAGGGACATGGTAGACACGATTCGGGTGCGGCCCCGGGTGGAGGGCGATCGTGAGGACGAGATCCTCATGGCCACCATCGGCGTGCTCGTCGAGCTCGGCTACGACCGGCTCACCATGGACGCGGTCGCGACCGCGTCGAAGGCGAGCAAGGCGACGCTGTACCGGCGCTGGTCGAGCAAGGCCGAACTCGTGGTCGAGGCGGTCTCGCAGGCGAAGGGCTGCCCGCAGCCCACGGACGTGGACACCGGTTCGCTGCGGGGTGACCTGCTCGCGATCTCGTGCGGCGACGGCGGGTTCACCGACGACATACCGATGTCAGTCGTGGCCGGCCTGCTGACCGCGCTGCACCGCGACGAGGAACTGCGGCGGGCGTTCATGGAGCGATTCCTACGGCCCCGGCTCGAGATGGTCGCGACCGTCTACCGGCGGGCGGCCACGCGCGGCGAGCTGGCCGAGGGCGCCGATCTGGACCTGCTCGCGCAGGCGCTGCCCGCGATCGCCGTGCACCGCACCCTGATCCTCGGCGAGTCGATCGACGACGCGTTCATCGAGCGCGTCATCGACAACATCATTCTTCCCGCCGCCCTCGGCGGGCAGCAGGAGGCAGGGGCCGGCCGCACTGCCGGCTCCGCCAACGAATCAGAGGGGATTCCGCATGTCTGAGAACACCACGACGGCGTCCGCTGTCGTGCAGGACGGCGTCGAGGAGGCGGGCCACGGGCACCGGCATCTCGGGATCGCGCTCGCGCTGATCTCGATGGCCCAGCTCATGGTCGTCCTCGACGCCACCATCGTGAACATCGCGCTGCCGAGCCTGAAGATCGACCTCGGGTTCAGCAACGCCGGCCTGCCGTGGGTCGTGAACGCGTACACGCTGGCGTTCGGCGGCCTGCTGCTGCTCGGTGGGCGGATGGGTGACATCTTCGGCCGCCGCAGCGTGTTCATGTTCGGCGTCGTGCTGTTCGGCGTCGCGTCGTTCATGGGCGGCATCGCGCAGACCGAGTCGCTGCTGCTGCTCAGCCGGGTGCTGCAGGGCGTCGGCGCCGCGGCCGCGTCGCCGAACGCGCTGGCACTGATCACCACGACCTTCCCGGCCGGGCCGCAGCGCAACCGCGCGATGGCCGTGTACGCCGCCATGTCCGGCGCCGGCGCGGCCGTCGGGCTGATCCTGGGCGGGGCGCTCACCGAGGCGTCCTGGCGCTGGACGTTCTTCATCAACACCCCGATCGGCATCGTGGTCGCGGTGCTGGCGGTGGCCTTCCTCGGCGAGTCCGCGCGGCAGACGGGCAAGTTCGACCTGACCGGCGCGATCACCGGCACCTTCGGCCTGACCTCGCTGGTCTACGGCCTGACGCACGCGGCCAACCCCGGCCCGGCGAGGGGGCCGGTGGGTGGCTCGCTGTGGGACCAGATCACCGGCTCGGGCGGCTGGGACAGCCCGTGGACCTGGGGCTTCATCCTCGGCGGCCTGGCGCTGATCGCGCTCTTCCTGGCGGTCGAGGCGCGGTCGCGGCACGCGCTGCTGCCGTTCCGGATCCTGGCGAACAGGACCCGGGGCGTGAGCTTCGTGGTCATGCTGGTCGTGGCCGCGGCGATGTTCGCGATGTTCTACTTCATCGGCCTCTACATCCAGTCGGTGCTGGGGTACAGCCCGCTGAAGGCCGGGTTCGCGTTCCTGCCGTTCAGCTTCGGCATCGTGATCGCGGCGCAGGCCGCCTCGGCGCTGATGTCCAGGGTCGACCCACGCTGGATCGCCGGCGCCGGCACGCTGCTGATGGCGTTCGGCATGTTTGGCTACAGCAACATCGAGCCGACCTCGACGTACCTCACCGGCATCCTGCCATGGCTGATCGTGCAGTCGCTCGGTATGGGCCTGGTGTTCGTGCCGATCACGCTGACCGCGGTCAGCGGGGTCGCGAAGGAGGACTCCGGCGTCGGCTCCGCGGTGCTGAACACGATGCAGCAGATCGGCGGCGCGGTCGGCCTGGCGACGCTGACCACGGTCTCGACGAACGCGATCACCAGCAAGTTCGAGTCCCTGCAGCCGCAGCTCGCGAACGCGGTGGCCGACGGCGCGACGCCGGACCAGCTGAAGCAGCTGCAGGCCCAGCTGACCGTGCTTGCGACCACGCACGGCTTCACCAGGGCGTTCCTGGTGGCGATGGCGATGATCCTGGGCGGGGCGGCGGTGACGCTGTTCGGTCTCGCGGTCAGGCACGAGGACGTCGCCGCCGACAACGACGGATCGGGCGTCCACGTCGGCTGACACCTCCCGAAGCGATACGCCGTTCAGGAGAAAGACGTACGGCCCGGACCTTCGCGGTCCGGGCCGTACGCGCGTCTTCGGTCAGCTCTCGTCGTTGCGCGGCTGGAACTTGGAGGCGACCCAGTCGCGGACGTTGCCGGCACCGTCGCCGAGGTCGCGGAGCACCTTCGCCAGCGGGTCCTGAGAGCGGTTGAACGCGTCGGCGTACGACTTGGCCGCGTTCTTCGCCTCCTGTGACATCGACGCGGTCTGGTCGTCCTGGCGGCGCGGGTACTCCCCGGACACGATCGCGGTGTACTCGCCGTCGTCGACCCAGCGGCGCAGCTCGTGCGCCCGGATCACGGCCAGCGGGTGCGACTGCGCCTCGAGCAGCAGCAGCTTCAGCACGCTGTCGCGCAGGTCGCCGGCCGACTCGTACTCGGTGCCCTGGGCCAGGAACGCGGTGGTGTCGAGCTGCTCGAGCTTGCCGCCGCTGGCCATCTTCATCTGCACCCGCAGCGCCACCGCCGGGTCCTGCACGGCGAGCAGGCCGGCCCGGTCACCGGACAGCTCGGCCTTCCGCGACCACTCGTGCAGGGCGGCGATGATCGCGCGCAGCCCGAGCGCGCCGATCGGCAGCCAGGCCAGCGCGCCGGTGAGTCGCATCAGCCAGAACAGCAGCGACTGGTACAGCGCGTGCCCGCTCTGCGCGTGACCCAGCTCGTGCCCGAGCACGAACCGGAGCTCCTCCTCGTCGAGACCGTCGAGCAGTGACGAGTTGATCACGACGAACGGCTTGTCCATGCCGATCGTGGTCGCGTTCCAGAGCGGGAAGTTCGTCACGAACAGCTCCGGCAGCTCGCGGACGTCGAGCGTCGTCGCGGCCTCGGTGTAGAGCCGGTGGACGCGCGGGAACTGGCGCTCGTCGACCCGGATCGCCGAGCCCAGGAACTGCAGCCGGAAGGCGCGCTCGTTGATCAGCCCGGACAGCTTGCGCAGCACGTAGTCGAACCCGCGCAGCTGCCGCAGGGCGACCAGCGCGCCGCGGTCCGCCGGGTGCTCCCAGGCCCGCGAGCTGATCTCGGTCAGTGTCACCCGCGGCCGGGTCGGACGATCGGTGCTCTCGGTCATCACTGCCCCCAGTGTTCGGTGTCGTCAGGCTGCCAACCTAGACGTGACGAGGTCCAACGCCGGTTTCCTGCCGAAATGACCTCAGAACCCAGGAAACCACCCGCGGCAAGAGCGCCGTACCCTCAGCCGCATGGGTTGTGAGGAGATCGACCACGGCAGTGCGGAGGCGCGCGCGTGGGTTTCGGAGGCGATCCGGATCGTCGACGCGGACTCGAACCGGAGCGCGGACACGCACCTGCACGTGTTCCCGATGCCGGCCGGCGTGGGGGTCGACCTGTACCTGAAGGACGAGTCGGTGCACCCGACCGGGTCGCTCAAGCACCGGCTGGCCCGGTCGCTGTTCCTCTACGCGCTGTGCAACGGCTGGATCTCGGAGGGTACGACGGTGATCGAGGCGTCGAGTGGCTCGACCGCGGTCAGCGAGGCGTACTTCGCCCGGCTGCTCGGCCTGCCGTTCGTCGCGGTGATGCCGGCCTCGACCAGCAAGGAGAAGGTCGAGCTGATCGAGTTCCACGGCGGCCGCTGCCACTTCGTCGATCGCCCGCCGGAGATCTACGCCGAGGCGCGCCGGCTCGCCGACGAGTGCGGCGGGCACTACATGGACCAGTTCACGTACGCCGAGCGGGCGACCGACTGGCGCGGGAACAACAACATCGCCGAGTCGGTGTTCGAGCAGATGTCCCAGGAGCGGTTCCCGATCCCGGCCTGGGTGGTGGTGGGCGCCGGCACAGGCGGCACCTCGGCCACCATCGGCCGGTACGTGCGGTACCTGCGCCACCCCACGCAGGTGGCGGTGGTCGACCCGGAGAACTCGGCCTTCTTCCCGTCGTACGAGCTGGGGCAGCCGGACTACACGACCGGGATGCCGTCGCGGATCGAGGGCATCGGCCGGCCGCGGGTCGAGCCCAGCTTCGTGCCGACGGTGGTGGACCGGATGATCTCGATCCCGGACGCGGCCTCGATCGCGGCGATGCGGTTCTGCTCGCGGGTCACCGGCCGGTCCGTCGGCGGCTCCACCGGGACCAACCTGTGGGGCTCGCTGCGACTGGCCGCGGAACTGCGCGAGCAGAACCGCGAGGGCAGCATCGTGACGCTCCTCTGCGACGGTGGCGAGCGGTACCGGCAGACCTACTACGACGACGGGTGGGTGGCCGCGAAGGGGCTCGACCTGGCGCCGTACCTGGACACGCTGGAGCGGTTCGCCGCCACCGGCGAATGGCGGGAGCCGGCATAGCAGTGCCGGTCCAGACGGGCCGGTCCAGACGGGCCGGTCCAGACGGGCCGGTGGCCGCGAACGACGAGCGTTCGCGGCCACCGGTTCCGGCGAGCCGAAGGTCAGCCGCGCCAGATGATGCGCTGGTAGTTGCCGTAGGTCACGCCCCAGATGCCGTCCTTGACGATGACGGTGTCGACACCGAGCTTGCGGATCGGGATCGTGAAGGTGCCCTTCGCGTCGCCCTTGCAGGCGTTCGGCACGTACGCCGAGTTGTAGTACACCCACTTGCGGCCGTCGACGTCCCAGGCGCGGATCAGCACCGCGGCGTGCTTGGTGTCGCACACCTGGTCGTAGCCGTACGCGGTGATGTACAGCACGCCCTGGGCGGTGTCGTACCGGCTGACCGTCTTCACGTACGAGCCCGGCACGTTGCCGTAGTAGCTGGTGTCGGCGTAGTAGTAGCCGTTCTTCCAGTAGGCGTAGGCGTCGGCCTGCGGGGCCGTCGCGATACCGATCCCGGCGGTGGCCGCGACGCCCGCCAGGGTGGCGATGATCTTGCGCATCAAGCTGTCTCCCAGGAGTTGAGGTAGCCGGGCTGGGGCCCAGTCCGGCCGACTTAGGACGTCGGCGACCGGGCCTCCGGATCCCTGTCGGGGGAGACTTTATGGCACCGACGGGTTCAGCGGCCGAGGATCAGACCGGCGGTGAGACCCACGGCATACAGCAGCTCGGCGAGGCCCGTGTCGCGCAGCACCGGTATCAGCGCCGGACCGACCGCGTCGCCCACCACCACCCGGACCGCGCGTACGGCGATCGGCAGCGCGATCAGCGCGAGCAGGGCCCACACCGTGGCGAGCCCGCAGAGCGCGCCGAGGATGAACGCGAGCGCCACCAGCCCGGCGTACATCCGCCGCGACCGCTCGGCCCCGAGCACGACGGCCAGCGTGCGCTTGCCGCTGGCGGTGTCGGTCGGGATGTCGCGCAGGTTGTTCACCACCAGCAGCGCGCAGGCCAGCGCGCCGATCCCGACCGCGCCGGCGATCGCGGTCCAGTGCACCCGCCCGGCCTGCACGTACGTGGTGCCGAGCACGGCGACCAGGCCGAAGAACACGAACACGCTGACCTCGCCGAGCGCGCGGTACCCGTACGGCGTCTTGCCGCCGGTGTAGAACCAGGCCGCGAGGATCGCCACCGCGCCGACCGCGATCAGCCACAATGCGCTGGTGGCGGCGAGCACCAGCCCGAGCACCGCGCCGAGGCCGAAGCAGGCGAACGCGGCGGTCTTGACCTTCTTGGGCGCGGCCAGCTTGGACCCGACCAGCCGCAGCGGCCCGACCCGCTCCTCGTCGGTGCCGCGAACGCCGTCGGAGTAGTCGTTGGCGTAGTTCACGCCGATCTGCAGCGCGAGCGCGACGCCGAGCGCGAGCAGCGCCTTCCACCACACGAAGCCGCCGTCATACGCCGCCGCGCCGGTGCCGACCAGTACCGGCGCGATCGCCGCCGGCAGGGTGCGCGGACGGGCGCCTTCGATCCACTGCCCAGGGGTAGCCACGCCCGCCGATTCTGCCAGGCGCCGTCAGCGAGCCGCGGGCGCGTCCTGAGGAGTCGCGTCCCAGTGCTCGGCCAGCCGCGCGTGCGCGTCCATTGTCGACGACACCACCGCTGACCGTCGACTGTGTCGTACGCTCGGCTGGCGATGAGCGTTCTGCGTGCGGTGCCGGGTACGGCGCAGGCCGTGCTGGCCGCGCTGGGCGAGGCGCTGTCCGGGCGTGGCAAGGCGTTCGTGCCGCTGCCCGGCGAGGAGTCGCTGGCCCGGCGGGTCATGGCGGCGGCGCGGCCGGACCTGCCGCTGGAGACGGCCTGCGCGGTGGTGCTGCCGACGTCGGGGTCGACGGGTGAGCCGAAGGCGGTGCTGCTGAGCGCCGGCGCGCTGCGGGCGTCCGCGGCGGCGACGCACGAGCGGCTCGGCGGGCCGGGTCAGTGGCTGCTGGCGATGCCGCCGTACCTCGTCGCGGGTCTGCAGGTGCTCACCCGGTCGGTGCTGGCGGGCACGACTCCGGTTGTTGCTCGCGGCAACTTCGCTGCGGCGGCGGCGGAGCTGACCGGCGAGCGGCGTTACGCGGCCATCGTTCCGACCCAGCTCGGCCGGTTGCTGGAGACGGCGCCCGGCGCGTTGCGGTCGTTCGACGCGGTGCTGGTCGGCGGGGCGGCGACACCACCCGCGCTGCTGGCGCGGGTCCGTGACGCCGGGGTGCGGGTGGTGACGACGTACGGGATGACCGAGACCGGTGGCGGCTGCGTGTACGACGGAGTGCCGCTGGACGGGGTGACGGCCGAGGTGGTGGACGGGCGGGTGGTGCTCGGCGGGCCGACGCTGTTCTCCGGGTACCGGCTGCGCCCGGACCTGACCGCGGAGGCGCTGGTGGACGGGCGGTTCCTGACCCAGGACACCGGGCGGATCGTCGACGGCCGGCTGGAGGTGCTCGGCCGGCTCGACGACGTCGTCGTCTCCGGTGGGGTGAACGTCGCGCTGCCGGCGGTGCAGCGCCGGGTGCTGGAACACCCCAGGGTGTCCGACGCGGTCGTGCTCGGGGTTCCGGACGAGGAGTGGGGAAGTCGCGTCGTGGCGTATCTCGTCGGTCCGGTGCCGCTGGACGAGCTGCGGGACTTCGTGGCGGAGGCGCTGCCGCGCACGTGGGCGCCGCGCCAGGTCGTCGTACTGGAGGAGTTGCCGATGCTTGCCTCGGGCAAGATCGACCGGCAGGCGCTGCTGTCGTGATCGTCTACTCGTTGCACCTGCGCAACAAGTTCCGCGGCATCACGGTGCGCGAGGGGATGCTGTTCGAGGGGCCGGCGGGGTGGGCCGAGTGGTGCCCGTTCGCCGACTACGACGACCGGACCTGCGTGGCGTGGTTGCGAGCGGCCCGGGAGGCGGCGTACGAGGGCTGGCCCGCGCCGGTCCGGACGAGTGTGCCGGTGAACTGCACGGTGCCGGCGGTCGGGCCGGAACGTGCCGAGCAGATCGTCACCGCGTCCGGCTGCGCGACCGCGAAGGTGAAGGTCGCCGAGCCCGGCCAGACGCTGGCCGACGACCTCGACCGGGTGGCGGCGGTGCGGTCCGCGCTCGGGCAGACAGGGCGGATCCGGGTGGACGCCAACGGCGGCTGGGACGTGGACCAGGCGGTGCGGGCGCTGCGCGAGCTCGGGCGGTTCGACCTCGAGTACGCCGAGCAACCGTGCGCGACCGTGGAGGACCTGGCCCTGGTACGACGCCGGGCGGCGGTGCCGGTGGCGGCCGACGAGTCGATCCGCCGCGCCGAGGACCCGTACCGGGTGCGCGAGCTGGACGCGGCCGACGTGGCGGTGCTGAAGGTGCAGCCGCTCGGCGGGGTGCGGGCCTGCCTGGAGATCGCCGAGCGGATCGGGCTGCCGGTGGTGGTGTCGTCGGCGCTGGAGACGTCGGTCGGGATGGCCGCCGGGGTGGCGCTGGCGGCGGCGCTGCCCGAGCTCCCGTACGCGTGCGGGCTGGCGACGGTGTCGATGTTCGAGCACGACGTGGCGGCGGCGCCGCTGCTTCCGGTCGCGGGCCGGCTGCCCGTCGTACGGGTCGATCCTGATGAGGCGTTGCTGAAGGCCGCGGCGGCGGACGAGCGTACGACGGAGGCGTGGACGGCGCGGCTGGAACGCGTGCGGAGACTGCTGTAGGACGCAACGAATCGGCTCGCCGGCGCGTGCTTCGGGTGAGGACGGATCCCGAGGAGGCGCGATGCGTGGACGATGGATCGTGCCGCTGGTGCTGCCGCTCGCGCTGGTGGCCGCATGCGGTGGGACGACGCCGGTGGCCGCGGGTCCGGGCGGTCTTCTGGTCGCGGAGGGTGTGAGCCGCAAGGTGCCGTCGGCGGCGGAGCCGGTCGGTCCGGCGGTGACCGGGATGACGGCCTTCGGGTACGACCTGCTCCGTGCGATGGGCGAGGACGCCGCGGGCAACGTGGTCGTGTCGCCGCTGTCGATCGCGTACGCGTTCGGAATGGCGGAGGCCGGTGCGCGGGGCGAGACGCGCAGGCAGATCGACGAGACGTTCGGGTTCGGCGAGGACGGACCACATGAGGCGTTCAACGCGCTGACCCGCCAGATCGGGGCCACGGACACGGCACCGCCGGTGGTGCCGAAGTCCACGCCACCCATGGATCAGCCGCAGGAACCGCATCCGCCGATTCTGGCCATCGCCAACGGGCTGTTCGTGCAGCAGGATTTCCCGGTCGAGCAGGACTTCCTGCGGATCCTTGCCGAGCAGTACGGCGCGGGTGCCCGCACGGTCGACTTCTACGACGACCCGGATGCCGCCGCGAAGGTGATCAACGACTGGGTCAGACAGCAGACCGCGAACAGGATCGACAAGCTGTTCGACCAGCTGGAGACGGACACCAAGCTGGTGCTCGCGAACGCCGTGTACCTGAAGGCCGACTGGGCGCGCGGCTTCCAGCGGTCGCAGACCGTAGAGCAGCCGTTCCACCTCGCCGGCGGCCGGAACGTCATGGCACCACTGATGCGCCAGAACGATGACCTCCTCTACGCGAAGGGCGATGGCTGGCAGGCGGTCGAGTTGCCGTACGCCGACAGAAAGCTCGCCATGTGGGTGCTCGTGCCGACCGGTACCGGCGATCCGCTCGACCTGCTGTCGCCGGCGACGATGGACACCGTCGGCAAGTCGCTCGCGCCGGCCACGGTCGACCTCTCGCTGCCGCGCTGGGACTTCGGGAAGAAGGTCGATCTCATCCCGCCGCTGCAGGAGCTCGGTATGACGGTGCCGTTCACCGACAGGGCGGACTTTCACGGCATGACCGACGCAGATCTGCTCATCGGTCAGGCGATCCACCGTGCGAACATCACGGTGGACGAGGACGGCACGGAGGCCGCCGCGGTCACCGGCATCGCGATGGTGCCGACTTCCGCCGGTCCCGTCCTGCCACACGCCACGATCCGGGCCGACCACCCGTTCGCCTTCGCGATCGTGCACAAGCCGACCCACACACCGCTGTTCATCGGCCAGGTCGCGGATCCCACCCAGGGCTAGCGACGCTGTTCGGCTACCGTCGAGGGCGAGACGTCCAGCGGGAGAAGCGAGCCGGCACGATGAACCCTTCGACAGCGTTCGCCACGGTCGTGGTCGACGAGCTGATCCGCTGCGGTGTCCGCGAGGCGGTGCTGGCGCCCGGGTCGCGGAGCGCGCCGCTGGCGCTGGCGCTGGCCGAGGCCGACCGCGCGGGGCGGCTGCGGCTGCACGTCCGGGTCGACGAGCGGACGGCGGGGTTCCTGGCGATCGGGCTGATCCGGGGATCCAGCCTGCCGGTGCCCGTGGTGACCACGTCCGGCACCGCGGTCGCGAACCTGTATCCGGCGGTGCTGGAGGCCTCGCACAGCGGGCTGCCGCTGGTGGTGCTGAGCGCGGACCGGCCGCCGGAGCTGCGCGGCTCGGGGGCGAACCAGACCACCGACCAGATCAAGGTCTTCGGCTCGTCGGTCCGGGCGTTCCACGAGGTCGGGGTGCCGTCGAAGCAGGCCGGGCAGGTCGCGTACTGGCGGTCGCTGGTGGCGCGATCGGTCGCGCTCGCGCGCGGCGAGCGTACGGCGGACCCGGGCCCGGTGCACCTGAACTGCGCGCTGACCGAGCCGCTGGTTCCCGACGGCACCGACGACTGGCCGGAGCCGTTGGACGGTCGGGGTGGGGGATGGACGACCGTCCACGCCGCGGCGACGTCGGTGTCGGCGGTGGCACCCGGACCGCGCACGGTGGTGGTCGCGGGCGACGGCGCCTCGCAGGCCGCGCGGCTGGTCGCGGAGGCCGGCCGCTGGCCGTTGTTCGCCGAGCCGTCCAGCCGGTCCCGGCTCGGTGAGTCCGTGATCTCGTCGTACCGGTTGTTGCTCTCGGCAAGCGAGTTGGCGGACGACATCGAGCGGGTGCTGGTGTTCGGCCACCCGACGCTGTCCCGGCCGGTGTCGAAGCTGCTGGCGCGGGACGACGTCGAGATCGTGGTGGTGTCGCCGACGGCCCGCTGGCCGGACGCCGGCCGGCGCGCGGGATCGGTCGTCGCCGGGCTCGAGGTGACGGGTGCGGACCGCACGGACTGGCTCGAGCGCTGGCGGGCCGCGGACGACTTGGCGCGGCCGGCGATCGCGAAGGTGCTCGGCGAGGGCGCGCTGACCGGGCCGGCCGTGGCGGCCGTGCTGGCCGAGGCGATCGGCGCCGACGACATGCTGGTGGTCGGCTCGTCGAACGCGATCCGGGACCTGGACCTGGCCCCGGTCGTGCCGATCCGCACGGTGGCGAACCGCGGCCTGGCCGGCATCGACGGCACCGTCTCCACGGCGGTCGGCGCCGCGCTCGCGAACGCCGGCCCGACGTACGCGCTGCTCGGCGACCTCGCCTTCCTGCACGACGCGAACGGGCTGCTGCTCGGACCGGCCGAGCCGCGTCCGGACCTGCGGATCGTGGTGCTCAACGACGACGGCGGCGGCATCTTCTCGCTGCTGGAGCAGGGCTCAGCCGAGCACGCCGCGGCCTTCGAGCGGGTCTTCGGCACACCGCACGGCGCGGATCTCGAATCGTTGTGCAAGGCAACGGGTACGCCGCACCTGCTGGCCCGCACAGCGGACGAGCTGTCCTCGGCGGTTCGCCGTACGGTCGCCGGGATCGACGTCGTCGAGGTGCGGGTCGACCGTTCCGGGCACCGCGACCTGCACGCCCGCCTCGCGTTTGCCGTCGCGGCCGCGCTGGCCTGAGCGTCAGCGCATCAGGGCGCGGCTCCGGGCGGCGGCGAACGAGTCGACCTCGTTGCCGTGTCCGAGGTAGTTCCACGGGTGCCGCGTCACGACCGGTCCGAGCATCTCGAACACCGCCGCCGCGGCCCTCCGGTCGCCGCTCAGGTCGAAGGCGAGCGCGAACGTGTTCGCCGGCTCCTGCCAGCCCGGCCCGAGATCCGCGGCCGGATGGAACACGGACTGCTCGGCCGCGTCCGCCAGCGCGGTGCGGACCCGCGTGGTCTGCATGTACTCCGACCGGATCGGCCCCTCCAGGTCGAGTGTGACATCGATGTGCCCGAGCGGCACGAGGTACGGCAGCAGGCTGCCGGGCGGGCTGTCCTTCGCCGCCTCGGTGACGAACGCGTTCATCTGCTGATGGCTGCCCTGCCACCGCTGGCACAGCGTGAACATCATCTCCGCGTGCGCCTTCAGGCTGGTCGGATGACGTCGCACCGCCTCGGTGAACCGGTGCCGCACGTGGTCGACGTGCATCCGCAGCCCGCGCGCGATGCTCACCATGAACGCCCACGCCGCGACCTCGTCCGGGTTGCGGCCGACCACGTCCTGCAAGCACGCGTCGGCGAATCGCAGCCGGTCGGCGAACAACTGGTAGTGCTGCTCCCGGCTGTTCGTGATGAACCGCTCGCTGAGCAGGTCCCACGCGCCGCGAACGGCGTGGCAGCCACGCACCAACTGGTGCAGGTACGACTGTGGCTCGGCCGCCGCCCACTCACCGATCGACTCCTGCACCCCGGGCACCGTCCCGCACACATCGAGGTAGAACGCCCGGTCGTCCGGATGCTCAGCGTTGGTCAGCACCTCCCGCACCATCGGCCAGTTCCGGCTCGCCAGCGCCGCCCGCAGCGTCACCGCCGCCTCGTCGCCCATCGCCGGATCGATACCCAGCGCACCCCTGCGCATCCCCATCAACTCCCCGTCGTCGATTCCATCCAGCGCCCACGTCGTGACCGAGTGTGGTCAATCGGCAGGGCGCCCGTCCAGCCGGGTTCGTGTGGGCTGTGGACAAACGTGATGCGAGGGGAGATCCGGTTCGCTTGGATGATGTACCGCTGCGGCTGGGTCACCAAGCCGGCCAGGAGCGCGTCCTCGCCATCCGGATGACGCGATCTGGCTTCGAGCAAGCGCTCAGCGAAGCATGCCTGAGCCACTTCGACCCGGACCTGTACGAGAGCCACGACGAATGGCTCGCCCGCAAGGAAGCCGGCCCGGTCCGGGTGCAGTGGGATCCCGAACGCTCGATTCACCTTGAGCCGCTGCCCTGGCGCTCACTCCAGATCGGCCTTTCGGGCAGCGCCGTGTACCGCTACGTCTCCGAGTGGATCACCGCCATCGACGATGTCACCGCAGACGTGCGTAACATCCGGCGGTTGATCGATGACCACCACTTAGACGACGCGAACGACGCACTTCCCGCGGAATCGGCGTATCCGATGCCGAGGCGAGTGGCCGACATCATAGGTATGTAGTCGTCTCCATGCGTCGACGTTGGCTCCCAGTCACACAAGAGTGACGTCGACACCGAACTCTTGGAGGACCGACACGATTGCATCGAACTCCGGCTTGAACGCTCGCCGAGATCGTTCAGCATCGGTCCAGACCAACTCGAGAACGGAGTTGTCGGCGCTCGCATTTCCGAGACAGTCAGCAAGTGCATCGAGGTTGGATCCGAAGTACCCTCCAGGACCGTTGATTGCCTCGCCGATCGCACAATAGAAGCTGGCTTCGTCGATGACCGCGCTGCCGTCGAGCGTGTAACGAACTTCGTTGCTGTACCGGTTCGGTCGGTGTCCCGACCGGAACCACGCGTTCTGTGCGACGTGGAGCCAACTGACGTGACGGTCGGGCAGGTAGTCCTTCCATTCTCCGGTCGCGGTTGGCCGTCCCGATGCCCATCGACGCCACACCTCTCCGGCGTGCGGGTACTCAACACGGTAGCCGCCGAACGAGAGCCTCAGGTCGACGGCACCCAGCTGATCAGAGGGCTGAGTGGCGAGCAGATCCACGTCGCCAACGTAGTACGAGCCGATCACTCCGCCATGGACGTCGATCACCTCGAGTTCGATGTCGTGGAACGTTTGTGGTCGAGTCTCGGACTCGAGTGATGCGCCGGTCATCTCGACGATCGGCGCTCCGTCAAGCAGGAGCGCGCTGAAGAATCCGCGCATGTCCAAGGCCGTCAGGATGACGTTCTGCGCCTCATCTTCGGTCAGGCGGTAGAGCGGCGTCGCCATGTCAGGAGCGACCTCTGAGGGTCGATGATCAACCATCGAGTTACCTCCAACCGCTGTCTGGAAAGTGCGGAGCAGAGAAGGGGTGGATCGTTTGATAGTGATCCGTAGTCCAGCCCATGACCTTCCTACCGTCCGGCAAGGTCTTCACCAGGATCCTCGTGGCACCTTCATTCTTCGCGCCGGGCACTTGATACTCCTCCGCTCCGCGCCAGAATCTCTCGTGCGGTGCTCTGCCTTGGAAGATCTTCGGGAGTCCGCCCGATTCCGTCTGAGCAACCCCGCGACCGGCTCGAATCTCCTCGTACGCGGTGACGATCGACTTCGACAGCCCTCTGGGTAGCGGGTCCGACAGACATGCGGTCGGGCCGCCGCTGTTGTGCACAAGTAGCGGCGCGGATCCGGCGAGGACGTAGTAGGTGTGTACGCCATTGACGCCGAGGCTGTAGACCCTCGCCGTGTGCGGGCGTGTTGCGCGAAGGTCGCGAACGGTGACCGGCCGACCGTCGGCGGCAGACAGGCTGTCGCCAGCGTCGAGTCGATCCGCTCGCTGGAACTCATTGTCGGTCGCGTTCCAGAACGGATGGTCCTCGGTCGTGTTGATCGTGCCTGCGTCAGTGTCGAGTTCGACAGTCGTGTCACCGTGGACCCAGACGTGGGCGACTGTGTGACTGCTGCGCTCGCCAGTGCTCGGCTGCAGCGCACCGTCCGGCCGGTGGGATCGGTCTGCTTGACCAGCCAGCCGCGCCGGTACTCGTTGAGCCACTTCCCGCCGACCGGATCCGTCATCGTCGACGTGCCGCTGAGCGGGCCGCCGTCACCGGGTTCCCAGGACCAGCGGGTGGTGTGGCCGTTCCCGTCGGTCTGCGCGACCACCCGCCCGCTGCCGTCGTACGACGTCGTGACCTCGGGGCGCGGGCGGTCGCCGGTGCTCTGTGACGCCAGCCGCCCGGCGGCGTCGTAGCTGTAACGGGTGACGAGCCCGCCCGGCGACGTGACGGCTGTCAGCAGGCCCGACTCGTGCTCGTAGCGCACCACCCGCGGTTCGACCCCGGGCGCGACCGCCGTGATCGACGCGAGCAACCCGGACCCGTCGTACGCGTATCGCAGCGCGCCGGCCGTTGTGGACGGCAACGATCCGGCCACCGGCGCGATCGATCGTGACGCCCTGGCCGTTGCGCTCGCGGATCGCGGTCAGGCCGCCGTCGGCGCCGAACCACATCCGCGCCTGCTCGTACGTCGTCATCACGAAGCCGCCGCCCGACCGGCTCAGGCCGTAGTGCGCGACACCCCGCTCGATCGCGTATGCGAATCCCCGAGGTCGGCGGCGTTGTCACGACAGAGTGTGGTCAGTCCGGTACGGCGAGTCCAGCCAGGCTTGTGGATCGGGGCGGGGCTGCGTCCGGAGGGGACGGCGTGCCGCCCTGCGGTTCCTGCCGCTGGGTCAGCTCGGGCTGCAGGGTGCGGACCTTACCGAGCAGCACGCCGAGCACGATCAGGACCAAGGATGTGGTTACCACGATCGGGACCAGGGCGCCGCGTAGCGAGGAGTTGAGTGGTGCGGCGATGGTGAGGATCACGCTGACGCCGACCAGGAGTGTGACGACGCGGCGGCCGGGGCGGGCGACGGCGAGGAACGGCAGGCACCACAGGAAGTACCAGTCGTGCGCGGTCGGGCCGAGCAGCACCAGCACCAGCAGGCCGATCCCGACGGCGCGAACGGCGTGGTGCACCGACGAGCGCAGGGCGACGGTCGCGAGCACCGCGAGCGTGACGAGCATGCCGATCAGCCGGAACACGCCGAACGCGCGCTGCGCGGCGTCGTCGAGGCCGAGCCACTCGAGCACGCCGGAGGTGCCGAGGCCGACCAGGTTCGCGATCGAGAACGGCGACTTGACCATGCCGGGCACGCCGAGCGCGCTGAGCCAGCCGGATCCGACGCCGGTCAGCTCGCCGATCGTGACCAGTGAGACCACCGCGACCACGCCGGCGATCGCGAGGCTCGCGACCCGGGTCCGTATCCGCGACGCCAGCGGGCTCATCACCGCCGCGATCGCGATCACCACCAGCCCGCCCGGCAGCTTGACCGCGGCCGCGGCCCCGGCCAGCACGGCCGCGGTACCCCAGCGGCCGGCCTTGGCATGCGTGACCGCGTAGCAGGCCAGGCCGATCATCAGGATGTCGTTGTGCGCGGCGCCGATCCCGTGCGCGATCATCAGCGGGTTCGCGACCACCAGCCACGCGGTCACCGTCGGGTGCACCCGGCACGCCTCCGCCAGCTTCGGCACGGAGATCGCGATCAACCACAGCCCGAGGACGGCGAGCAGCCGGTGCGCCAGCATCAGCACGTACGGATCGAGGGTCAGCCGCGCGAGCAGCCCGCCGTACGCGAGCGGGATCGGTCCGTACGGCGCCGGGGTCCACATCCACATCGGGTCGACCGCCTCGACGATCGGGCCGGACAGCACGCCCGGCCCGGTCGAGTACGGGTCGAACCCCCGCGCCACCATCGCGCCCTGCGCGGCGTAGCTCCACGCGTCCCGGCTGAACAGCGGCGGCACGAGCAGCAGCGGCGCCGCCCACAGTGCGGCCAGCCGGTTCACCCGGTGCCGCCACGCGATCGGGTCCACCAGCACCGACCGCCCGACCGACAACCAGGCCCGCACCAGCAACCCGAGACCGGCGACCACGACGGCCAGCCCGACCATCCGGCCCGGCATCGAGGTGCGCATCCACCCGGTCAGCGGTACGTCGACCACCCAGGACGACGCCGGTACGACGGACGTGACCAGGCTTCCGACCGCCACCAGCGCGGTCCCGGCTACCCCAACCCCACCGACCCGACGCACGCCGCGCACCATAACCGGCCACACCAAACACCCGGTAACCAGATGTCGCCGAGTCGTGGATCCCTGCCGCGCCATGCCGGACCGGCCGGACGGAAATCCACGATTCGACGGCAACCACAGTGAGCGGAACCGTCAGAGCCGGCGGCAGCGAAGGGCGGCACGCCGTCCCTTACGATCGCGGCTCGCCCCGAATCACATCAGGCCGACTCCTTGCGGAAGGTGCGGGCGCCGGCCCAGAGGCCGAGGATGGTGAGGAGGACGACCCAGAAGAGGCCCCAGAGGGAGGCGCTGCTGTCGACCTCGCCGCGGAAGAGGGCGCGGACGCCTTCGACGATGTGCTTCAGCGGGCTGACGTCGGACAGCCGCTGCAGCCACTTCGGGCCGAGCGACATCGGCAGCAGGATCCCGGACAGCAGCAGCAACGGCATCGCCAGGCCGTTCAGCAGCGGAGCCAGCGCGTCCTCGCTCTTGGTGATCAGCGCCACGGCGTACGACAAGGAGGCGAAGGTGGCGCCGAGCAGCGCGACGATCACCAGCGCCAGCAGCACACCGCCGACGGGAGCCCGCAGGCCCATCGGGTACGACAGCCCGATCAGCGCCAGCGACTGGAACAGCAGCACCAGCACGTCGCGCAGCACCCGGCCGGCGAGCAGCGCGACCCGGCTGGCCGGCGTCACCCGGTCGGCCTCGATCACGCCGGCGCGCCACTCCGCGATCAGCGCGAAGCCGACGAACATGGCGCCGAACATGCCGAGCTGCACGATCAGGCCGGGGATGAACACCTGGTAGGCGTTCACGTTGTGCCCCTGCGCGATCGACGCGGTGATCGGCTTCAGCAGGGGGCCGAACAGGAACAGGTACAGCAGCGGCTGGCTCAGCATCAGCAGCACCCAGGTCGGGTTGCGCAGCGAGAGCCGCAGCTGCCGGCCGAACACTATCCAGGTGTCGCGAAGCACGCTCATGCGCTCTTCTCCTCAGAGGTCGCCGGGCTGTCGTCGCGCAGCGACCGGCCGGTCATGGTCAGGAACACGTCGTCCAGCGTCGGCCGGTGCACCTCGACCCCGGCCAGCTCGACCCCTTCGCCGTCGATGGAACGCAGCAGTCCGGGCAGCACCGAACCACCTTCAGGCACCCGGAACGTCACCACGTCAGCGTCGATCTGCGAGTCGGTTGCCCCAGGCAACGAGGCGGCGATCTTGCGCACCACGTCGGCGCGCGCGGCGTCGGTCAGTGTCAGCCGGACCGCGTCACCGGACACCTGCTGCTTGAGGGCTTCCGGCGTGCCGGAGGCGACGATCTTGCCGTGGTCGATCACCAGGATCCGGTCGCACAGCGCGTCCGCCTCGTCCAGGTAGTGCGTGGTGAGGAATATGGTGCTGCCGTGGCGCCGCAACTGTCTGATGTGCTCCCAGAGGTTGGCCCGGGCCTGCGGGTCCAGGCCCGTGGTCGGCTCGTCCATGAAGATCAGCCTGGGGTCGTGGATCAGCCCCATCACGATGTCCAGCCGGCGCCGCTGGCCGCCGGACATGCTCTTGCACTGCCGCTGCCACATGCCGGGCAGGTCCAGGTCCTCGAACAACTGCTGGCCGCGCGAGACCGCCGTCGCCTTCGGTACGCCGTACAGGCGGGCGTGGGTGACGACCTCGTCGCTGGCGATCGCCTCGGGCAGGGTGGAGCCGCTCTGCGGCACGTACCCGATCCGGCGGCGGACGCCGACCGGGTCCTTCGCCAGGTCGCAGCCGGCCACGGTCGCGGTGCCGCTGGTCGGTTTGATCAGGGTCGCGAGCATACGCATGGTGGTGGTCTTGCCGGCCCCGTTCGGGCCGAGGAAGCCGACGATCTCGCCGTCGGCCACGTCCAGATCGACGCCTTGCACGGCGTTCACGATCGTGGTCGACCGTCCGCGCTTCGTCTTGAAGGTGCGGACGAGTCCGCGAGCTTCGATCATCATGCCCGCCAGTGTGACGCAATCAACATTGATTAGTCAAAGTTGAATACGGACTCAGTCCCGGCGATACCAGTGCGTCACCATGTCCTGCGGAGGCTTCCAGTCCGGCGGCTCGCCCGCAAACGAATATTCGCCGCGCCGCACCCGCTCGAGGAACCCGCGGGTCCACTCGAGCTCGCCGAGGTTGCGGGCCTGGGTGATCCGCATCATCTCGACCACGTGGTTCGGGGTGCCCGGGTCCTCGATGATGCGCCGCTCCGTGAACGGGCCCTGTTTCACGAACCCCTCGAGCTGGCTGATCCGCGCCTCCAGCCCGGCGACCACCTCGTCGCGGCGCAGGTCGGGCAGGAAGTTCAAGGCCACCTGAAGCTGGTCCGGGTGGAACGGCTGCACCTGCCACAACGCGGTGCGCAGCAGCGTGAAGTACTCGGTTTCGCCGTCGGTGGTCAGCCGGTACGTCGTCCGGGCCGGCCGGCGTCCGCCGTCCTCCTCGGACTCTGCGAGATACCCGTGCTTCGCGAGCGTCCGCAGGCCGGTGTAGATCGACCCCGGGTTGATGTTTCCCCACTCCTGGACGTTCCAGGTGAGCAGCTCACGGCGCAACTGGTAGCCGTGTGCGGGCTGGAAGATCCGCACCACGCCGAGCAGCAGCAACCGCGTCGTCGACATGCCGAAATTGTAGGGAGGAATCCGATCCGGGTTTCGTTGACAGCGCTCAGTGGTCGCAGGAGCATCGGAAGATCAGTGGCCCGCCGGGTGGGACTCGCGGGTCCGATCCGCGAGGGGGCGGGATGAGCGCGATCTTCGGTGAGACCCTGACGTTCACGCAGGACGACGGCGACGACGTCCGGCTGGTGGTGTTCGGCGACGACTTCTACTCCCGCTACGAGACACCCGACGGATTCACCGTCGTGTACGACGACACGCTGGGCGGATACTGCTACGCGGACGTGAGGTCCGGCCGGTTCTCCTCGACGGGTCGCCGGCTGTACGACCCGCCGCCGGAGGGACTGGACCGGCACCTGCACGAGGAGCTGGAGACCCGCAACGCCGCGGTGCTCGACAAGACGTCCGCGCTGATCCCGGAGGAGACGACGCCGCAGGACCGGGAGCGGATGCTGACCTTCGGGTCCAGCGGCGGGCTGCTGCCGGGCCGCCGGCTGGACTCCGGCGCGGTCCGCGGGCTGACCATCCTGGTCACCTTCCCGGACACCGGTACGACGGTGACCCCGGCGGATGTGGACGCGCTGCTGAACCGGCCGTCGTACCGGGAGAACGGCAACGCCTGCTCGGTGAACGAGTACTTCAAGATCATGTCGACCGACCGGCTGGACTACACCAACGAGGTGGTCGGGCCGTTCCAGCTCAGCCGGCCGCGGCTGTTCTACGCGAACGTCGAGGGCGAGCTCGTGCCGGAGGCGCTGGAACTTGCCGAGAGCAACGGTGTCGACTTCGGCCGATACGACTCGCTGGGCCAGGGGATCGTCGACTCGGTCTGCATCATGTACGCGGGCCAGACCGAGTACCGCGGCGACCTGTGGCCGCACAACTGGGTGCACAGGGCAACGTTCGACGGTGTCAGCACCGAGCTCTACATCGTCACCAGCATGGGCCGGAAGGCGGCCGACCTGAGCATCGGCACGTTCTGCCACGAGAGCGGGCACCTGCTGTGCCGCTGGCCGGACCTGTACGACTACGGCGTGATCGAGCGTGAGGGCGACGACTTCAAGAGCGCCGGGCTCGGCAGCTACTGCGTGATGGCCGCCGGCAACCACCTCGACCGCGGCCGCACCCCGGGGCCGGTCAGCATGTACCTGCGCCACCTGGTCGGATGGTGCGGCGACGTGGTCGACCTGTCGGCCGGCGGGAAGTTCTCCGCGAAGCAGGGGGAGTACGACCGCGCCCTGCAGTACACGACCACCCACGAGAACGAGTACTTCCTGGTCGAGAACCGCTCCAAGGCGGGGTTCGACGCGGCGCTGCCCGCGAGCGGCCTGGCCGTCTACCACTGCGACACCCGCGGCTCGGAGGAGTTCCAGCAGGGCACCCTCGAGAAGCACTACCAGGTGGCGCTGCTGCAGGCCGACGGTCACCTCGATCTGGAGCAGAACATCAACCAGGGCGACGGCGGCGACCTGTACGGCGGTATCGCGGGCACCGCGATCTCGCACAGCAGCCGGCCGGCCTCGCTGAAGTGGGACGGCTCCGAGTCCGGCCTGACCGTGTCCGCGATCAGCGACCCCGGCCCGGTGATCACCTTCACCGTCGGCCCGGTGACCGCGCCCAGCGGCCAGGTGGTGAGCGGCTCGTCCCACCCCGGCACGAGCATCCCGGACAACCGCCCGGCCGGCATCACCGACACCATCACGCTCGCCGGCTCGGGCACGGTCCGCTCGATCAAGCTGGTCGTCGACATCACCCACACGTACATCGGCGACCTGCGGGTCGTCCTGCTGTCGCCGACGGGGCGGCGGGCGGTGCTGCACAACCGGACCGGCCGTAGCGCGGACGACCTGCACCTGCGTCTCGACTCGACCCCGCCGTCGGTTCTGGCGCCGATGGTCGGCCAGCCGATCGCCGGAGCCTGGGGACTGCGGATCACGGACAACGCGCGGGTCGACACCGGCACCCTCGACCACTGGTCCATCGAGATCACCACCGGCACCTGAAAACCGGCGGCGGCTGTCGGCGTGGCGGGCTACGGTGCCAGCCATGAAGGTCGAGCTGACGAGCGATGCCGCCGAGTTCCGCGACCTGGTGTTCGACGCGCTGCGCGCCGATCCGGTGCTGAACACGATCATGCTCAGTGCCGTCGCGGCCCATCGGGGCGCAGGGCAGCGCCGAGACGATCGCGGCCTTCGTCGGACGCTGGCGCGAGCTGACCGGCACGGAGGCCGCCGTGGACAAGCTCGTCCGGCTGCACGGGCTCGGCCGCCCGAGCATGCCGGACGCCGCCGGCGCCGCCGGGTGGCGAGCATGGACGACGTACCGCTCGCGCGGGAGTGGTACGGGACGGCGGCCGGCATCCTCGGCGAGCCGATGACGGACGACCAGGCCGAGCAGGTCGTGGTGAGGCAGATCGGCGAGGGCACGCTGTGGTTCTGGTACGACGGCGACCGGCCGGTGAGCCTGGTCGGCTACCGGCGTCCGCAGTACGGCGTGTCGCGCGTCGGACCGGTCGCGATCGGATACCAGCCCGTCGCCGATTTCGTCCAGTACCGCTTCCGTTCCCTGAGATGACGCGAAAGTCCTTGTATTACGGCAATCTGTCGTCTCGGAACGCTCCGAAGTAATCGGGGAAGGAAGCCACCACTCTCGACCCCGATAGGGCTAGCGTCGGCCTGTGCGAGTCGAGCTGACGGCCGATCCGGTCATGTTCCGGGACACCGTGTTCCCCTTCCTGAAGGAATGTCCGCTACGCAACATCGCCGTGCTGTCGGTGCTGGAGCGCAGGGTCGAGGTAGGCCCGGCCGACTCCGATCACTACCTGGCCGTGCTGGACGACGGTGGTGTCGTGACCGGCGCGGTGATCGTCGTCGGGAAGGCCGCGTACCTCGGCGAGCTGCGCGCCGAGCTCGCCGGGCCGGTCGCCCGGACGCTGGCCGGGGTGGCGCCGGAAACCGCGCTGATCGAAGGAGTGCCGGACGCCGTACACGCGTTCGCGCGGTGCTGGAAGGAGCTGCGCGGACAGGAGTTCCGGCAGACCGTCGCCAAACGCCTGCACCGGCTCGAGCGGCTCGTCCCGCACCACGCGATCGGCACCCCGCGGCTGGCCGCGCTGCCCGACCTCGGGCTCTGCCTGGACTGGGAGCTGGCGTTCATGACCGACGTGGGCGAGGAGCCGAGGGCCGACACGGAGCGCCTGCGCCAGGCGATCAGGGCAGGCCAGCGCTGGCTCTGGGAGGTCGGCGGCGAGCCGGTCAGCATGGTCGGTCACATGGCCGCGATCGCCGGGATCGGCCGGGTCGGCCCGGTGTACACCCCGCCGGCGTTCCGCAGTCGCGGATTCGCCAGCGCGCTGACCACACACGTCACCAAGAAGCTCGTCGACCACGGCTTCGACGCCTGCCTCTACACCGACCTGTCGAACCCGACGTCGAACAAGGTGTACGCCGCGATCGGCTACCGCCCCGTCGCGGACCTCCTCCGGCTGGAGACGACCTGTCAGCCGATGTCGACGGACTCGCCCGGGGTGAGCGGGACGTAGGGCTTGCCGCCGTGGCCGGCGATCCAGTTGGTGCCGAGCAGCCGGCTTCCGATCTCGCTGAGCATGGCGTCGTGGATGCCGGTGACCTGCTCGGCGCCGACGTCGCGGACGTAGTCGATCGCCTGCGCCATCACGTGCCACGGGCCGGCCAGCGGCACCAGGTTGGTGTGCACCGCGCGGTCCGGCCGGGTCCACGAGTCGCCCGGGTGGAACACCGCGTCCTCGACCAGGTACGCGGTGTTCGCGCACGGAACGCCCAGCTCCGGAAGGATGATCGCGTGATCGTTGCCGAAGGCACGGATCGCGAA
>WNGB01000590.1_pt1 | contig 63192 bp, 51 predicted proteins | sample 5400681 | NCBI WGS metagenome assembly WNGB01 (sample SAMN13153367, study PRJNA577476) | soil metagenome | isolation source: 115 cm soil or saprolite under grassland replicate 2 | place: USA:California | collected 2016-06-15 | reverse complement strand
GGTAACGAACGGATTCCATACGGGTCGCTACGGACGGGCTACATCGCTTAGGCGGAAACAACGCGCGCGGGTTCGTCGACGGTCCGCAACAGCCATCGCAGAGTTTGGACGTCGCCCTGGACGCGCGCTGAAACGGTCTGAGGCGCACGTTCCCGAGGTCTCAACTTGAAGTCGAACTCGACCGCCGATCCTCCCGCGCTGATATGCCCGAGGCGGGCCAGAAAACCGCCGCGATCCTCGCACACGAAGACGCTCAGCGTCTTGCCGGCGAGAAAGCGCTGGCTGACGTTAAAGAGCTCTGCGGCGGCCTTGTTGACTTCGACGATCGTCGAATCCTCTTTCGTCACGACATACGGCTGGGGAATCTCGTCGAACAACTGCCAATACCGCTGAGCCTGGCGCCGCAGTTCGTCCTGCAGCTGTTCCATCCTGAGCCGGTTTTCGACGATCTGCTCCTGGGCGACGCGGATTTCTTCGAGGGCGGTGCTCAATTCCGCGAGCGAGCGCGTGAGCAGCGTGCCGGGCTCGCCGGGACTAACCGCCCGCCGCTGGAGGGCGTTGAACCGCTGAACTGCGGACGCGAGCTGTAGTTCCAGAGAATCAAGACTCACGGTTACCCCTAACGCAGCTTGCCATTGTAGCGCCTCGCGCCACCCACAAGAGTAGAATTACGAAATGGCACGTTCCGACCCAGCGGCAGCGGCGCAGGAACTCGTTCCTGTGGAGCGTTCATGACCGACACCCCTGAGCGGTCGGCCGAAATGCTGCTCGCCACGACCCGCCAGGCGCGTGAGACGCTTCACGATTTCGTGGCGGAGCTGGCGGCGCAGCGGGCGCGCTGGCACCGGGATACCGAGCAGTTGATCGCGAAGCCGCGCCTCACGCGTCAGCAGCAGGACGAGCTGCACCGAGTCATGCGCCGCAGCCGGACGCTCGGCTAAATGCGATCGATCGCTGTGGTACAGTTCGTCGAATGCCGGCGGCAGTAGAGCCGAACGCATTCCGTGGAATCCTCGAGCACCTTCGACAGACCCGAGGGTTCGATTTCACCGCGTACAAGCCGACCAGCCTGATGCGCCGCGTCCGCAGGCGGATGCAGGTGGTCGACATTGACGAGTTCGACCAGTACCTCGATTACCTTCAGTCGCATCCCGAGGAATTCGCGGCGCTCTTCAACACGATCCTCATCAATGTCACCGCCTTTTTCCGCGACCCCGACGTCTGGACCGGGTTGCGGGAGAACGTGCTTCCCGAACTCGCCGCAAATCGATCGGAGACCAATCCGATCCGGGTATGGAGCGCAGGGTGCGCGGCGGGCCAGGAAGCCTACACCGTCGCGATGGTGCTCGCGGAACTGATCGGCCTGGACGCATTCAGGGACCGCGTCAAGATCTATGCGACCGACGTGGACGACGAGGCGCTCGCGGAAGGTCGCCGCGCGGTGTATACGGCCAAGCAGGTGGCCGACGTCCCGCCTGAGCTGCTGGAGCGGTATTTCACGCGCAACAGCAGTGGCGAGGTGTATACCGTCGATCGCGATCTGCGCCGTTCCGTAATCTTCGGCCGGCTCGATCTCATCCAGGACGCGCCGATCTCCCGAGTCGATCTGATCCTGTGCCGTAATACGCTCATGTACTTCAATGCGGAAGCGCAGGCCCGGATCATGTCGCGCTTCAGTTTCGCGCTGAAACCGGAGGGGCACCTGGTGCTCGGGCGTGCCGAGATGCTCTTCAGCCACTCCAGCGCGTTCGCGCCGGTCGACCTCAAGCGGCGCGTCTTCAAGACGGCACCCAAAGGAAACCCCCGCGATCGCCTGCATCTGCTCGCGCACGCCGGACGGGAGGACATCGTGGCCAAGTATCCAGACAGCATGCGCCTCCGTGACGCCGCGTTCGAGGTCGGTTCGGACCCGCAGTTCGTGCTCAGTCCCGACGCCGTCGTCGTCTCGCTGAACGCCGCCGCGCGCCGCCAGTTCGGCCTGACGGACGCGGCCGTGGGCGCGTCGCTGCAGGACCTCGAGATCTCGTACCGCCCCGCGGACCTGCGTTCGGCGATCGATCGCGTCCGGCTCGAGCGCCGCGAGATCGTGCTGCGCGGCCAGCCGTGGGACACCGGCGGCGCAATCCGCTTTCTCGACGTCACCGTCGCGCCCCTGCTCACGCCCAACGGCGCGATCATCGGCCTGCGCGTGGATTACCACGACGTGACGCCGATCAGAACGCTTCAGGAGGAGCTGACCCAGTCGAAGCACGAACTGGAAACGGCGTACGAGGAACTCCAGTCCACCAACGAAGAGCTCGAGACGACGAACGAGGAGCTCCAGTCGACGGTCGAAGAACTGGAGACCACGAACGAGGAACTGCAATCGACCAACGAAGAGCTCGAAACGATGAACGAAGAGCTGCAGTCCACCAACGAGGAGCTGCAGACGATGAACGACGAGCTGCGGCACCGGAGTGCCGAGCTCAATGTCAGCAACGCGTTTCTCGAGGCGGTGTTCACCAGCTTGCGCGCAGCCGTGGTGGTCGTCGATCGCGACCTCCGCGTGCAGGTGTGGAACGCAGGGGCGCTGGATCTGTGGGGGGTGCGCGCTGACGAGGCGCAGGGAACGTCGTTCTTCAACCTCGATGTCGGGCTGCCCGTCGGCGAGCTGCACCAGCCGATGCGGGAAATTCTGTCGGGCTCGGCGGCGCATCGCGAAGTCGTCCTGTCGGCGACCAACCGAAAGGGACGCTCGATCCGCTGTCGCGTGTCAATCGCGCCGCTGCGCGCCGTCGATCGCGCGGTGACGGGCGCCATCCTCGTCATGGAGGAAGAACAGACGTCGCCCGAAACGGTTTAGCGCTCGATTTCTGTCCGCTCGCGATCGCCAGGTCCCGGCGCCGTGGAGGCCGCGTCTTCCGGCACGCTATGAATCGTTCCGCCACGCACGCGCAGCAGCGAGCGAATCTGCGCTGCCTCCTTCTCGGCTTCGCGCGCGCGCATCGTGAACGCCTTGTCGACCCAGATGTGCGACCGCTGGCGTCCCCGCTCGGCGAGCTTGTGGGCGAGCGCGGCGCGCTCCTCGAGCGTGCGAAGCGCGGTCCATAGCGCACGATCCACTTCGTCGGTTTGCGCCGCCATCATGCTGTCGGGCGAGTACACGTGACCGACGCGGCAGCGAAACCTGAGCAACCCCCCTTCATCCTGCTCCCACAGAATCCCGTGGCATTCCGGGCAGCTGAACACCGACGGCTGACCAGGGCGGTCGCCCGGATGGACCGCCAGCGGCATTTCGGCGAGGTCCGGTTCGAGCGCGCGCAGATGAGGCGAGTCCGCGCCGCTTTTCATCGGCGGCGCCTCCTCCTCGACGAGCGCCGCGAGCAGCAGCGAAATGTCCCGCAGCGGCAGCACGTGATCGATGCGGCCGGTGTTGATCGCGCTCCGCGGCATGCCTGGCGAGAAGGCTTCATCGGGGTCCTGCGCGATCGTGATGCCTCCCGCGTCCTTGATCGCCATGATCCCCGCAGTGCCATCGTCGAGCGCGCCCGTCAGGATCACTCCGACGACACGCGAGCCGTACTCCCGCGCCGCCGATCGAAACAGCGGATCGACCGCGGGGCGGACACCGTTCTCCGCGGCGCTGTGGACCACCCGCGCGGCGCCCTGCTGGATGATCAGATGATGGTCCGGAGGCGCGACGTACACGCGGCCGTACTGCAGCGGGTCACTATCGGCGGGATGCGCGGCGGGTACCCGGCCCGCACGCGTCAGGATCTCCGGCAACAGGCTCCGGCCGCGCGAGATGTGCAGCTCCACGAGGATCGACGCGCGAATGTCGCGAGGGAAGTCGGACACGATTCGGCTGATGGCTTCGACGCCGCCCGCTGACGCGCCGATGACGATCACATCGTGTCTAGGCATATCGCCGTACCTGCTCTGCGCAAGTACGTTACACCCAACTCGCGCATCCGGCGCACGGCATCGTCGAGCCGGTGGTCCTCGAAATGAAACCACTGGCAGGGTCCCAGCTCGGGTGTGCGCACGCTGCGACGGCTTGAAGAGCCGGTGGTGCTTTTGCATGACTCGCGTGCGATGCGCCTTCGGAGTGCCCCCTCGCGCGCGCTGACGGCGACGATCTTCATCACCCTCGCCGGATCAGCCTGCCAGCACCAAACGCTCGACACGTCCACGCCCGCGTCCGCACGAGGATTGGGGGGATCCCTTTCCACCGCCGACCCTGCCGAGCTTCAGAAAGACGACGGCCAGTGGGTGATGGCGGCGAAGAACTATTCATCCACGCGTTTCAGCGGCCTCGATGAGATCAATACAGGAAATGTCCGCCAGCTCGGCGTGTCGTGGACCTTCTCGACCGGCATGGTCAATGGCCACGAAGCGGCGCCACTCGTCGTCGGCTCGACGATGTATGTCGTTACCCCGTTTCCCAATGTTGTGTACGCGTTCGACCTGACGAAGCCCGGCGCGCCGCTCAGATGGCACTACGACCCGAAGCCGCTTGGCGCGGCAAAAGGCGTCGCCTGCTGCGACCTCGTGAACCGCGGCGCCGCGTACGCGAACCGATCGATCTTCTTCAACACGCTCGACGGCCGCGCGATTGCGCTCGACGCGCAGACCGGCGAGCCGAAATGGATTACGCAGCTCACCGACATCAACAAGGGGGAGACGATCACGATGGCGCCGCTCGTGGTCAAGGGAAAAGTCCTCGTCGGCAACAGTGGCGGCGAGTTCGGCGTGCGCGGATGGCTGACGGCGCTCGATGCCGGCTCGGGCAAGGTCGTGTGGCGTGCCTACAGTACGGGGCCCGACAAGGACGTGCTGATCGGACCGAAGTTCAAGCCGCATTACGACAGCGAGCGCGGGAAGGATCTCGGCATCACGACCTGGCCGGGTGAGAGCTGGCGCACCGGCGGCGGCACTGTGTGGGGCTGGATCTCGTACGACCCGGAACTGGATCTCATTTATCACGGAACCGCGAACCCCGGCCCGTGGAACCCCGACCAGCGGCCGGGTGACAACAAGTGGACGGCCGGCATTTTCGCGCGCTCGCCGGACACGGGTGAAGCGCGCTGGTTCTATCAGACCAGCCCGCACGATCTGTTCGATCACGACGGCGTCAACGAGTTCGTGCTCGCGGACGTCAATATCAACGGACAGGTGCGCAAGATCGGCATGCGCGCGGATCGCAATGGGCTGCTGTATGTCATCGATCGCAGCAGCGGGGAGGTACTGTCGGCCGCGCCCTTCGGGTTCGTCAATTCGAACCGCGGCATCGATCTCAAGACGGGCCGGCTGATTCCGGTGGAAGAAAAGGCGGTGAAACAAGGAGTGGTCGTCCACGACATCTGCCCGGCCGCGCCGGGCATGAAGGACTGGCAGCCCACGTCCTTCTCGCCGCGGACGAATCTTCTCTACATCCCGCATCAGAATCTCTGCATGGACGAAGAAGGCATGGTCGCGAGCTACATCGCGGGCACGCCGTTCATCGGCGCAAGCGTCGTCTACAAGGCGGGCCCCGGCGGCAATCGCGGAGCGCTGACCGCCTGGGATCCGGCGGCCGCCAAGCCGGCGTGGGAGATCAAGGAGAGCTTCCCCGTGTGGAGCGGCACCCTCGTCACGGCAGGGGACGTGCTCTTCTACGGCACGATGGAAGGCTGGTTCAAGGCCGTCAACGCGAAAACCGGAGAGCCGCTCTGGCAGTTCAAATGCGGGTCCGGGATCGTCGGCCAGCCGATCGCGTATCGCGCGCCGGACGGCCATCAATACATCGCCGTCCTGTCGGGCGTGGGCGGATGGGCGGGCAGCATCGTGAGCGGCGAGCGATCTCGATCCACACGACGCAACGGCGGGCAACGGCTTCGGGGGGGCGCTCGCCGATCTGAAGGACGCGACGACGCGCGGTGGAATGCTCTACGTCTTCTCGGTGGGAGGCGGCAAATGATGCGCGCCGTCGCGCTCGCATGTCTTCTGGCAGCCGCTTGCAGTCAAACGCCGGCGCGCGTCCTCCGCGTCTGCGCGGATCCCAACAACCTGCCGTTTTCCAACCGTGACGGCGCAGGGTTCGAGAACAAGCTCGCGGCCCTTCTCGCGACCGATCGCCACGCCAGGCTCGAATACACCTGGTGGGCGCAGCGGCGCGGCTTCGTCCGCAACACATTGAGCGCGCACACGTGCGACGTCGTCATGGGCGTGCCGGTGGAGTTCGACCCGGTGCGAACGACGAAACCCTATTACCGATCCAGCTATGTGTTCGCGGCGCGCCGCGATCGACAGCTGCACCTTGCGTCGCTCGACGATCCACGGCTCCGCGCGCTGCGTATCGGCGTACAGATGATCGGGGACGATTTCTCGAACAGTCCGCCGGCCCATGCGCTCAGCGACCGTGGGATCGTGCGGAACGTCGTCGGCTATTCCGTTTACGGCAACTACGCGGAACCGAGCCCGCTCTCCGAGATCATGAAGGCCGTGGAGCACGGCGATGTCGACGCCGCGTTGGTCTGGGGGCCGGCCGCCGGGTTCTTCGCGCGGGACGCGCGCGATCCACTCGAAATCACGCCCGTGTCACGACCCTCAGGCAAGCCGACGCTTCCCTTCTCATTCTCAATCTCGATGGGTGTCCGGCGGGATGATGCCGCCCTCGCCTCCGAACTGGACGACTTCATCGTGCGCCGCCGCGCCGACATCGATCGGATCCTCGACGAGTATGGCGTGCCACGCGTGGAGGGTGACTGACATGCGGTCGCGGAGCACGTTGATCTTGTCCCTCCTGCTGACGGCGGCGGTGATGTCGTCGCGTTGCGAACGGGAGACGCGGCGCTACAAGGAGCTGCCTGCGGCCTCGAACCGCGAAACGGCCGTCAGGGTCGGCCAGCTCGAACCGGGGATGCCGCAGCAGAAGGCGGACGTGAAGAGCCCGTACCAGGAGAACGCGTGGGGGATCGGCGAGGGGAAGCGGCTCTATAGCGCATACAACTGCGCGCCGTGCCACGGCGTAAACGGGGGCGGTGCGATCGGTCCGCCGCTCATGGATGACGCGTGGATCTACGGCGCGCAGCCGGATCAGATCTACGCGACGATCTCACAGGGACGGCCGGATGGAATGCCCTCGTTCGGTGGTCACATTCCGGCGCAGCAGATCTGGCAGCTCGTCGCGTACGTTCAATCGATGGGCGGCCAGGTGAGATCCACCACCGCGGCCGGTCGCAATGACGACCAGATGGGCGCCTTACCGGAATCACGGCGGGGATCGCAGGTGCCCGTTCAGACCGGGCACCGGTGATGTCCCACCTGCAGTCTGTCATCCATCCCGCGGGAATCCAGGCCGCACTGGTGAGCCACCTGTGGTGGATCCTGTTCGGCATCTGCACGTTCGTCTGGGTGGCGGTCGCCATCGCCGCGTTGATCGCCATGCGCCGCGGACACCGCGCCGCCTCGGTCGATCTTCCAGAATCGCGGATCGGGCGGAATGTGGCGTTCGCCGGCGTCGCGACCACAATTACGCTCATCGCGATCATCTTCGAAAGCGTGGTGATCGGCCGATCGCTGAATACGCTCAAGGCGCCGGACGCGCTGCGCATCACCGTGACCGCGAACCAGTGGTGGTGGGACGTCCAGTACGAGAACCCGGTGCCGTCGCTGCGTGTGACGACGGCCAACGAGATCCACATCCCCGTGGGGCGACCTGTCGGATTCAATCTTCTCTCCAACGACGTCATCCACAGCCTCTGGATTCCTAACCTGCAGGGAAAGATCGATCTGGTGCCGGGACGCCGCAATGAGCTCTGGCTGCAGGCAGACAGGCCCGGCGTATACCGCGGACAGTGCGCGGAGTACTGCGGACTACAGCATGCCAAGATGGCGCTGGTCGTCGTCGCGGATCCCCCCGAGCAGTTCGAGTACTGGCTGACGGCGAACCGTGCTTCCGCGCCTGCGCCGGTGACGCCGGAGCAGCAGCGCGGCAAGGACGTCATCGAAAAAGGCCCCTGCGCGATGTGCCACACGATCACCGGGACGCTCGCCGGGGGGCGCACGGCGCCAGACCTGACCCACATCGCCTCGCGCAGTACGCTCGGCGCCGGATCGATTCCCAACACGCAGGGCTATCTCGCGGGGTGGATCAGCGATCCGCAGTCGATCAAGCCGGGTAACCGGATGCCGCCGCCAGGACTGGCAAGCGATGAACTGCAGGCAGTGCTCGCCTATCTCGAGACATTGAAATGATGGCGCGCGAAGAAAAGAAACCGCGGCTCGTCGAACGAGACACGCGTCTCGAGAGTGACGCGCTCGGGCGCGAGCGTTCGCTTCTCGACGCGACGTGGTCGAACGGCCGTGGATTGATCGCCTGGATGGCGGAAACGGACCACAAGGCGATCGGACGCCGCTATATCGTCACGGCGTTCGGATTCTTCGCGCTTGGCGGCATCCTCGCCGCGCTGATGCGCATCCAGCTGGCGCGTCCTGAGAACACCTTTCTCTCGCCCGACCTTTACAACCAGATCTTTTCCATGCACGGGACGAGCATGATGTTCCTGTTCGCCGTGCCGGTGGTGCTGGCGATGGGGGTCTACCTGGTGCCGCTGATGGTGGGCGCGCGCTCGATGGCGTTCCCGCGGATGCTCGCTTACAGCTACTGGATGTTTCTGTTCGGAGGAATTTTTCTCTACGTGATGTTCTTCCTGAACACAGGGCCCGACAACGGCTGGTTCAGTTACGTGCCGTTGGCCGGCCCGGAGTTCGGATATGGCAAACGCGCGGATGTCTGGGCGCAGCTGATCACGTTTACGGAAGTCTCCGGCCTGATCGTCGCAACGTGCCTCGTGTGCACAATCTTCAAGATGCGCACGCCAGGGATGTCGCTCCATCGCATGCCGTTGTTCGTGTGGTCGATGCTGATCACCTCGTTCATGGTGATCTTCGCCATGCCGTCGATCATCATCGCGAGCACGTGCCTGATCATGGATCGGCTGATCAGCACGCATTTCTTCAACCAGGCGGAAGGGGGCGATCCGCTGCTCTGGCAGCACCTGTTCTGGTTCTTCGGCCATCCCGAGGTCTACATCATCTTCCTGCCGGCGCTAGGGATGATGAGCGAAGTGATCTCGACGTCCGCCCGGCGCAAGGTGGTCGGCTACACCGAGATGGTTCTGTCGATGTCGGCGACCGCCTTCATCGGATTCGGCGTCTGGGTGCACCACATGTTCTCGACCGGCCTGCCGCAGCTCGGGCAGAGCTTCTTCACGGCCGCGAGCATCATGATTGTGATCCCGACGGCGATCCAGACCTTCAACTGGATCGGGACGATCTGGACGGCGCGCCGCCTGCAGATCACCGTGCCGTTCCTCTACATGGCGTCGTTCTTCTTCATCTTCATCATCGGCGGGCTGACGGGCGTGATGCTGGCGTCCGTTCCCCTCGACCGGCAGGTCCACGACACGTTCTTCGTCGTCGCGCACTTTCACTATGTGCTGATCGGCGGATCGACGTTCCCGCTGCTCGGGGGGATCTTCTTCTGGTTTCCGAAGATCACCGGGCGGATGCTGAACCGGCGCATCGGCCAGGTCAGTTTCTGGTTGCTGTTCGTCGGGTTCAATCTGACGTTCTTCCCGATGCACCTGCTCGGACTCGACGGCATGCCGCGGCGCGTCTACACCTATCCCACGTCGATGGGCTGGCACAACCTAAACCTCCTGGCAAGCGTCGGCGCGGCGATCATTTTCGTGTCGCTGCTCGTGTATCTCGTCAACATCATCGTCAGTCTGCGCCACGGCGTCGTCGCCGGCGAGAATCCATGGGGCGCATCCACGCTCGAGTGGGCGACAACGTCACCACCGCCTCCGTACAATTTCGCCCCGCAGCTCACCGTCGCCAGCAGCGAGCCGCTCTGGCACAGCGAGCTCGCGCCACCGCCGATCGTCGGGCTCGCCGCCGATAAACGTGAAGTACTCGTCACGTATCTGCTCGACGCCGAGCCCGATCATCGCTACCCGATGCCGGGTCCGTCGCTCTGGCCATTGGTGGCGGCGGTCGCCACGAGCGTGATGTTCGTGTGGTCCATCTTCCAGGCGTGGGGCGTCGTATGGGGATCGATACCGATCTTCCTCGCGCTCGTGGGGTGGTTCTGGCCGACGAAGACCAAGGAGCGTCTGGAGCAGGGAGTTCGCGGCAGGATGACCGTTTCGGAGAGCCTGTCATGACCGCGCACCCGCGTCACGACGTTGCGCTCGACGTCACCGAGATCCCCACCTTTGGCTTCGGTCATCGCAGCCTGCTGTGGTGGGCCACCGCGTCGATGATGATCATCGAAGGCATGGTCTTCGCGATGGTGATCGTCAGCTACGTGTACCTCAAGGGGCGCACGCCGCACTGGCCGCCCTCAGGTCCGTCGCCGGATCTGTTCTGGGGCACCTTGAACACAGTCGTGCTGCTCGCGTCCGCAGTCCCGAATCAGCTGACAAAAAAGGCCGCCGAACGCTTCGATCTCGGCGGCGTCCGGCTGTGGATGGCCGTCTGCCTGGTATTTGCGGTCGCGTTCAACACCATCAGGTTTGTCGAATTCCAGCACCTCAACGTGCGCTGGGACACGAATGCGTACGGCTCGGTCGTGTGGGTCCTCGTCGGCTTCCATACCGTCCATGTAATCACCGACTTCCTCGATTCGAGTGTGCTTGCCGCGCTCATTTTCGTGGGACCCGTGGACGAACACCGTTTCGTCGACGTCTCGGAGAACTCGCTCTACTGGTATTTCGTCGTGCTCACGTGGCTGCCCATTTATGCCGTCGTCTACTTTGGATCGCGGATCGCTTGATTGGGGGCGCCGCCTCGCGGCGCTCTGGGCGGGCCTGCTGGCCGGACCGCTGGTGTGGTCGGCGCTCCTCGAAACGAACTACGCAATGTCGTACGTCGCGTGCGAGCAGCGGCACTCGTGGATGCTTCACCTGGCCACTGTCGTCGCACTCGCGCTGATTGCGCTCGCGGCGCTGGCCGCGTGGAAGGCGGCGCCTGGCCTTGGCTCGTTCGAGGAGCCATCGATCGACCCGCACGAAACGGCGGTCCTGCGCGCCCGTTTCATGGCGATCGGCGGCCTCGCGTTCTGCGCCTTCTTCGTCGTCGTCATCCTTGCCACGGAAATCCCCGTGCTGATCCTGCCGCCATGCAGCTGGTAATTGCCCACGGTATCGCGGCGGCATCCTGGCGGCACTGGGACTACCAGCCACTCGTAGTCATTCCGCTACTCGTGACTGCTGTGTTGTACGCCATTGGTGTCTCGCGCCTGTGGACTCGTGCGGGCAGCGGTCGAGGGATTTCGTCGTGGGCGGTTGCGTCGTTCGCGGCGGGATGGCTGACGCTGGCGGTCGCACTCGTCTCCCCCGTCGCCTGGCTGTCCGAGATCCTGTTTTCGGTACATATGACGCAGCACACGCTGCTCCTGCTCGTCGCCGCGCCGCTCCTCGCGTTCGGCCAGACGATGCTCGCGTGGCTGTGGGCGTTCGACGAACGCACCCGCGAACGAGTGGGGGCGGGGCTCCGCGGCAGGCGGTCCCTCGCCTGGTGGCACGGCGTGACGTCACCGCTCTGCGTGTTCCTGCTCCAGGCGGCCGCGCTCTGGCTCTGGCACATTCCATCCTGGTACGAAAGCGCCCTGCGGAACGATGGAATCCACGCCGTCGAGCACCTGACGCTGGTGCTGACAGGAGCGCTGTTCTGGTGGGCGATGATCCGCGGGCGTTATGGGCGCAGCGGGTACGGCCTCGCAGTCCTCTACGTATTTCTGACCAGCGTGCACAGCGGCGTCCTGGGAGCCCTGCTCACCCTCGCGCCGGAGCCGTGGTATCAATCGTACGTGCAGCAAGGCCACGGGTGGGGGATCGACGCGCTCGGGGATCAACAGGTGGCGGGGTTGTTGATGTGGATCCCCGCCGGCGTAATCTTCATCATCCTCGGCCTTGCCTTGCTGGCCGCTTGGCTCGGCGAGTCGGAGCGGCGCGTACGCTTCGGTTCCGTCCACTCCGTGACGCGTACGCTGCTGGCGATCCTGGCTGCAGCAATCATCGCGTCCGGATGCGGAAAACGCGTCGAGAAGGAAGCAGCCGCCATGACCGGTGGCGACGTGGGACGCGGGCGAACGGCGATCGGGAAGTACGGATGCGCCGCGTGCCACACGATTCCAGGCATCGACAGCGCGGTCGCGACTGTCGGACCTCCGCTGACGCAAGTCGCCGTGCGCCAGTATCTCGGCGGTCATCTCGTGAACACGCCCGACAACATGATGAAGTGGCTGCAGCATCCGCAGCAGATCGACCCGAAGAACGCGATGCCGGAAATGGGCATCACCGACCAGGACGCCCGCGACATCGCGGCCTATCTCTACACGCTGCGCTAAACGGTTCTAAAACACGTATTTCACGCCGAACTTCACGATTCGCGGCGCTACGATCTCCTGCACCCGCCCGAAGTACGAGGTCGTCGCCTTTGCGGCGTCGAACGCCGCCTGGCTCGCGAAGGACTGTGTCAGGGTGCCGAGGCTGCCCTGCGCCGCATTCGTATTCGTGATGTTGTGCACCTCGAAGAAGGCCGACACGCGCGCGTGGCGGTGCAGCTCGATCGCCTTGTCCACCTTCAGTGACATCAGGTTCAGGAAATCGGCGCGATACGTACCGCGCGGCTCCGCGCGGACGGTCGTCGATCCCTGGCCCAGCGCGGCGCGGAACGACCGGTCGAATGGCAGGCCGCTCAGCCCCTGGTAGTTCAGGCCGATGTTGATGTGGTACGGCGCGATGTAGGAACCGATCACCTTCACCGCGTGCGGCTGATCGTTCGACCCGCGACCGGTCGCGTGCGACGGAATGGTCAGGTTCGGATTGTTGGGATCGACGACGATGTCGCCGTCGAGCCGGGACCATACGTAGGAGCCCAGGAGCTGCCAGCGATTCGCCATCCGCTTGCTCACCGAGAGCTCGAGTCCCCTGTAGCGCTGCGTCCCCGGGAAGTTCGTGTGGAACGTCACGTTCTGTCCGCGAAACTGCGACTGCACGTCGTAGAGGGTGATCGGGCGATCGTCGGCGGTGTTCGCCACGTTGTCCGGGCCCGGGTCCGTGAACGTCTTTGGCGTGTAACCGGTGACGGGGATCCCGATCTCCGTATCCACTGTCTGGTCGTTGAACCACCGTTGCACCCACGAGACGTTCAGGCCGACGTTCCTCGCGAGCTCGCGCTGGTACCCGAGCGTGACTTCGTCCGTCTTCGGGTCTTTCAGCTTCGGATCGATCCGGTTCAGGCGCGGCTGCACCGTACTGAGCGGCGAAGGATCGTATTCGCCGGCATCGACGATGCCGTTGCCGTTGGCGTCGCCAAACCAGCGGTACGTCGCGAGGCCGCCCGTGTTGATCGTGTTCGGGTTGATGACGTCGGCGAATTCACCCGTGTACATCACCTCGTAGTAGCGGCTGTAGCTGGCTTTCGCCACGTTGCGGCCGTCTTCGGTCACCTTCCACACCGCGCTGGTGCGCGGTGCGAGCGTATTCCAGTCGAATCCCGCATCCACCTTTGGATACGTGGTCTTCGGGAACCAGCGGCCGCCGCCGCCGCTTTGCTCCGGCAGATAGCCGTCGTAGAACGACCAGCGCAAGCCGAGATTCAGCGTGAGTCGCTGAAACGACGCACGGTCCTGAACGAACGCCGCAAAGTTGCGCATGTGCGTCTTCTGTACGAGCGGCGTGTTGTAGGCCAGAATCTGCGAGGGCTGCGGCACGCCATTTGGGTCGTTGCGAAACTGCAGGCGCGTGTCGTTGTAGATGCCGAAACCGTCGCTGCCCCAGCCGATCCACTGCTCGAACCCGCTTTTCAGCTGGTGGCTCGCGCCAAGCAGATCGTCGACGTACTGCGTGAAGGCGACGTTGGTCTGATAGCGGTACGCGTCGCGCAGCCGCTGGCCGGTGGGCTCCGGCCCGTTGAAGAACACCCCGGTTGTCAGATTCTGCATCGTGGATGTCTTCTGGTCGTCGGGGAGGCTGTAAAACTCCTCGGCGAACCGGCTTGGCCAGTGCATGTGGAAATAGGTGGACGAGGCCTCGAGGAACCGCGTCTGCGAAAGCACGGACGTCCAGTTCAGATTGAAGAGGTTCTTCGGCGACTGCTGGTTAATCGTGCCGATCGGGTTCGGCTGCGTCAGGCCCGCTCCGCGATTGGGCTGGAACTTCTTGTTGTACGTCCAGAAGCCGGAGATCTGGTTGCCGCGGCCCACCTGCGTATTGACGCGGGCCGTATAGTTTCGCAGGTTCGATTTGAAGTCTTTCGGGAACCCGATCACCTGTTCCAGCGTCGTGTAATCACGCGCCGATCCGAACCACCAGAGCCGATCGCGGAGGATCGGACCGCCGCCATCGGCGTTGAAGTCGTTCAGCTTCAGCAGTCGAGTTCCTGCTGTAATGCCCTGCGCCCGCAGCCGATCGTCTACGTTGTCGCTCGCGAACCGTTTGCCCGTGCCGCTATAGAACAGCAAGCCCTTCATCTGGTTGCTGCCTGACTTCGGGATGATATTGATGTTCGCTCCGCCGCCGCCACCGATGTCCGCGCCCATCGCCGCGGTGTCCACCGAAATCTCCTCGGCTGCGTTGTAGTCCATGTAGTACATGGACCCGTAGTTCTGGGGAGTGTCAGCAGTGACGCCGAAGTAGTTCAGGTTGTAGTTGGATGCGCCATGGGCGACCATGCCGGTTGACGTGGCGGCGTTCAGTCCGGCCGGATCCTGCCGGACCATGACCATGCCGGGAAGGATGGTTGCCGATCCGAAGATCGATCGCGACGTCGGCACGCTCTGCAGCGTCTGATTGTCCAGGCGTTCGCCGATCTTCGCGTTCTCCACGTCGACGACGGGTGATTCCCCTTTGACGGTAACCGTTTCCTGCAGCGCCGCCACCTTCATCTGCGTATCTACCGTCACCGTTTGGCGGACGGGAACGACAATCTCGGCGCGCACAAGCTTCGAAAAGCCCGTCAGTTCGAACGTCAGCGTGTAGGTGCCCGACGGAACGGCCGGAAATCGATAGAGGCCGCGCTCGTTGGTGACGGCGCTCGACGCGCCCATCATCGCCGGCCCTTTCAGTGTCACCGTAACGCCCGGAAGCACACCACCCTGATCGTCGGCGACCTTCCCCACGAGCTCGCCGAAGTTCTGGCCCGTCTGCGCGCAGAGAGAAACCGGCGCGAAACAACACGCAACGAATGCGAGCAGGAACGCTGGAATGCGAAATCGCTTTGCCATGGCAGAAGCCTCCCTCGATCGAAGCTTTAACCGATCAGAACCTGAAAAGATAGCTGGTTTTGACGAAGACTTGCCGGCCGGTCGAGAGCGTCGGCGCGCCTCCTGGTCGAACTGCTGTCGAGTCGGCGTCCAGCGTGAACAGCGGGATCGATGGCTACGCCGACGTCCGCGCGCGGTCCCGTCGCACGAGCATGGCGCGGACGACGCGGCCGATCTGCGAGGGCAGGCAAGGCTTGGTGAGGCACAGATCGGCGCCCGCGGCGCGCGCGCGATCGGCCTCGTCGCCGAACGCATATGCGCTCAGCGCAACGATCGGAATGTCGGCGGTGATCGGGTTGGCGCGCAGCCGGCGGATCGCTTCCCATCCGTCGACCTTCGGCATCGCCAGGTCCATGAGGATGACCGCCGGCCATTCCGTCTCAGCCTTGCGGATCCCCTCTTCCCCGTCGCACGCGGTCTCCACGCGAAAGCCGCACACCTCGAGGTACTCGCCGTATAGAGCACGGGCGTCCGGCGAATCGTCGACTACGAGGATGAGAACGGCCATTCGCAATACAGATTGCCTCTGGCGTGCCATAGGGCCATACGCGCAAATGCGCGATTTTGGACAAAAGTGCGCGCGAACTGCGCGACAGAATTGTCAGCCGGATTTCAGATCCGCACGCGTTAGTGTGCGCCCGATCCGTCGCTGGACACGGCTTTCACGATGTCGCCGATGACCTGCTTGGCGTCGCCGAAGGCCATCAGAGTGCGGTCGTCGTAGTACAGCTCGTTCTCGATTCCGGCAAACCCGGGATTCATCGAACGCTTGATGGCGATGACCGTCTTCGCCTTGTCGGCATCGATGATCGGCATGCCGAAGATCGGGCTTCCCTTGTCGTGGCGCGCGGCCGGATTCACGACGTCATTGGCGCCAACCACGAGGCAGACGTCCGTCTGCGGCATGTCGGGATTGATGTCGTCCATCTCCACGAGCGATTCGTAGGGAATCTCCGCTTCTGCGAGGAGCACGTTCATGTGCCCCGGCATGCGGCCGGCGACGGGGTGAATCGCGAACTTCACGTCCACGCCGCGCTTCGTGAGCTGGTCGTACAGCTCGTGGACGCGGTGCTGCGCCTGCGCGACCGCCATGCCGTAGCCAGGGATAATGACGACGCGATCGGCGTGGGTCATGATGTCGGCGCAGTCCTGCGGCGTCGCGCTCTTCACCGTCCTGGCCTCCCCTTTCGCCGCCGTCGCCTGCACCTGCCCGAACGCTCCGAACAGCACGTTCGTGAACGATCGGTTCATCGCCTTGCACATGATGATCGAGAGGATCAGGCCCGACGATCCGTCAAGCGCGCCCGCGATGATCAGCAGCTTGTTCTGGAGCACGAAACCCATCGCGACGGCGGAGAGACCCGCGTACGAGTTCAACAGCGAGATCACCGTGGGCATATCGGCGCCGCCGATCGGAATGATCAGCAGGACACCAAAGATCAGGGAGAGCGCGACCAGCGCCACATAGGCCGGCCAGTAGTTCGGGTTGACGAACGCGAGGTAGATGCCGGACACGACCGCGAACGCGAGGAGCATCAGGTTGACGAGATTCTGATTGCGATAGGTGATCGGCCGCGTCGGGACAATCTCCATCAGCTTGCCCGCCGCCATGAGGCTGCCGGTGAACGTCAGGAACCCGAGGATCACTTCCAGCGCAATGGCGGACGTACGGAACGTTGTCAGCTGCGTCTGCTGCCGCCAGATGATGTACTTCGCGGTGCCGACGAGGCCGGCCGCCAGCCCGCCGAAGGCGTGCGAGAGCGCCGTCCGCTGCGGAACGGCAGTGAGCGGTACCCATGAGAGCGGCACGCCGAATACCGTACCGGCCACGAGCGCCGCGGCAATCCACTTGTAGTCGACAATCTCCGGCGCCATCAGCGTTCCGACGACCGCCATGGTCATGCCGAGCACGCCCGCCAGCACGCCGCGCCGCGCCGTCCGCGGGTGGTTCAACCACCGCAGCGAGAGGACGAAGAGGACCGCGGCGATGAAATAACTGAGCTGGATGAGATGTTCGTTCACTGCGCACCGCCCGACGGAGTCGACTTCTTCTCGCGGAACATCTTCAGCATGCGATCCGTGATGAGGAAGCCGCTCACGATGTTCGTCATCGACGCCGCGACGGCGGCGGTGCCGAGGATCGTCGTCAGGTCCGATTCGCGCTCGCCCGCGATCAGGATCGACCCGACGACGGCAATCGCCGAGATGGCGTTCGTGAGGGACATGAGCGGGGTATGAAGGAGGCGGGAAACGTTCTGAATGACTTGAAACCCGACGAATGTGGCGAGCATGAAGACAAAGAGCATCGACCAGAAATCAAGTGCAGGCATATAGCCGGACTATACCCTCCTTTGGCGCCATTCACGCTGACGGGTTTCCGGCGCGTGCATTCGTTACCCCAGAACCTTCGCCGACGCGCCTCGTATTTCAAAATCATGGCTGCACCCGCACGGCGCAAGATCAAACGTTACGGCTGGATTCCCGACCTCCCCGATCGACGCGATCGGATCTTCGCGGCGCCGCCCGCCACGCTGCAGGCGCTTCCGCCGCGCGTCGATCTGCGCAAGCCTGTCCTCCCGTCTACGACCAGGGGCAGCTTGGCAGCTGCACCGCGCAGGCGATCGCTGCCGCGCTGCAATTCGACCAGGCGAAGCAGGCAGAGCGTGACGTCTTCACGCCGTCGCGCCTGTTCATCTACTACAACGAGCGTGCGATCGAGGGAACTGTGGACGACGATTCCGGCGCGATGTTGCGTGACGGCATCAAGAGCGTCGCGAAGCAGGGGGCGCCGCACGAATCGCTCTGGCCCCACGTGATCGCACGGTTCCGCCACAAGCCCTCCGCGGCGGCATATCGCGACGGGCGCAAGCACGAGGCGGTCCTCTACGAGCGTCTCGTGCCGGTCGCGGAACAGTTGAAGGGATGTCTCGCGGCTGGGTATCCGTTCGCGTTTGGTTTCTCCGTGTACGAGAGCTTCGAGAGCGCCGCCGTCGCGCGCACAGGCGAGGTTCCCATGCCGGGCCGCGACGAGTCGCTGCTCGGCGGCCACGCGGTCGTCGCGGTCGGCTACGACGAGCCTCGGCGACGCTTCTTCGTGCGCAACTCCTGGGGAACCTCGTGGGGGCGCGCGGGATACTTCACGATGCCCTACGACTACCTGATCGACCAGCATCTCAGCGACGACTTCTGGACCATCAAACTGGTCGAGTGACAGTCCGCAGTGTGATATTGTTCGTGCCCATATATGGGCGTGAACAAACTGGAGCGCGAGCTGAAACGCGGGAGCGCCGAGCTGCTGATCCTCGCGCTCCTCGAGGAACGGCAGCGGCACGGCTACGAGATCGGACAGCTGATCGCGAGCCGCTCCGACGGCGCCATCAACTTCCACGTCACGTCGCTCTACCCGACGCTGTACCGGCTCGAGGATCGTGCCCTCATTGAAGGGCGCTGGGTGGAGCGCGCGGGACAGCGCCGCCGCCGGTACTACAAGCTCACGCGCAGCGGACGCCAGACGCTCGCCAGCCAGCGCGGCGTCTGGGACAACTTCTTCTCCGCGCTCAACCGGGTCGCCAAGATCAGTGGATCTTCCGCCTGAGCAGACTTGATCTTCACTCGAAGGAGTCGAAGGACTCGAAGGCAGGCGAAGGAGCACTCTCGATGTTCGATACTTCAAAGGGTCGAAGGTCGAAGGCGGAGAACAAGAGGTCGTTATGGACTGGAAAACCAGAATCCGCATAGCGTTCGCGCCGGTCGCACCCGACGACGACATCGTCGAAGAGCTCGCGCAGCACGCCGCGGCGATCTATGCCGCCGCGCGCGCCGAAGGACTCGACGCGTGCGAGGCAGATCAGCGCGTCGACGACCAGATACAGGCGTGGACCGCGGACCCCGCACTTTTGCGCCGCCGCCCGAAACGGGAGCCCGCGGTCATTCCACCGTCGATCTCGCGATCCGGGTTCGGCACGGTCGTCCAGGACGTGCGCTACGCATGGCGCCTTCTCCGCCGGCAGCCGGGCTACGCGGCAGTGCTGATTGCGACGATGGCACTGGGGATTTCGGCGACGACGGTGCTCGGCAGCCTCACCTACGGCGTGTTGCTGAAGCCACTGCCGTGGGCCGACGCGCCCCGGCTCGTCCGGCTGTACGAGACCCGCCAGGGCAGCACGCGCCGTCTGATGCCGATGATGACCAACGCCACCTTCCTGCCGTGGCGCGATACGCCGTCATCCACGCTCGACGCGCTCGAGGCGTGGTCGACGCGTCGATCGATTCTCTCGGGTGACGGGCAGTCGCAGCAGCTGCAGATCGCGGGCGTGACGCCGGGCCTGCTCGAAGTCGTGGGCGGTGTTCCGCTGATGGGACGCATGTTCGTGCCGAGCGATGCACACGATATCCGGATCATCCCGGCGGCCGCGCCATCAGACGGCCCCACGCCGGTGGCAATCATTTCGTACGGTCTATGGCAGCAGCGATTCGGTGGCGCGCCCGATGTGCTCAATCAGACACTCCGCCTCGACGGAACAACCTATTCGATCGTGGGCGTCATGCCCGCGTCGTTCATGTTCCCCGACCGCGCCACGCGCGCGTGGCTTCCGTTTGTAATCGCGCCCGTGACCACGCCGAAGGTCGAGGGTGCGACGATCCAGATGTTCCAGGCGGTCGGACGCATGCGGCCTGGTGTGGCGGCGCAGCAGGTGAGCGCAGAAGGCACCGCGCGTGGACGTTCCGTGCCTCCAGTGCGCGCGCCGGTGATCATGGCGGTATTCGGCAGCGAGGGGCCAGTCGACGTGACCGCGGTACCGATGCTCGAGGCGCTGACGGGCGAGGTGCGTCCCGCGATCCTCATCATGCTCGCCGCCGTGATCCTGCTCCTGCTGACGGCCACGGCGAACGCCGCGAGCCTGCAGCTCGCGAGGGCGACGGCCAGGCGCCGCGAACTGGCGATCCGTACCGCTCTCGGCGCGGGGCGCAGACGCCTCGTCCGCCAGACGCTGGTGGAAAACGTGCTCGTCGGAGTCCTGGGGGGCGCCGCCGGCCTTGTGCTCGCGGCATTGATGCACCGCGCGCTGCCGACGCTGCTGCCCACGGACTTCCCGCGCGTCGACGATCTCGCTCTCGACGCGCGCATCCAGGCGTTTGCCGTGATCGTGTCGATCGTGGTGGGACTCGGCTGCGGTCTGCTCCCCGCCTGGCAGGTGGCGCGCGCGGACGTCGTGCCCGCGCTCGTCGAAGATGCTCTCGCGCCCATTGGCGGCGGATGGCGCTCGCGGACCGCGCGGGTGCGCGCGGTGATAATGACGGCGCAGGTCGCCATCGCGTGCGTGCTCCTGGTCGGCGCGCTGCTGCTCGTCCGCAGCTTCAGCGCGATGATGCGCGCGAATCTCGGCTACGACGCCACCGACGTCCTGTCCGCTCGCGTAATCCTGCCGAGCGGCGAGTTCGATCCCGCGCGGCGACAGCAGGTCGTGAACGAAATGCTCGACCGCTTGTCGGCAACGCGTGGCGTCGTCCGGCTCGGGGCCGCGACGACGATTCCATTCACCGCCGGAGAAGTACTCTCCTCGTTCCCAGTCAAGAAGCACGACGGCACGTCGGTCCGGGTGCAGACCGGAGCGCGATATGTCAGCGTTGGGTATTTCGCGGCGCTGGGACAACGAGTTGCGGAAGGGCGTGATTTCACCGCGCAGGACGGATCCCCCGCGCAGCAGGCGGCGATCGTGAACCGCGAATTCTCCAGGCGCTATCTCGACGGCCACGCGGTCGGATCGACCCTCGCCCTCAAGAACGAGAAGGAGGCGATCGTCATCGTCGGAGTCGTGGATGACACCGCGCGACACGACATCAGCGACCCGGCGCAACCCGAGGTGTATTACCCGATGCGGCAGCAGCCGATGCGCGGCACCGATGTCTATCTGCTTCTCCGCACATCCGTCGACCCCCGCGGGATGGTGCCCGCGCTGCGGACGGTGGTTCACGAGGCGGCGCCGACCGCGCCCTTCGACTCGATCATGACGATGGAGGATCGCGTGTCGGCGAGCCTCGCGAAGCCGCGCCTGTATGCCGTGCTGCTCGGCACGTTCGCGGCGTTCGCGCTGGTGATCGCCGGTGTCGGCCTGTTCGGCGTCCTCTCCTACACCGTCGCGCAGCGATCGCGCGAGATCGGCGTGCGGTCGGCCCTTGGCGCGCAGGTTGCCGACATCATCGGGCTGGTGATCCGCCAATCGATGGGCATTGCGGGGGCCGGCATCACTGCCGGCGTGGTCGCCTCGCTGTGGCTCACGCGGGGGCTGCAGAAATTCCTCTTCGGCGTGACGCCGCACGACTTCACGAGTTTCGCCGGCGTCGCGGTAGTCCTCCTCGTCGTCGCAGCGATCGCGAGCGTCATCCCCGCGCGGCGCGCCGCGCGGGTTGATCCGGTGACGGTCCTTCGCGCCTAGCGCAGGGCCTTGTCGATCGCCGCCTGCGCGAGCGGTCCCATGATCGCGTAGCCTGCGCTGTTCGGGTGGAGGTCGTCCGCCGTCAGCTCGTTCTTCATCACGCCCGTGTCATCGAGCATCGCCGAGAAGTAATCCAGGTACACGTGGCCGTTCGCGGCCGCGTACTTCTTCATCCAGTCGTTGACCGCGATGATCCGGGACATCGGGCGCGCCGTCGTCTGCGGCACGCCGTTCGGCGCGACGTGGTACCCGCTGACCGGCGTGACGCTGGCGAGGACGACCTTGATCCTGTTCGCCTTTGCGAGTTCCGCCATCGACTGGAGGTTGCCTTCGATCTCTTCGTTCGTCATCGGTCCGGTGTTGGCGGCGATGTCGTTCGTGCCCGCGAGGATCACCACCGCCTTCGGCTTCAAGTCGATCACATCGGGCCTGAACCGGATGAGCATCTGCGGCGTCGTCTGTCCGCTGATGCCGCGATCGACGTAGGGCTTGCCGGAAAAGAAGTCGCCAAAGCGCGGCTGCTGCCAGAGATCCGTGATGGAGTCACCCATGAACACGACGCGTGATTCCCCGGCGGCGGGTGCGGCGAGCGCCGCGTTCGCGTCGCGATAGCGCGCGAGCGCCGCCCAATCGCGCAGCCGAGCGTCGTTGCGCAACAACTGCTGCAGTGCGGTGGCCATCTCGGGACAGCCAGTCTGCGGCGCAGCTGGCGCCGTGGGCGCAGTCGTCTGACCGGTGAGCGCAAGAACGGTGAACGCGGCAACTATCGTGCGAATCATGAGCTATCCTCCAGCGGACCTGTGAAAACATCGTGACAGGGCCGGATCCTAAACCAATCAGCGCCGGCCGGCGTATTCACCCCTGAAACGCATGCCCAGTCCCTATACGTCCCGCCGGGCCGGTGGTTTGAGCGCCGCAATCCTCATGGCGATCGCGCTCATGAATCCGCTCGCCGCGCGACAAGCGCCCGGCGCGGGCGCCTGCCGCATCGCGGGTCGCGCGAGCAGCGGAACGACGCCTTTGCCGGGCGTGGCGATCGCGGTGAAGTCAGGGGACGCGCTCCGCGTCGCAACATCGACGGAGACGGATGGCGGCTATGCCGTCAACCTCGCGCCCGGCCAGTACACGCTGACCGCAGAACTCACCGGTTTCACGCGCGTCGAACGTCCGCTCGTCGTGGCGGCCGATGGCGCATGCGCGCAGACGGTCGATCTTGCGCTGTCGCTCGCTCCGCGGCAGGCGCCGGCCGCAGCCGCACCGCAGCGAGGCGCGGTGCCTGGCGGGCGGCGCGGCGCCGGATCCGGCACGAACGTCGTGCAGGTGCAGCCGCAAGCCGAAGCTGGCGCACAGACACAGACCACGAACGAACGTGAAGCGGAGGACGCGGCCACGCGGCTCCTGCTGCCGCCGGGGTTCTCGACGGAGACGCCGAGCGATGCGATCACGATCGCGGGCAACAACGCGAGCCTCGACCGCGGCATGCTCAACGATCGTTTCGATGCGATCGGGCGCGGCGTTTTCGATCCCGCGACGGGAGAATTCGGTACGGGTTTCGGCGAGCAGGGACGCGGTGGGCCGGGCGGATTCGGCGGACGCGGCGGGCCGGATGGCGGCCGCGGCGGGCCAGGCGGACGCGGCGGTCCAGAAGGGCGCGGCGTTCCCGGCGGACCGGGAGGGCCGGGTGGATTTTTCCTCGGCGGACGCGGAGGCCAGCAACAGCGCTACAACGGAACGTCGAACTACACGTTCGGCGGATCGGCGCTCGATTCCGCGCCGTACCAGCTGCGCCCCGATTCCGCCGTCGAGAAGCGGCCGTACACGCGCCAGACGTTCGGCGGCACTTTCGGCGGCCCGCTGAAAATCCGCAACGTGTACGACGGTACGCGACGCACGCAGTTCACCGTCACGTATAACGGGAACCGCGGCCGCAACCTCTTCGATCAGTACGCGACCGTCCCGTCCGCCGCGATGCGCGCCGGCGACTTTTCTGCGAGCGCGACGCCGATCATTGATCCGTCGACGGCCCAGCCGTTCGCGGGCAGCGTCATTCCACTCGCGCGCATCGATCCGGCGGCGCTGACGCTCCTGCGTTTCATTCCGTTGCCGAACCTCACGGGCACGAGCCGCAATTTCCATAACGTCAACACGACGGAGTCGGCCGGCGACAACGTCAGCCTGCGCGTCACGCACAACTTCACGCCGGCCGCGGCCGGTGCGGGCGGACGCGGCGGGGGGCGCGGTGGCGGATTCGGCGGTCAGCGCGGCGGTGCCGGCGGGCGTGGAGGGCGCGGCGCTGCACAGGGCACGTCCGTGAACATGACCGCGCAGCTGCAATACCGCCGGACCAACAATCAGCAGCTGAACGTGCTGCCGGCACTCGGCGGGAAGACATCGAACACGAACATCGCCGTCCCGGTGTCGTTCAACATCCGGCACAAGCGGACGATGCACGCGATCAACGTGAACTATTCGTCCACGTCCGCGAAGACGAGGAACAATTACGCCGGCGTCGAAAACGTGACGGGCGCGGCGGGGATCAACGGCGTTTCGACAGATCCCTTCAACTGGGGTGTGCCGTCGTTGTCGTTCTCGAGCCTGTCGAGCGTGCGCGACATAACGCCGTCGCGGCGTTCCGACCAGCGGCTCGCGCTCTCGTACAACTGGACGCTGCCTCACAAGCAGCACCAGCTGCGCGCGGGCGGGGATTATCGGTTCGATCGCACGTCGAGCCAGACGGACGCGAATGCAGCCGGCGCGTACGTGTTCACGGGACTCTACACCGCCGGCGGATCCGCGATCGTCCGCAGCGGCGGTCTCGACTTCGCCGACTTCCTGCTCGGGCTGCCGCAACAGGCAACAGTGCAGTACGGGCCGGGGAACATCCGGATGACCGGCAAGTCGATGAGCCTCTTTCTCCAGGACGACTGGCGCAAGAGCGCGAAGCTCACGCTCAATCTCGGCGTTCGCTACGAATTGATCTGGCCGTTCATCGAGCGAAGCGGCCGAATGGTCAATCTCGACGTCACGCCGGACTTCACCGCCGCATCGCCCGTCTTCTCCGGTGAAACCGGCTTGTACAACGGCCACTTCCCCGCGGGTCTGCTGAATGCGGACACGAACAACATCGCGCCCAGAGTCGGCGCCGCGTGGCGCATCAAGCCCGGCACGATCCTGCGCGGCGGCTATGGCATCAGCTTCAATTCGGGCTCCTACGCGAACATCGCGCGCCAGCTTGCGGTGCAGCCGCCGTTCTCGACGAGCGACACCGTCATCGGGACGGCCCTCCTTCCTCTCACGCTGGGCAACGCGTTCATCAACGCCGTCACGGGCGTGGCGAACACGTACGGTGTCGAAAAAGATTACGACCTCGGACGCGTACAGACCTGGAACGTCGATCTCTCGCGCGATCTGAACCAGAACTGGAACGTCGGCGCAGGCTACACGCGCACCACCGGCGCCACCCTCGACGTCTTGCGCGCGCCGAATCGCGGCCCGTCGGGTCTGCGCATCGCCGGCGTCCAGCCGTTCCTCTGGCAGACGTCTGAAGGATCGTCGGTGCTCAATGCGGCGACGTTCCGCCTGCAGCGGCGGATGGTAAAAGGCATTGGCGGAACGATCAACTACACGCTCGCCAAATCGCGCGACGACGCGTCGACTATCGGCGGCGGCGGAACAGTTGTGGCGCAGGACGATCAGAATCTCGCGGCCGAATGGGCACTCTCGAGCTTCGATCGCCGGCACCAGTTCTCGAGCGACCTGTCGTTCGAGCTGCCGTTCGGCCCCAACAAGCGCTGGTTGAACAACGGCGGGCGCGCCGCGGCCATTTTCGGGCGCTGGCGCGGTTCGATGAACCTCACGTGGCAATCGGGGACGCCGCTCACGCCGCGGCTGCAGGCGGCCGCCAGCGATGTTGCGCGCGGGACGAACGGCACGCTGCGCGCCAACTACGACGGCGGGCCGATCCAGATCGCCGGGCCGACGATCGATCGCTTCTTCAACACGGCGGCCTTCTCGGTCCCGCTGCCGGGTACGTTCGGCACAGCCGGTCGCAACTTGATCATCGGTCCCGGCGCCCGTCTGTTGAACGCACAGTTTTCGCGCGACATCCAGTTGAAGCGCAACCGCGGCATCACGATCCAGGCAACGGCCTCGAATCTTCTCAACGGCGTCAACTACTCGCGCGTGGATACAACCGTCAACTCCCCCACGTTTGGACAGGTCCTCGCGGTCGGACCGATGCGGTCCGCGCAGCTCAATCTCCGCGTCCGGTTCTAACCAATGCGCACGCTTGCTGCCGCCGTCATCGCCATCCTCGCCGCCACTGCTCCGTCGATCGGCGGGCAGACGCCGCAGCCGGAGAAGCGTCCCCTGTTCCGCGGGAACACGCAGGTCGTGTCTGTTGACGTCATCGTTCGCGACGGATCCGGAAAGGCCGTGCGCGGTCTCAAGGCGACCGACTTCGAGGTCACCGAGGACGGCAAGCCGCAGGACATCACCAGCTTTGCCTTCGAAGAGATCTCGGAGCAGCCCAAGCGCGTCGCGACCGTCGATCTGCTGGCAGCCGCGGAGACGCGCCTCGCTGAAGACGCGAAACGCGGCCAACCCGCCGCTGCCGCGCAGTCCGCGCCGCCGGAGGCGATGACGTCCAACCAATTGGCGGGGCGCCGGCTCATCATTCTGCTGTTCGACATCAGTTCGATGCAGCCGGAGGACGTGCAGCGCGCCGTGGACTCCGCGACAAAGTACGTGAACGAGAAGATGAGTCCCGCGGATATGGTCGCCGTCGCGACGGTCAGTTCGATGCTGGAAGTGCTCACGGACTTCACGGCGGACCGCGCGAAGGTGGATGCCGCGCTCGCGACACTCGGCTACAAGGAAGGGACCGCGACGCCGCCGCCGGCGGCGGATACGGTCGCGACCGACGAACAGACGGCCGCCGACGAGTCGACTGCGTCCGAGGACACGGCGGCGCTCGACATGTTCAACAACGACGTCCGGCTGCGCGCGCTGAAGGCGCTGGCCGAGACGCTCGCGCCCATCGAGCAGAAGAAATCGATCCTCTATTTCAGCGCCGGCATGCAGCGCAGCGGCGAGGACAACCAGGTCGAACTGCGCTCGGCGATCAACGCCGCCGTCCGCGCCCACGTCGCGATCTATCCGGTCGATACGCGCGGCTTGCAGGCGATCGTCCCGGGCGGCGACGCGACGCAGGCGAGCGGCCGTGGCACGGCAATGTTCTCAGGGCGCGGCGTCTCGCAGCAGTTCTCGCAGCTGTCCGCGTCACAGGACACGCTCGCGTCACTCGCGTCGGATACGGGCGGGAAGGCATTCATGGATTCGAACGACTTCGACGCCGCGTTCGCCCGCGTGCAGCGCGACATGTCCGCCTATTACCTGCTCGGCTACAACAGCGCGAACACCGCGAAAGATGGACGCTTCCGTCGCATCCGCGTGCGGCTGAAGACGCCAGCTCCGGGCGCGCGCGTCGAAGCGCGGCAAGGCTACTACGGGGATCGCGACTTCGCGCACACCGCGAACACGGACCGCGAGACGCAACTGGAAGAGATGCTCTTTTCCGCGGTATCAGCGACGGATCTTCCCGTCCTCGTCAATGCGGGATTCTTCCGTCTTGCCGCGGACCGCTACTACGTCCCGATCTCGATGGCAGTGCCGGGTTCGGCGGTGCCGGTCCCGGCCGAGAAGGACAAGGACAAGATCGCGCTCGACGTCCTCGGCATCGTGCAGGACGAGCAGGGACGGCCAGTCGGCCGCATCCGGCAGACGATGAAGCTGCCGCCTGGATCTGTCGGCACACTCACGGCGAAACAAATCCTGTATCAGTCCGCGGTGACGCTGCCACCCGGACGCTTTTCACTCAAGGTCGTCGTCCGCGAGAACACGAGCGGCCTGATGGGATCGTTCGAAGCGCCGGTCGTCGTCCCCGAGTTGAAGCAGGCGCCGCTGAAGGTCAGCTCCGTCGTCCTCAGCACACAGGTGCAGGCGGCGAAGGACAAATCCGACAATCCCCTCATCCGCGACGGCGAGCAACTGGTGCCGAACCTGACACACGTCGTCGGCAAGGACCAGCGGATGTTCTTCTATTACGAGGTCTACGATCCCGCCGCCACCGAGTCCGCACCTGACGTGCGGACGAGCCTCGCGTTTTATCGCGGAAAGGTGAAGGTCTTCGAGACACCCGTGGTCGAGCGGACCGCGATCGACGAGCCGTCCCGCAAGGCCGCGCGGTTCAAGCTCGAAGTGCCCGCCGGCGCGATCCCGCCGGGCCTCTATACGTGCCAGATCAACATCATCGATTCCGTGGCCGGGAAATTCGCGTTTCCGCGCCTGGTTTTCCTGCTGCGATAGCACCGACGTCAGCCGCCGCGAGCACGCCGTTGATCCAGAGTTCGATTTCTTTCCAGGTGTCATCACTGTTCAAGGACTGATTGTGCCGCGCCCCTGGCACCAGAATCAGGCGCTTGCTGCCCGGCAGCGCCGCGAACACGCGCTCTGAGTGCGCCGGCGGCGTATCGACATCCGCTGCGCCATGTATCAGCAGCACCGGTGCGGAAATGCGGCTCGCTGCCGCAGACGGCGCAACCGCATCGACGCGCAATCGGCCCTGCTGCTCGGCGAGGCGAAACGATCGGTCGATGGTCCCGCGCGTGAAAAAGGCCGGCGCGCGTTCCGAGGCGACCGTTCGCAGGTCCGAAAACGTCTCTGCGGCGACAACGGCTGCAATGCGGGGATCGTCTGCGGCTTCCTGCAGCGCGACCGCGGCGCCGAGCGACGTGCCGATGAGGATGACGGGAGCTGCCGCGATGGTGTCCACGACCTTGTGCAGATCGCGCTTCTCGAAATACCCGTACGTGCACGCATCGCCGCCGGACTCGCCATGCGCGCGGCTGTCATACGCGATCACGTCGAACCCGCGTGCGGTAAACCGTTGAACCACGCCTGTCGCGCTGCCGCGATTGTCGGCGATGCCGTGAAGGTAGACGATCGTGCCACGCGGGCGCTCCATCGCTGAGCGACATCGCCATCCGCGAAGCGTTACGTCGTCCCCCTCCAGTTCTGAGTCGACGCACCGGGCGGGAGCCGGTCCTCTCGCGATGTGGCGAGCGGGATGCAGCAGGCCGCCCGCGCCAAGGGCAGGCAGTTGCGCACACGCCACAATCGTCAGCACGATCGCCAGTCCCGCGCTTCCACCCATGACGCCGCTGCGGCCCATATGGAACGATACGCCTTCCGCGCGACTTCGTTCCGCGGCGCCGTTCTGCCCTCGTGCCGCGCGCGTTTATGATGCTGCGATGGGTCTGCGCGCCGTTTCGGCCCTTATCGTCTTCGCCCTCGTCACCACGACGCTGGTCGGCGCGTCCGCGCGGATCCGGCAGGCGCGCGACATTGCGTTCGAGCCGCCCGGGCGCGACGATGTGGCGCATATCGATGGGGACACCGCGACACTTCCGAACGGACGTCGCGTGACGCCGGTAGGTCGCGTGATTCGGACGCAATCTTACGGGTGGGGACTCGCCATTGCGCCTGATGGACGACGTGCCGCGGTCGTACATCCGGATTCTGTCGAAATCATCGATCTGGTCTCGCCGTTCGCGGTGCGTCGCATCCCGGCGTACGGCACGGGCAAGCATCCGGAGCTCGGTGAAGGCACCTACATGGGATGCGCGTTCTCTCCGGATGGTGGGGTCCTCTATTACGGCAGCGCGAATGAGGGGCGGATCCTGGAGCTCGACGTCGCATCGGGCACCGTGAAGCGACGATTCGATTTGAACGCCGGCGGCGCTTCCGACAGTTTCGCCGGCGACCTCGCCGTGAGCGCGGACGGCTGGCGCCTCTTCGTCGTCGATCAGTTCAACTATCGTTTCGTGACGATCGATCTTACGTCCGGGCGCCTCACGCAGTCAGTCCGCGTGGGACGCAATCCGTTCGCGATCGCGTTGTCGCCAGACGAGCGCACCGCGTGGGTGTCGAATGTGGGCATGTTCGAATATCCGCTCGTTCCTGGCGTCACCCCGAACACGCGTGCGACGAAGGGGCTTCCCTTCCCTGCGTATGGCGTCCCGTCGGGGGAAGCGGAGCGTGGTGTGAGCGTGAATGGCGTCCGCGTGCCAGGGCTCGGCGATCCGAATGTTCCGGAGGCGATGTCGGTGTTCGGCGTTCGACTCGCCGACGGACGCGTCACCGCGCGGTTGAAGACGGGTTACCTGGTCGGCGTCGAACGCGACGATCTGACGACCGTCGGCGGCGCCAGTCCGGGCGCGGTGGTCGCCGGCACGCGCTACGTGTACGTTGCCAATGCGACGAACGACACCGTGTCCGTGATCGACGCAGGCACCGAACGGGTCGTCCGGCAGATCGAATTGAACCTGCCCGGCCTCGAACGGCTCCGAGGCGTGCTGCCGTTTGGCGAGGCGCTGAGCGCGGATGAAAAACGGCTGTTCGTCGCCTGCGCGGGGCTGAATGCTGTCGCTGTGATCGACGTCGAGAGCGGCACGGTCGAGGGATACATTCCAGCGGGCTGGTTCGCATCTGTGGTCGCGCTGACCAACGGCGGCCGCACGCTCGTGGTGGCCAGCTCCAAGGGACTCGGCTCCGGCCCGAACGGCGGACGCGGATTCCAGGACCCCGAACGCGGCGCGCATCCTGGTGACATGATCCAGGGCACGCTGCAACTCGTGGATGTGCCGGATGCGGCAACTCTCGCGTCCTACACGCGACACGTGATCGCGAATACGTACGTCGAGCGTCCACGCGTGGCGCTGCCGGCGCTCTTCCGCGAGCATCCGATCAAGCACGTAGTCTTCATGGTGAAGGAGAACCGCACGTTCGACCAGGTGTTCGGCCGCCGTACGGGCGTTCGCGGCGATCCGACGATCGCGGAGCTATACGACGCGTCGCCGAATCACCAGGCGCTCGCAGACCGCTTTGCGATCGGCGACAACTTCTATTGCGATTCCGATCAGTCGAACACGGGACACCGGTGGGTTGTTGGCGTCTACCCGAATGAGTGGGTCGAGGTGAACGCGCGTTCGCGGATCCAGGCGCGGCCGTTCAGCACGGCGCCAGGCCGCCACTACGTATCCGGCTCGAACGGGACGATGATGCCCGAGGATTACAACGAGGCAGGCGCGCTGTGGGAGCACCTCGTTCGGCACAAGATGTCGTTCTTCAACCTCGGTTTCGGCACAGAGATGCCGGTGTCGCTCGAAGAGCAGATGTTCAAGGAGACCGGCATCCGCATGACGGTCAGCTTCCCGCTGCCGAAGGCGCTGTTCGATCGCACGTCGCGGCGGTATCCGACGTACAACATGGCGATTCCGGATCAATACCGCGCCGACGTGTTCGAACAGGAGCTGCGCGAGCGGTGGGAAAGCGGTCGCGAGCCGTTTCCGCAGCTGCTCACGATGGTGCTGCCGAACGATCACCTGACGGACCCGCATCCGGCAGCGGGGTATCCGAAGCGCGAGTCCTACATGGCGGACAACGATCTCGCGCTCGGACGGATCGTCCATCGCTTGTCACGGACGCGATGGTGGAACGAGACGCTCGTGGTGGTGGTCGAAGACGATCCCCAGGGGGGCCGCGATCATGTCGACGCGCACCGGTCCGTGCTGATGCTCATCGGCCCGCACGTGAAGCGGGGCTACGTGACTCCCCGGCTCGCGAACTTCGGGTCGATCATGCGGCTGATCTTCACGTTGCTCGGGATGCCGCCGCTCAACCAGTTCGACGCGACGGCGTCGCTGCCGCTCGACTGGGTCGCGGACACGCTCGACCTCGATCCGTACACGGCGCGGATGGCGGATCGCAAGCTGTTCGATCCCGACGCCGCGTTGAAGCCGTTCGACCGCCGCTTCAACTGGAAAGCGCTGGCCGACTCCCCGAACATGGACGACCTGGAGGACATGCGGCGCCCCTTCGGGGTCAGGTCTGCAAATCGCCGGTAGCCGGGGGTCAGGTCTGTAAATCGCCCCTAGCGGGGTCAGGTCCGTAAATCGCCGCTCCCCGGGGTCAGGTCTGTAGATCGCCCCATGTCGGGGGTCAGGTCTGTAAATCGCCGCTAGTGGGGGTCAGGTCTGCCGGAGACCTGACCCCGCGATGGGGCGATTCGCAGACCTGACCCCCGGCATGGGGCGATTTGCAGACCTGACCCCCAGTCACCGGGGCGGCCCCGGGGGACGGGTCGGCATCAAGGGATTGCTGGCCGCGGACGATGATGCTGACGTCGTGGTCTTTGTCGCCGACGCGACGCGGGTCACGACCAGCGTCCCCTCCGCGATCGCCGGATCGACGAGCTCCGTGAACGTTTGGTCGCTCGCGCCCACTTTGACGGTCGCTGGTGTGATGCGGCCGCCGTCCGACACCCAAACAGTCGGCGACTTCGTCGCAGCCGGCGCCGTCGCGCCGAGACTCGCCTGCAGTTTCGCGTCCGGTTTGAACCGCAGCGCCGCAGACGGCACGCGCAGGACGCCGTTACGGCGGGCGACTTCGATCGTTACCGTTGCCGTCATCCCCGGCTTGAGCTTCAGCGCGGTGTTCGGCGCATCGATGATGGCGGCGTAGGTCACCACATTGTTCGACGTCGTCGGATTCAGCCGCACCTGCGACACCGTCCCATGGAACGTCTCCGATGGATAGGCGTCCACGCGGAAGGTGACTGCCTGGTTCGCGCGAATCTGGCCGAGATCCGATTCGTCGATGCTCGCGTTCACCTGCATGGCCGACAGGTCCGCGGCGATCACGAAGAGCGTCGGCGCGGACAGGCTGGCGGCGACCGTCTGGCCGACGTCTACGTTCCGCGCGATCACGACGCCGTCGATCGGCGAGCGGATCACCGTCTTCGCCAGGTTCACCTGCGCGCTCTGCACGGCGGACTTCGCCTGGACGACCTTCGCCTCGGCGCCGACGACCTGCGCCTTCGCGGACGCGCTCGCGGTCTCCGCGGACTGCAGATCCGCCGCGGGCAGCAGTTGCCGGGCTGAAAGATCGCGCGCGCGCGACAATGCGGCGTCGGCGGCGCCCAGCGCTACACGGAGCCGTTCGACCTCCGCTTCGGCGTTGACGAGCGACGCGTTCGCCTGTTCCACGGCGCTCACGTACGTGGACTGATCGAGCCTCGCGAGGATCTGCCCCTTCGTGACGATGGAGTTGTAGTCGGCGTTGAGCGCCTCGACGGTACCCGACACCTGGCTGCCGACCTGGACCATCGTGACGGCTTGAAGCGTCCCGGTTGCCGACACCACGTTGACGATATCGCCGCGCGTCACTGCTTCCGTCGTGAGCGCCGGCGCCTCGTCACCACGCCGCGTGTAAAAGGCACCGGCGGTGATTGTCGCCGCCAGCACCAATGCGAAAAGGAGGAGAGTTGTGCGTTTCATGCTACTGGGGGATACGACCCGTTCTTGACGGAACGGTGGCTCTACGGTGACAAATCAGTGGCACCGGCGCAGGACGGCCCGCCGCCGCTAAACTGGAAGGCGATGGCACTCCAGGACACGTCCGACAAGGCTGGCGGACGCGTGCTCGTCGTCGAAGACGACGAGCACATTCGCGAGCTGGTACTGCTCCACCTCGGCCTCGAGGGCCTCCAGACCGTGGCGGCCGTCGATGGCACGGAAGGGCTGCGTGTCGCGCGCAACCAGCCGTTCGACCTGATCGTGCTCGACGTGATGCTGCCGGGACTCGACGGGATTACGGTGTGCCGCGCGATCCGTCGCGAGACGCACCTGAAGGACGTGCCGATCCTGATGCTCACCGCACGGCGCGAGGAAGCCGACAAGGTGAACGGTCTCGAGAGCGGCGCGGATGATTACCTGACGAAGCCGTTCGGCATCCGCGAATTCGTCGCGCGCGTGCGAGCGCTCCTGCGCCGCCGCCGCAGCGCGGTCAACGCGTCCGCCCACGATGCGCCCGTGACGGTCGGCGGCCTGCACATCGATCCAGCCCGGCGTCTCGCGCGCGTCAACGAACGCGAAATCGAGCTGACCGCGCACGAGTTCGATCTGCTGTATGTGCTCGCGAGCAACCGGGGCATCGTGTTCAGCCGGGACGCGCTCGTGCAGCGGGTCTGGGGCGGCGACACGCACATCACCGAACGCAGCGTTGATACGCTGATCAAGCGGCTGCGGAAGAAGATCGAAGAAGACCCGGCGGAGCCTCGCTACATCTCGACTGTGTGGGGCACGGGCTACAAGTTCGCCGATGCCTGAACGCCGGTGGTATCGGAGCTTCTACTGGCGCATCGCGATTGGATACGTCGCGTTGCTCGCGGTGTTGCTCCTGGTGCAGACGGGCCTGGCGATCTGGCTCACGGATCGCGTCTGGGGCCGCGCGAGCCGCACGCCCGCACAACTCGCCGAGCTTGCGGCGCAGGATCTCTCGACCCAGCTTGCTGCGAATCCGTCGTTGGACATCCAAGCCCACCTGCACGATCGATATCGCTCCGGCTACCAGCCTTTCGTCGTCGTCATGGCGGGCGACGGGCGCGCGTTCACCAACCGCTCGCCCGTGCCTCCGTCGCTCGCGCGCGACGCGTGGCGCCACCTGCGCGGAGAGGCGCTGTCGCCGCACGATCACGATGCGCCACTGGGCCGCGGACGAGGGCCGGGATTCTTCGCCGAGTATGCCGACGTGATCGTCGGCGGCACGCGCGTGGGCGTCGTGGCCGTGCCGGGGACGCCGCCACCGCTCTCGGTCAGCCTGCGCGAAACGGCCCCGATCCTCGCGTGGGCGGGCGGCGCGCTGCTCGCGGCCGGCGCGGCGATCGTTGCGTTCCTGATTTTTCGTCCAACACGTCGGCGGCTGCGGGCGCTCGAGGATACGGCCCGATCGCTCGGCGAAGGGCGGACGGACGTCCGAGCGGACGAATCAGGCGGTGACGAGGTCAGCGCGCTCTCCGCCGCGTTCAACGCGATGGCTGCCGATCTCGAGGCGCGCGCCGTCGCGCTCGCGGAGTCCGATCGCGCGCGGCGGCAACTGCTCGCCGACGTCTCGCACGAGCTCATGACGCCGCTCGCCGCGATCCGCGGCTACGTCGAGACGCTGGGAATGAAGGAACTGACGATCGACGAAGCGACGCGAGCGAGGTATCTCGAGATCGCGCACCAGGAAACGCACAAGCTCGAGGCGATCATCGGGGACCTGCTCGATCTCGCCCGGCTCGAGGGAGGGGGTGACACGCTGGAGTGCGACGCCGTGCTCGTCGACGATCTGCTGCGCCGCGTCGCCGACCGCCATCGTCCGGCACTGATCGGGCGCGGCGTGACACTGACGACGACGGCGGCGAGCAATACCCCGTTGATTTGGGGAGACGCGGACCGGTTGGAACAGGCGCTGCAGAACGTCGCGGCGAACGCGATCCGCCATACGCCCGATGGAGGAACGGTGACGCTGCGCGCGGAGCCGGCGGGAGATCGGGTCAAGGTAACCGTCGCGGACAGTGGTCCAGGGATTCCCCCGGAGCACCTCGCCCACATCTTCGATCGCTTCTACAAGGCCGACGCGTCACGTGCCGGCACGCACGTGCCATCCGGCAGCGGGCTGGGCCTCTCGATCGTCCGCGCCATCGTTCATCGCCACGGCGGCGAGGTCAGGGCGGAAAACGGTCCGGCAGGCGGAGCAGTGTTTACGCTGTTGCTCCCGTCCGCCGGACCGACCGCTAACCGCTAACTGCCAACCGCAAACTGCTAACTGCTGACTGCCGTCTATTCCCTACCAGGTGGAAGACTCACATTGAGCGATTGAGTCTCGCCGGAACGGATCTGCACCGTCGAGTTGTACGGCTTGAAGCCTTCCTTGCGCACTTCGACTCGATGTGACCCCGCGGCGAGCTGCACCATCAGCCGGCTGCCCCCTTCGGGACTGTCCCATCGTTCCCCATCGATGACCACCACTGCATCTGCCGGCTGGACGCGTATGTTCAGCGTGCCGAATTCCCGGTTGTCAGGCGCGCGGCGATCGCCAGGCCCTTCGGGCAGCGGACGGGTCCGTCCCGGCTCGCGCGGTTCGCGCTGATCACCGGGATAGGGGGGATTCGGCTCCTGTGGCGGCCGATATGGATCGCGCGGCGCGTACGGGTCCTGCGGATCGCGATAGGGATCGCGGCTGTTCGGCACCGGCTGCGGCGCCGGCTCCGGCGGTGCGCCCGACGCGAGCGGCTCGAGGATCGCCTTGAAGTGATAACCCTCGCCCGGCCGGAACAGTGTCTTCTGCCGGTAGGTCCGGTAACCCGGCAGGTACACCGACAGCTCGTGCTCGCCCGCGGGCAGATCGAGCCGCTGGAACACACCGTCGAACTGATCGACGATGCCGACAAAGTACCCGTCCACGAACACCTGCGCGTCGCGCGGCTTCACCTCGATACGCGCGCTCGCCCACGAGCGGCCGTAGTAATAGCGCGGGTATTGCTCGTAGTACGGATACCAGCCCGCGTAGAACGGATCGTAGAAGGGGGCGTAGAAGGGGCTGTAGAACGGGCTGTAGAAGGGACTATAGAAGGGTCTGTAGAAGGCGCCGTAGTAATACGGCCGATAGTAGCCCGCGCTGATGACGACGGCGGTCCGCACGGGTGCGCGGCGAACGGCTCGCCGCTGCGCGGCAGCCTCGGCCGGCCACAGCATCACCGCCGTGATGCAGGCACAGCTGAAAAGCACCAGACGCTTGGAAATCACGGAAACCTCCGCATGGCAGGGCGCATCCAGGTAAGCAACGTGAATGCCTGAGGCCCAACCGGCGAATCGGCGCCTTGCCGACCTCAGCCGTCCTCCATGGAGCACACGTCTGTCCCCTGCCGGTGGCACGTGGCAGCCACGGTTTCTTCACAGTTGCGCCACGGCCGCGACATCGAGCGTGGAGTCAAATGGATCAAACGCGAACGGACCGTCACTCCGATCCTCATCGCGACTCCTCCCACCGACGGTGTAACGAAAGGGGTGACGGTTCGCCAGCGCCTGCAGCCCACCAGGTTGGCTGCCGCGTGTGACGCGAACCACCGCGGTGCCACGGCCGCGTCGTCAGTTCACCGGGAACTGGCGGCGCGGCTTTTTTAGTCTTTAGGTTTGGGTCCTGGCTTCACGTCAAGAGAAGAGGCCTGCCGTCGCGTTCAGTGCGGCCCGTACCCATGGCTCAGGATAGAGGCCCATCACGACAACACCGAGCGCACAGAAGAGAATTGCGAGAAAGAGTGGCGCAGCTAGCGGCACGCGTCCGCCCTTCTCGGGCGTATCGATGTACATGCGGCTCGCGAGCACGAGGTAGTAGTACAGCGCCACGATCGTGAGCACGGCGCCGAGCAGGGCGAGGCCGTACATGTGCTGATCGATTGCAGCCTTGAAAATGAACAGCTTCGCCCAGAAGCCCGCCACGAACGGAATCCCGCCGAGCGAGAGCAGGAAGACGAGCATGCTCAGCGCGAGCACGGGCGAGCGCTGCGCGAGACCGCGGTAGCCGCTCATCGAATCCGTCTCCTCGCCGGAGCCGACAGCCTGCACGACGAAGAACGCGCCCATGTTTCCGAAGAGGTACGCGACGAGATAGAAGAGCACCATGCCGGCGGCGTTCGCCGACATCGCCGCGATGCCGATCAGCATGTAGCCGATGTGTGCCACGCCCGAGTAGGCGAGCAGCCGCTTGACGTTCTGCTGCGGGATCGCCATCAGGTTGCCTGCGACGATCGTGAGGCCCGCGAGCGCCGATACGACCGGCACCCACATGTAGCCGGCGCTGCCCGCGCCTTCGAGATACAGCCGGAACACGACGATGAACCCCGCGGCCTTCGGCGCAACCGAGAGCCACGCGACGAACGGTGTCACCGCCGCCTCGTACGTGTCCGGCACCCACATGTGGAATGGCACGGCGGCGATCTTGAACGCCACACCCGCGAGCACCAGCACGAGCCCGAGCTTCGCGAGGATCTGTCCCGATGCCAGCGCACCGGGAATCGCGCCCATCGCTGTCGTTCCCGTCACGCCGAAAATGAAGGAGAAGCCGTAGAGCAGGATCGCGGACGACACCGATCCGACGAGGAAGAACTTCAGCGCGCCTTCCGACGCGATGTCCTTGCGCTTCTGGAAGCCGCTCAGAAAATAGAGCGGAATCGACATCAGCTCGAACGCAACGAACAGCAGGACGAGATCCCGAGCCGCCGCGAGCACGAACATGCCGAGCAGCGATGCCAGCAGCGCGACGTGATACTCCGCGCCGCGACGGGCAAAACCGTCGCCGGATAGACCGAGCGTCGCGAGTACGCTGACGGCGGCCGATACCAGGAACAGCCGCTGTGCGAAGATGGCGAGCGGATCGAGCACGAACGCGTCGCTGAACAACGACTCCCCGGGACGCACGAAGAACGACCATGCTGCCAGGCCAATCAGACCGAACAGGGAGAGCCATCCGCAGCGCCGATCGGGGACAGCCGGTTTGAACAGGCCGAGCAGCAGCACGGCCGCCATCAGTCCACCGAGCCCGAGCATCACGTTCATCGCATCACGCCCAGTTTCACGAGCAGCGGCACGGTCGCCGTATCGATCGGCGCGACGATCAGCTGCGGCACGACGCCGAAGATGATCAGAATGCACACGAGGAACACGAGCGCGACCCACTCCGTGCCTTGCGCATCCGGCAGATCGTGGAAATGCGGATCCGCGCTCGTCGGCCCCCAGAAGATCTGCCGCACGACGCGGAGCACGTAGATCGACGTCAGGAACGCACCGATGACGCCCGGCAGCAGCCACCACGGATGCGCGGAGGCCCAGGCGCCGACGAACGTCAGGAATTCAGCGACGAATCCGGCGGTCGCGGGCAATCCAAGGGAGGAGAACCCGCCGATGGCGAACGCCGTCGCGATCCCCGGCATCATCTGGCCGAAGCCGCCCATCGTGAAGATCGCGCGCGAATGCGCCTTCTCGTAGACGAGACCGACGAGGGCGAAGAACAGTCCCGTCATGATCCCGTGCGCGACCATCTGGAATACCGCGCCGTTCAATCCCTGCTCGGTCAGCGTCGCGATGCCGAGCATCACAATTCCCATGTGCGAGACGGACGAGTATGCGACCACGTACTTCAGGTCCGTCTGCGCCATCGCGCTCAGCGCGCCGTAGACAATGTTGATGGACGCGATCGCGCCGACGAGCCACGCCCACTCGACGGCTCCGCCTGGCGTGAGGCCGAGACCGAGCCGGACGACGCCGTACGCCCCCAGCTTCATCAGCACGCCGGCGTGCAGCATCGAGACCGCCGTCGGCGCGGAGGCGTGGCCGTCAGGCGACCAGGTGTGCAGCGGCCAGATGCCGGCAAGAATGCCGAAGCCCACGTAGAACGCGAGAAACACCCACGACTGCAGCCGCGCAGAAAACTGGAACTGCTGGAGATCGAGGAAGGAGAAACTCTTCGATCCTGCGGCGGTGTAAAGCGCGAGGATGCCCACGAGGATGAACGCCGACCCCAGAAGCAGGTACAGCGTCAGCTTCATGGCCGCGTATTCCTTCGTGCCCACGCCGGTCCGCTTGAACGCCCACCCGAAGAGGCCCTGCGGGCGGATCTCGCCGCTCGATCCCCAGATGCCGATCAGGAGATACATCGGCAGCACGGCGATCTCATAAAACAGGAAGAACACGAACAGATCGAGCGACACGAACACGCCGAACACGCCCGTGACGAGCAGCAGGAGCAGCGCGTAGAACTCCTGGCCGCGCGTCTTGACGGTCCACGACGCGAACACGCCCGCGAAAAGGATGATCGCCGTCAGCAGCACGAGCACGAGTCCAATGCCATCGAGTGCGAGGCTGTACGAGATGCCGAACGAGGGGACGAGTGGCCACGATTCGCCGAACTGGAAACCCGCCGCGCTCCGGTCGTACGCGAAACACAGCCAGCCGGCAAGCGCGAGCGGAATCGCGGCGCCCAGCGTCGCCGTGAGCCGCACGAGGAGCGGCCTGTGGCGCGCGAACGCCATGATGATCAGCGCGGCGACGAACGGCGACCAGGTGATGATCGAAAGCACCGGCAGGCGCGTCACCAGGCGACTCCGATCCACGCCATCAGCGCAAGCAGCCCGAGACCGACGGCCCAGACGTAGTCCTGCACCTTGCCGGTCTGCATCCGCCGCAGGCGATCGCCGGCGTCGAGCGTCCACGCGCTCACGACGTTCAGCACGCCATCAACCAGGTACCGATCGGTCCAGCCGATGGCACGCGAAAACGTCAGGAGCACGGAGCGATAAATGGCGAGGTAGATGTCATCGAGCCAGAACTTCGCGATCGCCGCCCGGCGAATCGGCGCGAACGCAGTCGCCAGCGCGTCGGCGCTGATCGCGCGCTTCTGATACGTCAGCCACGCGAGCGCGATGCCCGACAACGCAACCGCAATCGCCGACGGCGTCACCCAGCCCGGGGCGTGGAATTCCGCTTCCGGTGCACGGATAGTGAAATAGATCCCGATCGCCATCGCGATCATCGCGAGAACCCACAGCGGCCCCGTCATCACGAACGGAGCGTCATGCGCGTGCGTCACTCCGTGACCCACGTTATGACTCAGATCGTGACTCTGCCCCGGATCCATCGTGGCCTGTGCTTGTCTGCGGCCAATTAGAACCGTGTTGGTCTGTGTTTGTCCGTGGCCAACCAGAACCGTATCGGCCTCTGTTGGTCTGTGGCCAAAGAACGCCAGGAACACCACGCGGAACATGTAGAACGCGGTCAGGAACGCCGCAAGCAGAAGTCCGAAGAACGGCACCGCGAAGCCCCCGGCCCAGACTGCGCCGAGCACTTCCTCTTTGGAGACGAACCCGGCAAACAGCGGCACGCCGGCGAGTGACAGCGTGCCGACGAGAAACACGACGGCCGTCTGCGGCATCCGGCGCGCGAGGCGTCCCATGTCCGCCACGTCGTTGCTGCCGACGGCGTGGATCACCGCGCCGGCCCCGAGGAACAGCAACGCCTTGAAGATGCCGTGTGTCAGCAGGTGAAAGAAGCCGGCCCCCGCATAGCCAGCACCGATGGCGGCCATCATGTAACCGAGCTGCGACACCGTCGAGTACGCCAGCACGCGCTTGATGTCGGTCTGCACGCAGGCCAGGATTGCGGCGAGCAGCGCCGTCAGGGCGCCGTTCCACGCGACGATCGCCATCACCTGCGGCGTAAGCGCGAAGAGCCATTCCATGCGGGTCAGCAAATACACGCCCGCCGTCACCATCGTCGCCGCATGGATCAGCGCCGAAACTGGCGTCGGGCCTTCCATCGCATCCGGCAGCCAGACGTGCAGCGGAAACTGCGCGGACTTCCCTGCCGCACCCAGGTAGACACAGAATGTAATGATCGAGAGGCCTGCAAGGGGGATCTGTCCGGCGGCTGCCAGCTGGCGGAGCTCGACGAGATCGAAAGTCCCTGTCGCGCGATGCAGCAGGACGATCCCGATCAGCAGGCCGACGTCACCTGCCTTCGTCGTCCAGAACGCTTTCAGCGCGGCGCGCGCCGCCTCGGGCTTGCGATACCAGAAGCCGATCAGCAGGCACGAGCAGACGCCAACGAGCTCCCAGCAGATGAACAGCTGCAGCAGCGTCGGAGCGAGGACGACGCCCATCATCGAAAACGCGAACAGCGACTGCAGCGCGTAGTACCGGCCGAGCGCCGGCGCAGGCTCGTCGCTCAGATAACAGGTGGAATACACCTGGACGAGGAGCGCCACCAGCGTGACGAGCAGCAACATCGACGTCGACTGCGCGTCGACGAGCACGCCGACCGTGGCGAAGGGACCATGTGCGCCAGACAGCCAGGACCAGACCGCGTGAATTGGCTGGGCGAGCCCGCGCGTGGCGCGCCACGCGAGAATGGCGGACACGAATGCAGCCGCCGTGCACGCAATCGAAAACCACGCCGCCGGGCGCCCCGATCGCCGCAGCGGCGGCAGGACTCCAATGATGAGAAACGCGGCGGCCGGCAGGAGCAGCGCGGCGAGCGCGAGCGCGGCGGGGCTGCTCGTCATCATCCTTTCAACCAGTCGATGTGATCGGCCATGGCGGAACGCCGCGTCCGGAACAGGAGGATGACGATCGCGAGGCCCAGCGCAACTTCCGCGACCGTGATGCAGATCGCAAACAGCGTGAACACCATGCCGGTTTCGATTCCGCGGAACCGGCTGAACGCGACGAAGTTGATGTTCACCGCGTTCAGCATCAGCTCGATGCCGAGCAGGATGCCGACGGTGTTCCGGCGCGTCACGGTTCCAAAAAGACCCAGACAGAAGACGATCGCGGCAAGCGTCAGGTAGGCCTGGAGTCCCATCTACTCCTCCGGCCTCGCGAAATAACTCGCGCCAAGCAGGCCGACGACCAGCAGGACCGCGAGCAGCTCGAACGGCAGCGCGAACTGCGTCAGCAGCGACGTGCCAATCTGGCGCGTCAGATCACCCGAAAGCGCCGGGCGCGCCATGTCCAAATGTGCCTGCGACAGGGCACGCACGAGCAGCGCGAGCAGTCCGCCGGACACAACCGCGCCTGCGACGATGTGCCGGCTGGTGTGCGAAAGGCGCTCGCCGACGAGCCGCTCGGTGACGACGATCGCGAAAACCACGACGGTGACCACGCCACCGGCGTAGAGCAGCACCTGCACCGCGGCGATGAACTCCGCATCGAGCGTGAGAAAGATGCCCGCAGTCGCGATGAGGGCAAGCGCCAGCCACAACACCGAATGAAACAGGTTCTTGCCGATGACGACGGCGAGACCGGCGCCGACGAGGATGACGGCGAACGCCCAGAAGGCGACGATGCCGAGCGTCATGCGTGCGCCTTCCCGGCTTCCGTTTTCCCGGCTTCCGTTATTCCGGCTGCCGTTTTTCCGGCTTCCGTCTTTCCGGCTTCCGTCTTCTCGGCTTCCGTCTTCTCGGCTTCCGTCTTCTCGACTTCCGTCTTTCCAGCTTCCGTCTTTCCAGCTTCCGTCTTTCCGGCTTCCGTCTTCTCGACTTCCGTCTTTCCGGCTTCTGTCTTTCCGGCTTCCGTCTTCTCGACTTCCGTCTTCTTCGGGGGCGCCTGCATGTCGCGCAGCCGATTACCCGTGGCCCATGAAGGATCGTGCTGCAGCCCGATTGCGTGGAGGCGATCCTTGTCGAGCAGCATTTCGCGGCGATCCGCTGTGGCGAGGTCGAACGACTTCATCATGATGATGGCGTCGGTCGGGCAGACCTGCACGCACAGCTCGCAGAACTCGCAGGCGTACAGTTCGAGCGTGAAGGTCTTCGCGTAGTTGCGCTTTTCCGCCTTCAGCATCTCGACCTTGATCACGGCCGGCGGGCAGATGAACTCGCACAGGCGGCAGCCGATGCAGTTCTCTTCGCCGGTCTCCTTGTCGTAGGTCAGCGCGAGCAGGCCGCGGAATCGGTTCGGGAACGGACGCGATACGTCCGGGTAGTGCACCGTCACCGGCTTCCGGAACATATTCACGAACGTAATGCGCATGGCGTAGCCGACAGCCTTGCCGATCGCCCACCCTTCCGCGAACGTGCCGCGCGTGCCCGCCGGAGCGTCTGCGCGAGAGCGGACGTCAGCCAATCGGCGTCCTCCACACGATCACGACGGCCGTGGCGATGAGCAGAAGCAGCGTCGCCGGCAGCATCAGCTTCCAGGACACCCGGAGAATCTGATCCACGCGGATGCGGACGAAGCTCCAGCGTACCCAGGTCAGGATGATGAAGACGAAGAGCGCCTTCAAGAGGAACCACACAGGGCCGAGCCAGACCGGTCCCGGTCCGGACCAGGCGCCGAGGAACAGCAACGCACCGAGAAACGACGTCCCCAGAACGTGCGCGTACTCGGCGAGCTGGATGATCGCGAACTTCATACCGGAGTACTCAACGCGGAAGCCCGCGACGAGCTCGGACTCTGCTTCGAGGATGTCGAACGGGACCCGGTTCTCCGCCGCAACGGCAGTGATGATGAAAAAGAGAAATGCGAGCTGCCCGATGACCGGATAGGCGATGAACCAGAGACCGGACTGGGCGACGGCGATGTCCGACATGCGCAACGATCCCGCCAGCATCACCGGCACGAGCGTGGCCATCACGAACGGCAGGTCGTACGAAATGATCTGGTTGACGGCGCGCATCGCCGACAGCAGCGCGTACTTGTTGTTCGACCCCCAGCCCGCCATGAACAGACCGACGATTTCGAGCGACGACACAGCGAGGAAGAACAGAACGCCCGTATCGAGGTCGGCGACGCCGATCCCGGGCGCGAACGGAATCGTCGCGAAGATCAGCAGGCAGGGCACGAGGAACACGACCGGCGCAAGATTGAACACCGGGCTGTCCGCAGACGCCGGCTCGATGTGTTCCTTGAGCAGCAGCTTCACGCCGTCGGCGATCGGCTGCAGCAGTCCGCGCGGGCCGACGCGGTAAGGTCCGATACGCGACTGCAGCCGCGCCGCGAATTTTCGTTCGAGCAGCGTCACGTAGGCAAGGATCCCGACCAGCGCGCCAAGGATCACCGCCGACATAATGGTCGCCTGGATCACCGGTGGCAGCGCGCTCATCGATCGTTTCTCACTTCGCTCGGTGGGGCCCCGAAAACGTTCCCCACCTCCCGCCTTCGCTCACCGGAGTGCGCGTGAGCTACGGCGCGGCAGGCCGCTGCGCGCAACCTTCTCCAGCCGAAGGCTGTCCCGCCGAAGTGCGACGCGCGAAGGCGGACGGCCCTCGCTTGCGGCCGCGGGCGCTCCCGACACATCGTGACGCCAAGTCTCATCGATCGACTTCCCCAAAAACGGGGTCCACGGATCCCATGATCGCAACGACATCCGCGACGCCGCATCCCGGCAGGATGTGCGGCAGCACCGCCAGATTCGAGAAGGACGCGCCGCGCCATTTCATGCGATACGGCTTGTTGCTGCCGTCGGCGACCAGGTAACAGCCGACTTCGCCGCGCGGCCCTTCGACGCGCGCGTAGGCCTCCCCTTTCGGCACCTTCACCTGCGCGAGCGACTTCACGCCGGGTCTCGACGAGATCGGCCCTTCAGGGAGACCGTCGATCGCCTGTCGGACGATCCTGATCGACTCGCGGAACTCGACCATCCGCACCAGATATCGCGCGTAGCAGTCTCCCGCCGTTTCCACCGGCACGCGGAACTGGAAATCCTCGTACGACGAGTACGGCTGATCGCGCCGCAGGTCGAAATTCACGCCCGAGGCGCGGAGCAGCGGACCGCTGACGCCGACGTCCTGGGCGAGTGTCTTCGAGATGACACCCACGCTCTTCGTCCGCATCGTGAAGAACGGGTTGTCCTCGAGCATCGCCTCGTACTCCTCGAGGCGCCGTTCGATGAGCGCGACGCTGTTCCGGCAGAGCGTCGTCCAGCCCTCGGGCACGTCGTAGCGGACACCGCCGATCTGATGAAAGCCGTAGAGCAGTCGCGCGCCCACGAGCGCCTCGAACAGATCGAGCACGAGCTCGCGCTCGCGGATGCAGTACAGGAAGATGGTCGCGCCGCCGCCCAGCGCGCCTCCCATGTCCATGCACCAGGTGCCGAGCCAGAGGCAGTGCGAGGCGACGCGCTGCAGCTCGCCGACCAGCACGCGGAGATACTGCGCGCGCCTGGGGACCTCGATCTGCGCAATGCGCTCGGCCGCCATCACGTACGCCAGCTCGCTCGACATCGCCGCGACGTAGTCCGTCTTCGACGCGATCGTCGGGTACTGCACGTAGGCGAGCGTCTCGGCGAGTTTCTCGTGGCAGCGGTGCAGGTAGCCGATCACCGCGTCGACGCCGACGACGGTCTCCCCTTCGAGGGTCAGGATCGCGCGGAAGACGCCATGGGCCGAAGGATGCTGCGGCCCCATGTTCATCGTCAGCCGCTCGCTGCCGGTGTAGTCGATGGCGCGTACGTCAGGCATGCGCGGTGGCTACCGGTAGGGGGGATGCGGCGTGTCGACCGCGTAAGACTTGAGGAGCGGATGCCCCTCCCAGTCGTCCGCCAGCAGGATGCGGCGCGGATCGGGATGGCCGACGAAGCGCACGCCGAACATGTCGAAGCACTCGCGCTCCATCCAGTCGGCGCCGCGATAGACGGGCACGATCGACTGGCACGTCGTGTTCCCCGGCCCGAGTTTCGTGCGGAGCTGCACCGCCAGGTTCGTCTCGAGGTTGTCCACCCACGCGACGACTTCCAGTCCGTCTGCCTTCCAGTCGATTGCCGTGCAGAACGAGAAGAACGCGCAGCCGAGCGTGTCTTTCGTGAAGCGCGCGACCGCTTCCCACTGCTCCGGCGGGACTTGCGCGATGACAGGTGCAGCGCCACCTGCGGTCACACCCGCAATCGTCCCCAGCAGCTCGCACGCGCGCTCGGCCGTCACTCAGTCCACCTTCGGCGAGGGCTCGGCGCGCTGGCCCGTACGACGGAAATGAGAGATCTGATCCTGAAGCAGCAGCAGCCCGTTCAGCAGCGATTCGGGCGGCGGCGGACACCCGGGGACGTACACGTCAACCGGGATGACGCGATCCACGCCTTTCACGACGTGGTAGCCATTGCGGAAGGGACCGCCGGAGTTCGCGCACGACCCCATCGACACCGCCCACTTCGGGTCCGGCATCTGGTCATAGATGCGCTTCAGCATCGGCGCCATCTTGATGGTCACCGTGCCGGAGACGATCATCAGATCGGAATGCCGCGGTGAGGCCCACGGCACCATGCCGAGACGCTCGACATCGAAGCGCGACGCGAACGTCGCCATCATTTCGATCGCGCAGCAGGCCAGGCCGAACGAGACCGGCCAGACCGACGATTTGCGCGCCCAGTTGAAGAAGCCGTCAGCGACCGTCGTCAGCGCGAAGCCGCCCGGAAAGTTGTGGATGCCTTCGGTGACCTGCTCGAAGAACGCGGAATGCTTGTCCCCCGTCTCCGGCCGGCGCTGATGGTGCTCCTGCCACTCCTGAAGATCCTTGATGTTTTTCCAGACGGGGGCCGGGACCTCGGGAACCGGGGTTTTTATTTCCACTCGAGGATCCCTTCCCTGTAGGCGTAGACCCAGGCCAGGCCCAGGATCGCGATGAACGCCCCCATTACTTTCAACCCGCCGACGCCGAGGGCGCGCATCGTGACCGCCCAGGGAAAGAGGAACACCACGAGCGTATCGAAGACGATGAAGATCAATGCGACGAGATAGAACCCGACGGGGAACTGGACCCAGGCCTCGCCGATCGGTTGCGCGCCGCACTCATAATTTTCGGACTTGGACGCGTACGGCCGCGAGGGACGAACCGCCCACGCGCCGGCCAGCGAAACGGCCGCAAAGGCGAGGATCAGACCGAAGAATATTGCGACAGGCAGATATCCGTTCAACATGAAATCTGAGGATCGGGGATGGGCAGAGCATAACATGCGCCATGCGCCCAGAAGGCGGAATCCGGCCTGATCTTCCGCGCGCTGACGGGTTTTCGGCAGCCATTTCGCACTAGAATCGCCGGAGCAACGGACCCACCCATGCAGATCATCAGAAACCGCAAAATCTACGACATCGCCATCGTCGGCTCGGGCGCGGGCGGCGGGATGGCAGCAAAGGTCCTCACGGAAGCAGGCGCGGACGTCGTGATGCTGGAGGCCGGCCCGATGTGGGATCCGGTCAACGGCTCCTACATGTTCAAGTGGAACTACGACAGTCCGCGGCGTGGCGCCGCGATCCCAACACAGCAGTTCGGCGAGTTCGACGCGGCGTTCGGCGGCTGGACGCTCGAGGGAGAGCCTTACACCAGCGCGCCGGGCAGCACGTTCGACTGGTTCCGATCGCGCATGCTCGGCGGACGCACGAATCACTGGGGACGCATTTCGCTGCGGTTCGGCCCCGACGACTTCCGTCGCAAGAGCCTCGACGGGCTCGGCGACGACTGGCCGATTACCTACGACGACATCAAGCCGTATTACGACGAGGTGGACAAACTCGTCGGGATCTTCGGCACGAATCTCGGACCGAGATTTCCCAACGAGCCCGACGGTTTCTTCCTGCCGCCGCCGACGCCGCGCTGCTACGAGCTCCTGATCAAGCAGGCGTCGGAAAAGTTGAATATTCCCTGCGTGCCGTCGCGGCTGTCGATCCTGACCCAGCCGCTCAACGGGCGGATGGCGTGCCACTACTGCGGCCAGTGCAACCGCGGATGCGCCACGCATTCGAATTTCTCATCCCCGTCCGTGCTGCTGCCGCCGGCGCTCGCCACCGGCAAACTCACCATCATCGCGGACGCGATGGCGCGCGAGGTGACGGTCGATGAGAACGGGCTCGCCAGCGGCGTCGCGTACGTGGACAAGAAGACGATTCGCGAGAATCACGTCCGCGCGCGGATCGTGGTGCTGGCCGCGAGCGCGTGCGAATCGGCGCGCATCCTGCTCAACTCGAAATCCCCGAAGTTCCCGCAGGGGCTTGGCAACTCCAGCGGCATGGTCGGCAAGTACCTGACCGACTCCACGGGGACCGGCGTGACGGGCTTCATCCCGCGAATGATGGACAGCCATCCACATAACGAGGATGGCGTCGGCGGGATGCACCTCTATATGCCGTGGTGGCTGGACAACAAGCAGCTCGATTTCCCGCGCGGCTATCACATCGAGATCGGCGGCGGACGCCGCATGCCGGGCGCCGGATTCCTCGGCAACATCCATGCGTATACGGGCGTCGAAGCGTCGGGAACGCCCATCTCGTTTGGCGGCTACGGCAAGAACCTGAAGCGCGACTACCGTCGCATATATGGATCGACCGTCAGTTTCGCCGGGCGCGGCGAGATGGTGCCCAACGAGGAAACGTATCTCGAGCTCGATCCGCGCGTCGTGGACAAGTGGGGCATCCCGGTGCTCCGCTTCCACTTCAAATGGAGCGACTACGAGATCAAGCAGTCGAAGCACATGCAGGAGACCTTCCGCGCCATCATCCACGAGATGGGGGGAACGCCGCTCTCGGCGATGCCGACCGCGGCGGACAACTACGATCTCGCGCCCGGCGGACGGATCATCCACGAGCTCGGCGTCACCCGCATGGGCAACGATCCGAACACTTCGGTGCTGAACAAGTACTGCCAGGCGCACGACGCAAAGAACGTGTTCGTTGCCGACGGAGGTCCGTTCGTCTCGCAGGCGGACAAGAACTGCACGTGGACCATCCTCGCGCTGGCGATGCGCACCAGTCAGTACATTGCGGATGAGCGCAAGAAGGGGGCGATCTGATGCCGAAACTGAATCGCCGATCGATGCTGCGGCTGCTCGGCGCTGCTCCGCTGGCTGCCGGCTTCACGTGGACCCAGGCGGAGGCGGCGCAGGCGACAAAGGCCGCCCAGACGGCACGCCGGACCGCCGCCTACAAGCCGAAGTTCTTCGCGGCGCACGAATACGCGACCGTCCGCGTGCTGGTGGACATCATCATCCCGAAGGACGAGCGCTCCGGCAGCGCGACAGACGCCGGCGTGCCCGAGTTCATGGACTTCATCATGATCGACCAGCCCGCGCGGCAGACCGCGATGCGCGGTGGTCTGGCATGGATCGATCTCGAATGCGAGGACCGCTATGACAAGCGTTTCCTCGAGTGCACGGCCGACGAGCGGACCGCCGTTCTCGACGACATCGCGTGGCCGGCCAAAGCGAAGCCGGAGCTCGCGCACGGCATCGCCTTCTTCAACAGCTTCCGCGACCTGACGGCATCAGGGTTCTGGTCGAGCAAGATGGGCGTCGAGGACCTTCAGTACACGGGCAACGTGATGGTCCCGGAATGGAAGGGCTGTCCGGATGAGGCATTGAAGAAGCTGGGAGTGGTGTGAAAACATCTGTCGCCATGTGGACTGTCCTGCTCGTCGCAACCCTCGCCCAGACTCCCGACCCGTCGCAGTGGCCCGTACCGAAAGAGCGGGCGGTGGAGCTTTACACCGCTAACTGCCAGGCCTGCCACGGTCCCGGCGGCAAGGGATCGCCGCTGATGAAGGGCTCCGCGTTCATCAAGCGCCAGTGGAAGCACGGTACCCGTCAGCAGGACCTGGTGAACACGATCACCGACGGTGTGCCCGGGACGATGATGCTGCCGTTCAAGGACAAGCTGCAGCCCGACGAGATCGCCGCGCTGGCGATGCTGGTCCGCTCGTTCGACAAGGCAGTGAAACCCGCGGGCGTCAAGAAGTGAGTCGGCAGGTCCCTCGACGAGGCTCGGGACAGGTCAACGTCGCGCTCATCGGCTACGCCTTCATGGGCAAAGCCCACAGCAACGCGTACCGGCAGGTCGCCCACTTCTTCTCGCCGCGCTTCACGCCGCGTATGAAAGTGATCTGCGGCCGCACGGCGGCCAACGTGCGCACCGCTGCGCGCGAGTATGGATGGGACGAGGCGGCGACGGACTGGGAGCAGGTCGTGAACCGCAAGGATGTCGACCTGGTGGACGTCTGCACGCCCGGCGACTCGCACATGGACATCGCGATCGCCGCCGCCCGCGCGGGTAAGACCGTCTTCTGCGAAAAACCGCTGGCCAACAGCGTCCGCGACGCCGAACGCATGCTCGCCGCCGTCGAAAAGGTGGGCGTCGTCCACATGATCTGTCACAACTACCGCCGCGCGCCGGCGGTCATGCTGGCAAAGCAGCTGATCGAACGCGGCGACCTGGGCGAGATCCGCCACTACCGCGGGACGTACTTGCAGGACTGGATCACCGATCCGGACTTTCCACTCGTCTGGCGTCTCGACAAGAACAAGGCAGGGTCCGGCGCGCTGGGCGACATCGCCGCGCACTCGATCGACCTCGCGCGGTTCCTCGTCGGCGAGATCGAAGAGGTCGCCGGCGACCTGAAGACGTTCGTGAAAACGCGGCCGCTGCCGGACAACCCGAAGAAGAAGGGGCGCGTGACCGTGGACGACGCGTCGACGACGCTCGTGCGCTTCAGGAACGGCGCGATCGGCACGATCGAAGCGACGCGCATGGCGCCCGGGCGCAAGAATTACAACCGCTTCGAGATCAACGGCAGCCGCGGCAGCGTCGCGTTCGATCTCGAGCGCATGAACGAGCTGGAGCTCTACCTCGAGTCCGACCCGGCGAACGTGCGCGGGTTCCGGCGGATCCTCGTGACCGAGAACGGTCATCCGTACGTGAAGGCGTGGTGGCCGCCGGGACACATCATCGGCTACGAGCACACGTTCACGCACACGGTGTTCGACCTGCTCGAGGGGATGGCGCGGGACAAGGTGCCGCAGCCGAATTTCGTGGACGGCGTTCGCAACCAGCGCGTGCTGGGCGCGATCGAGAAGGCCGCCGCGACGCGCCGGTGGGTTTCGCTGACTTCCGCCTGAAGGTGGAAGCTACCGGGTTCAGATTGGAACGTGTAGCTTCCGCCTTCGGACGGAGGATCCGAACGTGTAGCTTCCGCCTTCAGGTGGAAGATCGGAACGTGTAGCTTCCGCCTTCAGGCGGAAGTGGGAGGCTAGATGAAAATCGGCGTGTTCGCGGTCCTGTTCGGTGACAAGCCGTTCGAGGAGACGCTCGACTACCTCGTGGAGCTCGGCGTCCAAGCGGTCGAGATCGGTACCGGCGCGTATCCGGGCAACGCGCACTGCAACCCGGCAGCGCTGCTGGCGAGCGACAAGAAGCTGAAGGGGTTCCGCGAGGCGGTCACCAGCCGCGGACTCGTGATCAGCGCGTTGAGCTGCCACGGCAACCCGCTGCACCCGCAGGCGAAGATCGCGCGCGACCACCACGACACGTTCATGCGCACGCTCGATCTCGCGAAGGCGCTCGACGTGAACACGGTGATCACGTTCAGCGGCTGCCCGCCGGGAGACGCGAAGGGCGGACAACCGAGCTGGATCGTGTCACCCTGGCCCCCCGAGTTCTCCGAGATGCTGGCGTGGCAGTGGAAGGAACGCGTCGAGCCGTACTGGAAGGACACCGCGAAGGCCGCAAAGAAGGCGGGGATCCGCGTCGCCATCGAGATGCATCCCAACTTCGTCGTCTACAACCCGGAGACGATGATGCGCCTGCGCGACATCGCGCCCGGCACGATCGGCTGCAACTTCGATCCGAGCCACATGATCTGGCAGGGCGTGGATCTCGCGACGGCGATCCGCACGATCGGCGATGCGATCTACCACGTGCACGCCAAGGACTGCCGCATCGATCCGCGCAACATCGCGGCGAACGGCGTGCTCGACGCGAAGAAGTACACCCGCGAGCTCGAACGATCGTGGATCTTCCGGACGTGCGGGTACGGCAACGACGCGCTGGTCTGGAAGGACATCGTCTCGAACCTGCGCCTGGTCGGCTACGACCACGTGCTCAGCATCGAGCACGAGGACAGCATCATGTCGCCGGCCGAGGGCTTGAAGAAGGCGATTGCCTTCCTCAAGGACATCGTCATCGCGGAGCCCGCCGGCGAGGCGTACTGGGCGTAGTCATTGCCGATTGGAGATTGCCGATTGACGGATTGTCGATTGGCGATTCACGGATTGCCGATTGGAGATTGCCGATTGACGGATTGTCGATTGGCGGATTGCCGATTGACGGATTGTCGATTGCTGATTACGGCGAGCCACAGCGCCGCAACGAGCACCAGATCCAGTACGAGTTTTACAATCCACGAGGCCAACGGTAGCCGCGGAAAGAGCCAGCCCGCCATGAACGCGGCGCGCACGCTGGCAACGACAGCGCCGGCGATCATCCAGGAGTGGAGCACCGATGGCGCGCGTCTGAACCAGCGCGAGGGCAACACGAACGGCGCGAGCACCAGCGCCGTGGCCGCATAGAACGCTATCGACAGGGGCTCGGCCGAGAGCGGCCGGGCCGACTCGCCGACGATCAGACCCACCACGTACGCGCCCGCGATGACGGCTGCCGGCGCGCGCAGCAGCGGAGCTATTTCGCCCTGAGCATCCCGGGGGAGTTCCACTTGATCACGTGGTAGGTGGCCGGCACGCTGCCCACGTTCCTGATCGCGTGCAACTGGTTGGCCGCCTGGAAGATGATCGAGCCCGGCCCGACGCGCTTCAGTTCGCCGTTGACCAGCGATTCGACCGTGCCTTCCTTGACGATGAGCAGCTCCTCGTCCGGATGCTGGTGCGGCGCGTGTGGCGTCTCGCCGGGATTGAGCGTCGTGATGTGGATCTCAAGTTCGTCGAGGGTCGCGGTCGGACGCTGAACGACGCGCCGCACGGCGCCCGTCTTGTTCGGCGTAGCCGTGAAGTTATTCCAGTCGAAGATGGTCGATCCCATCACGTCAGGCGCGGCCGACACGCGCGCCGCGGCCACGGCCGCGAGGGTGAGTGACGCGGCGACCGCGGCCACGAACAGGTCTCTGCGGGTCAACATCGAACCTCCTTCCTTAGTGCAGGTCATGGTACCATCCGCGCTCACATGAATCGGACCATTCGCTTCAAGCTGTTCCTGATGATGGTACTGGAGTTCTTCATCTGGGGTGCGTGGTATCCCCTGATCTTCGGCTACCTGCCAAGCCTGGGATTTACGCCCACGGAGCAAAGCTGGATCCTCAGCACCTTCCCGCTGGCCGCCATCGTCGGCATGTTCTTCAGCAATCAGTTCGCCGATCGAAACTTCGCCGCCGAGCGCTTCCTCTCCGCCAGCCATCTGATTGCGGGGGTGGCGATGCTGTCGCTGGTGTGGACCAGGACGTTCTGGCCGTTCTTCGGAGCCATGCTCGTCCACTGTCTGCTCTACGTCCCCACGATCTCGATCACGAATTCGATCGCGTTCACGCACATGAAGGACGCGCAGAAGGAATTCGGCATCGTGCGGATGGGAGGCACGATCGGCTGGATCCTCGCGGCGTGGCCGATGACGTTCATTCTCGTTGACTGGGACCGCGTGCACTCCACGGCCACGACCGGGTTCGTGAGCTGGCTGGGAACGGTCCTCGGGTCGGGCCTCACCGGACCGGCACTGCAAGCGGGGACGAAATGGACGTTCGTCGTCGCCGGCGCCGCCTCGCTGATCCTCGCCGCGTTCAGTCTCACGCTGCCGCACACGCCGCCCAAACGGGTGACCACCGGCGCGAACAAGTTTGCCTGGCTCGAAGCGTTGAGACTGCTCGCCGCGCCGTTCATTCTGGTGCTGTGGCTGGTGACCTTCGTGGACTCGACGGTGCACAATCTGTTCTTCAACTGGACCGGCACCTTCCTCGCAACGGCGCCCACCGCGGGGGGCGTCGGCATCCCGGGGAACTGGATCATGCCGGTGATGAGCATCGGCCAGGTTGCCGAAATCCTCACCATGGCAGTCCTCGGCGTGACGCTGAAAAGACTCGGCTGGCGGACGACGATGATCCTCGGGATTCTGGGCCATGCCGTGCGCTTCGCGGTGTTCGCCTTTCTGCCCGAGCACAAGGAGATCGTCATCCTCGTCAACATCGTGCATGGAATCGCCTACGCGTTCTTTTTCGCGACCGTCTACATCTTCGTCGACGAGTTCTTTCCCAAGGACGTACGCGCGAGCGCTCAGGGCCTGTTCAACCTCATGATTCTCGGGTTGGGTCCCCTCGTGGCCAACGTCGTAGGGCCACGGCTGATGGGAGAGACGTTCAAGACCGCAACCGGCGTGGACTTCAGAAGCCTGTTTCTCGTGCCCTTGAGCGCTGCGGTGTTTGCCGCGATCGTCCTGGCGCTCTTCTTCCATCCGCCTCAGAAACAGGTGGAGCCGGCCAGCGCGCGAACCTAGTCGGCGCCGCCGGCCTTGTTCCAGGGTCTATTTCGGCGGCGTCATCGGAATCGTGCCGTCGTCGCTCGTCACCTTTCGAAGCCAGATGTTGCGGAAGCGCACCGGATTGCCGTGGTCCTGCAGGCCGATCGGACCGTGCGCGTTCGACGGCGCGTACGGAGGATTCAGCTGGTGCGCGGTTGGGCCCCAGAACGCGCGGCCGTTGTGCACGAGCACGCCGTTGTGCAGGACCGTCACCGTCGCGGGCTTCTCGAGCGTGTTGCCGTTGAAGCGCGGCGACGTGAACATGATGTCGTAGGTCTGCCACTCGCCCGGCGCGCGCGACGCGTTCACCATCGGAGGATATTGGCCGTACATCGCCGACGCCTGTCCGTCGGGATACGTGATGTTGTTGTAGCTGTCGAGGACCTGGATCTCGAAGACGCCGTTCAGGAACACGCCGCTGTTGCCGCGGCCCTGGCTGTTCCCCTTCACTTCCGACGGCGTCGCGAACTCGACGTGCAGCTGGTAGTCGGTGAAGTCATCCTCTTTCGTGCGGATGAATCCCTTGCCACTCGAGAGTACGCCGTCGGCGATCGGCCAGGTCACCGGGCCGCCGCCGTCCTGCATCTGCCACTTGCTCAGATCGTTCCCGGATCCGAGGAGCACGATCGCATCCGCGGGTGGTTGCATGGGCACATAGGGGCCGGGTTTCACGACCGTCGGCTGCGGGCGCGTGCCGTCGTGGATGTGCCACTTGCCGTTCGGCTGCATCGGCGTGTCCTGATAGCCGGTCGGCGACTGCGGCGGCTGCGCCTGCGTGGTCGTGGCCGGCGGCTGCGCCTGCTGCTCGGCGAGGACCGCTGACGCTGCCACGAGAATTGATGCCAAGATCGTCGTTTTCATAAAAGCTCCCGAATGCGGATGTTGCGGAGCGCGAGCAGTCCGGGATGGTTCCCCTGGATGCCGATGTGCCCCTTCTTCGCCTTGGCGAAGTTCGGCCAGACCTTGAATTTACTCGCCTCCAGCTTGGCGTTCCATTCCGGGCTGCCGATCTCGAATTCCCCGGTCTTCATTCCATTCAGCCAATGCTCGATGTGGTTGCCCTTCGCGATGATCCGCGTCTGGTTCCATTCGCCGACCGGCTTCACCGCGTCGGGCGGAGGCATGGAGAATTCGTAGAGCGCGCCCGCGAGGTGGTTAGGGCGTTTGTTGTCCGACGCCTTCAGGTTATCGAGGAGCTGGTATTCCGGAGCGCTCCAGTAGATCGCGTTGTACTCCTCGGTCCCGCGATAGAAGACGCCGCTGTTCCCAGCTTCGCCGATCTTCCACTCCAGCTCGAGCTCGAAGTCGCCGAACTCTTCTTTGGAGATAAGGTCGCTGGCGTTGCCGTCCTTGGTCAGAATGCCGTCCTTGATCTCCCATTTCTCCGGCGGCGCCCCGGACTTGTAGGTCCGCCACGCGTCGAGGTTGCCGTCGAACAGCGACTTCCACGGTCCGGCTTTCTGATCCGCGGACTGAAATATGAAGGCCGCAAGAAGCAGCGCAAGTATCTGTGTCATGCCCGGAAGGTATATCATGAGCGCGCGCAAAGGGGGCGTTATGGACGAGAAGAACAAGGGCGTGTCCCGTCGTCATTTTATTGAGACCGCCGCGATTACCGGCGCCGGCCTGACCATTGTTCCGAGGCACGTCCTCGGCAAGGGCTTCACGCCTCCAAGCGACCTGCTGAACATCGCCACGGTCGGCATCGGCGGCATGGGTCACAACAACACCATGGCCGTCGGCAGCCAGAACATCGTCGCGGTCTGCGACGTGGACTGGGATTACGCGCAGAAGTCGATCGATCGCTACGCGCAGCAGCTCGAGCAGCGGAAGAATCCGCAGCCGTCGAACCAGGGACCGCGTGAACAGGGACCGATGGATCCGGCGCGCGCGCCCGTGCCGATCGAAACGATGGAGCGCATCGTCCAGCAGGTGCCGAAGGCGAAGCGGTACACGGACTATCGCGAGATGCTGTCGCAGCAGAAAGACATCGACGCGGTCATCGTCGCGACGCCGGATCACATGCACGCGCCGATCGCGCTCGCCGCGATGGATCTCGGCAAGCACGTCTACGTCCAGAAGCCGCTCTGCTGGTGCGTCGAAGAAGCGCGCGCGCTGGCGAAGAAGGCCAAGGACAACCCGAAGATCGCGACCCAGATGGGCAACCAGGGACACTCGGGTTCCGAGAGCCGCATGACCGTCGAGTACATCCAGCAGGGTGCGATCGGCGACGTCAAGGAAGTGCACGTCTGGACGAACCGTCCGCTCGGCTACTGGCCGCAGGGACTGCCGCGGCCGAAGGCTGCGCCGGCGTCGACGAACGGCCAGCCGCCGTCATGGAGCGGACGCGGCGTCGAGCAGAGACTCGCGGCGGCGATGGCGGGCGACTATCCGGTACCCGAGACGTTGAAATGGGATCTCTTCCTCGGCGTCGCGCCGCAGGTGGAGTACCACCCCGTCTATCACCCATTCAATTGGCGCGGCTGGGTCGATTGGGGCCAGGGTGCGCTTGGCGACATGGGCGCTCACCTGATCGACTTCCCCTTCTGGGCGCTCGAACTGGGGACGCCGACGGCGGTCGAAACGATCTCCACGCCGTTCAACGACATCTGCTACCCGAACGCGACGACGACGTATTTCGAGTTCGCCGCGCGCGGCAACAAGCCGGCGGTGAAGATGACGTGGTATGACGGCGGGCTGCTGCCGCCGCGTCCCGCGGAGTTCAGCGATGAAATGATCGCCGACCGCCAGGGACGGATGGTCTACAAGGACGAAGTGAACAAGGACGGCGGCGTCATGTTCGTCGGCTCGAAGGGCAAGCTGATGCACGAGACGTACGGCTACAAGCCTCGCCTGCTGCCGCAATCGCTCCAGGAATCCTTTGGCAAGCCGAAGGAAAAGATCGCGCGGATCAAGACGTCGCACGAGATGAACTGGGTGGAGGCCGCCAAGGGCAATGCGCAGGCATCGTCGCCGTTCGAGTACGCGGCGCGGCTCATCGAAGTGATGCTGCTCGGCGTGGTCTCGCTGCGCGCGCGCACGAAGATCTATTACGACGGCGCGAACACGCGAATCACCAACGCCACGGCGGCGAATGACCTGCTGCGGCGCGAATACCGCAACGGGTTCAAGCTCACGCTCTAGATCTGGAAATTTGGAAATCGGGGAATTTGGAAATCTCTCGATTTCCGGTTCCCCGATGTTTTTAGCTTTTCAAATTTCCAAATTTCCAGATTTCCAAATATCAGAAGGCGAACCTGACGCCGAGCTGCAACGTGCGCGGGAAGTTCACCTGGCTCGCGGTGTCCACGATCCCGAAGTTGCCCTGCCTCGGGTCGGTGTTCGGACCGCCGTAGACCCGAACATTGAACACGTTGAAGGCCTCGAGCCGCACCTGCATGTTCATGGTCTGTGTCACCCGCGTATTCTTGAACAGCGAGAAGGACCACTGCGGCTCGGTCGGCTCGTTCACGTCGTGGAAGCGCTGCTTGACGACGCGGTAATCGTTGGCGCCGAGCACGCTCCATGCGAAGGTGCCGTCGGGCCGTGGGTTGCTGAGCGCGGTGCTGCTGTTGTCGAACCACCGTGAGAACGACTGCTCGCTTTTCGGCAGCGCGACGTCGGGATCGAGCTGGATGGCGACGCCGTTCAGGTCGAGCGGCCGTCCTGACTGGATCTCGCCAATCGTGTTGAACTGCCAGCCGCCGATCAGGCCGGCGACGATGCCGCGCGTGCTGCCGCCGATCGCCTTACCGGGGCCGAACGGGAGATCGACGAGCGTGGTGATCACGAGTCGATGCCGCCGCTGATCCCCCTGGATGTCGCGATACGGCTTCGTGTCGTAATCCGTGAAGAAGTTCACCTGATCTTCGAGCTTCATCCACGTGTAGTTCACTGCGAACATCACGCCGTTGCTGTAGCGGCGCGTCGCGACGGCCTCGAGCGCGTTGTAGTAGGCGGAGCCCCGGTTCAGCCGGTTCATCGGGAAATTCGTGAACTGTGGGTACGGCCGCAGCAACTGGCCGCGCGACACCGTGGCCGCGTTGAGTCCCTGACCCGGTACGAGCCCGGCGAACGGGTTCGGGAACGTCACGTTGAGGTAACCGGTATTGCCGCCGAGGCTCGGAATCGCCTTGTCGTTTTCCGACTTCGGAACCGAGTTGACGTTCCGCGACACACCGAGCTTGCTGACCTGGTTGCCGACATACGCCACGTCGAGCCCGATTTTCCACGGCAGCTGGATGTCGGCGCCCGCCATCCACTGATCGGTGTAGGGGATTTCGTAGTCGGGATTCGGGATGGTGGGACCGGTGCCGAGCGCCGTCAGCAGGCCGAGCTCCCCCGCGAGCGGCTGCAGAAAGCCCGCGGGAAACGGGTTCGCCCATGGCGTTCCCGGATCGACACCGTTCGGCGCAAACGACACGAATGGAGTCGTGCGCTGGAAGTCAGTCGTGTAGACGCCGTTCTGGCCGCTGCTCGAGAGGCCCAGGTACGACCGGCCGTAGTTGCTGCGAGCGACGAGCCAGTCGTTGACCTTGTAGGTGAACCCTACGCGCGGCTGGATGTTGTTCCAGTCCGACTTGAAGGGAGACTTTGGACCGCCGCGGTTCGCGAAAAGCAATCCGCCTTTGAGAAGCAGCGGCTGACCGGTCACGGGGTTGATCGTCGCCGCACCCTGCGGGAGCTGCGATTGCAACGGATTGGTCGCGTTGAAGTCAAATCCGGACACCGTCAGGTTGTCCTTCACCGTGACGGGCGGCTGATAGTCGTACCGCAATCCAACGTTGACCGTCGCGCGGGAGCTGAGCGTCCAGTCGTCCTGCACGAATGCCGCGTAGTAGCGATACTGCTCCGTGCGCGGCGTGCCCGTCTGCACGCTGCCGCTCGTCGGCAGACCGAGCAGGAACGTCGCGAATTCGTTGCCGGACGTGGCACCCGTGTTGCTGAGCGGATCGCGCCGCGTGAACTGGTTGCCGAATGCGAACACGCCGTTCGAGCCGACCTCGTCCTGGCGGTAGAACTGATAGGCACGATACTCGCCGCCCATCTTCGCCACGTGGCGTCCCAGCGTCTTCGAGATCGTCGTGCTCGCCGAATAGGCGTCGTTCTTCGGCCGCCGGAAGGTGCGGGGGAACATGTCGTCGTAGGCGTCGAAGTTGATTTGCGGGAACGGCGGGCCGGTCAGCTGGTACGCGCCGGTGAACGGCAGCTTCGGATCGACGCTGCCGTACTGCTTTTCGTGCGGCTCGTCGAAGCGATCCCACGAGAAGCGCGTGTTCCACAGCATTGTCCCGCCAATCGTGCGGTTGTCGTCCACCGTCGCGAGGTAGTGGTTCCTGTGCGTCGGATAGTTGTCGCTGCGAATGGCCGGCTCGGGCAGCGCGTTCTCGTTTCTGAACTCGATGCCCCAGTTCGCGCTGTTGCTGAACGACAGCCGATGGGTGTTGCTGAACGTGTGATCGATGCGCGTCAGGTACGAGTTGTAGCGATATCGACCCAGGTTCGGCGAGCTGATGAAGTTGCTCGACCCCGCCAGATTGCTCGGTGTCGCGTTTTCCTTCGGGATGAACGGCAGCAGCGCCTTGGCGATCGGGCTCCAGCGCTCCTGCGGGATGATGTTGCCGGGAAACGGCGTGCGCGTGCACGAGCTGAAATTCGCCGTGCACGTCGTCGTCGCCGGGTCGTAAATGAGGATCGGCGTACCGTTCGCCGTTGTTGTCTGCGAGAAGTCTCCGCGCAGCTGCGCCGCCGTCGGGATCGTGCGCGTCGCAGGGAACGGGATGTTCTCGTAGAAGCCCTGGTAGCCTCCCATGAAAAACGTCTTGCCATGGCGGATCGGGCCGCTCACCATGCCCTCGCCGTTGAAGTACTTGTGTTCCTTGTTCGAGATGTGGCTCCGGATGTTCTGGATCTGGTTCGAGTCCAGCCACGTTCCGCGGTGCAGCATGATGCCCGAGCCGCGAAGCTGGTTCGTGCCCGAGCGGAAGGTCATGTTGACGACGCCGCCGCTCGTGCGGCCGAAGGAGGCGTCGACGCTCGACGTGGACACCTTGAACTCCTCGATCGCATCCACGGGCGGTGCGTAGTTCCAGGAACCAGTGCCGCCACCGGTGCCGGAGCTCGGCGCGCCTTCTACCAGGAACTCGTTGTTCGACGTGCGGCTGCCGTGAATCGTCAGCGATCCGTTCACGTCCCACGCCCGGGTGCCGGAAAACCCGGTTGCGCCGAAGGTCGTCTGCGTGAAGAGCGTGCCGGACGTCAGCTGCAGCAGCATGTAGACCTGTCGGCCGTTGAGCGGCAGCTCCGAGATGCGCTTGTTCTCGATCGTCTGCGCGATCGCGGTTTCGTTGGACTCCACGTGACTCGTGGCGGCGCTGACGGTAACGGTTTCCTCGACCGCGCCCATCGTCAGCGCCACGTTGACGGTGACGGTTTCGGCGGTGCGGAGCGTCAGCCCTTCACGGACGAACGTCTTGAAGCCTGACAGGGCGACGGTGATCTTGTAGGGCCCGGGAGTAAGTTGCTGAACGCTGTAGACGCCTCGGTCGTTGGTCACGGCGTCGGTCGAGACGTTGGTGTCGGTGTTCGTAACCGTGACCGTGACGCCTGGAACCACCGCGCCTTGCGCGTCGGTGACGGTGCCGGTCAGGTTTGCTTTGAACTGCTGTGCGGTCGCAGGCATCGAGAGAAGCACAAGGAGGAGCGCGAACGGGACCGAACGGGTCATCTGAACCTCCTGGTAAAGATCTGCGTCAAGTTATTACGTTCGGCGCAGTGCCGCAATCGATTTCAGTGCCCAGCTGGACAGCCTGCCTCGGATGCGCGAAGATTCCTGACAAGTCGTCGTGTCGATCCGAGCCGCCGTCGCCATCCTGCTCCTGACTGCATTTGCCCCCGACGGCGACGCGCCGGAGCGCGTACGCGTTTCCACGATCGTGACGGACCGCCACGGCAAAGCGCTCGGCGGCCTTACTGCGCGCGATTTCGAGATTCGCGAGGACGGTCTCGTCCAAAAGCTCGTCACTGTGGAAGCGCGTCACCCCGCGCCGCGCCGGATTGCCATCCTGCTCGACGAATTCCATGTCGATCCCGCCGACACGGCGCGCGTGCGTGACGCCGTCGCGCGGTTCGCCGCCGAACACCTTCGACCCGACGACGTGGCATTCGTACTGAAACCGCTCGACGCGCTCACATCCATTCGGTTCACTAGCGATCGCGACGCGCTGCGCGCCGCGGTTGAATCGTTTGAAGGACGCAAGGGAAAGCTCGAGCCGCGGAACGCGCTCGAAGAGGAGACGCTCGGCCGCGCCCCGTTGCTGGTCGAGGCGGGCCGCGCACAGGTCGTGCTCTCCGGCCTGCGCGCGCTGGCTACGCAACTCGGGTCCGCACCAGGGCGCTCGGCCATCCTGCTCGTCAGCGAAGGATTCGGCGCGCCCCCCCGCCGCAGCAGCATCCGCGGTCTGCCCGACGCGGGGATCGTCGAGCGCTTCGCGAATCGCTACGACGTTCCCATCTATGCGTTCGATCCGCGCGGAACATTCGCGGATGCCGACGCTGGCTCGATCATGCTCGGGAAGCTGGTGTCAGAGACCGGGGGGACGCTCGCGCGCGGTGAGGATCTCACTGGCAACCTTGCAAAGGCGGCAGAGGAGATCGACAGCGGCTACACGCTGACTTACGAGCCGTCACGGGCGGACGACGGCAGGTATCATCCCGTCACGATCAGCGTCGTCCGCCGCGAAGCGGACGCGCGGAGCCGCGGCGGGTACATCGCGCCACCCTCCGCGGAGGCCCGACGCGCGATGCGCGAGGCCACGATGAGCGGCCCGATCCTGTCGACGCGCATGCTGCGGCACAGCCCGCTGATTGACGTGTGGTCAGGTGTGACCCGCGCATCCACCACCGAAGGCCGGGTGATGGTGACGTGGGAACCGGGCCGCGCGCTCGGCGGCATCGGCAGGTCTCCCGCCGCGCGCGTGACGCTCAAGGCGACGACAAAGGACGGCGCCGTTCTCTTCGAGGGAATGCTCGGACCGGTGCATCTCGGCGAAGCTGCCGATGCGGCGTCTCCCGATCGCGCGGAATTCGATGCGCCGACGGGTCGCGTGCAGCTCGACATGACGATCCTGGGCATCCGCGGCGAGAAGCTCGACGTGGACGCCCGCGACCTGGACGTCCCCACAATGAAAGGCAATGCGCCGCTGCTGTTGCCGGCGATCCTGATCGCGACACAGTCCGCGCGCGAGTTCCGCGACGTCATTGCTGACGCGAACGCGGCGCCGGATCCGTCGCGCCAGTTCAGGCGGACCGAGCGCCTCGTGATCCGCGTGCCGGCGTACTCTGCGGGCACGCCGCTCCCGGTCAGCGCGCGCCTGCTCAACCGCCTTGCGCAGCCAATGCGGGATCTCGGCGCCATGCCCGTTACGGGCAGCGGCGTGACGCAGTTCGATCTTCCGCTTGCCCCGCTGGCGCCTGGTGAGTACTTCCTGCAGTTCACCGTGACGGGGCCGTCGGGTCCGGTGAATCAGCGCGTCAGCTTCCGAATCACCGGCTGACTATTCACTTCGCAGCGCGATAAGAGGATCGACGGCAGCCGCCCGCCGCGCGGGCAGCGCGCTGGCGAGCAGGCCGGCGGATGCGAGGACGACAATCGCAGCGGCGAAAATGCCGACGCTTCGCGGGGGATTTCCAGCAGCCCGAACAGCGCGTCGGTCAGATCGGGTTCCGATTTACGTTCTGATTCAGTAGCCAGTAACCAGT
>WNGB01000464.1_pt1 | contig 63195 bp, 46 predicted proteins | sample 5400681 | NCBI WGS metagenome assembly WNGB01 (sample SAMN13153367, study PRJNA577476) | soil metagenome | isolation source: 115 cm soil or saprolite under grassland replicate 2 | place: USA:California | collected 2016-06-15 | reverse complement strand
ACCGGATCAGACGGACAAAGAGAGCCTGTGGAAATGCCGGCCGCTTCGCGGCCTTGGACGCGCGCACAGAACGCGCGCGCCCACATTCCCACAGGCCGTATCTCAAAGGTTGACTAACGGTCTTTCCATATCAGAACTGGAACTGAACCGTGAACTGTGACTGGCGCGGGATGCGCGCGCCGGTGATCGTTCCGTAGCCGCTTTGGTCCGTCCGTGTGTTGGGATTGTTGAAGTTCACTGTGTTGAGCACGTTGAACACATCCGCGCGCAGCTCGATCTTCTTGTGCTGTCCGAAGCGGAACTGCTTCCTCAACGAGACGTCCGCCTGGCGCCAGTGCGGTCCCTCGATCATCCCGACCTTTGCGTTGCCGCGGCGATCGACCGGCGCAGCCGCGAACGCCTCGGTGTTGAACCACCGCGCCTCGCTGCGATCGTCGATGCTGATCTCGCCGCCGACGTAATCGGCGCGCCGCACGCCGATCAGCGTGTTGCCTGTCGGCGTCAGATGCTGGCCCGACTGCCACCGGATCTTGCCGCTGATCTCCCAGCCACCAAGGATCTGTCCCAGGATATCGCGACGTTCCCGCAGATACGGCGGCGTGTATGTCGGTATGACGACCAGCGCGTGCCGCCGATCGAACGATGTCGGTCCGACGAAGTACGACAGGTCGAAATTATCGGTCGGCCGCCACCCCTCGTCGTCCAGCGGGCTGTCGCCGTTGCCGCTGCCGAGCCCCGTCGCCTTGCCCAGCGTATAGCTGACCGAGTAGCGGATGTCGCCGCGGCGTTTGTTCAGGTACAACTGGAGGCTGTTGTAATCCGAGAACGCCTCGCTGCGCCGCTGGGTGATGCTCGAGTAGCCCTTGTAGGGACGCAGGAAGTTCGTGTTCGCGCGTTGGGCGCTCGGCAACAGCTGGTTCGCGACCGAGTCTTCGAACGCCGGAATGTTGATGTTCGGCTGCCAGAGCAGATGACGGCCCTTGTTCCCGACGTAGGTGACCTCGGCAAAGTGTCCGTGCGGCAGCTCGCGCTGCACGCCAATGCTGTACTGCAGCTGCCGCGGTACGTCCAGGTCCGGATCGAGCGCCGTGATGTCCCCGAGCACCGATGCCACTGCCGCGGCGCCGGCGAGCGGGTTCGCCAGGTTCCCGTTCTCCACACTGACGCTCGGGACGAACGGTGGCAGGTTCGTCTGCGAGAAGATCACGTTGCCTTCGGGCTTGTCATAGAAGAGGCCGACGCCGCCGCGGATGACCCAGTCCTGACGCAAGGTGTACGCGCCACTGAATCGAGGCATGAACAGGTGCGACGTCTTATATAGACCGCGCGGCGCCCCCGTGGGAATCAGGGCTGCGGCAGCCGGATCGAGCGTCACACGGTTCTGTTGATCCTGCGGGACGCCGCTGCCGGCGGTAATCAGCCCCGTGTAACGGTTGGTGCCCACCGAGGCAATCGTACCGTTTCGATTGAGGACGACCGCCTTCGTCGGATCGTACAAGGCGGGATCAAAATTCGTGATGTTGTTCCCCTGGGTGTAGATCGGCTGCTGGTATTCGTAACGCAGCCCCATCTCGAGGCTCAGGTTCTTCTGCGCGCGCCAGGTGTCGGACACGTATCCGCCGTACTGCGTGAAGCGGAAGAATCCGAGCGGATCGTCGCCACCCTCGGAATACGAGCGGAAGTTGCCGAGCAGGGCGTCTGCAAATGCGTATCCGGTCGAGTTTGGATTGCCGGTCGGATTGAAGCTGACGTCACCGGTGTGCTGGTTGCGGCCGTTCTGATCCTTGCGATTGCGCGTGACGACGACGCCGGATCGCACCGTGTGCGCAGTCTTGGTCCACGTCAGGTTGTCGACGAACGTGATGTCGGTCGTCGGCGACAGCAGCGACTGTGACGGCCCGACGATCTGCGCCGGCGCGCCGGTGCCGGAGAACGAGACACGCGGGATGCCCTCGACGTCGTACCGGCCGCGCTCGAACACCTGCGGGAACTGGAAACCGTAGGTGTCGCGCTTCCAGTTATCGCCGTACGGAGGAATCCTCTGTCCGTTCCAGGACCCGGTCACCTTGAAGTCATTGACCAGAGTCGACCGCGCGATCCAGCTGTGCGACAGCTGGATCCCATAACCTGGACGGATCCGGTTGGTAGGAATCGTCGGCATCGCGGAGCCGATGAACGTGCCGCGCGGCTCGATCAGGTCGTACGTGTCGTGCAGATACCGCATGTAAAACGCGTGTGCCGGGTTCGGCCGGTAGTCGATGCGCGCGATGTCCTGCCGCCAGTCGAAGGGGAAATCGAGCTGGAAGGTCGTGTTGTTGGCGATCGGCGCATCGGTATACGCGGCCGCCAATCCGATCATCCGCTCGTACACCTTGGCGATCGCGCGACCGTCAGCCGTGAACAGGCTCTGCGGGATGACGTTCCCGGGGAATGGCTGCCCCGTCGCCCGATTGACCAGCTGATCTGTGATGTTGTTGTCATCGGCAGTGCCAGGAATACCGTCGGGCCCGTTGATCCTGGCGGAAAAATCTCCCTGCAGCTCGGCCCGTGTCGGCAGCGTCCTGCGCAGCGGCGATTCCTGGCGATCGAGCGACTTGAACTCGACGCCGCCGAAGAAGAACAGCTTGTTGCGGACGATCGGGCCTCCGAAGGCGCCGCCTGGATTGTTGAAGTTTTCCTTCGCCTTGATCCGTTTGCCGTTTGCATCCTTCGGCGCGAAAAAGTTCGCGGCGTGCAGCGAGTCGTCGCGGTACGTCTCGGAGCCGGTTCCGGTGAAGCGGTTCGTTCCGCTCTTGGTGACCACGTTGATGGAGGCGCCGGCATTGCGCCCCTTGTCGGCGGCAAAGTTCGACGTTTGGATCGCGACCTGGTCGATGAAGTTGAGGCTGACATTGTTGATCATGCTCGCGTTCGAGCCGGAGTCGAGGTTGAACCCGCCGTCGACCGTCAGATTGTTACTGTTGCCGCGATTGCCGTTGATGAACGTACCGCCGGTGCCGAGGCCGCTCGTGACCGCCATCTGGTCGTCGTCCGTCGTGATGGCACCCGGAATCAGCGAGGCGAGCTCCAGGTAATTGCGGCCCGAGAGTGCCAGCGAACGGATCGTTTCGCCGTCGACGACGCGGGCAAGCTCGCCGGACGTCCGGTTCACGGTGTCACCGCGAACGGCCTCTACCGTCACCGATTCGGTCAGCGTGCCGATCGACATGGCGAAATCAGCCGTGATGCGGCCGTCCGCGACGAGATCGAATCCTGTCTTCTCCGCCTTGCGAAAGCCTGCGAGTTCGGCCGCGACTGTGTAGGTGCCGATCGGAAGGCTCGGAAACACGTAAGTACCGGTGCTGCTCGTCGTATCCGTGCGTTTGAGTCCCGTCTGCGTGTTTGTGGCCGTAACCGTCACGCCTGGCAGGACACCGCCAGAACTATCACGTACCGTTCCACGGATTTCGCCCGTGACCGTCTGCGCCATTGCAGGTGCCGATGCGAACGACACCGCGAGCAGCAGGGCTGCGAGGCTCCGCCCAATTAAACTACAGGGCTTCATTTCCACCCCTCCCCAGAAGTTGAAGCGCGACCGGAATCACTTCTCGATTTTCGTACCTTCGAATTCGACCACGATGACCGTCGCCATCGGATCCAGCATCGGACGCGGCATGTCGAACGTCGTTCGCCCGTTCTCGCTCTTGAGCGCAATCGGCGCCTTGTCCGCAAGGCGATAGGCCCGGAGCAGCTTATTCTTCATTATCGGAATTTCAAAGGGGGCGCGGGGTTCGCTGAAGAAGGTGAAGTAGAGCTTTCCGGGCTTGCTCGTCACGCGCCACTCGTTGTTGGGCAGGAAGAGTTTCTGCCCGCGCACGTCTTTCGCGTTGCGCGACGTCCACTCGCCGAACTCTTCCCCGAACGGCGAGGTGCCCGCGCCGTAGACCGCTTCGCCGTTGCTCTTCAGCCACCGTCCCACCGTCCTGAGCACGTCGGCGCTTGCCGGCGGAATGACGCCTTCGGCGGTCGGGCCGACGTTCAACAGGTAGTTGCCTCCCTTGCTGACGATATCGACCAGCTTGAACGCGACCTGACCGGGCGACTTCCAGTTGGTGTCGTCCGCGCGGAAACCCCACGTGTCATTGATCGTGGCCGGGGTTTCCCATGCGTCCGGCGATGGCTCGGGAGGAATGACGTTGTCACCGGTGGACCGGTAGTCTCCTTCGGTGCCGAGACGCCCGTCGATCAGGGTGTTCGGCTGCGTCGAACGCACGATATCCGCAAAGCGCTGCCCGCGCGCCGCGGTCATCATGCGCGGTGTGTCGAACCAGATCAGCGCGACGGGGCCATAGTTGGTGAGCAGTTCTTTGACCTGCGGCTCCGCCTTGCGGCGCAGGTAGGCGTCGTAGTCCTTCAGCTCCTTGCCGCCCGCGTCCTGGTCAGGCCCGAAGTCCCATGAATTCCCCGCGCCGTTCTTCTCGTGCCAGTCCTGCGATTGCGAGTAGTAGAACCCGAGCCGCATGCCGCGCTTCGCGCAGGCGTCGGCGAGCTGCTTCAGGATGTCCTTCTTATAAGGTGCCGCGTCCGCGACGTTGTACTTACTGACGGCCGACTTGAACATGGCGAAGCCGTCGTGGTGCTTCGACGTGATCACCATGTATTTCATTCCCGCGTCCTGCGCCAGCTGCACCCATGCATCGGGATCGTACTTGACCGGATTGAAGCGCGTCGCGAGCTGTTCGTACTCCCCAACGGGAACCTTGCAGCGGTTCATCAGCCATTCACCGAGACCGAGGCACCGCTGCCCTTTCCACTCGCCTGCGGGGATCGCGTAGAGGCCCCAGTGGATGAACATGCCGTACTTGGCTTCGCGGAACCACTCGAGCCGCTTCTCGCGCGCCGCATCATAGGGGCGCGGAGTGGTTGTGGATTGCGCCAGTCCTGTTGAGACCAACGCCGTGCCCACCACCAAAGCCAGCAACGCCTTACGCATCATCGACACTCCATGAAGGATCGCAGGAGGATAGGGGTCCAGGAGAATTCATGCAAAAACTCTCCTGATCTCCTGCCTCCTGCGAAAAAGACAAGCACTAGAAGTTGAATCGTACGGACATCTGGATAACGCGCGGCGGGCGCGTTGGATTGGAGATCCCGATCGCGGTGCCGAAGTTCGCGTTCACCTGCGCCCCCGTCGTGTCGAAGCGCGCCGTGCGGTCAACATCCGCAAACTGCACGTTATTGAGCACGTTATACGCCTCGAGCCGGTACTGGAAGCTCTTGCGCCCGCTGATCTGGAAATTCTTGAACAGCGCGAGATTCCAGTTCTTGATTCCCGGCCTCCGGACCGCATTGCGCGGCGCGTCGCCGTAATCGCCGCGGCCTGACGGGCGCGCGAAGCAGGACTTGTCGAACCACCCGGTCAGCGGACTGCCGGTCTGCGCCATCGGATCGCACGTCATGTCCGGACGGACGATGCGGAAGCCGCCTCCGAGGTCGCCGCCGTTTCCGCCGTCGCCGCCAGTGAAGTCGAAATTGTCGGTCGTGGTCAGAATGATCGGCGCCCAGTCCCCGGTGACGAACGCGTTTTCTCCCGACAGCTGCCACCCATCCAGCGCGTAGTGCACCGGGCGCGACTTGAAGCGGTCCTGCGAGATGTCCCACGAGTAGTTGATGACCAGCGAATGGCGATTGCTCTGCGCCAGCTCCGAGTAGAAATAGTCGCGCGGACGGTTGAGCGCGATCGACAGGTTGCCGGGATCCTCGTCGGCCAGACCGCGCGCGCGCTGGAGCGTGTAGGCGCCGCCGAACTGCACGCCGCGGATGTAGCGGCGGTTCACCTGCACCTGCAGCGAGTGGTAGTCAGAAGTACCGGAGTTGCCGCGCGTGCGGATCGCCGCGTAGCCGGAAATTGGACGGAGGAAATCGTCCGCGAGCAGCGCGGTCGCGCTCGTGCTGCCGGGATCGTGCGCCGCGGGATTGAGGTCGACGAACTTGGTGCCGTCCGGCACCGCATTCAGGTTGTAGTACATCTCGAGGTTGCGCCCCACGCTGCCGGCGTAGGTGGCGTCCATCGACGTGCCCCATCCGAGCTCGCGCCGCAATCCCGCCGACCAGTTGTACGAGCTGGGTGTCTTGTAGTCGGTTTCCAGCGCTTCGATATTTCCGGGACGGTTGACCAGCGTCACGCCCGACACGAACGTGGTCGCCATCGTGTTGTTCGGGATGATCGGGTTCAGGACGTACGGCGGGTTGCGCAGGTTGCCGCTCGATCCGCCGCCGAGGCGCGCGTTGTGGAAGATGCCGGCACTCGAGTGCAGCACCATGCGCCCTTCGCCGGAAAGATCCCAGCTGATGCCGATGCGCGGTTCGGGCGCGGGAGCGAGCACCTCGCGGAAGCCGCGCGGCACACCGGGATCCGTCTGCAGCACGAGGCCGTTCGCCGTGTTGCCGGTGCCCGGCACGTACGCGCCGATGTAAATCTGGTTGAGCGTCTGGCCGGTGATCGGATCGACGGCCACACGGGTGCCATTCACGAGCGCCGGCTGGTACAGGCGCGGCGCATTGGCGCGCGAGTACGCGGACAGCTCGAAGTTGGAGATCTGCTTGTCCGGCCTCCAGTACGGCGTGTAGAGCAGGAAACGCACGCCGTAGTCGAACGTCAGTCTCGGCGTGATCTGGAACGTGTCCTGGCCGTACCACTCGGACCACAACTGCCGGTTGTGCGTCTCGCCGTACCGGCTCGTTTCCGTGTACTGCTGGTACACACCCAGCACGGCGTTCGAGAACGCGAAGTTCGTGTTCAGCGGGTTGCTCGTGCTGTTGGCGAACTGGAACTGCCCCATCCAGGTGCCGCCGCGCGCTTCGTTGTTCGTCATGAACTCGAGGTGCCCACCGAACTTCCAGGTGTGGCGTCCGCGCGTCAGCGTCAGGTTGTCGCGCACGCTCATCAGCGTGTCGAACGCGGTGGAGCCGAGGCGGCTGTCATAGGTGAAATCGGGACTGTCGACGCCCGTGGTGGCGAGACCGAACGTCGCCGTGGGAATGACGCCCAGCGTATTCAGCTGCGTGAACTGCCCCAGCTTGTAGCCGATGCTGCTCTTCAGGATGTGCGTGAGGTCGGCGTCAGTCTTCGTGCCGAAACCTTCCGTCGCGCGCCGATAGCCCGCGGAGAGCTCGTTCACGCCGGTGGAACCGATCACGTGGTTCCATCCGCCGTTCACCGAGTTGTCACCCGAGACGTACGAGCCGTTGAAGAAGCCCCACTTCGCGGGACCGGCGGTGATTTCGGATCCGTACTGGCTCGAGCGCCACGTGCGCACCGATCCCCAGATCGTGTTCGCGCCTGACGGACGGTTGTCCAGACGGATCAGGTGATTGAAGCGCGGATTAGTCGATGTCTCCTGCCGCCTGAAGTTGTAGGCGTTGTTCGCGCTCGTCGTGTTCGGCAGCGGCATCAGGCTGAGCAGCGCGAGCGCGTTCGGATCGAGGCGATCCGCGGGAATCTTGTTACCAGTAAAGCACCCTGCGCCGCCGGTCGTCACGTTGCACGCCGCGGTCGACTGCGGATCCTTGATGTTGATAAGGCGTCCGTTCGCGTCGAACGTCTGCGAGAAGTCTCCCTGCCGTTCGAGCGCCGTCGGCATGCGATACAACCGCACCTGTCCGGGCCGCTGAACCTGCGGACCTTCGAACGAATAGAAGAAAAACAGCTTCTTGTCATTTCCCTGGTCCCACAGCCCGGGTATTTTCACCGGGCCACCGAGGTTGGCCCCCGGCGTATCGACGTGCAGCTTCGGCTTGGCAAGCCCGGCGCGATTGTTCTCCCACGGCGTCGCGTTCCACTTGTCCCGCTTGCCGTACCAATACGCGGAACCCCTGTAGTCGGAGCTGCCGCTCTTGCTCACGATTTCGATGTTCGCGCCGCCGCTGTGCCCGAATTCCGCCTTGTAGGTGTTCAGCAGGACTTTCACTTCGGCGATCGCGTCGAGATTGATCGACGAGTTCATGCGGTTGGTGCCCGACAGCTCGTTGCCGTTGAGGCCGTCCACCGTCACCTGGTTCCAGTGCTTGCGCATCCCGCCGATGTTCGGGATCTGCGATCCGAAGCTGTCCCCCATCGCTTCGATGTCCGCTTCGTAGTGCACGCCCGGCAGCAGGCGCAGCAGGTTCACGACGTCGCGGCCGCGGGATTGAATCTGCGAGATCTGCGTGGAGGTGAGGAGACCGGAGTAATCGCTGTTTTTCGTTTCGATCGTGGCTCCCTCGGAGACGACCGAAATCACTTCCGTGAGCGTGCCGACTTCGAGCTTGACGTTGCCGAGATCGAGCTGGCTGCTCGCATTCAGGACGTTTTTCTTCTGCTCGAACGTCCGGAAGCCCTGCAGCTCGACGCGCAGCGTATACGTGCCGGGCGCCACCGCGCGAAAGGCAAACGCGCCGACCTCGGTACTCACCGCGGTCCGCGCGTCGGCGGTCGCCTCGTTCGTCAATGTGACGGTTGCGCCGGGCACGACCTGGCCGCTCGTGTCGACCACGGTCCCCGACACGGTGCCGGTATCCTGCGCCGCGGCCGGCGACGCGACCATCGCGAGTCCAACAAGCACCGCCGTCCCGATGACCCGCGCCATCCCTGGGAGCCGAAGAAGAAAAACCTGCTGCATGAAACGCCTCCCACATTTTCGGCGGCGTGCGGGCGCCGAAAAGACGCGTTGTGATACTATGCTTTACCGATAAAGTCAACTTACTTTACCGTTAAAGTTAATCCAGACGATGCCGCCAACCACCACGATGAAACGCATCGCCGGAGAACTGGGCGTGTCGATCACGACCGTCTCCAAGGTGCTGAACAACCGCGACGACATCGGCGACGCCACGCGCGCGCGCGTGCTCGCCAAGGTCGCCGAACTCGGCTACCAGCCCAACGCCGTCGCGCGCAGCCTCACGCTCCGCCGCACTCACACGCTCGGCGTCGTCATTCCGGATCTGATGCACTCGTTCTTCGTCGAAATCGTGGCGGGCCTCGAGAGCGTCGTCAACGCGCGCGGCTACGGACTCCTATTGTGCAGTTCGTCGGAGGACCCGGCCAAGGAACGCCAGGAGCTTGATATGCTCCGGCAGCGCCAGGTGGACGGCATCGTCCTCGGATCCGCGAGCGCCTCCGGCAACACAGATCTGCTCCAGCGGCTCACGACGCTCGGCATGGGGATCGTGATGATCGACCGTGACGATCACCCGGATGTCCGGTGCGACCGCGTCGTCACGGACGATCAGGAAGTTGGACGGCTTGCGGCGGCCCATCTCATCGCGCAGGGGCGCAAGGCGATCGCCCACATCACCGGCACCTCCGTGGTCCACGCCAAACGGCGCGCCGATGGATACCGCGCGGCGTTGAAGGCGGCGGGAATCAAGGGAAAGCCGGAGTGGATGGTGCGAGGCGGCTTCAAGGAAGCGGACGGATATCGAGGCATGACGAAGCTGCTCGCGTTGAAGCCGCGCATCGACGCCGTGTTCGCCGCGAATGATCCGTCCGCAATCGGCGCCATGAAGGCGATCTGGGATGCCGGGCTGCGCGTGCCCGAGGACATCGCGGTCGTCGGCGCCGGTGACATCGCGTTGGGCGACCTGCTGCGTGTGCCCCTGACGACGATCAGCTGGTCGCGCGAGGAGCAGGGAAAAGCGGCCGCGCAACTGCTGCTCGATCGCGTCGAATCGGACTCCGACGACAAGCCGGTGCGCCCGCGCCGCGTGATCATCCCGCCGCAGCTCGTGGTGCGGCGATCGAGCGGCGGAAAGTGATCAAGGCTGGCGTCGTCGTCGCGGCAGTCCTGCTGTGGCTCGCGCCCGGCGCAGCGCAGTTCGATTCGGCAAGCGAACGCGCGCGAGTGCTGGCGGCCGCGAACCGCTATCTGAAGGAGGCGCCGATTACGGTGACGGCGTCCCGCTCCCCGCGCAGCGCCGGCGGTCCTCACGACTATTTTTCCGAAGGGGACTACTGGTGGCCGGATCCGCAGAATCCTGACGGTCCGTATATCCAGAAGGACGGCCTCAGCAATCCAGGCAACTTCAACGATCACCGGCGCGCGTTGATGCGCCTCTCGGTGCAGATGCCGGCACTGGTGGCCGCCTACACGATCACGAAAAACCAGAAGTACGGATTCCAGGCGGAGCGGCACGCGCGCGCGTGGTTCATCTCGCGCGCCACGCGCATGACGCCCGCGCTTCGCTACGCGCAGGCGATCCACGGCCGTTCGACGGGTCGCGGCACCGGCATTATCGACACGATCCACCTCGTCGAGGTCGCGCGCGCGCTGGAGCGCCTGGATGGCGCGAAGGACTGGTCGCACGACGACGCCGTGGTGACGCGGCGATGGTTCGAGGAGTATCTCGAGTGGCTGACCACCGATCAGTACGGCAAGGACGAGCGTGATGCGACGAACAACCACGCGACCTGCTGGGTGATGCAGGTCGCTGCGTTCGCGCATTACACGGGAAACGAGCCCCTGATGCGCGATTGCCGGAACCGCTTCAAGACGGTGCTGCTGCAGCAGATGGCGCCCGACGGCAGTTTTCCGCGCGAGCTCGGTCGCACCAAGCCATACGGCTATTCCCTCTTCAACCTCGAGGCCATGGCAACCATCTGCCAGATCCTCTCGACCCCGGAGGACGACCTGTGGACGTTCGAGCTTCCCGACGGGCGTGGGATGCGGAAGGCGATGGCGTTCATGGCGCCATACATCCGCGACAAGAAATCATGGCCGAAACCTCCGGACGTAATGTACGACTCGAACTGGCCGATGCGGCAGGCGAGCCTGCTCTTCGCCGGCGTCGCGTTGAAAGAGCCCTCTTACTTGGAATTGTGGTCGTCGCTGCCGGCGGACTCGGAGGTGGAAGAAGTCATCCGCAACTTCTTCATCCGGCAGCCGCTGCTCTGGTTCGATTAGAGAGTCCCGACGGACACGTTGCATTCGAGCTGAAAACAGATCGCAACGCTCCGCTGCAGTATCGAATCACGCGCGATGGAGCCCCGGTCGTCGACTGGTCGCATTGCGGCATCATCGTGGACGGAGCCGATCTGGCGACGAATGCGATCGCAAGCGATCGCGGGGCGCGCACCAGCACCAATGCCACATATCCGACGCGCGGCGTGCATTCCATGGCGCATGACCGCGGCAACAACGAGACGTTCACTTTTCAGCAGGACGGTACCGGGGCGCGCTTCTCCGTGCAGGTGCGCGTGTTCAACGATGGCGCCGGGTTCCGATTCCTCGTGCCCGGCACCGGTATGCGGACACCCGATGAGGCGACGGCGTTCACACTCCCCGGCGGGTCCGTCACGTGGTCACACGATCTGCACGGTCACTATGAGGCGACGTACGTAAAGCGCGTCATCGAGGATGTTCCGGCGGGAGACTGGGCGGCGCCGCCGCTGACCTACAAACTGCCCGGCGGATTGGGCTACGCGTCAATCACCGAGGCGGCCTTGACCGGTTTCGCGGGGATGGCGCTGCAGGCGGATGGGCACAACGGCTATGCGGCGCGCCTCGGTCATGCGCATCCTGTTTCCTATCCGTACGCGTTGCGCTATTCGGCAGAAGACGTCGCAAGGCTGTCAAAGCCCGCGGCGATATCCGGTCCCATCGAGACGCCCTGGCGTGTCGTGCTCGTATCCGCCGATCTCAATGGTCTCGTCAACAACGACGTCCTTCACAACCTCGCGCCGCCGCCGGATCCCGCGCTTTTTCCGCAGGGCCTCGACACGCCGTGGCTGCGTCCCGGCCGCGCCGTGTGGCGCTACCTCGATGGCGGCGACAACACGTACGAGGGCTTGAAGGGCTTCACCGATCTTGCCGCAAAGCTCGGATTCGAGCATCACGTCGTCGAGGGCGTGTGGAGCCGGTGGACGCCGGAGCAGTTGAAGGCGTTCGTCGACTATGCGAGCGAGCGGCACGTGGGCGTCTGGCTGTGGAAGCACAGCCGCGATCTGCGGACACTGGAAGCGAGGACGGAATTCTTCGAGCTGTGCAAGCGCAACGGCGTCGTCGGGGCGAAGATCGATTTCTTCGATCACGAAGCGAAGGAAGTGATCGACCTGTACGACGCGATCCTGCGCGAGGGGGCTCGGTATCACTTGATGTTCGACTTCCACGGAGCGAACAAACCGACGGGGCTCGATCGCACGTGGCCGAACGAGCTGACGCGCGAGGCGATTTACGGATTCGAGCACCGCGGGACGGCGCCGTGGGGGCCGCACAACACGACCGTGCCGTTCACGCGTTTTCTCGCGGGTGGCGCGGACTACACGCCGACTGTGTTCGGCGATCGACGTCGCGAGACGTCGTGGACGCACCAGGTCGCGACCGCCATCCTGTTCACCTCGCCGCTGCTGGTGTACGGCGGACATCCGCAGAGTTTCCTCGACAGTCCCGCGGTCGAGATCCTGCGCGCGATTCCGTCCACCTGGGACGAGACGATCGTGCTGCCGCCGAGTGAAATCGGCGAGGTCGCCGTCATGGCGCGGCGCAAGGGTCGCGACTGGTTCCTCGCGGCCGCGAACGGCACCGACGCGCGCACGGTCCGCGTCCCGCTCGCGTTTCTCGGCCCCGGCCGCTTCCGCGCCACGCTCGCCCGCGACGAGCCGGCGAACGCCGCGGCCCTGAAGGTAGAGCGGACGACCGTGTCGTCCACCGACGTCCTGACCCTCACCCTCCGCTCCGGCGGCGGCTTCGCGGCCCGCCTGGGGTCTGAACCCAAACGGGCGGCAAGCGGCGCAAAACGCGTCAGGGATTTTCGAGAGTGAATGTGTTCCATGCCCCCGGGCGTATCAATTTAATCGGCGAACACACGGACTATAACGACGGCTTCGTGATGCCCGTCGCCATCGATCGCTACACGACGGTGACCGCCGCCGCACGCGGAGATCGGCGGCTCAACCTCTCGTCGGACGGATACAGCGACCGCGTCGAGATCGACCTGGACGCAATCGGGAATGGGCCGACGGGCAGCTGGAGTGATTACGTTCGCGGCGTCGCCGCGGTCCTCGAACGGCGCGGACACAGACTGATGGGCGCGGATCTCGCGATCGCGAGCGACGTGCCGGCGGGTGCGGGACTGAGCTCCTCTGCCGCGCTTGAAGTCAGCACGGGCTACGCGCTCCTCACCATCGCCGGCCATCCGATCGATCTGACGGACCTCGCGCTCGCGTGCCAGCAGGCAGAGCACGACTTCGCCGGCACGCGCTGCGGAATCATGGACCAGTTCATCGCCTGCCACGGGCGCGAGGGGCACGCGCTCCTGCTCGATACGCGGACCCTGAACGCCACGTGGCTGCCGGTTCCCTCGAACGTTGCCGTCGTCGTCTGCAACACCATGACGAAGCACGCCCTTGCGAGCGACGGCTACAACGAGCGCCGCGCCGACTGCGAGGCGGGCGTACGCGCGCTCGCGGTGCGACTGCCCCGCATCCGCGCGTTGCGCGATGTGACCTTTGCGGACCTGCAGGCGAACCGCGACGTGCTCGAGGATCGCGTCTACCGCCGGTGCCGGCACGTGGTGACGGAGAATGCGCGGACGCTGTCGGCGGCGGATGCGCTGCGCGACAGCGACCTCGCACGCTTCGGCGTGCTCATGGGCGCATCGCATACGAGCCTGCGCGACGACTACGAGGTGAGCACGCGCGAGCTCGACGTGATGGTCGAGGCCGCGATGGACACGAACGGGATCATCGGTGCGCGGATGACGGGTGGCGGATTCGGCGGATGCACGGTCAATCTCGTGCACGCGGACGCGGCGCCCGCCTTTGCACGCGAGGTCGCGCACCGCTACGAGGCGCGCACGGGACGCGCGCCCGAGATCTACACCTGCCGTGCATCGAACGGTGTCGGCGCGGCGGCATGATGGACCTGGCCTCGCGTCCTCACGTCCGCTTCAACCCGCTGCGCGGCGAATGGGTGCTCGTGTCGCCGCACCGGAACGCACGTCCGTGGCAGGGACAGGTGGAGCCACACCAGCCGGACGACATTCCGCAGTTCGATCCGTCGTGCTACCTCTGTCCCGGGGTCGGACGCGCGGGCGGCGCGGAAAATCCTCCGTACGCATCGACATTCGTTTTCGACAACGACTACCCCGCGCTGCTGCCGGCAACGATGCCGGACGAATTCACCGACTCCGATCTGCTGCTCGCACGCGCGGAACCGGGGCGCTGCCGCGTCGTCTGTTTCTCGCCGCGGCACGATTTAACGCTGTCGCGCATGGATCGCGCGGCGCTGCGCCGCGTCATCGAGACATGGATCGATGAGACCAGGAGTCTTGGTGCGGACCCGGAAATTCGCTACGTCCAGGTATTCGAGAACCGCGGCGCGGCGATGGGCGCGAGCAACCCGCACCCGCACGGCCAGATCTGGGCGACGGCGACCGTGCCCAACGAACCCGCCCGGGAGCTCGACCGGCTGCGCGAGTACCGTTCGAGCCACGGCTCCTGCCTGCTGTGCGACTACACGCGCCTCGAGGTCGCGCGCCGGGAACGCCTCGTCTGCGATAACGACGCGTTCGTCGCCCTCGTGCCGTTCTGGGCCGTGTGGCCGTTCGAACTCCTCGTACTATCCCGCCGGCATCTGCCGGGATTGGCGGCGCTGCAGGATGCGGAGCGGGACGCGCTTTCGGATATCCTCAAGCGCATCACGACGCGCTACGACAACGTCTTCGAGACCGCGTTTCCATATTCGATGGGATTTCACGAGGCACCGACCGACGGAGCCGTTCACGACGAGTGCCACCTGCATGCGCATTTCTATCCGCCGCTGCTGCGGTCCGCGACGGTGCGCAAGTTCATGGTCGGGTTCGAAATGCTCGGGTCCCCGCAACGCGACCTGACACCGGAGGACGCCGCGGCGCGGCTCCGTTCGATGAGTGAGACGCATTACCGTGACTGACAAACTCTCACGACGTGACGTTCTCAGTGCGGCCCTCGCCGCTCCACTGCTCCGTGCGTTGCCGCGGCTGCAGCGCACCTATTCCATCGACAGGCTGCGCGACGCGCCTGCCCGCGTCGTCGCTGTACGCGACGAGGGCACGTTCAACGTGGCGCTCGCGCGCGAGTGGACGGGGGACATCTGCCGGTCACGCGTGACGAACCGTGGCACCGCCGCTGTCGCGATCAAAGAAGTCGTGCTGTTTGATCTGGTCCTCGACCTTCCGCCATCCACACCTATTTATGGCGAATCGTTCCAGATGTTGAGCCAGTCCGGTGGAACGCTTGGCGCGCCGAAGGATCTCGGCTCATACACTGACGCGAAGCACTACAAAATCCCGACGCCGCCGGGCGCGCAGACCTACTTCGGCGCGATGACGCTCTCGGCGCAGGACCGTCCGGTCGTGGGCCTGGGCTTCACGTCCACACGCAGATTCGCAGGGCTCTTCCGATTGCAGCCACCTGCGTCGCTGCAAGTCGTCATCGACACGGAAGGACTCTCGCTTGGCCCCGGACAATCGTGGGACCTCGAGGAGTTCACCACCACAACCGGAGAATCGCGCGACGCGGTCCTGGGGACGATCGGCGCGCGGCTCGCGACCAATCATCCGCGGCTGCACTTCGCAGCACCGCCGACGGGCTGGTGCTCGTGGTACTGTTTCGGCCCGCGCGTCACAGCGCAGAACATCCTCGACAACCTCGACGTCATCGCGAAGCGCGTTCCGGGCCTTCGCTACGTGCAAATCGACGACGGATACCAGCCTGCGATGGGCGACTGGCTGGAAACGGGCGCCGCGTTCGGCGGCGACGTGCGCAAGGTGCTCGACGCGATCCGCCAGCGGGGATTCGAACCGGCGATCTGGGTGGCACCGTTCGTCGCCGAAGAGCACTCACACGTCTTCGAGCAACATCGCGACTGGTTCGTGAAAGACACGGATGGATCGCCGCTGCGGTCCGACAAGGTCACGTTCGGCGGATGGCGGCGCGGCCCCTGGTACGTGCTCGACGGCACGCATCGCGACGTGCAGACACACTTCGAGCGGCTGTTCAGGACGATGCGACAGGAATGGGGCGTGACGTACTTCAAGCTGGATGCGAACTTCTGGGGCGCCATCCACGGCGGACGCTTCAACGATCCACAGGCGACGCGCATCGAAGCGTACCGGCGCGGCATGCAGGCGATTGCGCACGGCGCGGGGGACAGCTTCATTCTCGGCTGCAATCATCCAATCTGGGCGTCGGCCGGATTGATCCATGGATCGCGCAGTTCCAATGACATCAAGCGCACGTGGGATCGGATCAAGACGACCGCGGAGCAGAATCTGCTGCGCAACTGGCAGAACGGACGTCTCTGGTGGAACGATCCTGACGCCGTCGTGCTCACGGGCGATCTGCCGGAGAACGAGTTCATATTCCACGCCACGGCGATCTACGCAACCGGCGGCATGCTCCTATCCGGCGACGATCTCACGTCGATCCCGGAGGCTCGGCTCGCAATGTTGAAGAAACTGCTGCCGCCGACTGGCATTCCCGCGGTGTTCGAAGACGAGAACCTACGCGTCGGGACCATGACGCTCCCGGGCAGGCGAATGCTCTGCGTCTTCAACTGGACGGACGCGCCGGCGACGCTGTCTGCGCGGCTGACCCGTGCCGGCCGTGTCGCCGATTTCTGGACCGGCGAACCCGTGCGGGTTGAAAACCGCGTCGTCACGATCGCAGCGATGCCGGCGCACTCGGCGCGCCTGCTGGAGTGCGTCGATGCGTAACGGACGGCAGACACAGGTCGCGCTGACGTCGTTCGTCGCACTGTTTTCGATTGTCGGCCTCGCGCTCTATGGCCTGCCGTTCTACTACGACTTCATGGTTCGCGAGTTCGGCTGGACGCGCACGCAGGTTACTTCGGGCAACGCGATCAGCAAGCTCCTCATCGGCCCGCTGTTCGGCTTCGCGGCCGGATGGATCGTCGATCGCTTCGGCCCCCGGCGGCTGATGATGGCCGGCATTCTCATGGCTGGCGGCGCGCTGATCGGGCTCGCGCACATGACCGCGCTGTGGATGTTCTACCTGTTCTACATTTTCAACGCGCTCGGCTACGTCTGCGGCGGTCCGCTTCCCAACCAGGTCCTGCTCTCGCGCTGGTTCGACAAGGCCCGCGGCAAGGCGATGGGGTTCGCGTATCTGGGCATCGGCATCGGCGGCTATCTCGTCCTGCGGCTGTCGCCGCGGCTCGTGGAGGCATTCGGCGGCTGGCGAGGAGCGCTGCAGGCGCTCGGCATCATCATCATCGTGATCGCTTTGCCGCTCGCGTATTTCGTGCGCGACGAGCCGGGAACGCCCGGCGTCGCGCCGCGCGGTGCGCTGCCATCGGCGATGCGGGCGCCACTGCCGGCCATCGCGGGATTCTTTCGCCACCCGGCGTTCTATCTGCTTGCGATTGGCAGCATGTGCTCGATCGGCGCGGTGGGCGGCACGAACCAGAATCTCAAGCTGTATCTCAGTCTCGACAAGGGCTACTCGCAGGACGCCTCCGCCAGCCTGCTTTCAACCATTCTCGCGGTCAGCCTCGTCGGACGGCTGCTCATGGGATGGCTGGCCGATCGCATCCCGAGAAAGCACGTGATGCTCCTCATTTACGTCCTCGTCGCCGGCTCGATCGTGCTGCTGATTCTTGGCAAGTCGCCCGCCGCGTTATACGCCTTTGCGATCATGTTCGGCCTGGGCCTCGGCGGTGAGTACATGATCATCCCGCTCATGGCCGCGGAGCTGTTCGGCGTGAAGGTTCTCGGCCGCCTGCTCGGCGTGATCCTGACGGCGGACGGCGTCGCAGAAGCGACGGCGCCGATGCTCGTGGGCTATTTGCGCGATCGGACCGGCACCTACCAAACCGGGTTCATCGTCCTGATCGCCATCGCGCTCGCCGGCACGATCGCGATCGGTTGCCTGCCGCGGCGCTCCGCGGCGGCGGAGGCGACACATGTCTGATCTCGGACGGCGCGAATTCCTGGCGGCGCTGGCGGCTGTACCGTTCTTCCGCCTGAAGGCGGAAGCTACAGGGTTGTTGTATGGGGCGGAAGCGCGCATCAAGGTCGGTTATGCCGCGATCACCTGGGGCGGAGAGGACGAGCTCGCGATCAAGGAAGTGGCGGATGTCGGCTACAGGGGCATCCAGCTTCGCGCGAGCGCCTTTGACAGATGGGGCTCGAAGCCCGCAGAGCTCAAGTCGCTGCTCGAACAGCGGCGATTGACCTTCGCTGGCCTGTCATCCGGCAACCTCAAATATCAGCCTGAAGATCGAGAGCAGCAATTAACGCTGCACATGTCGCACGCGGCGTTCGTGCGCGATGCGGGCGGCCAGTTCCTGCAGGTCATCGACGAAAAGCCGCGGAACCGCGCGGTCATGCCCGATGATTACAAGCGCCTCGCCGACTTGATGAACACACTCGGTGAAAAGACGAGGGCGATCGGTGTGCCGCTCGTCTACCACCACCACATGAACAGCACGGGAGAGCCGCCCGCGGCGATAGAAGCGATCATGAGGGAATCCGCGGCCAGCTCGGTCGGGTTGCTGTTCGACACTGCGCATTACCAGCAGGGCGGCGGCGATCCCGTCAGCGCGATCAGGAAGTATGGCAAAGCGATCAAGGTCGTCCACTTGAAAGACGTCCGTCCGATCGATGCCGCTCCTGGTTATCAGTGGGTGGAGCTCGGGCGCGGGCGCGTCGACGTGAAAGGATGCGTTGCCGCTCTCAAGGACATCGGGTTCGACGGCTGGGCGATCGTCGAGCTCGATCGCGTCGTCGATCCCGGCGGAACGCCAAAGGCGAGCGCCGAAGCAAATCGCCAGTTCGTCGTCAGCCAGCTCGGACTGACGCTGTGATCCGGAGATGACATGCGACTGACAGGTTTCCAGCAGTTCTGCGTCGTGACGTTACGCACCGTCATCGGATGGCACTTCGCGTACGAAGGGTTTTATAAGTTGATGCTCCCCGGCTGGAGCCGCACGGGCCAGCGTATCGCGGCGTGGAGCGCGGAGGGTTATCTCAAGGGCGCCACTGGTCCGCTGGCCTCCGTCTTTCACAACCTCGCCGGCCACGCAGGGACGATGCATGCGGTTGATCTGATGGTGCCGATCGGTCTGCTGCTCGTGGGACTGTCGCTGATGCTCGGACTCCTGACGCAGCTCGGCTGCCTTGGCGCGATCGCGTTTCTCGCGATGTTCTACCTCTCGCAGCCGCCGCTGAGTGGCATGCCGCAGACTGGCGCCGAAGGGACCTACCTTTTCATTAACAAGAATCTGATCGAACTCGTCGCCGTGCTGACGGTGATGGCGTTCAGGACCGGCGCCGTCGCCGGGCTCGATCAGCTCTTTATCCGGCGCCGGCCGGTGCCGGTGGTCCAGGCACAACGGCCCTGACGGCGCGAGTGGCTTATGGATTTCGAAGGCTCGCGTGCGGATCCCGGGCGTGCAGCCGGAGCGTCCCTGAGAGCACGATGCCTGGCAGCAGGCGAATGGCGGCGTTGCGCGCGCGAATCCTCACATGGCTTCTCGTTGTCGTCAGCGCGGCGATGCGCGGACCGATCCTGATGACCCGTTTCGTTCGACGCGTCCTGACGCGCTCGTAGGATCGCAGCGCCGCCTCCGGATCGCCGGCGCGGGCGAGCGCGAGACCGAGCGCGACCGCATCCTCGAGGGCCAGCGCTGCCCCCTGTGCCGTGTGCGGCAGCACGGGATGCGCCGCATCCCCCAGCAGCGTGACGCGTCCTCTCCCCCAGTTCGGGATCGGATCTCTTCTGAACAGCGGTTCGAGCCGCATGTCATCCGGATGCGCGGCTCGCGCGATCGCTACCGCGTGTGGATCCATCCCGCGCGTGCATCGCTCGAGCACTTCCGCCGCCGGCGCGCCAGGCGGCGCGAACTCGTCGACCAGCGAGATGTACCAGTACACCGCGGTCGCACTGGCCCGCGCGAATCCCGCTTCGATGCCGTCGCCGAGATACACCGCCACGTTGACGCGTTCGAGCTGGTGCGCCGCGTCGTGGGTGACGCCGCGAAGAGCGTGGTAGCCGGATGGACGCGGCGGCGGTTCACGCGGATGCAGGCGCCGGCGGATCGCGGAACCGACGCCGTCGGCGCCAACGACGACGTCCGCATCGAGAACACGGCCGTCGGCAAGCGTTACGGAAGTCCGCTCCGAGTCAGTCGTGACGTCGCACGCATCGTGGCCGAGCAACAGCGCGTGCGAGCCGAGCGCCTCGAGCAGCGCCCCATGGAGCGCGGGCCGCAACGTGACCACCGAGCGCATGTCGCGCCCGCGCGCGCGAAACGTGACGCGCTTCATCACGGCACCGTCGACACGCCTCGCTTCGAACGTATGCACTTCCGCGCCGTCCCGCATGACGGCGTCGGCGAGGTCGATTTCGCGCAGGGCTTTGAGGGCGTTCGGGGCGAGGGCGAGCGCGAATCCCAGCTCGCGCGGGTTTTCCGCGCGCTCGAGGACGCGGACGTTCCAGCCGGCGCGGCGAAGGGTGATCGCGGCGGCGAGGCCGCCGATGCCCGCACCAACGATCAGCGCCGAACGACTGGTCACGCGCTACCGCACGACCAGGTACAGATCGCGACCGGCGTTATCGACGACGAGCGTGTCAGGATCCTGTCGCGCGGCGTCGAGATCGATCGAGCCGCACTCGGCAAATCCAAGCTTGACGCGGCGGCACACCTCTTCGGGGATGGCGGACGCGAGCGTAATCCGGTAGCGCGGCTCGACCTGCCCGTCAGCGCCCATTCGTCCCGCGTAGCTCACGTGCGCGAGGTGCGCCGCGACACAGAGGTTCGCGCGCAATTCGTCCGAGCCTTCCACCATTTCGCGCACCACTTCGAGCGGCGCGTAGCCGTACTTCTCGATCATCGCGCCGTGCGTCGTCGAAATCGCTTTCAGGTGGGGCGCGTAGACGACGAGCTCACCGCCGTCCTCGATGATGCCGCCAAGCTTGTAGCTGGCCTTCCCGCCGACCCACATCTCGTCGTAGTGCACGTCGAGAATCGCGACGACGCGCCGGTAGCGGCGGCCGGTGTATCGGATGTGGACCTGCGCGCTGACGGCGGCGGCCTGGCGGATCGTCTCGCGCAGCCCTCCGGTAAACAGCGCGTGCGTCCGCAGCCCCTCGTCAGTACGTGTCGAGACCGACGTAACGGCGATCACCGGCGTGGTCACACGATCCGCGGCCGCCTCGATGACGTGCCGCGTCGGCGTTTCCACGCGGCCGATGACCTTTTCGATGGTCGCGAGCGCGCCAAGCCAGTGCGTGAGATGCGTGAGTTCCGGGCCCGCAACGCCGGGAAAAAAGTACTTCGCGCCACCCGCGAATCCCGCGACTTCGTGCGGCACGACCGCGCCCGCCACCAGGATGAAATCGTAGTTTCCCGGCGCCAGGCGCTTGTTCAGCGTTACCGGCACTTCCTCGTGCATCAGGCCACCGGTCAATGTCGACACTTCGTCCGCGCTCAACGTGCCGAGCGTGACCAGTTCCGAGGGGCGGTCCCAGTGGTGATCGAACACGGACCCGAGCAGCGGCAGTTCCGCGCGAGCGGCGCCGATCTTCGCGCGCTTCTCGGCGTCGGACATTGGCGGATGGGTCCCCTGCGCCACCAGCGCGTCGAACTGCGCCGCGCCGCGCGCGGCGAGTTCCTGCGAGATCATCGGGAACAGCAGATCAGTGTTGTCGTCCCGCGTCCGGTCCGGGATCACGGCGAGCACACGCGAGCCTCGCGGTATCGTGGCGAGCGCGTCGTGCACGATCTGCCGAATCTCGGCCGGCTGCAGCACGCGGACGGCTGGCGGCGCGGCAATGGCGGCGGTCGTCACGCGCCGCCCTTCATCGGCGCCGGCTCGAGCCTTGGCGCAAGACTATGAACCACGGCCAGCGCGACCAGATAGATCGTGCCCGCTACGATGAACATCGGCAGGTAATAGCGCGGATTCGCGTTCAGCACCCGGCCGGCGAACTCCGCAATCAGGATCCCGCCGACGCCGCCGGCGAAGCCGCCGAAGCCCACGACGGTGCCCACCGCGCGTCTCGGGAACATGTCGGACGCCAACGTGAAGATGTTCGCGGACCAGCCCTGGTGGCATGCAGTGGCGATCCCGATGAGGATGACCGCCAGCCAGGCGCTCTTCGTCTGGCTCGCAATGATGACTGTTGGCACGACGGACGCGAAGATCCCCATCGTCGTCTTGCGCGCCGCATTCACCGACCAGCCGCGCTTGATCAATGCCGAGGAGACATATCCTCCGACGACCGATCCCACGTCCGAGATGATGTATACCGTCGTGAGGTACGGAATCAGCGCTCTCCCGCGGATCCCGTGCTCGGACGCCAGGAATTTTGGCAGCCAGAACAAGTAGAACCACCAGATCGGATCCGTCAGCATCTTGCCGAGCGCGAACGCCCACAGCTGGCGATACCCGAGCACTTCGCTGAGCGGCGTCTTTGCTGTGATCGGCTCCTCGAGTCCGTCGAGGATGTAGCGGCGTTCCGCCTCCTTCAGGCGGGGATGCACGGCAGCGGTCTGATACATCGCCCACCAGCCGATCAGCCACAGAAAGCCGAGGGCGCCGGTGAGGACGAATGCGGCGCGCCAGCCCCAGGCCTCGGCAATCAGCGGCACGGAGATCGGCGCGACGATGGCGCCGATGTTCGTGCCGGCGTTGAAAATGCCGGTTGCGAACGCGCGCTCGCTCTTGGGGAACCATTCCGCGACGGTCTTGATCGATGCTGGAAAGTTCGCCGCCTCGCCGACGCCGAGCATGAACCGGGCGAAGCCGAATCCCATCGCACTGCGCGCCAGCGCCGTCCCCATCGCCGCGAACGACCACCAGGTGACCGCGATTCCGAGACCGATCTTCGTACCGATGCGATCGAGGATGCGGCCCCAGACGAGCATCATCACCGCGTACGAGACCTGAAAAGCGATGACGATGCGGCCGTAGTCGAGCTCGCTCCAGCCGATCTCCTTCTGCAGATCGGGGGCGAGGATGCCGAGCACCTGGCGATCGATGTAATTGATCGTGGTTGCGAAGAAGAGCAGCGCGCAAATCACCCACCGGTAGCGCCCGATGCGCGCACCCAGGCCGGAATCGGATGCATTGACGGCTGGCGAAGCAGGCGGCATCAAGTCTCCTTAGATCGTCAGATCGTCGGGTTGCGGCGATGGATAGCAAATTCGCGGAAGCCAAGCCGCTCCGTCGCCGTTTCGCGGCCGGAACAGACGGCCACGACTTCGTCGAAGAGCCGCGCCGCCGCGGCGTCGAGCGTTTCGCGGTTGTCGAGCACGCCGCTCACGTCCAGATCGATGTTATCCGCCATCGACACGGCCGTGCGCGCGTTGCCGGTAATCTTTATCACGGGTGCGATCGGATTGCCCGTCGGCGTGCCCAGCCCGGTCGTGAACACGACGACCTGCGCGCCGCCGCCCACCATGCCCGTGACCGATTCGACGTCCAACCCCGGCGTGTCCATCACCGTCAGGCCTTTGCGCACAATCGGTGCGGCGTAGCCGACCACGTCCGCCAGAGGTGTTCGCTCTCCACCCTTGTGCGTGGCGCCCAGCGACTTCTCCTCGATCGTCGTCAGTCCGCCCCGGATGTTGCCGGGTGACGGCTGCGTCCCGCGTATGTCGAGCCCGAGCGCCATCGCTTCCGATTCGACTCGATTGATCACGCGCAGCAGCCTGACGGCCGTTTCGGCATTTGGCGCACGCGCTGCGAGCAGGTGTTCGGCGCCCATGATCTCGGCAATCTCGCCGAGGACAGCGGAGCCGCCAAGCTCGACGAGACGGTCAGCGACCCTGCCGAGCGCAGGATTGGACGCAAGGCCGGACGTGTAGTCGGAGCCGCCGCACTTGACCGAAAGGATCAGCGACGTCAAGTCGACCATTTCCCGTGGCGTCTGCGCGAGGGCCGCGACCATCTCGCGAGCGATCTCGATCGCGCGCGCGGTCGCGCGGACCGTGCCCCCCTCGCTCTGAATCGCCACGATCTGCGAGGGCTTCCCCGCTTTCTGCGCCGCATTGGCGAGATGCTGCGCCACGACCTGCTCGCAGCCAAGCGCGATCACCAGCACGGCGCCGACGTTCGGATGACCGCAGTACGCCGCGAGTGTGTCATGCGTCGTGTGCATGTCCGGACCGAGCTGTCCGCACCCGGCCGTGTGCGGCAACGCGGTACCGATGGGCGCCACTGCCGCCGCCACGCGCTCGGCAACAACCGAGGCGCAGATCACGGTCGGGACGACGAGCAGGTGGTTACGAACGCCGACGCGGCCATCGGGCCGGCGATAGCCTTGGAACGTGATGGGGCGCGGGGTCATGGATTGCCTTTGTCGTCGGGCGGCTCGGCGATGCGGCCGTCCGCCGCGGATGCGTCATGTCTCGTGAGATCGCCTCGTCCGCGCGCGCTCGAGACGTTATGGGTGTGAACGTGCGCGCCCGGCGGAATGTCGGCGATCGCGACGCCTATCGGGCTGCCGTATTTCATCACGGAGCTCCCGGCGGCAATCGCTCTCAATGCAATCTTGTGTCCGCGCGGGATCGGATCGCGAACCGTCACGGACCCGATGCCGTCGAGCACGGTGCCTGGCGACAGCGCCTCGAGCGCGGTCGCGACATTGTCAGCGTCGCTGATCACAATCACCGGATTCATTGGTTGACTCCGCTTGCCAGTAACCCGCCGTCCACCACCAGCAACTGCCCCGTCACGAAGCTCGCGGCGTCGGACGCGAGGTAGACGGCGGCGCCCACGAGCTCATCGAGCCGGCCGAAGCGCTTCATTGGCGTGCGCAGCAGGAACTCCTGTCCGCGAGGTCCCTCGAGCAGCGCGGCGTTGAGATCGGTCTTGAATACGCCAGGCGCGATCGCGTTGACGGTGATGCCGTGCGGCGCCCACTCGACGGCGAGCGCGCGCGTCAGGCCGGCGACGGCAGACTTGGACGCGGTGTAGGCGCTCACTTCCTGAAGGCCGACGAACGACGACAGCGACGCGATCCCGATCAGCCGCCCGCTTCTGCGCGCGATCATGGCGGGCGCGAACGCCTTGTAGGCGCGCAGCGTGCCCATCAGATTCACATCGACGATCCGCTGCCATTCGGCCGTGTCCATCTCGAGCGTCGGCGCGCGGCGCGTGATCCCCGCCGCGCTCAGGACGATGTCGACGTGCCCGAACGCGCCGATCGTCATGTCGCGCAGCGCCGCGAGCGACGACTCGTCGCCGACGTCACATGCGAATTTCAGCGTGCGCCGGCCGCGTCCTTCGATCTCGGCGGCGACTTCATCCACCAGGTTCTGCCGCCGCGCCGTAGCGACGACATCAACGCCCGCGTCCGCGAGCCCCAGCGCCAGCACGCGGCCGATCCCGCTGGTGCCACCGACAACGACAGCGGTCTTGCCCGTGAGATCGAACAGCGATCGTCCCATGTCCCTGCGGCTACCTGCTCTTCCGGCGCTTCTGGACGCGCCCCTCGGCCGTGTTCGTCTCCGGCTTGGCCTGTTCCTGCGCCTGGTAGCGGGCGGCCTGCAGCAGATGTTCGTTCATCGCGCGTCTCGCCCCTTCTGGATCGCGCGCGCGGATGGACTGGTAAATCCGGCGATGCGCCTCGGCGGCGTCGCGAAGATCGCTGTCGGACGCGCGCGCCGCCGTCTCGCGGCGCCGCTCGTAGTACAGCGCCGACACCATGCCGACGAGCGCGCCGACGATCGCGTTGCGCGCGGCCTCGGCCACGGCGCGATGAAAATTGATGTCGTGGACGAGAAAGAGATTCGGATTGTCGCGGTTGGCGAACAGGCCGGCGACTTCCTCCGCGAGCGTCGCGAGATGCTCGGACGTGGCGCGCTCCGCCGCGAGGCCGGCCGCTTCGATTTCGAGGATCCGCCGCGCCTCGTACATCTCGTCGCGGGTGAAGCCGTGCAGCGCCGCGAGAAAGCTGAGGGGCTCGGATCCGAGCAGTGGCGGCCCATCCGGAATGTAAGTGCCGGACCCGTGCCGGGACCGCACGACGCCCATTGCCGCCAGCGCATGCAGTCCCGCGCGAACCGAGGGGCGGCTGACGCCAAGCTGCGTCGCGAGCTCTCGCTCCGCCGGCAGCCGATCACCGGGGCGCAGCCGCCCCCGGTCGATCAGCCCCCGGACGAACGAGACGACCTGTTCAGTGCTTCCTTCGGCCCCCCGCATAATTGGTCGGACCAATTATATCGAGCCTTGTCGGCCTCCGCGCACGGGGACCCGAGATAGCGCCTAGAAGGTGAAACGCGCGCCAATCTGGATATCGCGCGGATTGTTGCGATCCTGGTTGATGAACGCGAATGTCGCATTGCGCGGGTTCGTGTCCGGGTTCCACAGGACCGTGTAGTTCAGTGCATTGATCGCCTCCATCCGGAACTGCAGCTTCATGCCGCGCGACAGCGCGAAGTTCTTGTAGAGGCCGATGTCGAGCAGGTGCAGGTTGTCGGTGCGCACGCGCGGCAGCGTCGACGGGAAGTAGCGCACGTTGTTATTCAACTGGATGCGCTGGTCGGCGCGCTGCTTCACTGGATCGTCGACGCCGTTGGTCTGCACCGCCGCGTCGTGGAAGTAGAAGCACGATGTGTCCCACGCGGGCACGTCGAGTCCGGCGACGCCACCGCTGACCTTCTCGCCGATGTGCGAGACGAGCGATGTCGGGCTCCCGCACGACCCGTCGTAATAGACGCTGTTCCACGACAGCGGGAAGCCGTCCTGGTATTGGTAGGTGCCGCTCAACTGCCAGCCGCCGAGGACAGCGTCGACGGCGCGGTGCCATGACCTGCCCCAATGCTCCTGCCGTCCGAATGGCAGCCGCAGGCTGGTGCCAAGCGAGAAGCGGTTCGGCCGATCGTTGGGTGACACGCGATCCTCGAGCACGCTGTCCTGCGGATTGAGAAAGCTCAACTTGTCGTGCAGCGACGATCGCGTGTACTGCGCGGTCAGCGAATTGCCGCTCTTGAATCGCTTCTCCAGTTGGACCGTCGCCGCATCGTAGCGATCCGACCCGTTGTATTCCTCGATCGCGAAGGTGCCGAACTCGGGGAACGGCCGCAGCAGCTGCGAGCGCGCGACCGTCGCACCGTTAATCGTGCTGCCGGCGAGCAGGCCCGCGAACGGGTTCGTCACGTTGGCGGACAGAAACGATTCGTTGGCGGTGTCGCGGCTGCGCGACGTGGACAAGTACTGCAGCGGGATATTATTGTTCTGCCGCGTGACGGGCAGGTTCACGCCGCGCGAGCCGATGTAAGTGAGCGATGTCAGCCAGCCGCCGCGCCAGTCGCGCTGCAGCGCGACTTCCCAGCGCCGGTAATAGGCGGCCTCGCGATCGGGCTGGTAGAGGGTGCCGAGATTCTGTCCGAGCTGGCTGCGCAGGCCGAGCGCGTTCCCGACCGGCTGCGTGAGCTGACCGCTCGGAATCGGATTCGACAACGTCGCGCCGGTGAACGTCACCCCGTTGTCCTGCGTGACGAGTACCGGGGTCGCCTGCGAGAAGCCGGCCTGGTTGATGTTCTCGAAGAAGTAATCGTACGAGAACAGGCCGAAGCCGCCGCGCAGGTTCGTGCGCTCGTTCAGCAGGTAGGAGAAGGCGCCGCGCGGCAGCGCCTTGGTCACTGTTTTATTGACGGCGCCATCGGCGAACGCGAGACCGCCCATGACCTTGAACGCACTGACCGGGATCTCCGCGATTGGATTAAGCGCGTACGCGGCACGCGCCGCCGCATCGATCGGGTTGGTCGCGGAGAAGTCGAAGCCGGCGAGGTTCCGGTTCTGCTTCTCCTTCATGCCTGAGTTGATCTCGACGCGCATCCCGAGATTGAGCGTCAGCTTCGGATTCACGCGCCAGTCGTCCTGCACGAAGAGGCCGTGGTACATCTGCGTGAATTCGCCCGGCGACGCGATCTCGAACTGGCTCGACTGCGTGCCGGGCGTGGCGACCGCACCGGTCGCGGCGGTCGGCAGCCCCAGCAGGAACTGCGCCCACGCCTGCCCGCGGTCGTTCAGCGCCGCGGAGTTGTTCGCGCGCGTGTAGGCGCCGTTGAACTGATAACGGCCGCCGGGGAAGCCGTCGTTGGTGATGTTCCAGCGCTGCCAGCGCCAGTCATAGCCGGTGCGCGCGGTGTGCTCGCCCCAGATCTTCGTCAGCGTCGGCGCCGCCGAGGCGGTGTCCATCGGACGATTGAATCCGTTGCCCCAGTCCGACCGGCGCGCGCCGAGCGACGCAATCGTCGAATTCTCGTTCGTCGTGCTGAAGCTGCCGAACGTGAAGAGCGGCAGGTAACGGAAATCTCCCATCAGCTGCAGCGCGGTCGGCGAGAATCCGAGCTTGGCCAGATCGAATTCCTGCGCCGGATCGCGGCTCTCGCCGAACCGTGCCCAGCTGGTGCGCACGTCGAGCAGGAGGCGCGGCGACAGCGCGGAGGTATAGCCGCCGGTGACGCCGGCGTTGCTGCGGTAATCGAAGCCCTTCGTGACGAGGAAGCCGCCAATCGCCCCGCCGTCGCTCGCGTTCGCGGCGTCCTGCGCCCAGTTGTAGCGATCCTCGCGCCGCTTGTTCCAGTAGCCGGTCACGAACAGGCGGTCGTTCGACGTGAAGTTGTGATCGACGCGCCCCATCCCGGAGTTGTAGTCGTAGGGACGCAGCTGGTTGGTGAAGTAGTTCGCGACCGTGCCCGGGCGGTTCGGGAGCGGATAGAGCGCGGCGTACGCCGTCGCGACGGGATTGATCCGTCCGGCCGGAATCGTATTGTTGGCAAACGCGGTGCGCGTCGCGTTGGTGCCGGTCGCCGTGGCGGGATCGAAGACCTGCGTCGTGAACTCGCTGAAGTCCCCCGAGCGCATCTTCTCCGTCGGCACCGTGTAACTCGCCGGCTCCGGCTGCACGTCGCGCAGATGTTCGAACGAAGCCATGAAGAACGTCTTGTTCCGCACGATCGGCCCGCTCAGCGTCCCGGTGTAGCGGTTGTACTCACGCGTCGGCTTCCTGCCTTTGGCGCGGATCGTCAGGAGCGGCGTGGACGAACGGCTGTCGTTCCGGTTGAAGTAGCCGCCGGCAAACTTCAGCGAGTTGGTGCCGCTCTTGAGCGCCAGGTTCACCACCGCTCCGGCGGTGTGCCCCGTCTGCGCATCGAACGCGTTGGTCTGCACCTTGAACTGCGAGATCGCATCGGACGGCGGCGAGAACCCGACACCGCGCGCGTTCGACATGTTCGGCGCGCCGTCGATGGTGAACTCGTTGCCCCCCTGGACACCGTTGGCGACGATGCCCGCGAGATTGCCGTTGTCGGCGGGACGCGCGAAATGCAGGTCTGATGAATCGGCAATGCCCGGCGCGAGTCGCGTCAGCATGTATGCGGTCCCGTCGCCGAGCGGCAGCTCCGCAATCTGCTTGCTGTCGATCGTCGTCCCGCTGATGCCGGTGGTCGTGTTCAACAGCGGCGTGTCGGCCCTGACCTCGACGGTCTCGGAGACGCCGCCGGTCTGCAGCGTGACGTCGAGCCGCAGCACATCGCCGACGCGCACCTCGTTGCCGGTGCGGACCACGGATTTGAAGCCCGACAGCTCGGCGCTGACGGTGTAGGTGCCCGCGTTGAGATACAGGATCTCGAACAGGCCCTTATCGTCGGTGACGGAGGTCTGCGCGATCTTCGTCTCCGCGTTGGTGACCGTCACCGTCACGCCGGGGAGGACGCCGCCGGTGGCATCGGTGACCGTGCCGCGGATGCCGCCGCGGAAATCCTGGGCCGCGGCGCAAAGAGGTACGAGAACCAGCGCCGCGAGGAAGCTGGCAAACACGCGTGTCATTGCTACTACTCCTCCTAGTGGACAATCCACTTGGACTGCCGCCGATGGACAGGAAAACCCAACCAGCCGCAGGGTGTCAAGTGGTTTATGGAAATGCCATACTTTGCCGCAATGCGGTTCCTCATCGCCTCAGGTGGGCTAGCCACTTGGCTCGCGCTTGCCCCGCCTGCTCCGCTGCCGCCGGCCGCGGCGGAGGGCTTTGGCGCTGCCACGCCCGGTGGGCGGGACGGCGTACCCCTCATCGTGACGACGCTTGCCGATAGCGGTCCGGGCAGCCTGCGGGCGGCGCTTGCCACCCGCGGGCCTCGCGTTGTCGACTTTGCGGTCGCCGGCTTGATTACGCTCGCGTCACCGCTGGTGATCCAGGAGCCGTATCTCACGCTGGACGGCAGTTCGGCGTCCGGCGACGGGATCTGCATTCGCGGGGACGAGGTCAGCATCCGGACACACGACGTAATCGTGCGGCACATGCGATTCCGCCCTGGCGACATCAGCGGCCGCGAAGTCGACGCGCTGAACGTCGGCGGCGACAGCCATCACGTGCTGATCGATCATGTGTCCGCCTCCTGGGCCGTCGACGAAAACCTCTCCGCGAGCGGTGCCGTGCACGACGTCACGATCCAGTGGAGCGTGATCGCCGAGGGACTGAATCACAGCGTACACAGCAAGGGTGCGCATGGGTACGGGTCACTCGTGCGCGCGGTCGGCGGCGTCTCGCTCCATCACAACCTGTGGGCGCACAACAACTCGCGCAATCCCCGGCTCGGCGACAACTACGGAACGCCGCCGTGGCCGACATTCGATATCCGCAACAACGTCATCTACGACTACGGCGCGATCGCGCACGGCATGGTCGGCGACCATCTGTCGGTGAATTTCGTCGGCAACTACATCCGCCCCGGCCCGAGCAGCAATCGCAAGCGCGGTCCAATTGTGCTCACCGATACGTCGGCGGTTGACTATTTCGTCGGCGACAATGTCGTCGAGGGCAGGGACGATCTCACGAAAAACAATCGCGCCATGTTCGACCGAACGCACGTTGACGGGCGCGCTCTGGTGACGCTCGCGGCGCGCGCCTTCCCGGCACCACCGGTGCGGACGACGTCAGCGAAGCAGGCGCTCGAGGAGGTGCTCAGGGAGGCCGGCGCCACGCGTCCGCTGCGCGACGCCGTCGACCTCCGCATCGTCCGCGAAGTCGGGACGAGGACCGGCTCGATTATCGACTCACAGCGCCAGGTCGGCGGCTGGCCGGACCTCGCGGCTCGCCGTTAAGAAGTTTTCGCCGCGCGCTTGCCCTGAGCGAGGATTCCTCGAGCTGCACCACGTCATTCCATTCGCGGACAACGGCGCCGCGACGAGCGGCAACATCGAGCTGCGGTGCCGCGCGCACAACGCCTGCGAATCAGCACTGCAGTTCGGCCCGATGTTCGACGTCGAGGATCTGTACGACTCGCCCCGGGGCGACAATTCTCTCTAAAGAGGTCTGCATGTCAGGCTAGTCTGCCAGACCGATGGCTTCAATTACGACGACCGAGCCGTCGCAGCGCAGGTCGATGACTTTCTGAGCCGCACATCGACAGCCGACGCTACCGCGGCGCGATCACGTCGTTAAGAAGTCTTCGCCGCGCTTCCCTGCTCCTGTCGCGACCAATACCAGTAGAACGGCAGCCCGGCCACCATCAGGCCGATGCCGGCGAACGCGCGACCTGGAGTAGCCATCAGGGTGTTGGCGATGATCCAGCCAGCGACAAGGAGAAACAGAATCGGGACAACGGGGTAACCAATCGTGCGATAGGCGCGGTCCGCGTCGGGCATCGTCCTCCGGAACACGAAAACCGACGCGGTCGCGAGCGCGACGAAGATCAGGACCGCGAAGATCGCGTAGTCGGTCAGCGTGTCGTAGGACCCGGAAAAGACCAGGACGATGCCCCAGACCGCCTGCGCCACCAGCGCGCGAACGGGAACATGGGTGCGCGCGCTCAGCCGCGACAGCGCCGGGAAGAACAGACGGTCCTCCGCCATTGCGTATGGGATCCTCGCCGATGAGAGCGTCGTCACCTGCAGCGAGCCAAAGACGGACATGGCCAGGGCCGCCGCCATTATTCCGGCGGCGCCATTTCCGAGAAAAGTCATCACCGCCTTCGTGGCCACGGCCGATGAGACCGTGACGCTCGCTACCGCGGCCGGCGCGAGCACGTAGAAGTACGACACGTTGGCGAGGACGTAGAGCGACGCCAGAATGAGGATGCCGCCGATGATTGCGATCGGCAGATTCCGGCCGGGATTCTTGACCTCGCCTGCCACGAAGGTCACCTCGTTCCAGCCGTTGTAGGCCCAGAGCGCCCCGAGCATCGCGGCGCCGAAACCGGCGACGCCGCCGCGCGCCGAGGCGGGTACGCCGTCGCATGCGCCACCAGCGGCCGACATCGCGTAGTGCCCCCAGTCGCCATCCGCCAGCGCAAACGTGCCGAGCCCGATACCAAGGACGAGCGTGACTTTCAGTGCGGCCATAACCGCTGCGATGCGGCCGCCGACCCTGACTGCGGCGCAGTTGATCAGCGTGACCACGACGATGGCCGCGGCCGCGACTGCAGGAAGCACGAGCGAGTGCTGCGCCGCGAGTGCGCCGCCGCTCGCGATGTTCAGGAAAATCGCGAAGCCGGCCGCGAGCCCGGCGAAACCGCCGGTGCTGGCGACGAAGAACCGCGTCCAGCCGTACAGGAATCCCCAGACGCGGCCGTACGCATCGCGAATGAAGACATATTCCCCGCCCGCTCGCGGCATCATCGCCGCCAGCTCGGCATACGTGAGTGCGCCAGTGAGGCTGAGCAGGCCGGCGACGACCCAGGCTGCGATGACCATCCCGGGCGTGCCAACGTTGCACGTCATCACGCGCGCTTTCAGGAACACACCCGTCCCGATGACACCGCCGACGACGATGGCGGTGGCCGGTACAAGGCCGAGACCGCGGATGAGCGCCTGGTTCAACGCGACACGGCCGGTTCGATGATGTCGACGATGCCGGCGTCGATGAATTGACCGCCGCGCGTCTGGTGCGCGTGGACGGCAATCGTGTTCTTCCCCGGCCGCAGTGCCTGTCGTGCAGCGTCGTTCAACGGCACGTACGCAAATCCCGAGTTCGCGCCCGGCAACTCCGCAATCAGCGTCCCGTTGAGATACACCTGCGCGTCGTCATCGTGGAAGATCCGCAAGTGCGGCGCTGTCAGGGCAGCGGGCACGTCCACGCTGCGGCGCAGCCAGATATCGGCCGTCTTCCACTCGGTGCCGACCTTGGCGAAGCGTGTATCCAGCGCGCCGAATCCCGCCGAGCCTGTCTGCCACGCGGTGTCGTCGAACGCCGGATCGAACCATGCCGCGGCCGGCTGCGATGTCGTATAGCGCCAGGTCTGCGGCTGGCGATCCGATGCGGGCGCCAGGTGGACGATGCGCGGCGGCGTTTCGTACATGCGGCGATTGGCCGCGATGGAATCCGCATCGAGCTTCGTCACGGCGCGGTCGTAGGTCATGACGCCATTCACCTCGACCTCGACGTCTGTCGTCTGCGTGTAGATGGCCGACGACAGGCCGTCACCGATGTGCAGGCGCAGCTGCGCCAGGAGATCGCGGTACGCGGCGTTCAGATCCGCGAGCGAGGTGAAGCTGCGGTAGCCCCAGTTCCCGCGATCGAGCCAGGTGTGACCCTCGGTCGGCAGGCCGAGGCCGCCGAATTCTCCCAGCGTTGCCGCGCGCGCGGGTTCAAGCGGCGGCATCGCCGGACCGGGATACGAATGGAGATCGACGACGTCACCAACCTTTGCGTCGGTCCACCCACTCGTGTTATCCACGAGCCGCGTCGTGTCGTACGCCTTCAGCCACGAGACGTACTTCTCCGTCGCGTGCTGCCCCCATCCCTCGTTGAACGGCACCCACATCACGATCGACGGATGGTTGCGCAGATTGTCGATCTCCGCCTTCAGCTCGCGCGCGAAGTTCTCCTCTGCGTCGGCCCCCTTGTTATTGCCGCTCGGCATGTCTTGCCACACCAGCATGCCGAGCCGGTCCGCGTGGTAATACCAGCGCGCCGGTTCGACCTTCACATGCTTGCGGATCACGTTGAAGCCGAGCTCTTTCGTCTTCTGGATGTCGAACGCGAGCGCTTCGTCGGTCGGCGCCGTATACAAGCCGTCCGGCCACCACCCCTGGTCGAGCAGACCGAACTGGAACAGCGGCTTTCCATTGAGAAACATCCGTCGCGCACCAGAGGTATCAGACTTGACGGCGATGCTGCGCATGCCGAAATAGCTTTCGACTTCGTCCCCCGAATCGAGACGGACGCGAGTGCCGTAGAGAAATGGATCCGTGGGAGACCACGCGTGCGGCGAGGGTATCGCGATGGCAGCCGTCGGTCCTTCACCCTGCGCGATCACTCTCGCCCCATCCAGAACGGAGATCGATACGCGTCCTCCTGACGCGGCCCGCCCCTCGGTGCCTACCGAAACGGAGACGACCCCGCGATCGAGATCGGGATCGATTCTCAAACCGCTCACGTGCCAGGCCGGGACCGTCTCGAGCCACACGGTCTGCCAGATGCCTGTGACCGCGGTGTAGTAGATCCCGCGCGGCCGCCGCACCTGTTTTCCTCTGGGCTGTTGCCCGTCATCCGTCGCATCGCGGACCGCGACGACGAGCTCCTGGTCTCCGTCACCTCGGAGTCGATTGGTGATGTCGATCGTGAACGGGTCGTAGCCGCCGCGGTGCTCTCCTGCGAGGGCGCCGTTCATGTAGACAGCTGCCTCCCAGTCCACGGCGCCGAAGTTCAGGAGCACGCGGTCAGCTGTCCCGCGTGCGGGCGCAGCGAACGTGCGCCGATACCAGAGTCGCTGATCCGGCGCGACCCACGCACCGGCGCCACTCAGCTGCGACTCAACCGGGAAAGGAACGAGAATGCGTCCATCGAATGACGCGGGCCGCGGCGCATCCGCCGCAGTAATCGCGTAACCCCAGGGTCCATTCAGGTTCGTCCATTTCGGCCGCGCCATCTGCGGCCGTGGATACTCGGGCAATACATGGTCAGGCTTTACCTGCGCGGCCCACCTGGTCTGGAGATGCGTCGACGGAATCGGTGTCGCGGGGGACCGCGGCGCGGGTTGTTGAGAGGCCGGCCACAGGAGAAGCAACGCGGTGACGAGGATCCTCATTTGGGCATAGCCTAGATCATCTGATGGCTCTCTATCTCGGGTTTGATTCCAGCACGCAAAGTCTCACCGCCACTGTCATCGATGTGCAGGACGGGGCGCGGCGAATAGTGTTCGAGGACTCGATCGTCTTCGACGAGGCCTTTCCGCAGTACGGGACGCGGAACGGCGTGATCACGTCGGACGGCCGGACGGTGACGGCGCCGCCGCGAATGTGGGCCGACGCCCTCGAGACGATGGCGGCCAGGCTGCGCGATTCCGGTGTGGACCTTCGGCGCATCCGTGCCATTTCCGGATCCGGTCAGCAGCACGGCAGCGTCTACCTGGCGCATGGCGCCGGTCGCATCCTGGCGTCCCTTGATCCGCAGCGTCCGCTGGCCGCACAACTCGAGGGCGTGTTCTCGAGGAGCGACTCGCCTGTGTGGCTGGACTGCAGCACCACAGCCCAATGCGCGACACTCGCGTCTGCCGCTGGCGGCGATCGCGCGCTCGCGGAGATCACAGGATCGCGCGCCTACGAACGATTCACCGGCGCACAAATCAGCAAATTCGCGGCGGAACATCCCGATGCGTATGCGCGCACGGAACGCATCCACCTGGTCAGCTCGTTCATGGCGACGCTGCTCTGCGGCGCGGACGCCCCGCTCGAGCCAGGCGATGGGTCCGGGATGAACCTCATGGATCTGGCGGCGCGCGAGTGGGCATCCGCGTGCCTGGAGGCAGCCGCGCCCGATCTGCGCCGCAGGTTGCCTCCGCTTCGCGAGTCGTGGTCGATCGCGGGACCGCTCTCCTCTTACTGGCAGCGGCGCTTCGGATTTGGTCCGGCGCGCGTCGTCACATGGTCCGGCGACAACCCTTCGTCCTTGATTGGCCTTGGGTTGATCGAAGAAGGGCAACTCGGGATCTCGCTTGGCACGAGCGACACGGTGTTCGCGCCGAAGTCCAGCCCCGCGCCAGACCCGCGCGGTGCGGGACACGTGTTCGGATCGCCGGCGGGTGGCTACATGGCGCTCACCTGTTTCTCGAATGGGTCGCTCGCGCGCGAGCGGGTGCGCGACCAGTACGGGTTGGATTGGGAAGCTTTTTCAGCCCGCCTGGCGACGACGGAACCGGGCAACGACGGCGCGCTGATGGTCCCCTGGTTCATGCCGGAGATCACGCCGACGATCGATCGGCCGGGCCCGCATCGGCTGGATTTGGATGCGGCCGACGCGACGCGCAACGTTCGCGCGGTCGTCGAAGGACAGGCGATGGCGATGCGCATCTACTCGCAGTGGTTTGCGCCGAAGGTGACGGCGATCCGGGCGACCGGCGGGGCTGCGGCAAACCAGCAGATCCTCCAGGTCATCGCCGATGTGTTCGACGCGGAAGTCGTACGGATCGCGCCGCCGAACGCCGCCTCACTGGGCGCCGCGCTCCGCGCATTTCACGCAGACCGGTTGGCGGATGGCCGGCCACTGCCCTGGTCTGGCGTGATTTCCGGCTTTACGGATCCGATCGCCGGCACCGGTGCACAACCACGGCGCGAAGCGGTGGAGGTTTACCAGGAACTGCTTGCCAAGTACAGGCTGCTTGTCGAAAAGCTCTTACAGGAGGAGAGGAGATAAGGAGACGTAACAGTTTCTCCTGATCTCCTATTCTCCTGTTAAAGAAGACCAGCACTAGCGACTGATCCGCTCGTTGCGCTTTTCGCCGTTGATCGTCACGTTGGTGAGGACGAGGTCGCGGACGCCCTCGATAACATCCGGTGCCGCGACCCCGTCAAAGCGGCAGTCCGTCACTCTGATATCGGTGATCGGCGATTCGGCGAAGCCGCGGAGCAGAAACGCGTCGGTCGATCCTTCCTGCACGTGCAGGTTCACGTTGGACCGCAGCCGCAACGCGCCTGTCAGATAGCGTCCTGGCGGCATGACCACGCGGCCACCGGCGGCGGCGTGGCAGGCCTCGATTGCGGCGCGGAACGCGGGACCGGAATCGAACGCACCGTCCCCTTTTGCACCGTGAGCCGTGATCAGCATGTCGCGCGCGGGAAAGACGGGCGCCTTGATGCGGCGTAGGATCTCTGAGGCGGTGCCCCACAGGTCCTCCTGGTAAAGCGCCGAGGCACGCGCATCGAGTGGAACCAGGTGCGCCGCCGCAAACGCAGCCGCCGCAGCGCTCGCGCGGGAAAGGAAACGGCGGCGCGACATTGCGCGCGCCGAACTGGTCAAGCCAATCATGGCGCCATGATAAGCTGACCGGCGCACCACATGTTGAACGACACTCTCTACCGCGTACGACGCATCGAAGGCCTCCAGAATCTGCAGAAACGCGGCGAAGGGGGCGCGCGCGAGCTGACCAGCTCGCGCCTGCGCCTCGCCGCCGGCGCCAGCCACCGATATCAGATCGCGAGCGAAGAAACCGTGCTCGTGTTGCAGGAAGGCAAGGGCACCTTTGCCACGCCCGACGGCACGTGGACGCTCTCGCGGAGAAACGTATTCGACGAACGCGCCAGCGCGGTGTATCTGCCGCCCGGCGCACAGCTCACCGTGACTGCGGAGACGCCGCTCGAGGCGATCCTCGTCTCCACGCCGGCGCCGGCCGGCGGCCACGTGTTCGCGACCGGTCCCGAAGGGGTCGAGGTCAACGCGCGCGGCAAGGGGAACTACAGCCGCGAAGTGCACAACGTCTTCGTCACCGATCCACACGCAAAGCGGATCATGGTCGGCGAAACCATCAATCCTCCCGGCAACTGGAGCAGCTATCCTCCGCACAAGCACGACGGCAAGAACGGCGAGCCGGTGCTCGAAGAGGTCTACTACTACCGCGTCTCGCCGGCGCAGGGATTCGGCCAGCAGCTGATGTACACGAACGACGGCGAGTGCACGACGCACACGGTGCGCGACGGAGACGCGGTGTTGCTGCCGTACGGATACCACCCCGTCTCGGCTCCTCCCGGGTACAAGGTCTATTACCTCTGGGCCATGGCGGGTGCAGAGCGCAAGCTCGCGCTCCACGAGGATCCCGCGCACACGTGGATTCACAAGGCATAGCCGCGACCGTCGCGACAATCGAGCAGCTTGGCGTCGTCGCGGTGATCCGGATGAAGGACGCCGACAAGCTGCGCGCGGTGGTGGACGCGATCGCGGCTGGCGGCGTCCGCGCGATCGAAGTCACGATGACCGTTCCGGGCGCGGTGGCTCTCATCGCAAGGCTCGCGACCTCTCTCTCGAAAGACATTCTGCTCGGGGCCGGCACCGTCACCGACGCGCAGACGGCGCGAACCGTGATCGACGCCGGCGCGCGCTTCGTCGTGAGTCCCGTCTACCGCCCCGACATGATCGCGGCCTGCCACGACCGTCACGTCGCCGTGGCGCCGGGCTGCTTCACGCCGACCGAGATCCTCGACGCTCACGAGCGTGGCGCCGACATCGTGAAGGTCTTCCCCGCCACAGCCCTGGGACCGCAATTCATCAAGGACGTCAGAGCGCCGCTGCCGCAGGTGCGGTTGATGCCCACGGGTGGCGTGTCGCTCGACAATGCCGGCGACTGGATCCGCGCCGGCGCGATCGCCGTCGGAGTCGGGTCCGCCCTGCTGGACCACAAAGCGATCGAAGAAGGACGGCTCGACGTCCTCACGAACAACGCGCGGCGGATCGTCTCGAGTGTCGCCGCCGCAAGGTAGGTATGTCTACACGCGCCGTGACGTTCGGCGAGATCATGTTGCGCCTCAGCCCGCCCGGGTTCGAGCGGTTGTTGCAGTCGCCCGTCCTGTCGGCAACGTTCGGCGGCGGCGAGGCGAACGTGGCAGCGAGCCTCGCGCACTTCGGGCTCGAGAGCCACTACGTGACGAGGCTGCCGGCCCATGCCATCGGGGACGCGGCGATTCGCGCGCTGCGCGCGGAAGGCGTTCGCACGGACCACATCGTCCGCGGCGGCAGCCGGGTCGGGATCTATTTCGCCGAGACGGGCGCGAGCCAGCGCGCCGGCACTGTCGTCTACGACCGCGCGCATTCAGCCATCAGCGAGATCCCCGCGGATGCGATCGACTGGGACCGCGTGCTGGAAGGGGCGGGCTGGTTCCACGTCACCGGCATCACGCCCGCGCTCGGTGATGCGGCGGCTGCGGCGACGCGCACGGCGATTGAATCCGCAAAACGGGCCGGTGCCCGCGTCAGCGTCGATCTCAATTACCGGAAGAAGCTCTGGACGGAAGCGCAGGCGCAGGCTGTGATGCGGCCGATGATGTCGGGCGTGGACGTCGTGATCGCGAATGAAGAGGACCTGCAGTCCGTCCTCGGCGTGCGCGTGAGCGGGACTGACGTCACCAGCGGCACGCTGAACGTCGAGGCGTATCGCGAAGCCGCGGGATGGGTCACCGCAAAGCTTGGTCCCTCGCTCGTCGCCATCACGCTGCGCGAGAGCCATTCGGCGAGCGACAACGGCTGGAGCGCGGTGCTGTGGGACGGCAAGGGAAAGACGCTGCACCACAGCCAGCACTATGACGTGCGACTCGTCGATCGGATCGGAGGGGGCGACAGTTTCGCCGCGGGCCTGATTTACGGACTACTGACCGGCCGCTCGCACGAAGATGCGCTCCGCTTCGCGGTCGCGGCGAGCGCCTTGAAGCAGACCATCCCCGGCGACTTCAATCGGGTGAGCGTCAGCGAAGTCGACGCGCTCGCCAAAGGCGACGCCTCGGGCAGGGTCCAGCGATAGCGAGTCAGAATCGAAATCCAAGGCGGTGACGCACCGTACCAATACTGTCCACGAAAGCGGGGCAAGCCCAAAAGCCGTCTGGCCTGGGTTGCATTACTACTCGCAGTGATGGCAGTACGTAGTCGGCTGGCGGTCAGCGCGGTCAATGAGCCTCACCTGAGCGATCACCCCATCGGTAGGTCCTGGCGCACCTTAAGAGAACGTAAGACGTGTTCGGAGCAGATATTGCCTAATCGCGCTTATCGCACGAACACGTTCGGCATCAGCGCCAGCGGTTCGCCGCGGCGGAAGACCTGTAGCGGCGCCGCGAGTGCCTGGATCGCTTTCGGATTCGTGAACCCGAGGAGGGTCGCAAGCGTGCTCGCGCGATCCGCGCTGCCGAATGGATCGCGGACGATGTCATAGAACGTTTTCTTCGGCGGATAGATCACGAGCTCCACCTCGGCATCCTGCGCAATCTTGGCGCGCTGCTTGGCGAGCGCCACGGCGCGTTCGAGGCCGCCGAGCTCGTCGACCAGGCCAATTTCCTTGGCCTGACGTCCCGTCCACACGCGACCCTGTCCAATCGCGTCGATCTTTTCCGGAGTCGTGTTGCGTCCCTGCGCGGCTTTCTCGACGAACGTGTCGTAGGTGGCCTGCATCGTCTCGGCCATCCGGGTGCGCTCCTCGGGCGAGAACGGCCGGGTCGGCGCGTACATGTCGGCGAACTTGCCGCGCGACACTCCCTCCATGTTCATCCCGAGCTTCTTCAGCGTGCCGTCGATCACGAATTTCGTGAGGACGACGCCGATCGATCCCGTCAGCGTGGACGGCTCCGCCACGATTGCGTGTGCCGGCATCGCGATGTAGTAACCGCCGGACGCCGCGACGTCGGACATCGACGCGATGACCGGTTTCTGGTTCTTCGTCAGCAGGACCTCGCGCCAGATAATGTCGGATGCGATCGCGGAACCTCCGGGACTGTCCACGCGCAGGATGATCGCCTTCACGCTGCGGTCGGCGCGCGCCTTCCGCAGGTACTCCGCCATCGTGTCGGAGCCGACGACGGCGCCGCCGGGTGCGTCGTAGGTGCTCTTGCCGGACGCAATGATGCCCGCCGCGTAGATGATCGCGATCCGCGGACCGCGATTCAGCCCGAGGCTCGTCGAGCTCACGCCGCGATACTCGTTCATCTCGACGTAGTGGACCTTCCCCGCCGCGAGCTTGACCTTGTCGTCGAGCTCGTCCTCGTACGCCAGGTCGTCGATCAGTCCCGCGCGCAGCGCGTCCTCAGGCAGAAACGGTCCGTGATCGATCAGCGACTTCACGTCGTTTTCGCTCTTGCGGCGGCCGTCCGCGATACCGCGAACGAGCTGCCCGAACATGTCGTTGTTCAGCGATTCCGCCATCTCGCGATGCGCCGGCGTATAGGTGTGCTCGGTGAAAGTGTTCGAGGCGGTCTTGTATTCGCCGATATGGAGCGCGTCCGGATACGCCCCGATCTTGTCGAGCGTACCCCGCAGGAACAACTCGTAGCTCGCCATCCCCGTCAGATCCAGCGTCGCGCTCGGCATCAGGAATACCTTGTCGCACGCCGTCGCAAGGTAGAACTCCTGTTCGCCACCGTATTCCAGGTACGCGACGACGGGTTTCCCCGATCGCCGGAAGTCGGTGACCGCGTCGCGAACTTCCTGCACTTTCCCCCACAGCGCGGCGGTGCCGGTCGGCCGAATGATCACGCTCGAGATCCGCTTGTCGTTCTTCGCCTTGCGCAGGGCTTCGACGACGCCGCGGACCGTCGGCGCCGCTTCGATGAACTGCCCGAGAACGCCACCCGGTTCCATCTCGTTGAGATCGCCGCCAACGCGCAGAATCAGCGTCGAGTTGCTGGCGACCGTCGGCTCACGCCCCACCGCGGTCGCGAGGAAGAGCATGCCAATGGCGGAAATGAAGACGGCAAGGACGATGAGAAGGATGACAATCCAGGCGCCGCGGCGAAGTGCCATCCAACTAGTGTAGAACAGTACGCATGCGCGCCTTCATTCCTCTCGTCGCAGCGGCCGCCCTCGCGAGCTCGTCAGGATTGGGCCGCGCCGTCACGCAGCCACAGGGAAGACCGAACATCGTCATCGTCCAGGCCGACGATCTGGGGTACGGCGACCTGAGCGCCTATGGGCAGGCGCGGTTTCAGACACCATCCCTGGACCGCCTGGCTGTCGGTGGCATCCGGTTTACCGAGTACTACGCGGGAAGCACCGTCTGCGGACCGTCAAGGGCGGCGCTCATGACGGGGCTGCACACCGGCCATACCTGGATCCGCGGCAACGGCGAAATACCATTGCGCGAGCAGGACGTCACGCTGGGCATGGCGCTGCTCGACGCGGGCTACCGGACGGCCGTGATCGGCAAATGGGGACTCGGCAGGCCGGGCACGCCGGGGCTGCCGGACAAGAAGGGCTTCGAATACGCGTTCGGCTTTCTGGATCATCGTCACGCGCATCGGCAGTTCACCGATCACCTGTATCGAAATGGCGAGGTCGTCGCCACCGACGTGGAACACGATTACGCCAACGATCTTTTCACGCGCGAAGCCGCGACGTTCATCGAGCGGCAGGATCCGCGGCCGTTCTTTCTTTACTTGAACTACACCGTGCCGCACGCCGAATTCCGCGTCCCTGCCGATTCGCTGGAGGCGATGCGCGGCCGCTTCCCGGAAACCCCGTTCGTGAACGCCGCGGCAGACGCGCGGGTAACCGGCCGCGACGACGTATCGCTCGGCTATCGCTCGCAACCGACCCCGAAGGCGGCATTCGCGGCGATGATCACGCGCATGGATCGCGACATCGGTTCGCTGCAGGATCTGCTGCACACGCGCGGGATCGATCGACAGACGTTGCTCATGTTCATCAGCGACAACGGTCCTTCACACGAAGGAGGCGCGGATCCGGTGTTTTTCAAAAGCGCCGGCGGACTCCGGGGAATCAAGCGCGACCTGTATGAGGGAGGGATCCGCGTGCCGATGATCGCGAGCTGGCCCGGAACGATCCCCGCCGGACGCGTGAGCGCGCATCCCTGGGCCCACTGGGACATCTTTCCGACAGTCGCCGAATTGACGGGCGCGAAGACGCCAGACGGCCTCGACGGCCTGTCAATGACTCACGCCCTGCGCGGCCGGAAGCAGCGCGCGCACGACTTCTTCTACTGGGAGTTCCACGAGCGCGGCTTCCAGCAGGCGGTCCGCATGGGCCGCTGGAAAGCTGTCCGCCTGAAGAAAGATGCGCCGCTGGAGATCTACGACTTGGAGAGCGATCCACGCGAAGAGCACGACGTCGCGGCGGCGCACGCCGATGTCGTAAAGAAGATTGAGGCTTACCTGCTGACCGCGCGCACGGACAGCCCGCTCTGGCCTGTCAAATAATTATTCGTTCTGCAGCGGTTCTTCCTGCAGATTCGGCGCCTCCGGAAGGTGCTCGAGCAGCCGCCCGCATGCATTCCAGCGCAGCACGGCGTCGTCGTTGTGCGCAGGACGGATCGCTTCCGCGCGCTCGAAGAATGCCATCGCCTCGCGCAGCCACTCGCCCGCGCTCGCGGCGGCGTAGCGATCGCGCTGCAGCGCGGCTTTCGCGCGGCGCTCCCTCAGGAGACCGGAGTAATAGAGCCTGTCGTATTCGTCCGACAGCCGCGCCAGGAACTCGTCGGCGCGCGATGCCGCCGTGCGGGACGAGGACGTCTCTTCACGAAATTGATCGCTGAGGGAGAGCACCAGCGTGACGAGGGCTTCCTGGTTGGCCGGTTCGATGGCGAGGATGTCGAGGCAGATGCTTTCCGCCTCGCCAGGTTCGTTCAGCAGGCGGTAGCGCTCCGCCTTCATCAGCGCCGATGGGATGCCCTCTTTCGAGATCGGCTTCGGCTGGAACATGGCGTCCCCCCTTCAGGACTTGAAGACGCGCAGGAGCCTCGTCAGCGGGTCGTAGAAACGATCGACCACGCGCTCCTTGAGCGGAATGATCGCATTTTCGGTGATCGTGATGTGCTCCGGGCAGACGTTCGTGCAGCACCGGGTGATGTTGCAGTAGCCGATGCCGTGCTGCTCCTTGAGCTCCGGCACGCGGTCGGCGGCATCGAGCGGATTCATCTCGAGCGCGGCGGCGTAGGTGATGAATCGCGGACCGATGAATCCATCGTGCAGCTTGTGGTCGCGCAGGATGTGGCACACGTCCTGGCACAGGAAGCACTCGATGCACTTGCGGAATTCCTGCACCCGATCGACGTCCTGCTGCTGCATGCGCCAGGTGCCGTCGGGCGCATCGGCCGGCCGCGCCGTGAACGGCGTGATCGTCTTCTTCACGCGGAAATTCCACGACACGTCCGTCACGAGGTCCTTGATCAGCGGGAACGCGCGCATCGGTTCGACAGTGACCGGCGAGAGCAGGTCGAGCGTGTTCAGCCGCGTCATGCACATCAACTTCGGGTTGCCGTTGATCTCCGCGGAGCACGACCCGCACTTTCCAGCCTTGCAGTTCCAGCGGACGGCAAGGTCGGGCGCCTGCGTCGCCTGGATCTGGTGAATCGCATCGAGTACGACCATCCCGGGGACAACGTCGACAGAGTAATCACGGTAATGTCCGCCTGCCTCGTCGCTGCGCCAGACCTTGAAGGCCGCCTTGGTCATACTTTTTGATCCTCGATGATCTGCTTCAGCTCGGCCGGCAGCGGCGGCAGCGGCGCGCGGCACACTTCCATCGAACCATCCGCGGCGCGGCGCGTGACGATGTTGAACGTGGCGTATTCCGGATTCTTGTCCGGAAAGTCCTCGCGGAAGTGACCGCCGCGACTTTCCTTCCGCTCGATCGCCGAGCGCATGATCGCCTCCGAGACCGTCAGCAGGTTCTTCAGATCGATGGACGTGTGCCACCCGGGGTTGTACTCGCGGTGGCCCGTGATGCCTGCGCGCGCGGCCCGCGTCTTCAACGTCGCGAGCTCCGTCAGGGCCTGCTGCATCTCGCTCTCGGTGCGCACGATGCCAACGAGGCTCTGCATCATGTCCTGCAGCGCGGCCTGCACGGTGTAGGGATTCTCGCTTGCGGCAGCGCGATCGAACGGCTGCAGCGCATCCTTGATCGCACGATCTGCGCTCGCGGGATCGACGGCGGCGCGCTTGTTCTCCTTCGCGAACTTTGCCGCGTATTCCCCCGCGCGCTTGCCGAACACGAGCAGGTCCGACAGCGAGTTGCCACCCAGCCGGTTCGCACCGTTGATGCCCGCCGCGCACTCACCCGCCGCAAACAACCCGGGAATGGTAGACATCTGCGAGTCCGCATCCACGCGGATCCCCCCCATGATGTAGTGCGTCGTCGGGCCGATTTCCATCGGCTCCTTCGTGATGTCGATGTCCCCCAGCTCCTTGAACTGGTGATACATGCTCGGCAGCTTGCGCTTGATGTGCGCCTCGGCATTCGACATCTTCTTCTTGATCCACGCGATGTCGAGAAAGACGCCGCCGTGCGGGCTGCCGCGGCCGGCCTTCACTTCGCGCATGATGCAGCGCGCGACGTGATCGCGGGTCAGCAACTCGGGCGGGCGCCGCGCGTTCCTGTCTCCCAGCACGTACCGCCAGCCCTCTTCCTCGTTGTCGGCGGTCTGGTTCCGGTAGGGCTCCGGAATGTCGTCGAACATGAAGCGGCGCCCTTCCTTGTTTAGAAGAACGCCTCCTTCGCCGCGCACGCCCTCGGTGACGAGCAGCCCCTGCACGCTTGGCGGCCAGATCATGCCCGTCGGATGGAACTGCATGAATTCCATGTCCATCAGTTCCGCGCCCGCCTGGTACGCCAGCGCGTGACCGTCGCCCGTGCCTTCCCAGCTGTTGCTCGTGATTCGATACGCGCGTCCGGTTCCCCCGGTCGCGAGCACGACTGCCGCGGCATTGAAGACTTTGAACCGTCCACGCTCGCGCTCGTAGCCGATCACCCCCGTCGCGCGCCCATCCGAGACGAGAAGGCTGACGACGGTGAACTCCATGTGGACGTCGAGTCCGCGGTGGACGCCGTGATCCTGCAGCGTCCGAATCAGCTCCAGCCCGGTGCGATCGCCGACGTGCGCGAGGCGTGGATAGCGATGGCCGCCGAAATTCCGCTGCAGGATTTTTCCGTCCGGCGTGCGATCGAAGACGGCGCCCCACGCCTCCAGTTCGCGGACCCGATCGGGTGATTCCTTCGCGTGCAGTTCCGCCATCCGCCAGTTGTTGACGTACTGCCCTCCGCGCATGGTATCGGCGAAGTGCACCTTCCAGTTGTCGCGATCGTCCACGTTCGCGAGCGCCGCCGCGACGCCCCCTTCCGCCATAACCGTGTGCGCCTTGCCGAGCAGCGACTTGCAGATCAGCCCGACCTTCACGCCGGCCGCCGACGCCTCGATCGCGGCGCGCAGCCCGGCGCCGCCGGCGCCAATCACGAGGACGTCGTACTCAAAAGCTTGGAAGGTACTCACAGTATGCGGAAATCCGTCCAGATGCCCATCGAGCACAGCCGCACGTACAGATCGGCGAAGGCGACGGAAAAGAGACTGAGCCAGGCGAATACCTGGTGCTTGCGGTTCATCGCCGAGCAGGCCGTATAGCAGCCCCAGCGCACGGCGTTGGTCGAGACTTCATCCTTCCTGCCGCCGATGATGTGACGCAGGGAGTGACAGCTGAACGTGTAGCCCGCGAGCAGCGCCGCGTTGATGGTGAGGACGAGACTCCCGACGCCGATGCCAAACCCGTCAGCGAACTGGAACGACTTGATAGCGTCGTAGCTCAGGATGACCACGAACAACAGCGCGAAATACAGAAAGTACCGATGCGCGTTCTGCAGAACCAGCGGAAACGAACGCTCACCCCAGTACGACTTGCGCGGCTCCCCCACAGTGCATCCCGGCGGATCCTGCCAGAACGCCTTGTAGTACGCGCCGCGGTAGTAATAACAGGTGAAGCGGAAACCGCCCGGCGCCCACAGGATCAACAGCGCCGCGGAAAAAGGGAGCGCGCCCGGCCACCATCCGGGCTTGGGCCCCAGCCACGCGTGCGGTCCTTCGCCGAACAGCAGCGGCGAATAGAACGGCGACAGGTACGGCCCGAATTCGTAGTGGTTGCCCTGAAATGCGGCCCACGTGGCGTAGACGACGAAGGCGGACAGCGCGACGAAAACCGCGAACGGTTGAATCCACCAGAATTCGCGCCGAGTTGTTTCCCCGAACTTGCGCTGGACCAGCGGAAGCGACTGCGCCATGCGGCGCTAACGATACTGGAGGTGGGTGCTCGCAGGCAAACCGTGCTGCATGCGCAGTATCTGTCTTTGTCCTACCGGAGCATGTACGCAAGGAGACCGGCGACTGCGGCGACCTGGCCGATCCACAACACGAACGACCACCTGAGCATCTCGACGCAGGTTGTGGCGATCTCTTCGCGAATCTTGCCAAGCTCCTCCGCCATCCGCCGCTCGAACCTGCCCGCTGCCATTGCAAGCACCTGCTGATTCGCTTCCTTCCGCCCGGTTTCCAGCAACTCAATCAGACCAAACGTTCCGTCGTCGCCAAGCTGGGCACGCAGGGCGGCCGGAATACGGCCTGCCATGACTGCCGCTCCTTTCCACCTCTTCGACGACGATGCCATCGTCTCGGGGACAAATCGAGCGGCATGCGGGTTCGATCCTTTCGCTAACGATACTGGAGGTGTCACTTCTTCAGCGTGGCCGTCCAGTTGAGCATCACGGTAATGGGTGAGGCCACCGCGTCGGTGCCCAGGTTGACGAGGAACCGCTGGCCGTCGCGACTCGGTACGTAGTGAGTGCGCATGGGCGTTACGCCAGCGGCGATGCGCGTTTGGAATAACGGCCTCGGAATACCGAATGACGGACCCGCGCCAACCGGGACGGCCATGAGCTTCCGATCGTCTGACAGGAAATAGATCTCGTGTCCGTCAGCCCGCCAGCGCGGCTCGTAGCCGCCGTTCGTGGAGACGGGCCACTTCCGATCGGACCGCGGAAATGTCTCCACGTAGACCTCGAACCTGCCGGACTCATTCGAGGTATACGCCACCAAGCGACCGTCCGGTGAGAAGTTTCCATGGAACTGGTCTCCGGGTGAGCCGATCAATCTCTGCGGCTTTGCTCCTCCAGCGACCGAGAGCAGCCACAAGTCGTAGCCGGAGTCAGGCGCTGAAACAGAAAAGATGATGTTTCGCGCGTCGGGTGACCAGTCCGTGGGCACGACGTTATTCGTGGGTAACTGCGCTGCGACAAAGTCGTCCTGCACCAGCAGCGGTTCGTCACTTCCGCCGCCTCCGGCGCTCCTCTGATAAAACTCGATCAATCCCTTCCGATTGGTGCGAAAACCCAGGCGCGCTCCGTCAGGCGACCAGATCGCGGAAGCCGCGACCAGCCCGCCGGACGCCACCCGGAAGGTACTGTTGCGCCCGAGGTCTGTGAGCCAAATCTCGATCGCTCCGGCCTTCCGATCGACTAATGACGCGGCCAGGCGTTTGTCGTCCGGAGAAAGCCGGAAATCGGTGTAGTCACCCTCCGGCGTGCGAGGCGCGTCGAGCGGGTGACCCAAGCGGTCACACCATGCTAAACGGCCGTTCTGAAAGAGGGTGCCCCCATACGCGATGATTCCAGTTCGAGAGGCCGACACCGCGCTCATGTAGGCACTGGTACGTCCGACGTGTTCGGCGACGAGGAACGGTCGACCGTTGACCTCGAGACGCTCTGTATCGAACATCTGGCCCAACAGACTGTCCCCGTCGACGAACAGCAAATATCCAGGAGGCGAGTAGACGGCGGAGCCGTTGAGCGCAATCAGCAGCTTCTTCGTTTTGCCATCGAGCGATCCAACATACACACCGTTTTGATCTGGTTTATTGCCGAAGATGGAGTACAGGAAATGACGGCCGTCGGGCAGAAAATGTGGACTTCGATGCGTGCTGTCCTGGCGCGACTGGTCCATACTCGTCACCGAAGTCGTTCGTCCGCCGGACGCGTTCACTGAGGAAATCGGGCCTCTTGCGGCGCCGAACAGAATGGTGTCGTCCGGTCCCCACGTGGCACCGCGGAAGTCGGTGGTCCCTTGACTGATCACTTGCACGGCTCCGCCTCTGGCTGGGATCTTCTTCAGCTTTCCAGCGGCGAAGAACCCGATCCAGCGGCTGTCGGGCGACCAGAACGGATCCTGGGCATCCTCGGTTCCAGCCAGCTGCTGTGCGTCCACGCGATTCAGGGATCGCAGCCACAGCATCGGCCTGCCCTCGGGCACCTGCGCACTGAAGACCAAATCATGGCCGTCTGGAGAAATCGCAAACGAGGGGATGTTCAGCGTAGTGTTGTTGCGGACTGAGAAGGCGGTCTTTTCTTCCGGGAAGACGACGAAGCTGATTGCGTCACCTGACGACGTGCTCGAAGGCCGAGTGGCAAAGAACAACGTGGTACTCAGGAACAGCGCCGCGGCAATCCACGCCGCCCACTCGCGATGCTTCCGCGCAGGTGTCACGACGGCCGCCGAACCCGCGGGATCGTTCAAGACCTCCTCAATCTGGAAGCGCCCGTCGGCAATGTCGTGAAGCCGCTGCGCCACATCCTTCTTGAGGCACCTCGCGATCAGTAGCCGAATGCGTAACGGGGTGCCGTGAGGCAGCGCATGCCAGTCGGGCTCGTTCTTGACGATCGCGGCAAAGAGGTCCGTCAGGGTCTCCCCCTCGAACGGCCTCCGCCCCGTCAGCATCTCGAACAGCACGCAGCCGAACGCCCAGATGTCGGCACGCTTGTCTACGACTTTGCCGCGCGCCTGCTCCGGCGCCATGTACGCCGCCGTGCCCAAAATGATTCCGGCGAGCGTGGGCGCGGGACTCAGCACGGTCGGCGACTCCGCCAACTCGCCAGGAATGCCCGTCGGCTCGAGCGATTTGGCGAGTCCGAAGTCCAACACCTTCACCGTGCCATCGGGCCGCAGCTTGATGTTTGCCGGCTTGAGATCCCGGTGGACGATGCCCTTTTCATGCGCGGCTTCGAGCGCCTCGGCGATCTGACAGGCGATCGGCAGCGCCTCATCGAGTGGGATAGCGCCCTGCGTCAGCCGATCGGCCAGCGTCGGCCCCTCGACCAGCTCCATCACGAGCGCCGTCAGGCCGGCCGCTTCTTCCAGCCCGTAGACCGCCGCGATGTGCGGATGATTCAGGGTGGCAAGGAGTTCCGCTTCCCGCCGGAAGCGCGCGCGCCGGTCGGTGTCGCCGGCGAAAATCTCCGGCAGGACCTTGATTGCGACGTCCCGCTTCAACCGGGTGTCGCGGGCGCGGTACACCTCGCCCATGCCGCCGGCGCCCAGTGGCGAGAGGATTTCATACGGGCCGAGTCGAGAACTGGCGGCAAGCGTCACTGGAGCTCATTGTAGTGTGCCACTCAGGCCGTAACAGCGCCGTACCGTTCAGCGAAATGCTGGCTCAGCACTTCCGCAGGGGTTTGTTAGGCGCGGCGGCCGTGCGGCGAGGCGCGCCAGCGCGAACTGCGGATCGGGCGCCGCCGTCCCCAGCACGCACGAGGCGAGCAGCTCGCCGAGCGCCGGTCCCATCTTGTAGCCGTGGCCCGAACCGCCGCCGGCGATCCACACGTTGGCGGCGTGCGGATGGCGATCGATGATGAAGTGCGAGTCGGGCGACGCCTCGTACTGGCAGACTTCCGATCCCAGCAGCGGCGCGCCGGCAAGAGCCGGAAAACGCAACGCCAGGAAGGCGCGCGCTGCGGCAACACCGGCCGCCGTCGCATCGCGCGTTCCGCTCGTCGGATCGAACGCCGGCCCCGGCGTATCGTCCGCGACCTTGAAGCCGCGATTCGCGTTCCCGGAAATGCCGTAGATCACCCGATCGCGATAATCGACCCACACCGGCATCGCCGGATCGTTGAAGCGGCTGTCGCCGCGCGGCGTGCCGAAGTAGTAGACCTCCTGGCGCGTCGGCATCACGCGCGTGCCGATTGCGTCAGGAAACAGCTTCCCCAGCCACGGACCGCAGGCGAAGACGAAGACGTCCGCCTCGATCGACCCGCCATGCTCGAGAGCCACGCTGCGCAGCTTTGACGGCACGTCGAAAGGAATCGGTACGGCGGCCTGCCGGTACTCGCCGCCTTCGGCGACGAAGCGTTCGACCACGTGCTCGCACGCGCGGCGGGCGAGCAGGTATCCCGCGACGGGCTCCCACAGGACGTATTTGATGCTGTCGTCGAACGCGATCTGCGAAAACCGCCTCGCCGCCTCGGACGTGGTGAGCTCCTCGATCGGCATGTTGGCCGCGCGCAGCGCTGCCGCCGAGGCGCGGCCGAACGAGGCATCCGCGCCGAACATCCACAGCGCGCCGGTCGGCCGGAAGAAGCCGCGCTGCCATCGTGCATCGTGCGCGCGCCACAGCTCCATCGCCCGGATCGCCATCCGCGTGTAGATGGTCCGGGTGCCGTAGGTCGCGCGGATGACGCGCGTCTCGCCCCCGGAGCTCGCGCGGCTGTTGCCAGGCCCCCACGCGTCGATCAACGTCACGCGCGCGCCGCGCCGCCGCAGCTCGAGCGCGGTCCAGCCGCCGAACGCGCCGGCGCCGATCACGACAACGCGCGGACCGGCCTGGGCCAAGCCGCGCAGCGGGCCTTGCGCCGCTGCCACGGGCAGCATCAGCGATGCCTTCAAGAGTTCACGCCGCGTCGCCACCGCAGTTGCTTATGCCACAGATCAACACAGTTTAAAAGCCACCGACCACCACGGACGAACACGGTTAAAGCCACAGACAAACACAGACGAACACAGATCAACTTTTTGTCTGTGTTGGTCTGTGTTGGTCTGTGGCCGTGTTGGTCTGTGTTGGCCTGTGGCCGTGTTGTTCCGTGGCCTAGAAGTAGAACTTCACGCCGAGTTGCAGCTGCCTCGCCGGGAACGCGGACGTGATCGTGCCAAACGACGGCGTTGAGCGGTTGCCGTTCGGCGTCTGGAAGTTCGTGTGGTTGAAGAGATTGAATGCCTCGATGCGCGCCTCGATGCGTTTCGAATCCCCTTGCAGCCCGATCGACTTGTGGAGCCCGAGATCGAGCTGATTGAACGACGGCCCGCGCACCCCGTTCCTCGGCGCATTGCCGAAAGGCTGCGTCTGGTCGGTCGGGATCACCACGTTGGCCGGATTCAGGTAGTTCCTGGCTCCGCCGTTCGGCGTGATCGGATCACCGGTCAGGTTCGGCCGGTAGGTCAGGGTGCCGCCGACGCTGAACGCCGCGGTCGGCGAATACGACAGGTTGACCGGCACACCGCTCGTCGAGGCATTGATGCCGACGATGCGCCAGCCGCCGAGGAAGCCGTCCATCACCGGGTTCATGTTCGACGCGAACTTGCGTCCCTTGCCGAACGGCAGCTCCCACACGACGCTGGTCGTGTTGTTGAACGGCTGGTCGTAACCCGAACGGCCGAACTCGGCGTCAAGGTTGCGGTAGTTCACGCGGCTGTTGTCGCCATTCTGCACCTCGAGGTGCCCCGATGCATTGTCTCGCGCGCGCGAATACGTGAACGAGTTCAGGAGATACAGGCCGCGGCTGTAACGGCGCTCCACCTTGAGCTGCAGCGCGTTGTAGTCACCCTTGCCGCCGGCGAACGCCGCCTGGATCTCCTGGAATCCCTGGATTGGCCGCCGCGCCTGCAGCGACGTGTTCTCCCCCGCGGCATTGGGCCGCGCCTGGTTGAAGTCGCCGAGGATGAGAATGTCGCGGCTCCTGTTTCCCACGTAGCCGACATCCACGAGAAGGTTCGTGAGAATCTCGCGCTGGACCGAGGCGTGCCAGCTCGTCACGTTCCCCGTCGGCGTGTCTTTCGGAATGTAGTTCACGCGCACGTTCACCGGGTTGAAGCTGGCCGGCGTGGTGTACCCCTCGGGATAACCCTGCTGCGTCGTCCGGAAGCAGGTCGTCGGATTCGCGTTGCCGACGCAGAGCGGCTGGTTGATGGTCTGGTTGATACTCAGACCAACGACGTGCGGGCCGTTGAACGACAGGAGGTTCTCGCCGCCCATGCGGTTGAAGTGGATGTAGCTGACGCCGTAGCCGCCGCGGACGACGGTCTTGTCATCGAGCGTCCAGGCCGCGCCGAGCCGTGGCGCGAAGTTGTTGCGATCCGGATTGACCAGCGCGCGGTCGTAGATCGATCCGTTCTTCGCGGCGATCAGCGAATTGGTCGCCGGATCGAAGTTCGTGAGGAAGTTGTCCTTCTCGTACTGAGGCGTCGCGTACTCGTAGCGCAGGCCGGCGTTCACCGTCAGCTTCCGACTCACTTTGATGTCGTCCTGCAGGTAGGTGAAGTGCATCCGCTGGCGCAGGTTCGCGAGGAACGGCGTGATGATCGAATACGAGCTGCGCAGCCCCAGCATGAAGTCCGCGAGGTCGTAGGTCGCCGAATCGGAGGTGGCGCCCACGGGCCGGGTGAACTGGCCGGCATAGGTGTCGCGCCCGTACTTCGGGTTGAAGTCGTCGATCTGCGTGTTGATGGCCTGGAACTCGTAGCCGGTCTTGAAGGACTGCCGCCCCATGATCCACGAGTAGTTGAACCGTGGATTGAATACCGACGGATCCTGGAACTGCGGGTTGCTGTTCTGCCGGCCCCAGCTGGTAAGTCCGGTCACGTTCTGTTCGGTAAGTCCTCCGGCGAACCGCGGGTCCGTGGGCAGCCCCGTGATCCCGTACAGGTCGAGCATCGTCGGTCCGCCAACACCGGGCGGCTCCTTCCCCGCCTTCGTGCGCGACCACCCCAGACGGAAGTCCACGAGCGAGGTGCTGGTCGGGGCATACGTGATCCCGCCGGCGACCTGATCGTTCAGCACGTGGAGCCGATTGTTACTGGGACTGCCGGTCTCGCCGGGAATGGGCGAGGGCTCGAAATTATTCGCCTTGCGGTGACTCACCCGGCCGAACGCCGTCATGCGCGTGGTGAACTGGTGATCGATCTTGATGTCGTACTTGTTGTTGCGGTTGGTGGCTTCCGGGAGCGAATCGAAATTGTTCGACAGTCCTGCGCGCGTCGGACTCGGCAGGCCGGCCAGCACCTTCTTTGCGAAGGAGGTGATGGCGCTCGACGGAATCACCCCATTGGCATACGTCTCGCCAGTCAGTGGATTGAAGATCGGTTTTCCCAGGTTGCCGGCGCGCATCGCGTCGGTCGGAATCGTCGCGAACGTCGCCGTCTTCGTCGTCTGGCGGAACCCCTCGTAGTCGGTGAAGAAGAACGTGCGGTTGCGCACGATCGGACCGCCCAGCACGAAGCCGAACTGGTTGCGATCGAACTTCGGCTTGCCCGCCGACGGATGGAAATAGCCCTCGGCGTTCAGCTTGGTGTTGCGGTTGAACTCCCAGCCCGTGCCGCTGAACCGGTTCGTGCCGCTGCGCATCGAGGCGTTGATGACGGCGCCGCCGGTGCGGCCGTACTCCGCGCTGAAGTTGTTCGTCTGCACCTTGAACTGCTCGACCGCGTCCGGGGACACCTGCACGAGCTGGTTGGAGAAGCCCTGGTTGCTCGTGCCGTACGAGTTGTTGTCCACGCCGTCCAGCATGAAGCTGTTGACCGCGCTGCGCAGACCGTTGACGTTGAACGACGCGTCGCGTGAGTCGGAGATCGCGGAGCGCCGCACGCCCGGACTGAGAAGGGCGAGGTCGGCGTAGTTGCGGCCGTTGAGCGGCAGGTTCACGATCTGTTCTTTGGCGATGACCTGGTCGCGCCCGCTCGATTCCATTTCGAGAAGCGGGGACGCCGCCTGCACCTCCACCGTCTCCCCCAGGCTGCCGACCGCGAGCGTGAGATCGACGCGCTGCCGCGCGTTGACGGTCACCGCGACGTCCTTGGCCTCGGCTGCTGAGAAGCCCTGCAGCTCGGCCCGCAGGTTGTAGGTGCCGACGCGAACGTTCAGAAACTGGTAGTTCCCGTCGCTGTCACTCACAGCACTCGCCGAGATGCCCGTCGCCGTGTTCTTGAGCGTTACGGTCGCGCCGGGAACGACAGCGCCGGACGAGTCCTTCACAGTGCCGAGCACCGTCGCGGTGTCGAACTGCGCGAAAGCGGGGACAGGCAGCAGCAGCGCTGCCATCAACAGGCCGAGGAGCGTGCGGCTCACCAGGCGAATTCGAGAGGGCATGTCACGTCCTTTTTAATGTGAGAAAAGCGCGCACAGTGTAACCCAAGACCCCCGGATCGCCGTCAAACCGTCATCCCGAATTTATTTCGCGACACCCGCCACGCACTGCGCCTGCTCGTCCTGCGTCCAGGCTTCGGAACCACGATTGTGGCGACCATTGCCCTGGCGATTGCCGGCAACACGGTGATGTTCGGACTGATTCGCGGCATCCTGAATCCATTGCCATTGCCCGATCCCGCGCGGCTGGTACGCGTGGAACAGGGCTTCCGTCGGCGCGATTCGCGACGCGGTGTGGCAAGTCGATCCCGATCAGCCAGTCGGTTCGATCCTGCCACTCGAGGCGCGGATCTCCGCCGCCCTGGCGCCGCGGCGATTCAACCTGCTGTTGCTTGGCGCGTTCGCGGGCGCGGCGCTACTGCTCGCGGCAGTCGGTATCTACGGAATCGTTGCGTTCGCGATGGCCGCCCGCGCGCGTGAAATCGGAATCAGGGTGGCGCTTGGTGCCGCGCCGCGGCAGATCGTCTGGCTCGCCGTCGCACGCGGCGCCGGCCCGATCGCCGCAGGCGTCGCGATCGGCTGCGTGGCCGCGTGGAGCGCGGCCGCGCCCATGAGCGGAATGCTTTACGGAGTGCCCGCGCGCGATGTGATTTCACTTGCCGTGGCCGCCGCGCTGATCGGCGCGTCGGCAATCGGCGCGATCGCCGGTCCGGCCGTGCGGGCCCTTCGAATCGATCCGGCTATTTGCTGCCGATTGCCATGATCTGATCCTGCGTGCGAAGCAGCATCCGGCCTTCGGTCAAGGCGGGTGTGGCCAGGATCGGCGTGGACATCTCGTTCATCGCCACGACCTCGTATTTCGGTCCGGCGGCGATCACGAAGACCTGTCCGTCCTCGCTCGCGATGAACACGCGCCCGTCGTTCGCGACCGGCGACGCGGTGAACGCCGAGGTCGCGCCAGCGAGTCGTGTTTCGTACTTCTTCTCGCCGGTCTTCGCGTCGAACACCGCGAGAACGCCGTTGTAACGGACAATGTAGACGAGGCCGCGGTACACGAGCGGCGTGCACAAATAGCCGCCACTGCGAGGCGCCATCCAGACGACGTGATCGTTGCTGGTCGCGTCGGCCGTGAGACTCACGTCGCCGGTCGCTGTCTCCTTGATGGCGTAGACGGGAGACTGTGGCCCATGCGCGTTCGTGATGTAGACGAGCCCGTCGCTGACTACGGGAGTCGGGACCGGAATGTCTCCGCCACCTGACAGCTTCCAGATCTCCTGGCCGGTCTTGAAGTCGTAGGCGCCGACGTGACGCATGCCGTTGACGAGGATCTGCGTGCGGCCGTTCACTTCGTGAATCGTCGGCGTGCTCCACGTGGGCACATCCGTGCGTGCGACACGCCAGACCTCCCGGCCGTCCTTCGCGTCGAACATCGCGAGGAACGATCCTTTCTGCACGTCCGCCTGGATGATCACCATGCCGTCATGCAGCACCGGCGAGCTGCCCGTCTCCCATTGCGCCTCGGGCACCCTGTAGAAGCCGGCGTCAAGTACGCCGAGATCCTTCTTCCAGAGGAGTTTCCCTTCATGTCGTACGCGTACAGTCCCTCGGAACCGAAGAACGCAATGACGCGTTCCCCGTCAGTGGCGAGGGTCGAGTTCGCGTGGCTGTTTTTCATGTGGCGCTTGATCTTCGGCACACCGGTGTAGGTCGTCTGCTGCCACTTAATCTTTCCGGATTTCTTGTCGAGTGCGTACACACGCCACTCGTGCACTGTGTCGTCCTGCACCGGCGAGATGTCCCCGTATAAGCCGACTTTCAGGTTCGCGTCCGTCTTGCCGCTGATCGACGTGGACACGAAGACGGTGTCGCCCCATACAACTGGGCTCGAGAGTCCGAGTCCGGGGATCGGCGTCTTCCACGCGACGTTTGTGTTATTCGCGGCGTTCCACGTCGCGGGAATCGAGAAGCCTTCTGCGATTCCGCCGGCGGAAATGCCGCGGAACTGTGGCCAATCGACGCCCGGTCGCGGCGCGTTCGACGCGCGCGTGTGCGTGAGAGTGGTTGCAACCAGGAGAAAGACGGCCGGAAGGATGCGGCGCATGGCGCATCCTACAACGGCTGCCCGCGACCCGGAGCTCGAGCGGGATGAATTACTGGATGGGCGTGCCGCCCGACGGCGCGGCGCTGTCGCTGCCGGCGGCGCCGATCGCAGTCGTCGCCTGCCACACGGTGCCGGTCGTGTTGATGAAGAAGTGCCGGTTGCCGGTGGTGACGGCAATCGGATCCGCCCACGCGTGAAACCCTGACGAGAGATTCGTCGCGCCGTTGCATGCGGTGGTGCCGGTGGCCGCGGTGCCGCTCATCGACAGGCTGTAACCGCTCTTCACCGCACTCGGCGCTTGCGCCAGATCGGGACTGAGAAACGCGGAACCGCCTGACGGTCCGGTGCCGAGAATATCGAGGGACTGTGCATACTTGCCGCTCGCGCAACTGGCGGCGAAGGTCCCCTGTGCGCTGCTGATGGCGCGAAGCGATCCGATGGCCCAGGCTTCGTTGCCCGAGATGCGCGCACGGATTAGTCCGGGAACGGCGATCGCGGCGATGATGCCGATGATCGCCACCACAATCAGCAGCTCGATGAGGGTAAAACCTTTCGACGTGCGCACTCTCATTGACTGGTCTCGTTCCGGTTATCGACGGATGATGGGCAGAACAGCAACCGGAGTGCCAGTCTGACGCACCCCAAGTCGTGCAAAATTACCGCACGTACAGGCAGTTGCATGACAGACCGGGGCGCATCGGGTGACAAATTTTGTCGGAGTGACAAATGAATCGTCGTGAGCTTCTGCAGTCCATGGCCGCGATCGCGGCGGTCCCCGCGGGCGTTCTGAATTCTGCTGCGCGGCGTGCGCAACCGGCTGCAGCGGGGCGCCAGTACTGGATCGAGATGGTCCGTCGGCTGAGCGATCCGGTCCTGAAGAACCTCGCGAACGGCACGTTGCGCGCGCGGATGCCGGTCGAACAGAGCGCGGGCGCGAATCGCGCCGCGGTCACCCACCTCGAGGCGCTCGGTCGTTTGCTCGCGGGCATCGCGCCCTGGCTGGAGCTCGGCGCTGACGAATCCGCCGAGGGGCGCTCGCGCGCAGACTACGCGAAGCTTGCGTGCGCGGCAATCGACAAGGCGGTCGATCCCGCGTCGCCGGACTTCCTGAACTTCACGCGCAACAGCCAGCCGCTCGTCGATACGGCGTTCCTCGCGCAAGGCCTGCTCCGCGCGCGGCGAAGCGTGCTTGGCGCGCTCGACGCGCGGACCTCGCGCAATCTCGTCGCCGCGCTCGAATCCACGCGGGCGATCTCGCCGGGCTACAACAACTGGCTGCTCTTTTCGGCGATGGTGGAAGCGGGACTTTCTGCGCTGGGCGCGCGTCCGGATCTCGTCCGCGTGGATTACGCGCTACGCCAGCACGACGCCTGGTACAAGGGAGACGGCGCATACGGCGACGGTCCCACGTTCCACTGGGACTACTACAACAGCTTCGTCATTCACCCGATGCTGCTCGACGTGCTCGACGTGTTTCGCGACACGCAGGCCGGATGGAAAGCGCTCGCACCGCGGGCCGAAGAACGCGCGCGGCGCTATGCGGCGGTCCAGGAACGGCTGATCGCGCCCGACGGCAGCTTTCCACCGATCGGCCGCTCGCTCGCCTATCGCTGCGGTGCGTTTCACCTGCTCGCGCAATCTGCGCTGCGGCACGCGCTGCCGGAGCGTGTCTCTCCCGCGCAGGTGCGCGGCGCGCTGACCGCCGTGATCCGGCGCACGCTCGACGCACCCGGGACGTTTGATGAGGCGGGATGGCTGCGGATTGGTTTCTGTGGCCATCAACCCGGCGTCGGGGAGACCTACATCTCGACGGGATCGCTGTATCTCTGCGCGGTCGCCTTTCTGCCGCTCGGACTTCCGGCGGCGGATCCGTTCTGGTCCGCGCCCGCTGAGCCGTGGACCTCGCAACGCGCCTGGTCGGGACAGGCATTCCCGATCGATCACGCACTGACGACGTAGTTGGCTTGACCGCATGTCCGATGTCCGCTTGCCGCCGTAGCCTTGGCGGAGGCGGGATGTTCGCTTGCCCGCCGTAGCCTCGGCGAAGGCGGGATGTTCGCTTGCCCGCCGTAGCCTTGACAGGTTGGAGCTTCGGGGTTCGGGGTTCGAGGTTCGAGGTTCGAGCTTGGACGTGACGCGGTCAGCGACGGCCTCGCCTGCGACCTAAGGTATCTAGCCTTGTCAAATCCCCCGCGACGAGAGCGGCCTTCTTCTGTCCGCTGCAATGTTTTATTTGTCGTTCGCGCCGGATAGCCGCAGTCGTTGAGGGAATTTCCTCCGAGTAGACGAGTGTTACTGGTCGGCGAACCGCCGGATATTGCGCTGCAGTGCCATCGTTGTGCTGACGCTCTCGCGCCGCGAGATCTGCGGCATGTCCGACGTAGCAAGTACCGTCAGCGCAGCGGAGAATATAGACAAAGGTTGAAGAATCATACGGGACAGGAATGTCCCTCGACTCGCGTGAAGGAGATGGGATCGCTCGCTCGGGACACCACTCGACTCGGCGTGCGCGCCTGAATCGGAGTGCCACTCACCCTGCGCGCGTGGCCTGCCACGAGCGAGGCGCGAAGCGCCGAGTCGAGTGGTGCGGAAGAAAGGATTTGAACCTTCACGACCTTGCGGCCACAAGCTCCTGAGGCTTGCGCGTCTGCCAGTTCCGCCACTTCCGCACGAAGAGGGTGAAACGACTGGCCTGAACCATCGAGTATAGCGCAGAATGGCCGTTCCGTGAGACGACGTCTCCTGATGTGGCTGCTGATTGCGCTCGTTCTCGTCACCGTCGGGCTCGCTGTGCTGGTGCGGTGGGTCGAACCGCGCATGGTGTTTTTTCCATTCGCCGGCGAGACCGAGACGCCGCGCGATTTCGGCGTGGCCTTCGAGGCGGTGACGATCGACACGCGCGATGGCGAGAAGCTTCGCGCATGGCGTATGGACGCGCCGGCGCCGCGCGCACGCATCGTCTACTTCCATGGCAACGGCGGCAACCTGTCCAACTGGGCGCCGATCGTCGCCGCCATCGCGCGGCGCGGTTATTCGATCGTGGCAATCGATTATCGCGGCTACGGCATGAGCACGGGACGGCCCACGGAGCAAGGTCTCTACCGCGACGTTGAAGCAACAGTCGCGCAGGCATGGCCGGACAACGCGTCCGCTATGCCGTTGATCTACTGGGGACGATCGCTGGGCGCGTCGATGGCCGCGTACGCCGCCACGCTGCGCAAGCCGGACGGCATCATCCCCATCGAGGCAGGATTTGCGAACGCACGCGCCGCGGTTCGCGGATCGCCCGTGCTGGCCCTGCTCTCTCTGCTTGCGAGCTATCGATTTCCGGCGGGCGAGTTCCTGAATCGCGCGGGCGCGCCAGTGCTCGTCATGCATGGCGACCGCGATACCGTTATCCCGTTCCCCCTCGGTCGGGAATTATTCGAGAACATCACCGCGCCGAAGGAGTTCGTGATCATCAAAGGGGGCGATCACAACGACGCCGTCGCACCGGATACCGCGGCCTACTGGGCCGCCATCGACAGGTTCATCCAGCAACTGCCGCGCAAGCGCTAGAACCTCGAAGCTCGAATCTCCCGCCTCCGCCAAGGTTACGGCGGGCAAGCCGACCTCCGACCTCGCGATGGGCGAGTGGTTGACGAACAGGGCCGGCTTGCAGTGACAATGCTCCATCGCTACCGACCGACTCGCCATCGTTGCCGCCGACGGGGTCTTCTCCTATTTCGATCTCGCGGAGACCGCCGCGCGGGTCGCTTCCGAGCTCGCGGGAAAAGGGGGCGACTTGCTCGAACAGCGCGTCGCCTTTCTTGTCCCTCCGACCTTCGCGCACGTCGCGATCGCGCGCGGCATCTGGCTCGCGGGCGGCGTGGCCGTTCCCCTCGCCGTTTCGCATCCGCCCGCTGAGCTCGAACACGTCATTCGCGATTCGGGCGCGTCGATCGTGGTCGGCAGCGGCCGCCAGGCGGAGGCGCTCGAACCAATCGCGACCGCCATCGGCGCGCAGTTTCTGCGTACTCCCAACCTCCTCGCGGGCGACTCAGAAAACGGGGACAGTCCCCGTTTCGGCGAAGTCGGTGAGCCGCAGAGACTTGCCGATTCGAGGGGTGTTGTCGAAAAAACGGAAAACGGGGACTGTCCCCGTTTTCGCCGCGCGATGATCCTCTACACCAGCGGGACGACGGGCAAGCCGAAAGGCGTCGTCATGACGCACGCCAACATGGCGGCGCAGATTGGCTCCCTCATCGAGGCGTGGGGCTGGACCGCTGAGGACCGCGCCTTGTCCGTGCTGCCGCTCCACCACGTCCACGGAATCATCAACGTCGTCGGCTGCGCGCTCGCCGCAGGGGCAAGCTGCGAGATCCTTCCGCAGTTCGAGACCGAGCCGACCTGGGAACGATTGACCTCCGGCGAAATCACCGTGTTCTCGGCGGTCCCGACGATCTATCACCGGCTGATCGCCTCGTGGGACGCGGCGCCACCGCAGGTGCAGCGCGCGCGATCGGAAGGGGCGCGGCAAGTGCGCCTCATGATGTCGGGATCCGCGGCATTGCCGCGCGCAACGCTCGAACGATGGCAGGCGATCACCGGCCACACGCTGCTCGAACGATACGGCATGACGGAGCTCGGGATGGCGCTCTCGAATCCGTTGCACGGCCAGCGGCGGCCGGGCTTCGTAGGTACGCCGCTCCCCGGCGTCATGGTCCGGTTGATAGACGACGAGATCGAGGTCCGCGGCCCTGGCGTGTTCCTCGAGTACTGGGGCCGGCCCGACGAAACGCGGGAGGCGTTCCACGACGGGTGGTTTCGCACCGGCGACGTGGCCATCCTCGAGGACGGCGCCTATCGACTCCTCGGGCGCCGCAGCGTGGACATCATCAAGACCGGCGGCTACAAGGTGTCGGCGCTGGAAATCGAGGACGCGCTTCGCGCGCATCCCGCCGTCCGCGATTGCGCGGTGACCGGTGCTCCGGATGAGGAATGGGGCGAGCGTGTCGAGGCCACGGTAGAGCTCGCGGAAGGGGCGTCGCTGACGCTCGAAGACCTGCAGCGCTGGGCGAAGACGCGGCTCGCGCCCTACAAGATCCCGCGTCGCCTCTCCGTCACGCATGCATTGCCACGCAACACGATGGGTAAAGTCTTGAAGTCGAACCGGACACCGCGCTGAACGCAACAACTCCAGTTCCGTCAGCGCTTTGGACGGCACTAATCGTGCTTACACAGTCGTCATTCCATGAGTGACGACTGGAAAAACGAGGACGATATCAAAGCGGAACTTCGCGTCCTCACGGACGAGCTTCGCACGCTGCGACACGAGCTGCGGAACATGGTGGCGCCGCCCAAGGCGAACCCGGCGCGCGCCTTTCTTCACCGCCACTCCTGGCCCAGCACGCCCGGCGTTCCCGCAAGCGCCGACGAGAAGAAGCCTGACCCTCCGAAGCGCGCGCCACGACCGCGCAGAAAACGCTGACGTAGAATCGCGGCGTGCACCGCCGCGAGATCCTCCATCAACTCGCCCTCCTCGGACTCGCACCCTTAGCACGATTAGCATCTTTAGGACCTTCAGCACCTTCGGATCCTCTCAGCTCGCGCCTGATCCTTCTCGGAACTGCCGGCGGTCCAACGCCGAAAAAGACACGTTCGGGCCCCTCGCAGGTGATTGTCGTCGGCGATCGCGGGTACGTCGTGGACTGCGGCGACGGAGTGGCCCGGCAACTGATGATCGCCGGCGTGTTCCGTACGTTAAGACATATCTTTCTCACGCATCACCATTCGGACCACAACGCGGATTACGGCAACCTGCTGTTGCTCGAATGGAGTGACAGCCTCTCGACGCGCGTGGACACGTGGGGACCGCCACCGCTTAACCGGATCACTCAGCTCTTTTTCCAGATGAGCGAACCGGATCTCAAGGTGCGCGAGCGCGACGAAGGACGGCCCCCGCTCAGGCCGCTGGTGCACGCGCACGAAATCCGGCGGGCGGGGCTCGTGTTGAAGGACGACCGCGTCACGGTGACCTGCGCCGTGGTCGATCATCCACTCGTGCCGCTCGCATTCGCTTACAGGTTCGACTGTCCCGATCGGTCGATCGTGATTTCGGGCGACACGCGCCCCTGCAATGCGCTCGTGCGCCTCGCGCGCGACGCGGATGTTCTCGTACACGAAGCGCTCTACCTGCCCGCCGCACCAGGTGCTCCGGGGTCAGCGTTGCGCAGGCATGTCGTCGAGAGTCACACGACGGTCGAGGATGCGGGCAAGGT